>Ga0308160_10000712_pt1 | contig 56795 bp, 70 predicted proteins | sample PhyFR1_FD_201036 | JGI IMG/M metagenome (GOLD analysis project Ga0308160, IMG submission 201036) | Phyllosphere microbial communities from UC Gill Tract Community Farm, Albany, California, United States - DLSLF.R1 | ecosystem: Host-associated > Plants > Phyllosphere > Unclassified | place: USA...
AACGTCTTGAGGTCAAAGGCGCCGACGTTGTAGTGCATCTCCATCGACATCTCGCAGATGACAAAGTTGAGCGTGCAGGCCGCGAGCTGGAGTGAGGCCGCAAAGGCGAGCGGGCCAAGCGGGCAGTGAGGGGCGAAGCCGACGTAGTCGCCCGCCACGCGGCTCGAGCGCGCTATCAGCCTTACAGCCTTGCTGCGACCAGACTGGTGAGGAAGAGAAAGTTGGGAGTCACTTCAAATCGTCTCGTCTGAGCTGATGCGGAGCATTGCATTATGCGCTAGCCTGCGTGGAGGGTTCGTTAAAACGCCCACGTCAGTCGATGCGCCAGCCAAAACAGCTGAGGGCCACTTACTGGTGCTCGACCAGCTTTTTGGCCCGGCCCTGGACGGCCCGACCGACTGGCTTGCCGTCGATAGAAAGTGTGCCGGTGAAGGTCGGATGGTTGGTCGGCGTGCCCGCGTCTTGCTGGACGTCAAAGTGGAGCTTAGGCCGAGGGCGGGCGAATCCGGCCCCTTGCCGAGCAGCCCATTCCGTGAGTCGCTGGACACCAGGCTTGCCGTCGACGAGGATGGGCGGCTCTGCGGCCGCAAGAACCTTGTCATCGCCGGAGACAAAGACGGCCGGCGCGTTGTAGACGTCGCGAACAAGTGACATAGTTTCCGGCATGAGCCGGGGCGAGTACAGATCGTCGAGCCACGCATTGGCTGCTTCGTGGCCGAGCGACTCGTAAACTGCGCCGACAAACGCCTCGAAGAGGTCGGCCTGTTGTTTGGGCGTATCGCGGATAGTCGCTGCTTGGGTGCCGTGAGCTAGGAGTTGCGGAGGCAGGCCGTACAGGACGGCCAGCCGGGCGTGGACAAAGTTGGATTCGAGGGCGCCTTTGATGCTCTGCGACGCCGAGCAAGATGCGTGTCAGTCTCACGCTCAGTGAGAACGAGCAAAGACTCGGCCGTACCGTGACCGCGCCAGGTTGGAGCGTGATGTACCACTCGCGCATCAGGATCGTCAGAAAGAGCTTGACGACGTTGTCGCCGACGAGCTGTGTAGGGGTCGAGCGTCAGCGTCTCTCTGGTCGGACAGCAGGCGACATCTTGGACTCACGCTAAGTCCCTCGTTATCGTTCGGGTCGGCCGGTTCGCGCTGGAAGGTCGACCGTGTACCCCCATGGAGCGACTTGTGGACCTTCCACGTCTCGGCGGCTTCGCCGGTCGGGACCGGCGGGTCAGGCAGGTCGGAGCGCTGGAGCGACGCGAGCAGCTCCTTGAAGCGCTGGTGCTCAATGATCTGATCGGGACGGAGGAGGACGGGCATTCGAGCGAAGTGGCCGAGACAAAGGGAGCCGGTGGCGAGCGGTCGAGGTCGAGTGGTCGGGAGTTGGGGCCGAAGGAGAGGAGATGGAAGGAGGGGAGGGAGAGAGCTTCCCAGCTGGAGCCGTCAGCGCCGCCGACCGCGTTGCTGCAGCTCGCCTTCTGAAGGCGGGACACGCACCTACGAAACGTGCTTCTGGAGAGACGGCGCGTGTTGGACAAAGGCGAGGGCACGGGAAGACGGGTCTGAGGTCGTGGTAGTCGAGGGGCAAGGCGGCGCCGTCGACTGAGTCGACAGACACGACAGAGCAGGAGAGAGAAGGGTCGAGCCCTCGACCTGCTGCGCGCCACCGATGGGCCCCCCTTTCATATGCGTACTACCCCTCTCCATCGAGCCACTTTGGCGCTCTGGGGACCAGCGGGTCTTTTGCTCTGACTGGCAATACTCGCTCCGAGCCAAATCGCGATGGAGCATTAGATGATGACGCGCTTGCGCTTCTTTTTGCCCTCCTCGATCTTCTCGCGCACCTCCTCCTCGGTCCCGCCGCTCTCCCAGAACTCGGCGTTCGAGTCCGACTCGACCTGGCGCTGAATGAACTTGAGCGCGGCGAGATTGTAGCCGACCGTCTCCTTCTGCCGGCGGAGAGCAGAACGGAGGTGCTGCCGAAGGGCGATGATCGTCGGCCGCATGACGTTGTTCGAGACAATCTGGGCGTGGTGCGTGCGCAGGAGGAAGAGCAGGATCCGCGACAGCAGGCCGGTGTTCCACTCCTGAAGGTTCATCAGAAGTGCGAAGGTCAGCAAGGTCGGCTGGAAACAGCCAGAGAGATTGATTAGTAGAGCAACGCGAACCTTCTGGGCCCAGACGCTCAGGCACTCGAGCATCGAGGTCACGTAGCGGAACGGGAGGACGATGAGGGCGTCGTGGAGCGAGGCGTTCGGGATGCGCTCGATCACCTTGAGCACGTGCTGCTCGGGCATGATCTCGCCCATGACCTTGAGCAGCGCGTTCGGCTCTGGCAGCGGCAGGAGAGCCGCCTGGGCCGGACTGAGCGACTCCTTGGCCGCCTCAAAATCGCGCCAGGTGATGCGCTCGTCGTCGGCAATGTCGAGCGCCTCCATGATCTTCTCACCAGCCATGAGCGTCTCGGACGTCTGCTTGGTGACCTCGGTTGCCTCGGCCTTGTCGGCGCCGTCCTCGTCGTAAGCGTCGGTCCGGTTGAGCGACTCTGCCAGGTTGGCGTCGTACAGGCGCTCCATCTCCTTCTCGCGCTCCTCCTCGAGGAAAAGCTGATGGGAGCGAAGGCGGGCAGTAAGGGGGTTAGCGCCAGAAGCAGGGGATGGAGCAGGGACACGCCTCGGCCAAGACGCACCGGCTCGTCCGTCTTCTCCCAAACGCGGATCGACCGGTCGTGCGAGCCCGTGACGACAAACTTTGCCTGCTGCGAGACCGCGACCGACCAGACCTCGCCGTGGTGGCCGTCCATCTTCTGGATGAGCTCAAACTTGTCACCGTCCCAGTACTTCACCGCCTTGTCCTTGCCGACCGACCAAAAGTGATGGCTGTCCTTCTCGAACGCGACCTGCATGACCGAGTCGTCGTGCGCAAACAGCGATTTGTGGCAGTCGCCAAAGTCAAGCCCCCAGATCTTGACGTTCTTGTCGGCCGAGCATGTGATGAGCAGCTTCGAATCGGACGAGACGTCCATGTCGAGCACCGGCAGCTTGTGGCCGTAGAGCGAGAGGAAGAACTTGAGCGAGTCCTGGTAGAAGACCTTGACGGTTGAGTCAAGCAGCGCGATCGCAAGCAGCCGGCCGTCGGGCGTGTAGCGGACCGAGAGGACGTCGTCCGTCATCTTGAGCGTCTTGGTGTGGACGAGCGTGAGCACTTTCTTCTTGAACTGTCAAAGGAGCAGGTGTGTTGAGGGCTCGGGGTCAGCGGACGCCTCAAACGTAGCGGGGGACAAGCGGCGATACTGACCACACGCGTGACGCCGAGCCGATCGACCTGCGTCGTCGCCCCCTCGTCGACTTCCAGCATCTCAAAGTCCCAGAACTTGACGTCCTTGTCGGCACTGCCGCTGACAAGTCCCTTCTTGTCGGGCCGGACCTGAAGCGACCAGACAGCACCCGAGTGGGCTTGGACCTCGGAAATTAGCGTCGAGGACGAGACGTCGTAAAGCGAGAGCCGGCCGTCCTTGGTGCCGACGACGATCTGGTCGGAAGCAGGGACTGTCAGCGCCGGACGCGAAGCGCGTATCATCAACACCGATCTGGACATACGTGTCGGTCGCCCGGGAGCCAGCTCAAGCAAACGACGTAGCCGGAGTCCATCGTCCGGATGCAGGCCAGACTCTTGAGGTTCCACACCTTCACCTGGCCGTTGCTGCCGCTCGCGAGCATGTCGTCGCCGGCCGAGACGTCGAGCGCGCGGACGTCGGACCGATGGCCCTGGACCTCGACCGACGCGAGTCGCTTGGCCTCGACCGCATCAGCCGTCTTGGGCGGCCGCGAGCCTGAGGGCGGGAGCGGGACGGCGTGCGACTCGAGCGTGTTGGTCGTCAGGTGGAGGAGGACGTTGACTGTCGGCTTCACTGCCGACGTCGCCGACTCGCCCGAGCCGGCAGCGGCCGGAAACGAAAACGACTTGATCTTGGCGCCGCCATGGACCTGGGTCCAGAGCGCAAAGCGGTCGCCCCAGCCGTACTCCTTCTCGGCCGGCGTGCCGTTCTCCTCATCGCCGCCCTCCTTGCGCTTCTCCTTCGCACGCTTTGTCCGGCGCGCCTTCTTCTTCTCGATCTCGCCCGCCGTCCGGATCCGAAGGATCGACAGCGTCTTATCCGATGTCAGGATGAAGAGCAGCGGCGCCGTCGGATGGTAGCGGATATGGGTGATCGGGCTGCTCGACGTGGGCAGCGGCAGGCTAGCGAGCGGCTCGACGAACGACGGCAGCTCACCATCAACCGTCTCACGCAGGCCGCCGACGAGCGCACGTTCGCTGATGTCCCACCCTTTGACCTCGCCCTCGCCTGAGGCAGTGACGACCTCCCATGAGCCGGCCGCACCGAGCGCGATTTCCTCGCCTTCCTCGTCAACGGCGACCTCCTCCTCGGTTCCGGGGACGAAGCGCATGTGCGAGGACGAGACGGCCGCGCGGTGGGCGACGACCGTCTGGATGCAGTGTGACGTCTGCAGGTCCCACAGCTTGAGCAGCGTGTCGAGCGAGGTCGAGAGAAGATAGCCCGGGTGCGAGCTGATCGTCGGATGCGGGATGAAGTGGAGCGAGGTGATAGCCGAGCGATGCGAGTGCAGTCTGCAAGAGACAGCCGAGATAGCGTCAGCAACTTCTCACAGACGCAGTGAAGCAGCCAGTTGACTAGCGTACCGGACAAGACCGCGCTCCTCCCCGACGTCCCAGACGACGATCTCGCCTTCGGTGCCGCCGCTGGCGACTCGGGATGCGTCGGCGTCCCAGCCGAGGGCAGTGACGGCCTTCTTGTGGCCGTTAAAGCAGACGACCTCGGTCGCCTCGCGCTGGTGCGTGCTCGATGCCGGTGCGGGCGCGAAAGCCCAGAGCCGGAGCGAGCCGTCGTGGTAGCCGACGGCGTAGAGGGACGACGGCGGCGCGGTCGAGCTTGACGGCGCCGAGGACGACGACGCGGCCGCCGCAAGCTGGGTGACGGGCGAGGTGTGACCGGGCGAGTGCCACATGGAGACCTGGAGCGGCAGGGATTCCGGCGGGGAAGGACGTCAGGTCAGCGAGAGTCCTGTCGAGGCGTGGAGGGTCGGGAGGCGAGCGCACGAGCTGAGCTGTCTTGACGTGCCAGACGAGGACGTCCTCGAGCGCGGGGACAAAGGCGAGGTGGCCGTCGAAGGCGCTGTTGGCCTGAGACGAGGCGATCAGGCCGAACGCCTGTGTCGGCTCGTGCCGGAGGTAGGAGCGGACCATGAGCGGAGAGGAAGGAGTGGCAAGGTGCTTGCGGTCGTCGGCTGCCGGGTGCGGGCTTGAAGTTCCTCTGCCCAAGTTCTGGCGGCCTTCTGCGCGCCTGAGGGCGAGGGCCGTCGGGCGAGGGCGCGAGGAAAAAAGAAAAAGGGCTTTTCCCAGCAGCGGCAGCAAGGCAGCAGGGCAGCCAGGGCACGGCCTCGCCAGCAAGCAGCCATCGACATCCCAGCAAGCCTTCGGCCGACCTCGCTCCCCTCTCGCACGCTTCTCTTCCGGACTTGCCGACAGCTCTGCTCGAGGTCCGTCCCTTCCTCATGCTCGCCCCGGCTGCTGGCGCGCTCTGCTGGCGCGCTCCACTGACGATGCTCGTCTGTCCGCCCGCAGAATGGCCTGCAAACGCCTCGGCGCTCGCCTGCCATCCCTCCTCGGCTCGACCGCCGGCCCGTCGTCGACGGCGGCCTGCTCGTCGGTCGCCTCTGGCAGCCGCCACAGCAGCAGTAGCAGCGGCGTTTCTGCGAGCGCGAGCTCACAACGCCTACCTCCCGGCTCACTGCTCCGATCGTCGGTGGGCGGCTCGTCCGCGTCGTCAACGTCTTCGCGCCGGTCATTCGCCTCGTCGGCGCCGGTCTTCGCCCGGAAGGCGGTCGGTTCCAAGTCGACGCAGGCGGCGGCGCCGGCAGCTCCCGAGCCCGAGATCCTCCTTGGCGAGCTTGCGACCAACCGGCTGCGAGACCACTACTACAACGCGCTCGCCGACGACCTGCTGTACCTCAACTACACGCACCGGCTCGCGATCGACCCGGACCTGCCGCAGGCCAACCTGTCGTGGCTTGAGAAGAACCCGACGAACCAATTTGCGCCCAACCAGCCCCACCCGCGAGCGCCCGGCGCGCGCGCGTCGCTCGTCCCCGTCCGGCATTCCGTCAACGAGTACAACGTGCCCCGACTCGAGGCCATCGTCGTCTCGACGTTCGTCCGCGAGGCAATCGCCCGCAAGTCGCAGCTCTTGCCGGCGATCCACGCCCTCCGGACCATGACTGGTCAGGTCAAGAACGCTGGCAACGACCGCACCAAGGCCGGCGTCGAGATCATCGTCGGCAAGCGGGGCGCGGCGACCTGGCACCTTCGGTCGGGCATGCCGGTCGGCGCAAAGGTCACGCTCCGCGGGCCCGAGATGTACCGCTTCATGGAGAGCTTGACCGAGTTTGTCTTCCCCCGGATCCGCGACTGGCCCGGCATCAAGATGCAGCAGATCGGCCAGCGGGTCGACCCCGTCTCGGGTGACGAGACGGCCGGCGTCGTCTCGTTCGGCTTTGAGCCCCACGTCATGCAGCTGTTCCCGCAGGTCGAGGCCGCGCTCAGCGTCTACAACCGGCTGCCGGGCTTCAACATCAATTTTATCACCAACCAGCGCGGCGTCGGTGCCAAGTGGCGGGCGCGCATGCTCCTGAGCGGCTTCCGCTTCCCCTTCTACTCGCCCGAGAAGACGGCCAAGAAGCGCAGCAAGTTCTCCGGCAAGGGCGGCAAGAAGCGCCGCTAAGTCGGGTCGTAAAGGGGTCCGTTGTCGTCTTGCCATCGAGTCGCCTCTCGTGTTCAGGGCTGACGCTAGACCGGCCCCTTGTCCCCACGTCTTTCGTCTCGCACGCCTGCCTCACCGCCCGGTTCCGCTCCCCCTCTCCCCTGCCCTCACCCTCCACAGGATGCTCTGCTCTATGCCGATGACCCTGCCCGAGTCGACGTGTTGGGCTGCAAGTGACGGTCGAAGTGACCGCCGCGACGCCTGTGACGTTGGTCGCGACGTCTCTTCACTTCAAGAAGCGACAAGCCGCGTCCCCCTGTTCTCATCGAGCTGCGCACCATGTCTGCAAGCTGTCAGGGTCAAAGCGCAGGGACAACGTGAGCGTGAGGGTGTCCTCCGGCGGGCGGCGCAAACGACGGCATGGAGTGGCCCCGAGCGCGCAGCAGCCCAACAACGTCTGCTCGACGCGTCGCTGAGTCGCTCCTGTCTCCGTCCTGCCCACCATCCCCCTCCTTGCAGCATCTGGCTAGCCGGCCTGACTTGCCATCGCTGCCCGCTTCCATCACGTCAGTACCTCGTCCGGCTAGCCGTCTGCCTCGCCTCGCGCTGACAGCCTCACTTCGCGGTTAACCCAATCGACTTGACCATCAGCTCTCCTGTCTAGCAGCAGCTCGCTCTCTCGCCTCCCATGCCGCTCCTCCACTCTGGCGCGCTTCTCGCTCAGCCCGAATTCTGCCGTATGCTTGCCTCGCTCGACGCAGCGACCCTGCCAGTGCTGCCCCTGCTCGACGGCACGGCCGGCCAGGCCTACCGGATCCATCGGCCGAGCCAGGGCGCTCGTCACAACGGCTTCGAGCGCCTCGCGCACGAGCCGCTCGACAACGCCGAGATGAGCGTGCGTACGTCGGCAGACCTTTCTCATCAATGACGGGCACTGACCTCTGTCACCGCTCTTCACTGCAGCTCGTCGGTGACGCCTTCCTCTCGCTGATCGTGACGCGGCTCGTGCTCCAGGAAGACCCGAGGCTCCGCGTCGGTAACGTGACGGCCATCAAGGGGGCGCTAGTCGCCAACCGGGTCCTCGCCTGTCTCGCCGCCGCCTACGGTCTCCACTATGCTCACTCGCGGGGCGTCGACACCTGGCAGAACGTCCGCGTGTCGGCCGACCTGTTTGAGGCCTTTTGCGGGGCCGTGTGCAGCAGCAGGGGCGACTCGGTCTGCCAAATGTGGCTCACGGACCTCTACCGGCCGCTCGTCAAGAAGGTGCTCGACATTCAGCGGACGGCCTTCTATGCACCCTCGACCCTTGATCTCAACCGAGGCGTCCCGGCATCCTCGATCGCCCTCTAGCCCGTCCTATTCGACGTCGCCCCCGAGCCGCCCCGCCTCGTCGACGGCAAGACCGGCCGCGAGCGGCTCGACGACTTCCGCATCCTCTGCGGCCTGCGGTCGACCGACGTCTTTTCGTGGATCTTCAAGTCGTCGAAGGCCGAGCCTGGAGCGCCCCCTCTTCGGGCAGCCTCATCATTCACGGTCAGACGGTCGGTCGCCAGGTCAAAGGTCCGAACCGCAATGCCGTCTCCCAGCAGTGAGTCCTGGCTGAGCAAGGCGCTCTGACGTCTTGTGGGCTGATTTACGAGCACTTATCCTCAGGTTGGCGCACACGGCCGTCATGCTGCTCGAGACCGACGAGACTGTCCGGTCGTCTGTCTTTGTGCGGCGGCTCCTTTACGGCCGGGATGCGACCCTCAACGCGCCCGCCCGGCCCAACGCGGCTCCCGTCCTCCGAGGATCGCTCCGCGGGCAGACGGTGCGGCACCCTCATCTTATGGCCAGCGCATTGGATGCTGACGAGTCCTCTTGCCACACGTCAGGACGACTCGCGCTCCTCTCGTGGCCCTCGGCTAGCGGCCCACCCCTTCAGATCCTACGCTGCCGCGCGTCGTGCGTCCGCATCCGTGATTGTTGACGAGACCTCGAGCTGACTGACCTCATCTGCTCGCAGGCACAGGCGGTGCGCGGCGCGAGCGCATGGCCTCGCGCTGAACGACCAGGCGGCAGGCGTGGCCTGTCCAGCCCGCAACTGGCGACCGTCGGGCCCTCGTGCCACCTGCTCTGTTCTTAACGCTCCCGCCTCGCGACACCTCACTCTTCACTCTCGCGCACCTGTACCTTTGCCGCCTCCTCTCTTCTCTTGACGTGTGACCACGACCGACTTGCCGCGCCGTCTATGCTCTTCCTGCAAGCCTCATGCTATCGGACCTGCCGGCCCTGCACGTACATAGCTTTGCGGTTGACGGCCGAGCCCACGCACCACCACTTTTCGATGGCCTCCTGCCACCAGTCACTCGAGTCGGCCATCGTCACTGGGTCGTCGTCGAAGAAGTCAAGCGCTCCGATGCCGACGCCGTCGGGCGACGCCAGCTCGACTATGATCAGGCGAAGGCGAGCATCAGCCATCGAGACATCGGTCGGCGGGGAGGGAAAATGACGCACTGATCTGGGCGTCAAAGAACTCGCCAACCTGCAATCGCCCGCCGACAAGCGGCTCGGCGAGGGCCAGCGCGCCGCCTCGTGTAGCCAGATAGAGGCTCTCCTGCCAGGTGATGCGCACTGGCTGGCCGGCCGGCTGCTGCGGCTCCGGCGAGGCCGATTCGAGCAGACGCGATGCGGTGACGGCGTGCCGCATCTGGACGGCGAGATCCAGCGTATGGCCGCCTGCGCAGTCTGAACCGAGCCCAACATCGATGCCTGCGTCGAGACAGGCTCGCAAAGGGAAGATCTGAGAACTAAAATACGCATTGCTGAGCGGGCAATGCGCGATCGACGTGCCCTGCTTCTTGACAAGAGCGATCGTCTCTGGGGTCAAGAATGTACAGTGAGCCTGTCGGAGGTATCGTCAGTCTGCTTGCAGGGTGATCGAGCAAGAGCAGTTTTGCATGCGCACCTGCGTCGTCTTTTCCGTGAGCAGCCCGCTCTGCAGGGGGCACCGTCAAGGCAGTCAGCAACTGAGACGCAGGACCTGACCGCCAAATTCCAGCGTCTCACCCGACGAAACACTTCCTCGTCTGCGCAGCCCTTCATCGAGCGGACCCAGTCGACCTGGTCTTGGGCTTCACACATGTGAGACTGGCAGCGTGCGCCAGAAACCTGCGCGAGCTTGCCGAGACCAGTGAGTAATGCGTCGGAGCAAGTCGGAACGAAGCGAGGCGTGATGACCTGCATGGTGCGGACAAAGGCGCATGCGGACTGTCGGGTCAGCAGTAAGAAGGTGGCCTGCAGCGGCGAGCGGATCTGGCGCACGGGGTGAACGAGATTGCGTTGGCCTTCGGGCAGCGAGTACGCGAGCGCGCGGACGTCGTCGATGAAGGTTGAAGCGGCGACGATAGCCTCGCTCGCGCTCTTCTCGACGTAATCTGGCAGGCCGTTCTGGTCCATCGAGAGCTTGCCAATGTACGTCCGGAGGCCGAGCGAGGCAAAGACGCGCGCCAGGATGAGGCTGTCAAGGAAAGCCGCTGGGCGTCAGGATCTCAGCCCGGTATGCGCTTATTTGCGCCAGAATATACGAACGTACTTGGATTCAGCCTTGATGGTGCCAAAGATCAGACTGCCGCGTGGAAGGCGCACACGATGCCGGGTCAGCCTTCCTCGCGCGTACAAGGGGAAGCGTAGGCTGCAACGCACGCAGCCGAGGTGCCGTTCTCGAGGAGCCGCTGGCCGAGCCGCGTGTAGACCCTCTCGGCGAGCGCGGTGTCGCCATCGATGCGCGTCTCGGCCCGGAAGGCGTATCGCTCGAGCCAGCTCATGAGCGGCAGGTCCAGGCCGGTCCCGGCGTAGAGGTACTGGGGCGCATGGATGTGGACGTCGGTGAACGTCGGCAGGAGGAACGTGTGCCTCGGCAGCCGTACGATCTCTGACGGCTTAAAGTTGAGATGGAAGCCGTACGAAGCCGGCGACGAGATTGGGCTCAGGTAGACGATCTTGCCTTCGGACGAAACCTCTGGGAGAGGGAGGTCGAGCAGCCAGTCAGCTCCCCTTTGCGGCACGTTCGGGTCCGACCGCGGGGCGTGAGCAGCTGGCTGAGCAGGCCGAACCGACCGAGTAAGTGGTCGCGCAGGATCTCAACCTCGCCGAGCCTGGGCGTGTGGACGAAGGTCCCGATGAAGAGGAGGCTCGCCATGGCGTGGACTACCGGGCAGGCAGAGCAGGGATAGAGAGCTGGCCGAGATGGCGGCCGGTATCAGGACGAGCTGCGAGCGGGCCGGCGGAGGCCGAGCGCGAGCCGGACGATGGCTCGCTGCACCTCGTCAACACCGACCTGCCCTCCGCCTGCAAGTCAAACCTCCGACCCAGTCAAGATCTGGTCTCGCTAGCATCTGGGTGAGCTCTGTGCTGGCCGCTCGAGCATCGCCTGCTGCTGACCCTTGCTGCCTTCTGAAGCAGCCCTCGCCTCTGTCACGTCGCTCTCGATCGACGGACGCGCCTTCGTATCTCCGCCCGCCGCCTCGCCAGTCATGCCGGCTCGCGACCCGCTCCTGCTCAGCCGGATCGTCACGCTGCTGGCGTCGCTCGCCGTCTCGCTCGTCAGCGGAACCAACTATGCGGTCGGCGCCTGGGCGCCCGATGTCAAGGCCCAGCTCGGCCTGAGCTCGACAGCGGTCGGTCCCTCCCCGTGCCGTCTCGACCGGCAGCAGCAGGCTCGCGCTCGGCTGACCCAGACCCACCATCTGACGCAGATCAATCTCGTCGGCGTCTCTGGCAACCGTTAGCCGCATCTAGCACGTCGCTGGTCGACCTTGATTGCGTACTGACATCTCCCTCTCCTTGTGTTGTCGCTCAGTTGGTGTCTACGTGAGGCCGGCGGATTGCCGACGACCGCATGGTCGCGCGGCGCGCAGTGCTCTGACAGACCACCGCCCCTCACCCGCCCTCTGCAGCTCCTTGGTCCACTCTTCGGCCTTCAGGTCGATCGGTCTGGCCCGCGAGCCAACCTGCTCTCGGGCTCGGTCCTGATCTGCTGCGGATACCTGGGCATCCGGGCCTTCTACCTCGGCCAGCTTGCGTACACGGGTTCTGGGAGCCTGTGAGTCGGCCGCTGCACTCCGTGTCTGCAAGGGTCGGCATACTGACGCAAAGGGCTGTCAGCACGTTGCTCTGCGCCTTTACCTTCCTGACAGGTGCCGGATCAACTGCCGGCCTGAGCGGGGCGCTCAACACGGCTGCCAAGGTGGGTGCTCCACACTTCGACGCCGAGAGCGCTGGCTGCTGACAGCCTGACCTCTCCGCCAGTCCTTCCCGGACAAGACGCGGGCATCTGCGACCGGCCTCGTCCTCGCCGGCTTCGGTCTCTCGGCCTTCCTGTTTTCGACCATCTCGCACGCCCTCTTCCCGACCTCGACCGACGACTTCCTGCTGCTCCTAGCCTGCGGATGCGGAACAAGCATGCTCGCCGGCGCCTTCCTCGTCCGACCCGTGCCGCACGTGCACGTTGTTGACGCCCTGGGCATCGAGCGCGACGGCTATGGCGCGCGAGAGAGCGGCTGGGAGCGGATCGGCCCGGCTGGCGAGGGAGGTTACGCGGCCGTTCCCGAGGACTCGGACGACGAAGATGTCGACGTCGGCCGGCCGGACATCCAGGTCACGCCGCCGACGCCGCTTGACGCGCCGGCCGACGTTGGCGTTCTCGAAGGGCCGATCTTGTCGCGCTCGCCTTCGTCCACTTCCCTCGCGCTCAAGCCTACGGTCTCGCGCTCGTCGGGCAAGACGCTCCTCGGCTCGCCGGTCAATATCTCGGGCCTCGGTCTCGTCCGCAGTCTCGACTTCTGGATTTTGACGGCCATCGTCTCGCTGCTGAGTGGAACGGGTCTGATGTGTGCGTCCCTGCGTGCCGCCTCTCCTCGTCGTTCGAGGCTCACACTCCTTTCGTCGCCAAAACCTGCAGGGATCAACAACTGCGGCACGGCAACGCTCGCCCTCTTTTCGGCCGGCAACCCTGACTACGATCGGCTCGCTGCCGCCAAGCTCCAGGCGACACAAGTATCGGTCATCTCGGTCTGGAACTGCAGCGGTCGGGTCCTGATCGGTCAGTCGTTCGCCTGGTAGATCGTGTCTCTACTCCCTTTGCCGACGCCCCTGTCTCCTACAGGCGTCGCGACCGACCTCGCCAAGACAAAGCTGCACATCAGACGCATCCATTTCATGGCCATCGTCGCGCTCGTCTTCATTCTCTCGCAGCTCGTCGCCGCCTCGACCTCGGACGTTTCACAGCTCTGGATCACGTCGTCACTGTGCGTAGCATGTCTGCTCAGCGACCCTTCGCTCCTCTCTTTGCTGACGCCGCTCTCACCACTTCCATTTGGAGCAGCCTCGGACTCGGCTACGGAGGCCTCTTTGGCCTAGCGCCCATCATCGCCCTCGAGCTCTTTGGCATGGACAACTGGAGCATGAAGTACGTAGCGGCAGAGGGGCGGGTCAGGTCGAATTTGCAGGCACTGACGGCGCCGCATCCTTCTCCCGACAGCTGGGGCGTCATCAGCATGTCGCCAATCCTCGGCTCGAACACCCTCAACCTCCTCTTCGGCCGGATATACGACTCCCACTCGGTGCGAGAGGCTCAGCCCGCTGTTGCAACATGAGGACGAAGCGCTGACTGGATCCATTGCCATTGGCGACCGCTACAGGTCAAGAGGGTCATCGAGGCGACGCAGGCACTGCTTCGACGAGGTGGGGCTGCCGCCAGCGGCGAGTGCTACGAGGGCCTGGTCAGTCCCTGAGCCTCCTGTCGTACGACTACCGCCGACAATCTCGACTGACGCCCGCCTTTCTCCATCAAAGACGTGCTACCGGCCGGTCTTCTATGCGACGACGACGGCGTGCACACTTGCCCTCGCGCTCTCGCTCGTCGCTGGCTGGCGACGCGAGCGGGCTGGCCGCGAACGGGAGAAGGCCAGGCAGGCGCTAGGCGTCTGACCGCGCTAGACGGACTCGTGTCGTCGGGGCGACATTGCGCCGGACCGGGGAGGCTGAAAATGAGAGGGGTCGAGGAGGGGGGATCTCGAAAGCGGTCGCAATCGGAGCGTTGTACTTGCGCAATCATAGATGCGTTTCTCTTCTCCGTGTTCTTGCGCGGCGAGGGCTAGGGGCTGATGAGCGACATGTGCAGGCGAGAACTCTCGGGAACGGCGTCTCGGTCCGCCGTGCCGGGGCCGGGTCGACGCGGCGCGAGGACGAGCCTTCTCGGCCGGCGAGCCCGATACGACTCCCGGTCGAGGTACGGCCGCTGCAGTGAACCTGTACGGTAAGGCGCCCTCCAGCAGCAGCTCACATCGAGAGGTAAGAGACAGCAAGCGCCCCGTTGGCTTGGCTCCATTCTCCTCGCCGTCCTTGAGCGGCGGCGGCGTTTGCACGCTTGACTCGTCGCGACGGCCGCCGCACGGACAGAGGCCCATTTCGATCGCGCCCCCCCCCCCGCGCTGTCCGTCGTCAGGCAGCGTTCCGTCCCTCCGATCCCGCCGGCCCGTCAGCCCACACTGAACCCACCCAAACGACGACCGGCCTACACCTTCCTCCCTTACACATTTCCCCACTCTAGCAGTCCGGCAACAACCCCTTCTTATTGCAGCGCTTGCCTCTCAGAGACCTCTCCCTTTTCTCCTGGTCGCATGTCGACAACCAGCACACCCACCTCGTCGGCCGCCGCCGCCGCGTCGCCAACGACGACCGACGGCGGCCTGTTCGGTACTCGAACGGCCTCGCCCTCAGCCTCTGCCTCCTCGACCGGTGGCTTTGGCAACGGGCCCTTCCTCGGGACCGCCTTTGGAGGCAGCAACCCGCCTTCCATCTACCTCATGTCAGTCCCCTCCTCTGGAGGACGGGATGCCGGGGTTGGTCAGTCACGCAGCTGCCCGCGGCCCTACCGGTGTCGGCTTCAATGCCCGAGCCCGGGTTCTGTCGACCCAGACCTGTCATCCGTCTAGACAGCTTCGTTCCCGGCATGAGCCTGACCGACCGCTGTCGCCGTGCTCTCCTGTAGCTGCTTCGTCGTCATCATTTGCCTGCTCCTCGGCATCGTGAGTTGGCACGCTCGACCTTAAAGGGCTACTCGCTCTGGCCGCTTCCCTCCCGCGCGGCGGCTGACGTAGGCCTCGCCGCCTCCTTCTGCCGCATTCAGTCCCTCTTCGTCGCGACTCGAGCGCTACTTCTCCGTCGCCGGCTGCATCGCGCCTGGGCAGCGACCGGCTACTCGGACACCTTCTTCGAAAACAACCCGACGATCGCCGCCCTCCACGGCGTCCAGGGCTGGGGTGCCGGCGGATGGGGGGCGACCCAGGTCCGCAAGCGCGAGAAGAAGCTCGGCAAGCGGCCGACCATGTGGGAGGTCGAGCTCCCGGAGGACGAGGCGGCGGCGGCGGCGCTCGCTGAGAAGGAGGCCATGGTGAGCGACTCGCCGTCGTCGTTCGCCAGCAGCAGCACCGGCAGCGGAGAGTGGGAGAAGCTCCAGGTGCGTGCGCGCGGCTGGATCCTCTTGAAGGACGCGCGATCTGACCCTTTCCCAATCTCTGCCCCGGCAGCCGATATCGGTCCGCATCCTGTCAAGCGGCGAGGCAGCGGCGCCCTCGGAGCCTGTCGCGCCCGCCGCAAGGCCCGCCCCTCCTTCGCCGACGTTCATGCAGACGCTTCGAGGCCCACCCGTCCGACCGCCGGCGCAGCCGGCCTTCTTCGCGCAGGCTGAGTCGGTCCCGCTCGGGCCCGAGCAGTCGGTCGACGCGCTCGAGCGCGAGCGCTCGCCGATCGAGGTCAGCGTCCTCGTCCGGCTGCCGGTCGCGCCTGCCGAGCTCGAGGAGCGCGAGGCCCGCAGGCGAGAACGCTCGGCGACGCTTGTCGCTGGCCAGGAGCTTGTCGACGACGACGAGGGCGAGGACCTGCCTGAGCTCTGGATTGCGACTGAGCGGATTGAACTCCTCTAAGCCGTGGCCACCAGATCGTCTTCCTCTTACTGTTACCTCCTGACCCGGTTGGCCAGGCATCTCTTGTATCATTGCGCTCGCCCCATCTGTGCTGTCTCTCCCCATGTTGGTCTGTCCCCCTCACCGCCTTCGCAATCTCATGTCGACTACGTTGTGCGAAGTACAGAACGACGCTGAGCAGATCATACAAGAGCGCCGAGATTTATGAGAAGAGGGGCCTTCGTGAGAGTAGGGGAGGGAGGAAGCGCCGAGGACGTAACACCCATCGAGGGTGGGCCGGACTATAGGCGCGAGACTAGGAGCGGGAGACGAGACATCTAAGTGGGGGTGGATGGGCGGCAGATCCGGGGCCGGTCGGGACGACGCCCTGCGTGCAGAGACGAAAAGCTATCGGAGAGGTGCGCACCGAGGCGGCCGCGCTCTCAAAGCACAAAGGCGCCGAGCGAGGCGAGCCCGACGGCGACGAGTCCTGCGATCATCCCGCGAGGGTCGAGCATGCCGGCCGCATTCTCTGGCTCGCCCGGCCCCGCCTGGCCCGTCTCGTTCCTTGAACCGTTGGCAACCCAATCGCGCCGGGCCGCCTCCATGATGAGGACGAAGCTCTGGGCCTCGGGGCTCTTCGCGCCGGCCGAGTACCAGTCGTATGGGTTGACGACGGGCGCGACCCAGCCGTCCGACCCGGCGGCCGAGTTGAGGTAGGTCGAGACGTTGTTGTACGTCCGCTCGGCGTAGGGCACGTAGACGGACGTCAGGTCCATCGCCGACAAGCGGTAGGCCGCGCCAGCGAGCATGATCGGCCCGGCAGCATCGGGGAAGTACGACTGGTTGAGGATGTAGTTGTGCATGAGGCCGTTGGCAAACTGCGGGCGCGCGTGCAAAGGAGAGCTTTAGTCCCAGGCGGTAGACGTGAGAGGAAAGGATGTGCGAATGTCGAACCTGGTGAGTGTCGGCATCGGCGAGGATCTCCTCGATCCACTGCTGGATGTCCTTCTGCTGGCTCTCGGTAGCACCGTTAAGCTCCGAGTTGCGCATGGCTAGGCACGTTCGGGGGCTCACGTGCAAGGTCAGCCAGGGACGGATTGGACGACCAGGATCGGCACAGACGACGCACAGGCAAGGACGCGAACCATACCGGCGGCGGCCCAGCCGTTGCCGGTCGACCACTCGCCCTCGTCGATTGAGCCCTCGCCGAGGAGGATGTCTGTGGGCGATAATGGAGAGGATGACGTCAGCCTTGCGGCGCAAGCGCATACGACGCTCAGGAGGAACGTTGAAGGCAAGGCAGGAGAAGGGAGCGCGTGAGAGACTGACGCTTCCAGACGCCCGACTTGCTCTTGAGGACCTGTGCTCACGGCAGGCGGTGAGGGAAGCGCGGTTCGTCAGGTCTGAGGCTTGGCGGGCGCGCAGTCGTAGAGGGAAGGGAAGGCCGACGACCGACGGACCTCGCGGTAGCGCTCGCACTGGAGGTAGGCCTCGGTCATGAGCGTCTGATTGTTGGTGACGGCGGCATAGTAGGCCAAGAAGGGCGGGACCATGTAGGTCGAGTCGGACCAGAGCTGGGCCTGGTCACGCCGGTGCGAGATGGCCCCGTTGGACGAGCGCGGGACGTGCTGCATGAGGTAGGTGATCTGGCGTTCGACCCCGGCAGATGTCAGCGGCGACTAATGTAGAAGTTGCAAAGAGAATTAGGGACGCACCTCGTCCCGGGCGGCCGTACCATAGTTGAAGTCGGACCAGCCGCTGTAGTTTGCCCAGAGGACGACCTCGCCTGTGTGGGCGAGGACGGCGCGCAGCGCAGCGGAAGTGGATATCAGATCGGTCGGTCAGCTCCTGGAGAGATCCAAGACGACATCTAGCGGGGCAGTGTGACTAGGCAGGGGCATGCTGGCGAGGCTAGAGATTGCCTGGCGACCGAGGGGGACCGGTTGGTCGCCAGCTGGCCTGGCTTCGCCGGCTCAAATCCCCAATGCTTGGCGGAGGCGGGTGGAGGGGAAGGCAAGCAGGGCTTCCCTGGCCAGCCGCCCTACTCTTCTGAGCTCTCCCCCAACTTAGTCGTAATGCGCTCAAAGCTCGTGCGCGTCGGTAAGACGCACCTAGGGAGGCCGGATCGCCTGCCGCGCCGTCGTCGAGGAGCGAGAGGTGGTCGTAGCTGCCGTTCAGGGCGCCGGCCGACGAAGCGTTGAGCGAGCTCGGACCAAACGCCTCGATCTTGCTGACGAGCGTCGCCCTCGCGAGCCCGCCGAGCGTCGAGTCCTCTTCAAGGTCGTTCGAGGCGAGAGCGCCGACGAAGCCCGAGCGGAAGGGCGAGAGGGCCGGGTGGTTGAAGTCGGTCAGGGCGCGGGCGAGCGTGCCGTTCTCCCACGAGAGGGTCGAGGTCGAGGCCGTCTCGATGATGCGGCCGAGGATATCGTCCGACAGCGGTGTGAGGGCTGCCGCGAGCGAGGGCAGGGCGAGCGCGAGTACGAGCGGGGCGACCATGGCGACGAAGAGAGAAGGAGAGACGGAGAGCGATGGCAGTCGGGCGGAAGGGGAAGGAAGGCTCGCGAGAGAGGCAGCACGGGCGACGACGGCTCGGCGGGGCGGGGCGGGACCCGGCGGGCTCGGCTCAACGACCGTCGATCGCTCCGGTCGGCCGTCACCTTTGGCGCTGTCAGTCGCCTTGCGGTCCTGCGCTTGGTAGGGTTGCCGGCCTGCCATCCCCTCGCGGTCGTCTTCTTCGCGTTGCCGCCGCGTGCATGTCGAACTGTCATCATATGAAGGCGACCCTCTCCCCGAGCCCCGGCCGCAAAGAACGCGCGCCGCGAAGCCCAAGAGAAACGAGACCGCCTCTTTTCTCGCCCCGCCTGCCCGCCTCTACTTGGCCTCGACAGCCTGCTGCTGCTGCTGCTCGCCCTCCTTGCGGCCGCCCCGGCCGCCCTGGGCACCGCCACGGCCGCCCTTGCCTCCTCCTCCGCCCTGGCCTCCGCCGTTGCCGCCGGTGCCGGCGCTCGACTGCATGGCCCAGTTCATCGTGTTGGCGCTCTCGGCAATGTCGCGCGTGATGGCGAGGATCGCCTGGCTCGGCGGGTTGAACGGCCGCGTGATGTGGAGCATGTTGGCGTTGAGGTCGATCTTGCCTTCGAGCCGGGTGTCGCGTATCAGGTTGACGATCCACTTCTCGCCCTCCTCCCGCGTCAGGTTCAGCCGGGCCGACAGGTCGCTGCGCGGTTGCGGAAGAGAGCAGAGGTCAGCGATGACGATCAAAGCAAGGCAAGCCAACGAGAACGAGCAAGGACGCACTTGATGTCGACGCGCTCGTGGATCTTGCAGTACGTCTCGCTGACGAGGTAGCGGGCATTCTCGAGGAACGACTCCATCTTCTTGTTGTCCTCGTCGGCGTCGGCGAGGAAGAAGTCGTTCTTGATGACCTGCTCAGCCGCGAGCGTCAGGCTCTCCTGGGCGCCCTCGAAGTCAAACTCGAGCTGAAGCTGGGTGATGAACTCGGTGAGCGGGTCCGAGTACTGGTAGGCCTCGCCCTCGATCGCCCGGACGACCTCCTTGAGGGGGTCGGTCCGCTTCTGGCCGGTCACGCGCGGCGGCGGCGGCAGCCGGTGGGTGACGATGACGGCAAAGACAAGGTAGCGCAGGAGGTGGGGGCACGATGTCCGGATCGTCGCGAGGTAGGGCGGGGAGAGGAAGAGCTCGAGCAGGGCCGGCAGGCCGTCCGGGTGGTTGAAGTAGACGAAGAGCGACCAGTGGAGGAGCCAGCTCCGGGCCTGGAGCTGGGCGAGGTCGCCGCCCTGGCCAGCGGCGCCCGCGCTCGCGCCGTCCGGGAGCCGGAGCGCAAAGGCCGAGCCCGAGCGCGAGTCGATCAGGTCGCGGAGCTCCTCAATCTGCTTGAGCGCCGCCTCCCACGAGCCAGAAAGGATGTCGGCCGCGAGCTTGCCCCAGTGGGCCGAGAGGTTGAGGTCCGGGTCGGTCGAGAGGACGAGGAAGTGGTACAGGTACTGCGAGGCACCCTCGTAGTCGCCGTACGTGAACTGGTACTGGCCGAAGTGGTAGAGGGACAGGATCGAGTCCTGCGTGAGCTGCGGAAAGGGACGGGGCCGGAAAGGATGGGCCGACAATGTCAGCAACGAGAAGCTGAGGTTCGGCAACGTCGTGCTCTCGAGCAGCGGAAAGTGCTGGACGGACGCCGTAGTGCTCCTTGAGCCAGATCATGTTCTGGTCCTTGTCCTGCTTGAGCTGGCCGGCGACCTCCGGGTTGGCAATGACGTTGAGGACCTGCTCGGCCGCGTCCGCCAGCTGCGAGTTCTTCTCCTGGATCTCGGCCTTGCGGGCCTCAAAGTCTACGTCGCACGAGGTGGGTAGGAAGGAGGTCAGCGACTGTGGTCTACCCGGGCAGCCAGCAGGCTCGCCCCTTGACTGGACCGCAAGCTGCTTCTCGGCCCGCTCCTTGTTCCCCCCTTTTAACCACCTCATCACAACGCGCAAGGGACGCACCAAAGGGGCTGGGCTTGCCCGGGTGGACCTGCTCAAAGAGTTGGCCCATGTAGTCGACCATGTTGGTCTTCTTGACGAGCTCGTACTGGGCGGCCGTGATCGAGGCCTCGGGGAAAAGCGAGCTGTCGAGCGAGCGAACACGAGACATCAGCTCTTGCACGCCCATTCTCGGAGGCAAGGGCGGAAGGAGACCGACGGCTCGAGGTTGTTGAGGTGACCGACATAGGGGATGGCCAGGTGCCGGTCCAGGAAGGGGACGACACGCTGAGCAGAGGAGGTGGTCAGCACGCGGAGGGAGAGGACGAGCACGGTCGGGGGTCAGCGACGGAGCGCGGCGACCGAGCAAGCGTCTGTCGCTGCACGTACCTGCGTGAGGTCGTACTCTGCCATCTTGGTGGGACGACGCTGAGAAGGGGGGGGGGAAGGGTGGGGAAGGAGGCGAGGGAGGGAGGTAGTTGCGGAGGGAGCGACAGGGCCAGGTCGGTGCACTTGGAGGCGGCGCCGAGCAGCGGCGAGCGAAGCCTCGAGCCAGCCCAGCGTTGTCCCGCCAGGCGCGCGCGGGCAGCCGACAACGAAATTCGGGGGCGACGACCGATCTCGCTTTCAACTATTCGGCGCTCCCCCGGTCGTCTAAGCCTCCCTTGCCTCGGCTGCTGCTGCTCGCAGCCGACCTCCCTCCACTCGGCGGTCTCACAGATGCAACAACTCGACCATGAGATCCTTGCGCGTCTAAGAGGAGAGAAAACCGAGAGAGAAGGGGAGAAAAGGACCACGAGCCAGCAGACCGGCAGCGCGCTACCTGCTGGGCTTGGGCGCGTGCTGCGGGTACAGCCGGGTCGGGCCAGCCCCTTTCGGCGGCGGCGGCGGCAGATGGCTCCCGTTCGCGTGGTGGCCGTTGGCCGTCGACCCGTTGCCGTAGCTCGTGCCGAACGGACTGACGAGGTCGCCTCCGAGGACGCCGCCTCTCTCCTTTTCGAGCCGGAAGAGCGAGGCGTCGGTCGTGCTCGAGGGCAGGAAGGCGCCGTCGCGGATCGCCTCGATTTTGCGGACCTTCTTTTCCTGGGCAGCAACCTCGCCCTTGGCCGACTGATACATGTAGAGGCCGACAAACGTCAGGCCGATGCCGCTGCAAGCAGGCAGGTGTGCGTCGTTGTCAGTGTTCGAGCGAGCGTAAGGAGGGAAGGGCAGCCTCGCCGTAACGTACAGGCCCTGGATGACGTGCACCTTCTGGTGGAACCAGACGATGGCCATGACGATGACAAAGATACGCTTGACGAGCGAGGCGATCGAGTAGGTGACGGGCGAGGTCGACGAGAGGATGTTGAAGGCGAGCACGTTCTGGAGAAAGTGCGAGGTCCCGTTGAGGAAAAAGTAGTAGAGGAGGTGGGCCGTCCGCGGGGCTGGGTGAGGGACCTGGCTCGCGCGGATTCGCATGTCGTTGATGATCGGTCCGAGGTCCGAGTAGAGCCAGAGCGGAACCATGAAGAGGAAGGCGAGCGAGGACGAGTAGAAGAGGAGGTTGATTTTGTCGAGACGCTGGCTGGTTGCTGCGCTCCCGTCCTTCTGGCCGGCGCTCGCACCCGTCGTCGAGGGGACGATCTTCTTGAAGAAGATGTTGGACGAAACAAAGACGAGCGTCGAGCCAAAGGCGCAGATGAGGCCAAAGTAGTTCGAGGCCGAGACGTCGAAGGAGCAGGCAAACATGACGCCGAGCGTGAGCGGGACGAGGGCAACGTAGGTCGAGGCCGAGTACGAGACGCCAAACAGGAAGCGGTATGAGAGCACGGTGAACAGCGGCGAAAGGGCCTGCGGTCAGGGGGGGGAGGGCTGAGTCAATCGAGGGGGTCTAAGCCGCTTGGTCGACGCTGCAGGACCAACCTTGATCGTGTGGACGGTCGCGACTGGGACGCGGCTCGTGGCGACGGAAGAGAAGACGTGACCGCCGACCTGGAAGCCGGCCATCGGCAGAACGCCTCTGAGGAGGGCTCGCGTCGGCTCGCGCAGCGTCCCGAGCCGGAGCGCGGGCCGCGTGTAGATGTAGCAGTAGAGGGCGATGATGGCAAACTGGATGAGGGTGAGCGTCACCGGAAACTTGAAGGCGTTGAAGATGGCCTTGCCCGTGTTGGACGAGAGGGCCGACGAGAAGTACCAGAGGCAGCAGAGCGAGATGACTGGCCACGGGTGGGTTCGAGGGGAAGGGGTGGTCGTCAACGAGCTGAACGTGCGCGCGCGCAGGCGAGCCTCTCGCTCGCGGCCGATCACCGTCCATCGGGTACGCACACTTGACGTTGCCGACGAGCCCTGTCGATGAGGAAGACAGCAGGTCGTTCTTTACGCCGCTTACGAGCACGAGCAGCGAGTCAAAGGGCCCGGCCGATGACCCGGCCTGGGGCGAGGCCGGCCGGCGATGCGGCGCAAAGCTGTTGAACGGCAGGTTGCCGGCCGACAACGACGGCGCCGCGTTCGACGGCCGCCGAGCTGTCGCCGACCCCCGCTTCTCGAGCCCATTGGCGAGGCCGGTGCCTGACGCGCCCGTCGTCTTGGCGGCGCTGCCGAGGAAGGCATCGCCCGAGCCGCTGTCCTGCCAGCCGGAGCCGGGCGCGCCGCCAGCGTGCTGCTGAAAGTGACCCTCCTCGTAGTCTTGCGACGAGCTCGCGGCAAACGCTCTCCGGGGCGGCCCGCCGTTGGCGAGCTGGGCGGGCATCGAAGACTAGATCTGATGCCGGGGTATGTGACGGGGTGGGAAAGATTGAGCCGGGGGACGCTCCGAGGACGCGAAGGGAGGCGAGGTCGGCGGCGGGAGGGCGAGCTGGGACGTTTGAGGCGGCGGCGACAGCGGCGGTGGGCTGGCCGCAAAGCTCCTCGAAGGTCGTTGTTGCGCGGTAGACAACACAGAGGACGGGCGAGCTCCGAGGTCGGCCGGCGGGACTGAGGTTTAAGAGTGTGCGTCGCGGTGATGGAGGAGGAGAGAAAGGACGTCGAGAGCCGGCCGAGGGGGCGATTTCTCGTCGAAGGGGCGCGCTCGCACGGCGCAGCAGTACCGACGCGTGGCTTGCGGCGGCGACGGCTCCGGTCACTCTATAGGCTCAGACAAGGCGGCGGCCGTCTTGCAGCCGCTCAGAAAGATCGTCTTGAGCCATGCGATGATCGATACATGATGCGAAGGGGGGGGAGGAAGCGTTCTATGCGAGAAGAGGCGGACGAGGAAGGGACGCAGCGCCGGCCGAGGCAGCGCTGGCCAGTTTGTGTGATGCGGGCGCTGATGGTACCGGTACAGCAGAGAGGCACAGGGATAAATGCGCGGGAGACGGAGAGTAGGCTAGCCCAGCGGACGCCAGCTCAAGTCGGCCGCTCGGGCAGGTTAAAGCTGATCGATGGGCCAAGCGTGTTGGCCTCGGCGTCGGCGGCCATCGACGCGGTCGTAAACGTCTGCGAGACGTCCTCGCCCTCGTCCGACAGCGGGTTAAGCAACAGACCGCTCGTCGTCGTCAATGCTGGGCTTGGCTCGGACGGCCGATTGACCATCGGGCTCATCGGCTCGAGCCGCGGGACTGATGCCGCCGGCGAGGGCGAATTCGAGCCAGCGGGCGAGTCGAGGAAGCGGATCGTCGACGGCCGAGTTGACGACGAGCTCGAGAAGGTGCGCGACTTGCCCGTCGAGGGCACGCCGAGCAACGACTCGGGTTCGCCCCCCGGCGGCGAGCCAGGCGGGGTCACCGCCCGGTCGGGCGTCCGGCTCGAAGACGAGCTGCGGAGAAGCTTCTTGCGGAGGCCGCTCGTCGCCGACTTGCGTGACGACGGTCGGTTCGAGTGGATGAAGATGGCCGGCGGCTTGGGCGCCTTGCCCGCTTGCGACGAGCTCGCTGACGCGCGACGCGACGACGATGAGGCGCTCCGTTGCCGATTCCTGGCCTCGTCGCGGTCCTCCTCGTCATCGTCGTCCGCCCAGTCAATCTCGGCGACGCCCTCGGCCGCGGCCCGGCGCTCATTCCGGTCGTGCTTCTCGGATGCCCGGCGCTCGAGCCGCTTGCGCTCGTGAGCGGGTGACTCGTGGACGAGGTGCATGAAGCCGTCGACGAAGCCCTCCTCGAGCTCCTCGACGTCCTCCTTGAGGCCCGAGATGAAGCTGCTGACCTCCTTCTTGACCTCGTCGCGCGGACCCTTGAACGGGTAAGCCGTCTCCTTTTTGTCCTTGGCATAGCGGTTGCGGATGACCTCGACGTGCACCTGCAAAGGGAAGGTCAAGGCGTCAGCATGAGAGTCGAGTATTCGGCCAAGGCTCCCGGACAAAGGGAGGACGCACGTCGCCGTCCTCGGCCAGGCGACGCTCGATGATGAGGTGGTTGCCCTCGCGGAACTCGCGCACGGGCGGCGTCCGGCGGCCGTCACTCTCGAGCTGGCGCTCCTCGGCCGACTCGTTGGCGGCCTCCTCCTCGCCCTCGATCTCCTCCCGAGCTTCCTCGTGGACGGCGTCGGGCGAGAGGCCGTGGTCCTCGGCCGCGATGTCTTTCATGCGCTCCTTGACAGCCTCGTGCTCCTCCTCGGGGCTCATCGGGCTCTCGCCGCCGCCGCCGGTCCGGCCCTTGATTGCGGTCGAGCTGCCAGACGAGGACGAGGTGGAACCCTCCGCAACCTGGCGCTCGTTCCGGCGCATCTCCTCCTTCTCCTCGGCCGTTAGGTCGTCGTCGAGCTCGCGTCCCTCGCGCCGGCGTTCGGCCTGCGAGCCCTTCTCGAGGTCGTCGTCGTCGCGGTTGATGCGAATGATCTGGCCGGGGATGATGCGGTTGACGCCCGACAGCCAGGCCGGCTCGGGCCGGCGCGTGTCGCGCGAGAGGCCCGACATACGCGTCTCGGTCCGGGTGAGCATGATCGAGTGCGTGCGCGAGATCGAGTGGACGCGCCGGCCGAGCGAGAAGAAGGGGATCGACAGGCCGTGGACGAGGACCGAGCACAGGACGAAAAAGTGAACGATCGGCTGGATCGTGCCGGCGAGCAGGTCGACCTGGGTCGGCGGCGGGTAGATGGGCTCGGGCAGCTTGGTCGCGGCGAGGGTAGAAATGAAGATGGCGCCTGCGAGGATAGAGCGCGGTGGTCAGCCTTGGTGCAGCGAGCGGTGAGATGCAGAAGGGGCGACTGACCAACGCCGATCGGACCAAAGTGGCCGACGAAGCAGGCCTCGCGGAAGGTGTGGATGTCGGGGATCCACTTGTAGAGGGCGAGGATGATGGGCAGCCGGCGGAGGACAAAGATGGCGATGACGAGGACAACGAGCCGCCAGACGCTGAGCGTCAGGTCGGCATTGTCGAGCTGGTCGAAAGGGATGATGGCGCCGATGTAGATAAAGGCGGTCACGTTGAAGAGCAGATCGATGACGTTACTGAAGTACGACTCCTCCGTCTGCCGGTTGAAGAAACCGTCCCAGGCAAAGGCCGTGCCGCAGGCAAAGGCGGCGAGCAGGTCGTCCGAACCGAGCAGGGTGGTGATGCCTGCGAGCGGGAGGGGGTTCAGCCAGCCAGTCTGTGCGCGGCACAGCAGACGCCCGGGTACGCACCGATCGTGAGGACGGCGAGACTGATGTACTGGGCGACGAACGACTGCCGGTCGATGAGGTTCTTGCGCTCGACAAACTTCATGAGCTTGCGCGCGACAAAGCCGACGAGGGAGCCGATGACGATGCCGAGCGCGACCTCATATAGCCAGGTGACGTAGAACCACTCGCCGACGGCGTGAGCGTCCGAGGCGTCGAGCGTCAGATAGAGGGCGATGTACAGGAACGGGAAGGCTGCGCCATCGTTGCAGCCCGACTCGACCGCGAGCAGGTGCCGCAGGTGGGCGGGGACGTGCTTGTCGGCATACTTGCCACCGATGACGGCCTGGGCGAGAATCTGCACGAGCCAGGCGTTTTGGTCGAGGGAGTGTCAGGAATTTTAGCGATCAGAGGCAGCAAGCGCAAGGGTGCAGACGCACCGGGTCGGTCGGCGTCACGCAGGCAGCGATGACGAGGGCCGAGAGGAACGAGAGGCCCGGGATGATGCCGTAGATAAGGGCGGCCGAGATGAACCAGCCAAAGACCATGACGGGACCGAGCAGGAAGGCGACCGACTTCCAATGCTTGCGCAGGTAGGCCTTGGGCAACTCTGCGGAGAGCGGCCGAGGAAAGGAGGCGGTGCACCACAGTCGCTCGTCAGCATGAGGGCAGCCTTCGGTTGGAACAGACGCGCAGGACGCACCAACACCGACGGCAAAGACGGAGATGGCGATGACAACACGGGTGACCTCCTAGCGAGAGCAGAACGACAGGCGGAGGGCAAGGTTGCAGAAGAGACGAGGGCGGTCCAGAACGCTGGCGTCAGCCACCGAGCGCGCCGCCAAGCACAAGCATTCGAGGAAGAGCCTCCCTAGGCGACCAGCAAGACGACGACGTACCAGGGTGATCTCATTGCTGACTTCGTGCTCGGCGCCGCCCCACTTGCGGGGGTCAAAACCGCCGGTGACGTACGGTCCGGCGATGATGCCGACCACTGGCAGAGCAACAGGGCAGAGAGAACGTCAGCGTCACCACTCGTCCCCTCGAAAGGGCTGACTCGAGCGTAGAGGCAAGCGCGCACGGGTAGCAATGACGGCCTCTCCGATGAACAGCTTCTCCTTGACGAAGAGCGAGAACATGCCGAACTGTAGCTCAAGCGATAGGCCAAGGCGCGAGGCGAGGGGGAAACAGGGGCAGGGTGGAGGGCGACAGAGTTTCGCGTCAGAGGACGGCCTGGGTCGGGAATCCAACGACGTACGAGGACGATAAAGGCTCTGCAGGCGGGCGGCATAGGAGGTTGTCAGTCGGCCGAGCGGCATTGACCGAAGCTAAGAGCCGCCAGACGCACCCGAGGATCGTGTATGCGAGGTGGACGGCTACGAGAGGGGGGCGGCGCCCGAGCTCAGCTGGTCAGTCCTCGCCGTCGTTGCTGGTCGGACAAGGCCACCGGCAGGGTCGAGTCGCACCATTGACTTCGAACGGGTGGAACCCGCCTGCGGCATCGCCTGCCATCAGTGGCTGAAAATGCGCTCCTGGCGAGGTTCGGGACGGAGAGGGGCGTGAGAGGGACGAGAGGTCGTCGGCCGAGGTCGGGCGAGGGCGTCGTCGGTCGCGGTGGCGGCTGCTGCCAGGTGGTGCTGTCTGGGCCGGCTGCTTGTGCTCGCTCTGCGTTGGTCGCTCGGTCTTGTGAGAGGCAGCTCAAAGGAACTTGACTCGACTGGGTCTGGCGAGGGATGGAGGGTATCGGGGAGGAGGGGAGCAGTTGTGGCCGTTCGGTGCAAGGGCTGCCTGCAGCTTGGGAGGGAGCCGGCCTCCTTCCCCGCCGCGGGGGAGCAGGCAGGGCCAAGGAAAGAGGCGCCGAAATCGGAACGGACGCGCGCAGCAGGGCCAGCAGCTCAGCCTGACGACAGGCAAGCGACGTCATGGCATGGTGATACAAGGGGACGGAAGACATGCAAGCCGACTTCTGCTACTGCTGCTGCTCGAGCTCGGCTTTGAATTCGCGCACGGCCGTCTCGAAGCCGGTCGCCTCGTCGTCGCGCCGGAAGCCCATGCCGACCGCGCCATCGTTGACAAAGCTCCCCGGCCAGCTCTCGACGATGGCGACGACGCGCTCGTCCCGCTCATACGTTATGAGCTCGAGTGGCTTCGGGCCGGCGACAGCCTCGAGTGCGGCGAGCAGCTTGCGCGTCGTCGTCGTGCACGAGGGCAGGTTGACCGTCCGCGAGTGGGCCGGGAACTTGCTCGCGGGGATTGACAGCGCGAAGAGGAGATTATAGACGACGGTGTTCGTGGACGTGAAATAGAAGGGCATGTCGAATGAGGCCTCATCCGGGCCGTTGGCGATCGGGCAGACGGCCGGAACGCCCATCAGCGGCTCACGCACAAGACCGCTGATGAACGACGACGCCGCGCTCGAGGGCGCCTGGATCGAGAGCGGCAATTGAAGTTCAGCAATCTTCTCGGTCTCAAAGCTGTACAGCGCAATGCCACAGCCAAGAACATACACCTGGTCGAACGGCGACGGTCGGCAGACGGAGGATGCGGCCGTCGACGAAGCCTTTGCGGGTCGCATCCGCGACGTAGAGCTCGACGATTGCCTTCTGAGCGCCGTACGAGGACTGAGGCTGGAGGGGCGCCGTTCTGGTGGGTCACGCGAGTGTTAGCAACGTTTGAAAAGAGCAGCATCTGGGAAGGGGCTTCGTACTCTGGGTCGACAAGTGACTCTGGCCGGCACTTTGGTCCTCCGCTGTTCAAACAGGTTGGAGACCTGTCAGCAGTAATTTGCTTTGCCGAGGCACAGGAAAGGGACGCACTAGACAGCGAGCGAGGACGTGTAGATGTAGAGGGGCAGGGGTGAGCCGGCCGGGGCCGACTTGTACGCCTCACGGACGGCCTTCAGGAGGGCGACGTGCGAGTCAACGTTGACTGACCGGCCGCGCCCATGTCAGCCGTTGGACAGCGCTCAACGACGAGCCGCGCACGGCTCACCTCGGTAGCCGAGCTCAAAGTCGGCCTCGCTCCCGCCCGACATCAAACCGTGCATCGCATAGCAAACATGGATCTGCTTGCCGTCGAGAAGCCGAGCGACGTCGGCCGCATCGGCAAGGTCGGCGCCGACGGCGGTGATCCGGCCAGAGTCCCTCAGCGCGGCCGGGATCGGCGGTGGGCGGATGTCGGTGAGGATGACAGAGACGGTGGACGAGGCTGCGGTGATGGCCGTCAGGAGGCGTTGGCCGAGAAAGCCACTGCGGGTCGATCGGGACGGGCGCGAGGGAAGAGCAGAGGTCAGTCGTCGCGGCCAAGGGCTCGGTAGCTGCGCGGACGGCAGACGGACCCGGCACCGGTGATGAGGATCGTCTGGGGAGGCGCAGATTGAGCGCAGCGTCAGCTCGGGACCGGATACGGCCAGAGCTTGAACGCGTCGCAGAGGACACACCTTGACGTGGTCGGGCAGGGAGACGGCAGGAAGGGACCTTGTGTCGTCGTCGCCGGAACGTCATCTCGGTCAGTCTCGACGGTCGCTAGGACCTTAGCATGGCAGTAGCTCGAACAACGCACGACATGATGGCGATGGGCTAAGAAGGAGACGGTCGAGCAGGCGACGGGTGGCCTGCTTTGGTCAGGGACTGCGAGAGGCGGAGGTTCGGCCCATCGCGCCGGCGCTGAATCGAGGTTCGGTTCTGGCCGACGCTAGAGGGAGAGCGAGGGGACCGCCGTCGGGGCACGGGCCAAGTCGGCCCGTCGTTTCGTGGTCGATCAGAGCGCTCGGAGACGTGGGCGCCTCATCGCCGACGTCTGCTCGAACTGGTTCTGATGCAGCCATAGGAAGGAGTCATGGTTGAACTCGTCTTGCGGGCCAGCCGCCGCCCTCTGGGGCTCGTCCCTCCGAGCTCGCCGCACGAGCCGGCCATGCTGCGGTCGCCCCTCCGTCATCGACCACTCACGCGCCATGGAGGTCTCGCTTCGAGCAACAGAGCTCCTCTGTCGTCGACCTCTACCCAGCTGGCCAGACGTGGCCAAGATCCGCAGCGCCATGGCGTGGCGTGGCGTCCGGTCGACGGGGCGACTGATGCACCGAGGCAAGGCGGTTTGCTCGGCTCCAGCCGATCTACGCGAGAGAAGGGTCCGTCGCACTCTTCGTCGCTGCCGCCGGCTCGTCGCGCCGGGCTTGCCGTCCAGAGCCGTCCTCGAACAAGGGGGGCTCTTTCGCCGTCGCCCGCGGGCTCCGTCTCGTCGGCCTGGCTCGGGTGCAGCGGAAGGGTGCTTGGCACCACGGCCGCCGCCTCCGCCCACGGCCTTTATTTCTCCCCAAGGTTCAGCCTCCAAAGCGAGGCCCGCTTCGTCGACTTGGACCCCCTTCCCTCTGGCACGTTGCGACGCATTCACCTTCCCCTTCCCGCCTAGCGCGGCACTACGCTGCTCCGGCGCGATGCACCGGTCGGCCGCGGCGCGTCCTTTCGTGCCGGGGACCGGGTCCTGCTCATTCTCAGCTGCCTCGGCGCATCTGTCCCCGTTCGCGGCGGTCGAGCTGACCCGAAGCTGACCCCCTCCCCTCCTCTTGTGCTCCTGCGTGTTGCTTGGTCCTCGGCGCTGAACAGGTACGCTCGAGGCGTAGCTCTGATCCTTTAAAGAGCCGAGAAGGCCCGCTCTACCGGCCTGTCGACCCCTTCCTCCCTCTCCGCGTCGCCTGCACTCCAACATCACATCTCCTCTTTGCCAGGCCCCGTACATCAGCCTCCCGAGCCAGTCTTCATCCGCGCATCGCTCGCGACCGCATCTCGCCTTCTCCTCCAGCTTGGATCCAACGGCCGCCAGCCGAACCAACCCTCCTGCAGCATGTCGCATTCACCGTGCGACTCGTTCGACGGCGACCTCAAGGAGAAGCACTCGCGCAACGTCGAGCACATCGACGATGTCAGCCAGCCCGAGGACACCAAGTTTAAGAAGAAGCCTGTCATCTCGGACGACGTCTACCAATTCGGCGCGATGACCGAAGACGAGCTCGAGAGCCGGCGCAAGAAGCTCGTCCGCATCATCGACCTCCGGTGCGCCCATTGTTTCTTTTTCCCTCCACTACTTTGGTGCTCAGGTGACAGTCTCGCTGACCATGTGCACTCGTCCCATCGATCCCTCCGACAGACTTATGCCACTCGTGCGTCGCGCTTCTCGTCAGGCGGGGCATCGCCGCGCGCAGTCGAGTTAGGTCTAGGGGTGACGGGGCTGACCGACCGTTCCTCCGCCCACTCGCCGTGCACCGCCAGATGACGCTCTGCTACTTCATGAACTTGTGAGTAGGGTTGACTTCTCGTGCGCTTTTCTGCGCCCCTGGCGCTTCTAGCTGTACCTCTGACGCGTCGCCCCACCCTCCAGCGTCGACCGATCGAACCTCGCCAACGCCCGGCTCGGCTCGCTTGAGCAGGATCTAGGGATGTCAGGCAACCAATTTCTCACGGCCACCAGTATCCTGTTTGTGGGATACATCCTACTGCAGTTGCCGTCGACGGTCGTCCTCACCAAACTCAAACCGTCCATCGCCCTCCCATCGGCAATGATGGCCTGGGGTCTCGTCTCGCTGCTAACGGCCTGGGTCCAGAACTATTCTGGCCTACTCGCCGTCCGTTTCATGCTCGGTATCGTCGAAGGTGCGTCGAGTCGCTTGCGCGGACGCTGCCCACTGCCGGCGTGCGCAGTGTCTGACCTCCGTCTCGAAACGTCTCGCCTGGCAGCCCCGTTCTTCCCCGGCGCCATGTTCGTCCTCTCGTGCTGGTACACTCGGGCCGAGCTCGGCAAGCGCTACGCCTTCTTCTATGCCGGCGCCGCCCTCGCCAACATGTTCAACGGCCTCCTCTCGGCCATCGTCCTCCGAAACCTCAACGGAACGATGGGCTACGCTGGCTGGCGCTGGCTCTACATCATCGAGGTGCGGTCTTCTCGTCGCTGCACGAAGCTGAGACTCGCATCTGACATCTTGTACCTTCTCTATCGCACGCATCAGGGCGCACTCACGATGTTCATCGCCCTCTTCGGCTACTGGCTCCTGCCCAACTACCCGATCTCCACCAAGTGGCTGAGCGAGGAGCAGCGCCACTTTGCCGCCTGGCGGCTCGCCGTCGACATGGGATCGGACGATTCGGACGAGGACATGAGCCTCATGCAGTCGGTCAAGCTCGCGGTCAAGGACCCCAAGCTCTACCTCTTCATGCTCACCCAGCACCTGATCCTGCTGTCGCAGTCGTTCCAATATGTCTTCCCGTCGGTCGTCAAGACGCTCGGCTACAGCAGCACCATTACCTCGCTTCTTACCGCGCCGCCGTGGTTCGCGGCCTTCCTCGCCGGCCTTGCGACAACCTGGTCGGCCTCGCGCACGCAGCAGCGCGGATACTACATCGTCGGCACGATGCTTCTCTCGGCCGTCGGCAACATGATGGTCACCTTTGGCACCTCGCTCGGCGTCCGCTACACCGGCATGATCTTCCTTTGCATGGGCGTCCTCTCGGCCTTCCAGATCTCCCTCACCTGGGTCTCCAACTCGTTCGCCCGGCCGACGGGCAAGCGCGCGGCGTGCATCGCCATCGTCAACCTCTTTGGCAACGCAGCTAATACCTACGGGAGCCAGCTGTACCCTAGTAAAACCGGCCCCCAGTACCGTCTCGTGAGTCGTGCGACCGGCTGCACTCTTTGAGTAGAAAAGGCGCAGCCGCTGATCTCTTCTTTGACCTTCCCAGGGCTGCCTCGTCATGTTTGGCGTCAGCATCGTCGTCGTCTGCCTCGCTCTCGTCATCCGCTTCATCCTCTACAAGCAGAACCGCGAGATGGACCGCGCCCAGGGCATCGCTGTCGCCGGCGACAAGGACGGCGAGCACGGCAACACGACCGACCCGGCCGAGCGCGGCTTCCGCTTCCTCCTGTAGCCCGGCCCCGCCCTTGTAGAATACCGATCTCCCCTCATCGCTTCTCGCCTCGCCTTGCGCGTTGTACATTGACACTGCCGGCCCTCCGCGCATGATCGCTGAGGCAAGACGATACAGGCGACAGGCTCTCGAGTGCCCGAACGTGTTGCCTGAGCCACGTCAGTGGCGTTTGCAAGCTACATGCAAAAGTGAACGAGCGCGAACGAGCTCTCATCTACTTGAGGCCGAGGATGGCCTTGGCCGCCTGAGCGACGTCCTTAGAGTCGGCCGCTGTCCGGCTGACCTCCTTGTAGAAGGCGTTCATCAGGCCGCCGAGCGCCTTCATGCTGCCCTTTTCCGACCCGAGCGACTCGGCCAGCCGAGCGAGGATGGGCGAGATCTGGCGAGCGAAAGGGGGCCACGCCCAGAGTCAGCTTGGGCGGGGACGAGCAGGCCGTTGTCCGGTCGACGCACCTCCTCGGGCGACATGAACTTAGGCAGGAAGGTTAAGATGAATTCGACCTCCTGGAGCTCCTTTTCGGCCAGGTCGTTTCGGTCGGCCGCCTTGTACTGTGCTGCGCTCTCTTGCTGCAAGAGGCAAGCCGTGACTAGGGATCAGCACTTGGGCCGGTCTCCCGTGAGCAGCCTGACACAACGTCGTCGCAAACGCACCCGCCGGCCGATCGACTTCTGGATGACCTTAACGATCTGCTCGGCCGAGGCCTCGATAGGCGGCGACGGTGCCTTCTCGAAGTAAGTGATGTCGGCCATCAAGCTCTGCGTTAGAGGCCAGAGGCGACCAGCCATCAGTCTCGGATGAGCTCCAGCTCAGGGCGGTGAGGTCGCGGCAGGGCAGAAGGACCTTGACGATGCCCGTCTGGGCCGTGTCCCGCGCCTTCATCGCCGTCTTGAGCGCCGTCTTGAGCTGATCCTTGAGCGCCTTGGCGTCGTCGGCAGGGGCTGCTGCCGAGTATGGCCGCCGGAGGAGCGAAGGGCTGGCGACGAAGCGGGCTGCGCTAGAGGGTCCGGCAGCGGCGAGGCGGAGCAGCGGCGAGGGAGCGGGCGCCCGGAGCGCGGACGACAGCAGGCGAGCGGCGAACATTCGGCAGGGTGGGCTGGGGGTGGAGGAAGCGAGGGTGAGGTAACAGAGGACTGCTGGGTGTCGGTGTTCGTTGTCGTCGGATGGGCTCGGAGCTCGGAGGGCTAAACGCAAGAGACGGCGACGGCACGGCTAGAGGCCAAGGTTCGCACGCTCGGCGTCGCCTTTGGCTGACGACTTTGGGTTCGAGCTCTCTGAGAGCCGCCAGTTCAAGAGCTGCTCTTGTGCTGACTCCCTCGCTGACTGCCCGACCACTTCTTGCTTATCTTCCCCTCAAAGCGGTTCATCAGAAAGGAGCATGCGAATTCATTTTGGCACAGGGGAAGGTTGGGAAGGCCCGGCCTCCTCCCGCTCGACGGCACTCTTTAAAGCTCTCCGTCGGCATGGCCCCACGACTCCTGGTCGGCCGAGCCACCGCCGCCCGAGTAGAGCTTGGAGGTGATGGGTGAGACGACGGCCTGGAACTGGGCGAGCTTCTCCTCAAAGTCCTCGGCGGTCGCGTCGGACGAGTTGGCATCGGCCCACTCCTGGATCTCCTTGATCTCGGCGAGCAGCGTCTTCTTGTCGGCCTCCTCGAGCTTGCCGCCGAGCCCCTCGGCGTCGGCGAGCTGCGACTTGAGCCCGTAGACCGAGTTCTGGAGGGCGTTGAGCGCCTCGACCCGCTTCTTGACGGCCGCGTCCTCGTCGGCAAACTCCTCGGCCTCGCGCACCATGCGCTCGATGTCCTCGGGCGAGAGCCGGTCGCGGTTGTTGGTGATGACAATCTCCTCGCCCTTGCCCGTCGCCTTGTCCTGGGCCGAGACCTTCATCAGGCCGTTGGCGTCAATCTCGAAGGTGACCTCGATCTGGGGCACGCCACGGGGAGCAGGGGGGATGTGCTGAAGCTCGAACCTGCAGGGCAAGCGGGCGAGCAAGGGTCAGTCTCGAGGAGCACCTCTACAAAAGCAGAGAGACTGGGGGTCGACGCACTTGCCGAGGAGGTTGCAGTCCTTGGTGAGCGACCGCTCGCCCTCAAAGACCTGGATCAGGACGGTCGGCTGGTTGTCGGCCGCGGTCGAAAAGATCTGCGACTTCTTGGTCGGGACGACCGTGTTGCGCGGGATGAGCTTGGTCATGACGCCGCCGGTCGTCTCGATACCGAGCGTGAGCGGGTTGACCTGCAGCAGGAGATAAGCTGTCAGTCTCGAGGTCGGACGACGAGCGGAGAGGTAGATAGGAGGGACGGACGTCGATGAGGACAACGTCCTCGGTGCCGGCCTCGCCCGAGAGAATACCGCCCTGGACGGCGGCGCCGTAGGCGACGGCCTCGTCCGGGTTGATGGCCTTGCTCGGCGCCTTGCCAAAGTACTCCTGGAGGAGCGACTGGACCTTGGGGATCCGGGTCGAGCCGCCGACGAGGACAATCTCGTCAACCGCCTCCTTCTTGACGCCGGCGTCCTTGAGCACCTGCTCGACCGGCTTCATCGTCTTGCGGAACAGGTCGATGTTGAGCTCCTCAAACTTGGCCCGGGTGAGCGTCTCGGAGAAGTCGTTGCCGCCCTCGAAGGCCTCGATCTCGATCTTGGTCGACTGCTGGGACGAGAGCGTCCGCTTGGCCTTCTCGACCTCACGCTTGAGCTTGCCCATCGCCCGGAGGTTGGCCGTGACGTCGGTGCCCGTCTTCTTCTTGTACTCCTTGGTGAAGTAGTCGATGACGCGGTTGTCAAAGTCCTCGCCGCCGAGGTGGGTGTCGCCCGCGGTCGCGAGGACCTCAAAGACGCCGTCGTCGATCGAGAGGAGCGAAACATCAAAGGTTCCACCTCCGAGGTCGTAGACAATGATCTGCGACTCGCCGCCCTTCTTGTCAAGGCCGTAGGCAATGGCGCTGGTGGAGGGGGAGAAGCACAGATTAGCACGGGTTGCGTCGATGAAGAGAGCGACCGGATTGAGCGACAGGGGGGACGCACGCGGCGGTCGGCTCGTTAACGATGCGGAGGACGGTCAGGCCGGCGATCGTGCCGGCGTCCTTGGTGGCCTGGCGCTGGGCGTCGTTGAAGTCTGTCCGCGGGGCAAGAATTGTGTCAGCTCGACTGGGAAGGAGCGCGAGTGGGATCGACGGCGCCGGGAGGACGAACAGGCAGGGACGGTGACGACGGCGTGGGTGACCTTCTTTCCGAGGTAGGCCTCAGCCGTCTCCTTCATCTTGGTCAGGATCATAGCCGAAATCTCCTCGGGCGACTAGAGAGCGGCGCACAGGTAGAGTCAGTGTTCGTCTCTTTTGCGATCGAGCAGAGCCAAAAGGGCGAGGGACGCACGTAGTTCTTGATGTCGCCCTTGTGGTGGACCTGGATCTGGGGCTTGCCCGCCTTGGACGTCACCTTGAACGGCCAGTGCTTGAGGTCCTTCTGGACGTCCTGCTCGTCAAACTTGCGACCGACAAGCCGCTTGGCGTCGAAGACGGTGTTGCGGGCGTTCTGGGGCGCCTGGTTCTTGGCCGCGTCGCCGACGAGACGCTCGTCCTCAGTGAAGGCGACCCACGAGGGGGTGATCCGGTGACCTGGAGGTTGGAGGGAGGGGAGGAGGGCGTCAGCGAGCGCAGGACTGGCGGCCTGGGCGGCCTGGGCGGGAACAGGGCGGCAGCAAGGACGTACCCTGGTCGTTGGCGATGATCTCGACGCGGCCTGCGCGCTGGACACTGGAGAAGCGCGAGAGCGAGCGGGCAGTGGGAAAGGGGGGGGAAGGGGGGTATCAGCAAAGCTGGCTCTTGGAGATGAGCTGGCCGGCGACGGCTCCGGAAGAGCGTGCGCGCGAAGGGGAGCGACGCACCCGACGCAAGAGTAGGTCGTTCCGAGGTCAATTCCTGCAGACCCAACAAGGCACCCAAAGAGCGGTCAGCGAAACGGTCTCGAGCAGTGCTCCCCACGTAATCCTGCTCGGACGCACCGATGACGGTGCCGAACTCCTCGTGCCCGTCGGCACGGACGGCCGGGGCGAGGCAGGCGAGGGCGGCGAGGCAGATGGCGAGGAGCGAGAAGGCCGAGAAGATGCGCCGGCCGACGGTGGTCGGGCGTGAGCTGGCGACCATGGCGTGAGAGGTTGCTTGCTTGTAGAGGCTTTCCGCCGATGTGGGTATGCTGCTGGGGGTTGCCTTGAGGGCCGAGCGAGGGAGGGGAGGAGGGAGGCGGAACGGGGGAGATGGCGGTCGGAGGGCTGAAAAGAGAAGTGGCGCGCGGCCGCGCAGGCGGAGATGAGCTGGCGGCCGGCGCGTGCCAGCGCAGAGTTTACTTTTTTTTCGAGAGCCGTAGCGCGACTAGACTGTTCTCGACGGTCGCGCCTCGCTGGACACGGGCGGGCTCGACGTGGAGGTTGCTGACGACCCAGCGGAGCGAGGAGAGACGAGGGGAGATGAAGGACATTCCGATGCAAGCTTTCCAGACGACGAGCGGTACATGAAGGTGGGGGGCACGAGAGGAGGGGGGTTCAGATGGAGAGGGGAGGACGAGGCCGGGCGACGGCGTACGGGGCGAGTGCACGACGACCCCCTCTCGTGATGGACGCGACGCTACTCCTCCATGGCGTCCTGCAAGAGAGGTGGCAAGAGTCAGAGGATCAGCAGATGTCCCGTCGAATCATGCAAGCGAGACGAGACAGAGGGACGCACCGACGCCTTTGTCGCACTCGCCGCCGCCGCCGGAGGGGCCCGCATGAACGCCTCGAGCTCCTCGTCGAGCGCATCGCCCGTCGGAGCCTTGCGCGGCTCGCGCGCCTCACGCTTGCCACCCCGGCCGCCGCCGCCGGCGTTGTTACCGCCGCCACGCGCACCACCGCGTACCGCCCCTCCGCCCCGACCACCAGCACCACGGGCGGGAGCCGCTCCGCCCCGCTCGCGCTCCTGCCGCGGTGCTCCTCCTCGCTCGCGCTCCGCCGTCGTCGTCGTCGTCGGCCCCGAGCCGAGGATCCCCCCGAGCCGGCCCAGCAGGGGCTTGCCGGCATTGTCGGCGGCGGGCCCGACGGCCCGGCCGAGGGCGTCGGTCCGGCCAGACGTCTTGCGCGGGAGGGGGACGGGGACGTAGCTGATCTGAATGGGCTCGCCCTGCATCACACCCGAGGCGGACGGAAAGAAGGGTCCGACATCGGTCGGTCAGTCGCGAGAGGAGATGCAGGCACAGCGCGAGGGAGAGTGGGTCCGGTGAGAGGACGCACGTTCGCCCGCTGGCCGTCGAGCTTGTCCTTGGCGAGCGTGGCGTCCGCAACCGAGCCGTACGTGACGAACGCGAGCCCGGTCGACCGGCCGGCACGGTCGTACTGAGTGGCGGGCGCGCGGGGTTCAGACAGACGTCAGCCATTGTGTCCCAACGTCGATGCAAAAGGGAGGCGGAAGGCGGGGGACTCACCTGCGGGAGGGGTAGGAGGAGGCGATGGATTCCAAGGGGTAAGCGATGTTTGGGGGCGGTGAGGCTGCTCGCACGCGTGGCAGGTGACGGCGGCAGCTGAGTGTGCAGCCGGCCGTCGTCGGTCATTGAGCGGAACGCGAAAGGGAGAGGGGCGTGGTAAAGGATGAATGCTGCTTGCCGAGGCGCACGGCAACTCGTTTCAAGCGGCTGCGAGCTTCTCCAGGAAGGGAGGTTCCCCGACGTGGGACGCGCGAATCGATCGCTGGGCCTTGCTGAGCCGCCCTTTGCCCGACGCCACCTCGAGGCGACATCCGGTCCGAGCGTGCGCCAGGGAGAGCAAAGAAGGCGAGTAAAGGAATGGGGGGTCTCAACTCAAGATGAGGGCCTCACGATGATCTTGGGCCCGTCGACGAGCTCGCCGGCCTGGGCAAAGATCTTCTGCTCGACAGCCGGGGGCGTTGCGAGACGTTCGTCGTCAGTCGGAGCGCGCATCGGGCGTTTAAGAGGGAGGGACATCAGGAACGGCACACGGACCTCGAGCTGGAACGGCTGGATCTCATAATGGACATTGTCGATCCTCAGCCTGGCCGTCGGCCGCTCGGTCGGCCGATCAGGGTCGAACCGGGCCCCTCCTGAGCGGGGCGTGTGCGTGCCCGAGCCAGGGGCCGAGCGCGAGCCGCCAAACATGTCGTGCTTCCAGGGGGCGTCGGACGAAGCAGGCGGGGGGCGCTGGCGGTCGAAGACGGAGGGAGAGAGAGAAAGAGGTCAGTCGGGGTCTCGAGCGCAAGGGAGGACAAGTCCCGTTCCAGCAAGCGCCGTCGATGAGTTGGGTCCCTCGACACCTCGAGCGTGCCCTCTTGCAAGAGCAGATTCCTCTGCCCCTCAGCGAACGGTGAGGCAGGACAGACTAACCGCATAAGGCGAACGCGTCCCGCTCCGGTCGCCAGCAGGGCCGCCGCCGGCCGTCCCGCTCGCCGTCCGCGCAACGCCGCCGGGCCGACCGCCGCCGCCGCGGGGCTTCTGTTGCTGCTGGCGCTGGGGCTTGTTCTTCTGCGTGAGGTCATCGAGCGACATGTCGAGGTCGTCCATCGTGGGCGGCTGAGAAAGGGGAGGAGGAAGGTCGTTGATGGGCGTTCGGTCGGTCGAGGCGAAGGGCGGCTGGCGCAGATGGAGGCGCGCATTGAGTTACGGCGGGGCGTAAATCGACGGGAGCGTGATCTGTGTGAGGCGCGCGCGCGTCGCCGCCAGCCCTCCAGCCAGCCCATCGGTCATTCTCCTTCCTGGCCAGCCCAGCCTAACCTAGTCCAGCAACGCCCTCCCAGCACCCGAACGACAGAGGATGGGCATCCAAGGCCTGCTGCCGGTCCGTTCTTGCGCGCGCGCGCAAAGGCCAGAAGCGACCGACGAGCGCCCGTCGTTGCCCGAGGGAAGGGGCCATCAGCTGACCTGACGCGTCTCGCGCGCCTTCCCTCCCTGTCCCCCTTGCCGCCTTCCTTCCTTGCCCCCCCTCCAGCTCCTCAAGCCGGCGCACGAGTGGAAGGAGATGGCCTCGTTTGAGGGCCAGACGTGCGTTTGCCCGATGATCGCTCGGTCGGAAGGGACCGCTTGCTCATTTCTTGCCTCTCACGCTCGATGCTCCCCTCGCCCTCGCCGTCGACGACGCGTGCTGCGCGGTGGCTTCGCAACCGCCAGACTCGCCGTCGACGTCCGTCCCTACCTCGCCGCCCTCCCTCCGTCAGATTGCGCAACCCTGACGCCCTGTCCCTCGCTCTGCTCCGTCCTGCTCGCCTTCATCGCAGGCCTACGTCTGGCTCCACAAGGGCGCGTTCGGCTGCGCAGAGGACCTCGTCCTCGGCCGCAAGACGACGCGGTACGTCTCCTGCCCTGCCCGCCGTCGCATCCCTTCCAGCGACGGCTTTGTCTTTCGGCCCGCTAGAAGCATCGGACTCATTCGTTGACTCCCTGGCTCGTCACCCTTCTTGTCCGCGGCCCGGCCCGGCCCGCAGCTTCGTCGACTACTGCATGCACCGCGTCCGTCTCCTCCGACACCACCACGTCGAGCCCTTCATCGTCTTCGACGGCGGGCCCCTTCCCGCCAAAGCAGGGACCGAGACGGACCGGCTCGAGAAGCGCGAGGCGGCCAAGCGTAAGGCGGTCGAGCTCAAGCGGGCAGGGAGGACCAAGGAGGCGTTTGCGGCGTTCAGCCAGTGCGTCGATGTCAATCCCGAGATGGCGCTCCAGCTCATCAAGGTGCGTCGTCCCTCGACCGCGAGACTCGCCCCCGTTCCTCCTACGCTCGTCGGCTGAGACGACTACTGACGCTCGTGAACGACCCGGGATCGCAGGCGCTTCGAGCCGAGTCGGTCGCCTACGTCGTCGCGCCCTACGAGGCCGATGCCCAGCTCGCTTATCTCGAACGCCAAGGCTTCGTCGACGGCGTCCTGACCGAGGACTCTGACCTGCTCGTCTACGGTTGCCGGACGGTCCTCTTCAAGATGGACGCCGAAGGCAGGGTCTGCCTGCTCAGGCGCGATCGGCTCGGACTGGTGGGCGCCGCTGCTGAAGGCGCCGCCGCGACGGCGATGCTTGGAGCTGAGTGGCGCATGGACGGTTGGGGCGACGCAGAGTTCCGGCACATGGCGGTGCGTCCTCTTCCCTCTTTTCTCACTCGTATGTCGATGGCGCGCACAGGAGGGGGCTGACGAGCGCTCTGGCGTGGGGACAGATCCTCTCCGGGTGCGACTACCTGCCCTCGATCCACGGCGTCGGCCTCAAAAAGGCCCACGGCCTCCTCCGCAAGTTCAAGACGGTCGCCCGGGCGGTCCAGCACCTCCGGCTCGAGGGCTTCCCCGTCCCGGCCGACTACGCTCAGCGCTTCCGGCTCGCCGAGCTCACGTTCTGTCACCAGCGGGTGTTTGATCCGTCCCGGGGAGAGGTCGTCCCGCTCAGTCCGCTCCCAGACGGCTGTGCGGCCGACGAGGACGCCTTTATAGGCCCGTACGTTGCTCCTTGCCGAAGGGCAACTCGTCATCCTTAATTCCGATCGCTCTTACTGACCTTGTGCTGCTTGCTTGTGCTTCCCCCTTCCTCTAGCGACATCGACGGCGCGATCGCCCGTGAGATCGCAGCCGGCGACCGCTGTCCAATCACTCGGCAGCTCATCGTCGACTCGTGGGTCGAGTTCCAGCCAGGCCGGCCGGCGGGCTTGATCAACGGCGGTGGTGGCAGCAGCAGTCGTACGGTTGCACAGGCGGCCAGGCGGTCGGTTGCGCCCGCCGTCGCCGGCTCGCAAGGCCAGCTCAAAATCACCGACATGCTCAGTCAGTCTCGGCCAGTCGCTCTCCAAACTCCTATCCACAGCTCATCCGTGTCGTTCTTGCGCTCGGTCCCAGAACCCAAGCCTCAGTCGCAGCCGCCTATCAACGCCGCCGCGTCTTCGTCAACGGCGAGTGCGCATCCGCTCAAACGATCCGTCTCTGCCCCTCAGCCCCGGCGGCCAGCGGCTACGGCCGCCGTCCGGCCCGCGCTCCACCGGTACGCCTTTGGCCACGGCGGTGCCGTCCTCGCGAGCCAATCGGGCCCGGCCCGGCTCTCTCAACTTGAGCGGGGCGCGACGGGCCTCTCACAACTCTCTGCGACGGCAAGGGGCAAGCTGCGTGAGCTGGTGCCCGACTCGCAGGTGCTCGAGGAGCCTGGCCTCCCGGCCGCACCAGCAGCTGCGGCCAGCCGCTTCTTTGGCGGCGGTGGTCGGCGGGGGCATGCTGCGCTCGCAAAGGCCTCGTCGGACGAGCCGCGGTCCTCAAACCGCTCGCTCCTGACTGACGTCGGCGACCAAGCGAGTCTCCGCGCGAGCGCCGGCTCAGGAAGCGCCGGCGACGGTCTTTTTTTTCCGAGCTATCCGGCCGGTAAAGTCGGCGCCGGACGGGCGGTCGGCATCGTGCCCTCGTCGCCGGTCGATGCTTTTAACGATGACGACGACGCTGGCGGGTCAGACGTCTCGACGCGGCCCTACCCGGCGCTGTCAGCCCCGAGCTCGCCCAGTCCGCGGAAGCCGCATCGGATGACGATGACAACGGGCGCCGCGCTCGACGACGTCCTTTCATCCCCGGCTGCCGCTGCTGGCCGGTACGACCGCTCGCGGAGCAGCAGCGTCGGCCGCTCCATCTCGGATGGCTACATCTCGTCGAGCCCGGCTTCGGCCGTTGGTCGGACCGCCCATGACAGCCTCGCGCGTGGTCGCGACCTCGTCGGTCTGCCGGCGGGGACGGCGTTCGAGGAGAGCGACGCTGGAGACGATTTCGGCAGCGGCGTCGGACCCTCGTCGGACGTGACGGTCGTCGGGCTCGATCTTCGCCGAATCTGCGCGTCGTCCCCTCCATCGACGACAGTGGCCGAGGCCGGAGCGGCAGCAGAGCAGCGATCGGCCCAGCCTGGCCGACTGCAGTTCCGCCCGGCTGTGCCCGTCCAGCCGGCCGGTGTCGGTAGGCACAGCGACAGCTCGCAGGTCCGGTCGTCAAGCGACGACGAGGCTGGCGGCCTTGGTGCGGTCGACGACAACGACGACGTCGATGACGAGGCGGCGGTCGAGGCCGAGCGCGAGCGCAAGCGGGCGAGTCTCGGCGCTGACTGGCGCGAGCGCTTCACGCTCAAGGCGGGCCCTCGCGGTGTCAAGGTGCGGATTGCTGCTCACCGTGCGCAACACAGGCACTCGAAGGGAAGCTGACGAGAGGATCTCATCGACGTGCTGCCCCCCTGATAACAGAGCCTCGCGATGGGCGGCCGTGTGGAGCCGACGGCAACGCCGCCGAGCCGACCGCGGACGACCGCCGGCTCGGCCCCGCGGCCTTTCGGTCCATTGACGATCAACGTCCCCCGCTCGGTCGGCGAGCGCAAGCGGCCGCTAGCTACCAAGGCTGGCGTAACGGCTGTCGACGGCGGACGGCTCGTCGCCCCTCAGCGCAGCAGGCCGTCGGCGGCCGTCCAGCCGCCCAAGTTCATGACGGCCGATGACTTTGACGCGAGCAAGGAGAACGCCGACGCTGCCATCGTCGTCGGTGCTGTCGTCCGGACGCCTCCCTCGTCACCGGCAAAGCGCCGGCCCGTCCCCGCCGCCGGTCGGAAACGGACGTCCGACGCGGCCGCGCTCGACGAGGCGACGGACGTCCGGCTCGAGCTGGCCGCTTCGCCTCAGCGGCGGCCAGCGGCGAAACGGTCGTCGTTGGGCAGCCAGGTGACGCCGACGTGGGTCTCGAGCTCGTCGGCGTCGGCGTCGTCGGACGGCGTCGAGCCGGGCTCGTCGCAGCTCAGCAGCGGCTCGAGGAGCAAGCTCGAGCGACTGCGCTTCCGCCCGACGGCGGCGTGAGGGATCGAGTCTGATGGGACGATCCGTCTTGACGGAGGAGCTGGCTCTTGTTCTGTCCTGAATGTCGCTCCCGCATGTCGGATGTCTTTCCCGAGCGCGAGGAAACGGTTAGGAAGGGAGGGGGGTCTGTCCGGACGACGAGCGGCGGTCGTGGTCGGCGAAGGACTGTTTGAGGGGGCGGAACCATCGCTCGATTGGATATGGCAGCCTCAGGGCGCTTGTACCGGCGCAGGCAGGTCGCAAGGAGGCTGCTAGCAGATCTCAAGTTCTCAGCCTTCTCGGGCTTAGGACCGGGCAGGCGAACGGGGCCGAGAGGCGCTGTCGAGCGCACGAGTAGGGTTGAGTCGACTGCTGCGCCAGCGGTCGATGACGGGAGCTCGGAAGACAGCCGCCTCCTTCTCTTGCTTGCCTTTGACCGCAACCCCGCCGCTTCCCATTGATGCTCTCCTCCAAGCTCTCCAGCTCCAACCCCTTCGCCGACGAGTAAACCCCCCTCCCTCTCCGCTTGAGACCCTGCCGTAAGCTGCATGCTGACGTCACAATCTGGATCAGCGACGACGACGACGACGAGGCGATGCCCTGGGGCGCGCCGCCCTCGCCGTCGAGCGTCCTCCCCCCGCCGAGCGACGAGGCCGATCTCATCGGCCGTGCGGTCCAGAAGGACAAGCTCATCACGTCCGTCCCCCTCCCTCCGCGGGCCCTCCTGTCTCTCCTGCTGCAAGGCGGCGTGCGCTGACCCTACCCTGCTCTCGATCGGTCGGTCGGTTGGTTGGCGCCAAGAAGGGACGTGACGGCCCTCCAGGACGGTCTCCGGGCGCTGCTCGCAAAGGTCGCCCAGCTCGAGGGCGAGACGGCCAAGCTCGCACAGGAGAACCTCCTGCTCGATCAGTACATCCTCAACCTGGCGCACAAGGGGTGAAGGGCTGTGGGAGGAGCGGTTTGACGGAGAGGCGGGTGAGGACAAGGGGGGGCGGTTGTCACGAGCGACGAACGCGGCTCGGCTCGCCTGCCGATCCGACCGGCCTCAGCTCGTCGACAGTCGCCTTGTTCGCCGCCGCCGCCGCCTTCTCCCTCATCTGGCCAGACCAGCCAGGGCAAGAGCACGAACCGTTCAGTCGGCGTCCTCGAATCCAGACGAACGGGCACAGGGTCAGCTCTCTGGCCCTCCCCTTCCCGAGGTTGAGGGCCCGCTGGCCAAGGGCAGCAAGCAAGCACATGGAGCGATGGCGTCCCGACCGGCCCGGCCCGGCCCTCGCGGTCAGCTCGACGCGATATCGACCCTCGTGCGTCGCCATCCCTCGCATGCTCTCTCTCCCACCCGAAGCAGAGCCAGGGCCTGACATTCGCGCGCTGGCCAACCTCGCCCTCTGCCCCACCCTCGCAGGGGGCTGCTCACCGTCCGCTCGCACACCTTTGATACCTGCCCCATCCCTGCCCTGCCCACACCAGCGAGGCTCGCACGCGCCGCTCGCTCATGCGCGGTGTTCGAGCAGTCTGACCGAGCGGCTTGCTCTGGGTCGACGACCTGCGCGAGAGGGCGCGGCGCGCTGCTTGTGCCTCGGCCCTCAGCCCCTCTTTGCGTCCCTGCCCCTCCTCCTCTGTCCCCCCCTCGCCCCCTTCCCTCCCTCCCTCCGATCGACCATGCAGCAGGATCCGATGGCATGCGCCCTGTCGACCCGACCGACCGTCCAAACGCGTGCTCGAGGAGGCTGGCCTGGGAACGTTAAAGAAGAAGGGCTTCTGGGCCGGAGGGGCCAGGCGGGGTCGGCCCGGTCGAGGGCGGTCGGGAAAGGGCAGCCGGGAGCCGGAGTCGCGCTTCCGGCCGCGACCCTGGCGCGGTCGCCTTCGAGGAACGGTCGTCCTGCCGCCCGTCGGCGGTCGACCCTCCGTCCTCCTCCTCCTCGTCCATCCTCGACCAGCTTGCTCGCGCACGTCTCTCTCTCTTCTGGCCATGCGACCGCTCACGCCGCCCGACCCCGAGCCCAGTCCCCCCAGCGCTGCCGGCGCCGCCAACCCCTCGCCATCGCCCCCGTCGTTGGTTCCGGCGAGAGAGGTCGGTCCCATCTCTCCCATCCCGCCCGGCCGCCCGCCGGCGCTCGCCTGACGCTGCCGTCCTCAACTTGACTGACCTTGCCTCTCTCCTTTCACCATGCAGTCGGCTCGCGAGGACGACACCGACGAGGCGACCGAGCCTCGCACCGACGCCGGCGCCGGCACCAATCGCCGCGCCGATGAGTCCGGGACCGAGCCCGCCAGCCCTCTCACCCCGGCCGACCACACCGCCAACACCGACGCCGATAACACCGCTGAAAGAGGAGGAGGAGGAGGAGGAGGCGACGGCGGGGGGCTCATCATCCGGCCGGGCTCCAATGGCGCGGCGCTCCCCTCGCGCATGTGGGTCCATTACGTCGGCGATCCGGAGGAGGTGCGTTCCCCACGAGCTTATCCTCTCTTAACCCTGTCTTCGCTCCGCCCCCCCCCCCCCGCGTTTGCACCCTTCCCGGGCCCTCTCCTCCATCTCGACCTCGCCCAGCGTCGACCGCCGCGACCGCTACCCGCTCCGTGCCGACCGGAAGCTGACATCCTCACCCCTTGCGCCTACAGAGGGAGGAAGAGCAGCTCGACCCATTTGCCATCTGCGTGCGGGAGATCGACGTCTTCCTCCGTGCGGCCAAAGCGGCACAGCGCTCATCCGCGGCGGACGACGACGATGAGCGAGAGCGACCGCCGACGACGGCGTGCGACGAGGGCGACGCGCTCATCGCTGGCGAGCACGCGCTCGAAGCCTCCATGCGCCTCCCTCAGCGGCTCGCTCCAACTCGCTCCTCCTCATCCGCCGGCAGTAGCAGCAGCAGCAGCGGCGACAACCCCGCCTTCTCACACCCGACCGAGCTCTGCGCGCAAAGCCCCCGGCCAGAGGAGGATGTCGGACCAGGGGCGGAGGAGGGCCGATCTAAAGAGGGAGGCGAGATGGAGAGGAAGGGGGCGACGCTGATCGTCGACGGGACGTGCTTGCCAGACGAGCCGGGGAGGAAGGCGAGAGAGGTCCGTCCCTCTTCCACTCCACTACGCACAAGCTAGCGCTCATCCCAGTCAGAAGCGATGCCTGACTGACGGTCGTTCCCTCGACTTCTTACTTTGCTCCTGATTCAGCAGACCCAGGCGCAAGAGGAGCCCGACCCGCCCCCGTTCGCCCGCCGCCCCTCGCTCCGCCGCGCCCACTCCTCCCCCCTCCCCACCGCCGTTCCTTCCCCCTCTCTCACCCTACCTTCCTCCTCGCCGAGCAAGCCGACCCGCAGCTCGTCGGCCGCCCTCGTGCCAACATCGCCGAGGCGCCCGTCGCCGGCAAGCCCAGGCAGCTGCGGCAGCCCGAGGGGCGTCGTCTCGGCCGAGGCCGACTGGCGCGAGCCTCGCGGGAGGGGGTCGTACTTCCCGGCCAACGTCAGCTGACCGAGGAATGCAAGAGCGCTTCGCTCGACGCCCTCTCGGACGGCTCCGAACCCCTGTGCGCGGGTACGGTACACGCTCGTCCTGCCTCGGCCAAGTCGTCTCTGTCGGCTGCTGTCGCGTGTGCCGCTCTCCCCCTCCTGCCACTAACCCGGCCGCCTCATGTACAGAGCTTGCCCCTCCGAATACCTTCCTTGGTTGTATGTCCGCTTCTCTTTCTGTCACGTCGCTCGTCGGCGTGGTCGAAAGCGACATCGCCATCAGCCGCCTCGGTGCCCGCCCGCCCTCCTTCGACCCTCAGCCGACGACCCCGAGCACCGCCCCGCCCAACGCCGCCACGCCGAGCGCATACGCGTGGTTGCCCGCTCCCCTCCCGACGATGAGCGCGCAGGCGAGCCCGTCGGCGGCGGCGCAGGCTGAGCCGGCGACAAGGAGGCTGCCGAGGAGGGCCGTGTTGGACGGCGCGAGGTGGAGGGCGAGGGCGATGGCGGTGCCTGGAGCGTGAGCGTGCGACAGTAGCGATAGGTGTCAGCCTGATGCTCTCCTTCGGGCAGAGCCTCAAAAAGCAGTGAAGGCGAACCCATAAAGATGTCCCGCACGCCGTATGCGACCGACAGGACCCGGACGAGCTTCCGCTCGGGCTCGCCCTTTGGCGGCGCGCACTCGAAGAAGGCGAGGGCGGCGAAGGGCCGGAGGAGGGCGTTGAGGCCAAAGCCGATCGAGAGGAGACTGTAGGCGCTGGCGAGGTAGGGGAGGGCTGGCGAGGTGGAGAGGGGCATTGCTGGCTGGCGCTCGGGGGTTGAGTGGGGCCGACGGCTGCGCGCCGGTCGACCGACGGACAAGCAAGAGGACAGTCAATTGCCCCCTTTCTGGTCGCCATGCACAGTCAACAGCCAACAGCAGCAGGTCACTCACAAAAGAGCTTTTCCAAGTGTGCAGTAGAATGGAGAGGACAAGGGCGAATACCCCCCCATCCCGCCGGTTGCCCGGCCAGCCCTTTAAGCTCACGGGCCTGGCTCGGCCTTCGGTCTTCGGCCGCGCGGACCTTCGGCTCCGGGTTGGACGGTTGGCTTGGCGGCCGGCCCGGGCAGGTCGGGCGTGACTCGGCTTCGGGCTAATGGCAGAGTAAGGCATGCAGAATGGGGTGCTGCTGCTCGGTACAGTACACTGCTAGCGTGGTTCGAGGGGTCCCTGAGAAACGAGTCGATGTCCCCCGCCCTAGCTTGCAACGCTTGGTCTTGCAAAGTTTAAACAATTATATATCGAATTTACTATTCACCCACCAACAGATGCGACCTGACCTAACGGACAATGCATCAAACTGATCGTCAATCAGGAGGTTGCGGGTTCGAGTCCTGCCCTGGTCTAACTGGAATAACAACTCCCCTCTCATCGGGGGCCGGGTGGCTCAATGGCGGAGCGTCTGACTACGATTCATCTTTTTGCCGCCTGGCCCTCGACTTCTCCTTGCGCCAGGCCTGCAGTAGGACCGAGTCTACAGTAGTACCGAGTCTGATTGTGCCGCTCGCTGCTTCCATAAAAGACAAGCGTCGACCGTTGTCAGCACGCACGAGTTGCACACCCTTCCCCCGAAGACCTCCCTCACTGGCTGGCTGGCTGGTGGCGAGGCAGAGCAGGACGACATCGTACAGTAAGACCCCATCCTGGCCGCCCCTGTGCGTGCTCACGACCGCTCGAGCAGCCGGAGCGCGAGCGCCTCCTCGTCCTCAAACTCCTCCTTCTCGGGCGCGGCCGCCGGCTTCGACGGTGCCGCCTGGCGCTGCTTCTTGGCCGCCGGCGGCTGCTCGCCCTCGACGTCCGAGTCATCGTCCGAGTCGGCGTCCTCCCAGCCGTCATCCTCGGAGGACGACATGAGGCCGGTGAGGTCGAGCCCTGGCATCGGCTCGCCCTCGGACTCGGAGCCTGAGTCGTCGAAGTCGCCGTTCTCGCGGCCGCCGGCGCCCTCGAGCTGGCAACAGCAGCGGAAGGGAAGGCGTGCAATGGGGTCAGCCAGGGGGCTTCTGTCAAGCAGGAGAGCCAGCGTGTGACGCACCTCGCGCTCGCGGTCCTTGCGCTTCCGCTTCTTTTCGCGCTTCTTCTCCTTTGCGACCTCGCGGTCGCCGACGTCGATGACCTCCATCTCGCGCCGCTGCTGCTCGACGAACCGGGCCTGCTCGTCGCCCGTCTTGCGCGCGCGCTCCTCGTCCTCGCCGACAAACTCGTAGATCTCGTGCGGGACGCCCTCGGCATCGAACACGAGCTTGTGTCCGGCTCCTTTGGCCTTGAGCATTGCCTTCTTGGACGTGCCCATCTTGAGCTTGCGCTTCGAGAGCTCGGCAGAGGTGATGTCCTCGCCCGCCTGCGGGCCGAGAGCCTCGCCCTCCGAATCTGACTCGAGCCCGTGGTCGGTCCGCTTAAGCGTGAGGAAGTCGTCGGCGTCGTCGCCGCCACGAGCGGCCGGCACGTCGTCGAGCAGGCCTGCAGCAGGCGCCGCCGAGGCCGGCTCGGCGACGAGGTTGGCATAGTGCTCCGAGAGGATGTTCTGGTTCTGCTTGGCAAACATCTTGTCGTACTTGGTCCGGACGGCCGGCGTCTTGGCGGGCTGTGCGGCAGGAAATCGGCGGTCGAGGTATCAGCACCACGGAGCAACTCGCAGCGGAGCAGGCCAGCGGCACGGCAGCTCGCACCTTGGTCTCCTCCTCGTCGGCGCTCTCGACCTCGGCCTTGTCGTCGAGGACGACCTTGACGCGGTTCTTCTTCTTCTTGGCCATCTCCTGGTCGACAAACTTGACCTGAGGCGCGCCAGGCAGGCCGAGCGACTCTGCAAAGAGCTCGACCGGCAGCTCGGCCACCTGGAAGATGGCCTTGTTCTTCTGGATGTAGACCGACTTGAGGTACGAGATGAAGGCCCGCTGGCCGAGGTACTTGAGCTCGGGGTCCTGGAAGGCAAACGACTGGAGCTGGTTGCTGATCGACTGCGTCTTGGACGCCCGGATCTTGATCGGCTTGACGCCCTGGACGCCCTTCTTCTCGAGCTCGGCGAGCACGCCGGCCTCCTCCGAGGGCAGGACGAGCAGGAGCGACTGGCCCTTGGACTCGTAGCGGGCCGTCCGGCCGACGCGGTGGATGTACGTCTCGCCGTCCTCGGGCACGTCGAGCTGGACGACCCAGTCGACCGCGGGGAAGTCGAGCCCGCGGGCGGCAACGTCGGTCGCAAACAGGCAGCAGGTCGACGTCGTCGTAAACTTCTGGAAGACCGTCAGCCGCTTCGACTGCTTCTGCTTGCCGTGCAGCTCGAGCAGGGGCGTGCCGGGATGGAGCTTGCAGAAGGTCTCGTAAACGAAGCGGACCTGCGGGCGGCGGACGGGGTCAGCGCTAGGTCTGAACTGGGGCGGCGACAGAGTCCAGCAAGGCAAAGGCGGCGCACCTGCTTGCACGACGACATGAAGACGATGATCTTACTCTTGAGGTGCGTCTTGATGAACGAAAAGAGGACGTCAAGCTTGCGGTGAAGCTCGACAACGGCATAGTGCTGCTCGAGCCCCTTTGGCGTCACCCAGAGCGCACGCTCGTCGCTCTCCTCGGCCCCGTCCTCGTCAGCGCCCGCCTCGGCGCCGTCTTTGGCCGGAGCGGCGGCCGAGGCTGAGAGCGAGATCGGGTCCTTGAGCGAGAGCCGGGCGAGGTCCTTGATTGATTTCGTCTGGGTTGCCGAGAAGAGGAGCGTCTGGCGCGACTTGGGCAGGTGGGCCATGATCGCGTTGAGCGTCCGCTTGAAGCCGAGGTCGAGGATCCGGTCGGCCTCGTCGAGCACTGCGTTTGTTCGTGCCAGGTCAAGTCAAGCCAAGTCAGCATCGGACATGCACGGGGCGACGACTGAATGAGCGCGCGCGCAGGCAGGGTCGAGACGGACCGAGCAGCTGGAGGTTGTCGCACTCGAACCCGACCGTCTGATCCATATGCTGGAGCAGCCGGCCGGGCGTCGCGACGAGGATGTTCATCTTTGTCAGCCGCTCCATCTCGTCCTTGACGTTCTTGCCGCCGATGACGAGGCCGGCCGAGAACGAATGGTAGGGGCCAATCTTGCGGAGGACCTCAAAGATTTGAATCGCGAGCTCGCGCGTCGGCGATATCACGAGGGCGCCGAGGCCGTCTTGCGGGCCCCAGCGCTTGCGGTAGAGGGACTCGAGAAGCGGGATGAGGAAGGCGAGCGTCTTGCCCGAGCCGGTCCGGGCCGAGGCGAGGATGTCGGATCCCTTGAGCGAGAGCGGGATCGAGAGCGACTGGATCGGCGTCGGCGACTGGAAGAAGGCCTTCTTGAGGCCTGGCGCGAAAGGGAGGGGAAGACGGGTAGCTGGTCAGCGGATCCGGCTCGTAGACAACCTAGGTACTAGTCCGCCCGGAGCGCAGGGCAGGGTTGAGACGAGGTGGAGGGGATAGAAGGGGACGCACCTCGCTTCGTCTTGTCCGAGATTGGGAGCTCCTCGAACGTCGCGAGCTCGGCCGGCGGGACCTGCAGCGATCACGGTCTTCATCGATGTCAGATCTCCGCTCTTGATGATTCAGCGCCCCCTGGCTTTGAGAAGCAGAGGCGGACGTACGTAGCTCGCGAGCGCCTGCTCGAGCTCGACGAGCTCGTCGGCGTTGCGCGTCTTCTTGACGCCTCTTGCGCCCGACGACTTTGAGCTCTTCGAGCGGTCAATCTTGCGCGCCTTCTTGACGGTCGATGGGCCGGCTTCCGACATGGCTCGCTATCTGCGGGAGGAGCTGGGAGAAGAGACGAGGGAGAGGGGTGTGTGTGAGGGTGTGCGTGCAGGGTCAGAAGGCGGCGCGCAGGCGACCGACTCTTTCGTTTCGAAATCTGGCCGGCGGGCGGGCGGGCGGGGAAGAGCGAGAGCCCAGACGGGGGCTCGACCTGGGGACGACCGACGACCGACGACGACGACGACGACCGTGGCTCCCTGACCATCACCTACTACCCCACCCCGCCCTCCCCCCTCCGCTGTAGCTATACCGTGCTCGGCACGCGCGAGATGGTCGAGGCGCCGCCGCTGTTGCGTTTGATACCCAAGCTCTTCCGCGCACGAACCTTTGTCCCGTGCGTCCCTGCCCGGCCCGCACGCGTCACCCTCCTTGCCCCTTGATTCTAACCATCATCGCTCCTCCTCGCGTCGCCGCCGTCAGCGACGTCAAGGTCCCCGACTTCCGGCAGATCGACGTTCATGCGCTCCGGAGGGCAGGCTACCGCGGCGTCGTCGTCGACAAGGACAACTGCCTGGTCCGTTCCTCTCGCTTCGCCCCTCGTCCGGCGCGCTCCGAGGTCGGAGTCGGTCGACGGGTCACTGGCGCCGGAGTCGTCAACTGACTACGAACCGACACTTCCCCCCTGCTCGCGACTCGCAGACCCGGCCGTACGACGACGCGCTCGTTCCCCATCTTCGGCCGTCCTGGGAGGAATGCAAGGCGGCCTTCGGGCCTGGCCGGGTGCTCATCGTCTCTAACTCGAGCGGCACGCGATCCGACCCGACCGGTCTCGGCGTGCGTCGCCGTCGAGCCCACTATAGCGCTTTCTTCTGCTAATTCGGCGATACTGACCCTTCTCGAGCTGGCTGCTTTGTGCAGGCCGAAGCGCTTCATCGCGAGACAGGCGTGCCCGTCCTCATCCACGCGCACAAGAAGCCCCTCTGCGCACGCGACATCGACGCCTACTTCAGCGCGCTCCCGCCGGCCTTGCCTCTGCCACCGCTGTCGCCAGCGGCAGAGTCGGCTGTGGCCGCTGCGCCGGACGGGCGGGGAGTGCTGAGTGCCGTTGGGGAGCTCGTCGGCGGCCGGGACGAGAAGCGGGCGAGTGAGGGGCGGATGCAGACGGGTCGGGAGCTCGGTCTCGTCGTCATCGGCGACCGGCTCCTGACCGACGTCGTCCTGACGAGTTTGCTCGCCGGACCGCGCGAGCGGCCATCCGTCGTCGTCGCCGCTGGACTGGTACCCTCACCATCGGCAGTCCCATCGTCCCCGCTGGCCGTGACAAGTGCCGGAGAAGCGCCTCTGACGGCGCCCGTGGTCGTCGCCAGCAGTACGCCTACGCTCGGCCTCGTCCACCGCCAGGCACCCTACAACCTCTCGCTCTTAACGACCACACTCCACCAGCCGGCCGACGTCCGTCCACTCCGGCTGCTCGAGCGCTTGCTCGAATCCCTCGCCCGCCGGAGGCTCAACCGGCCGCTCGCTGTGGACATCGCCGCTTGGCGGTCACTGGGCGTGATCCGGCCTGAGCCAGCACCGCTCGCGCCGGCCCCGCTCGAGGGCTGGCGGAGGGCGCTTGCTCTGACCGGCCGTGGACTGGGCTGGTCGGTCGGCGAGCTCGCGAAGGGGGTCAAAATCGGCGCGCTATGGGTCGGCGCGAGGGTGCGTCGGGCCTGGGCCGAGAGGCAGGCGAGGCAGGCGGAGGAGGAGGAGCGGGCGGCTAAGGAGCGCGAGGTCAGGGAAAAGGCGGAGGTCGCGCTCAAAAGGCTCGTCAAGGAGGACGTTGAACGGGCGCATACGTTCCGCAGCGAGGTCGACGTCTCGCAGTCAGAGCCAGAGTCGGCGCCAGTGATGCCTCAGAAGGAGGCTGAGGTCGGCGCCCTCAAGGCGTGAGAGATGCCTATGCGCGCCCATCCTCCGGCTCGTGTCGTCAAGAGTCTCATCGTCATCGGGTCCCTCCCCGCCGGCGCACGCATACAAAGCACGTCCTCAGGCCTCTTACTCGCCCCGCTGGAGCTTGTCGAGTGCCCGCGGGCCTTCCTCCTCCCAGGCCTCGCGCGAGATCCAGAACTCGTCGCGGTGCTTCATGATGTCGGCCAGGACGGCGCCGCCGAGGAAGACCATGTGCTTGCGCCGGGGCGGATCCTCGATCCGGATCTTGAAGTTCTGCGGACGCCGGCCGCACCAGGGGGGTACGTTAGCAATGCTCTCTCAGCGAGGAGGGCGGCAGCAGGGGACGGACCTTGAGCCGCTCCGGGTTGCCGTTGAGCACCTTGCTCAGGTAGAGCTGCTTCATCTCCTTCTCGAGCCGCGACGGCAGGCCGGGGTACATGCTTGACCCGCCCGAGAGAACGACATGCTTGTAGAGGTCGGCCCGGACGTCAACCGCCGCTGCCTGGACCGTGTTGAAGAGCATCTCGGCCATGCCAGGCTGCTCGACGTCGACCAGGTGAGGCTGGAACATGCACTCGGGCGCCTCGAACCGCTCAGAGCCGACTTTGATGACCCGGCCGTCCGGGAGCGTATAGTTCTCGACGAGGACCGTCGTGTCCTCCGAGAGCCGCTTGTCCTGCTCGAGGTCGTACCTGCGACGAAGGGACGCGGTCAGCGGCGCACGGAAACGGACGACCGGCGCCCGCTGGGCGCAAACAAGGAGCGGTTGGGGGGACGCACGAGGTGTAGCACAACTTCTCCTTGATGGCCCGGACCGTCTCAAAGTCGGCCGTCCGGTTGAAGGCGTAGCCGCGCATCAGCAGCAGCTTGATCAAATACCGCGTCACATCCCGGCCGGCGACGTCAAGCCGGCGCGTCAGGTGCGGGAGCGCGTAGCCCTCGTAGACGGGCACAATGTGCGTCACGCCGTCGCCCGAGTCGACGACGACGCCGGTCTGGAGACCTGAGCACATGGGGCGGAAGCGGGCGAGTGTTTAGCGTCGAGCGCCGAGTCACTAAGACTTGAGGACTCTTGACTGACCCTGAGCGTAAAGCGTGAGGACGGCCTGGATGGCGACGTAGACACCGCCAGCCCGGTAGCGCTCAAACATAACCTCGGCCATCTTCTCGCGGTTCTTCTTCGGATTCATCGGCGGTTCCGTCAGGAGCACCTTGCGGTCGGCCGGGTCGACGCCGAGCTTCGTAAACGTGTAGTCCCAGAGGTGCGTCATGTCGGTCCAGTTTCGGACGATGCCGTGCTCCATCGGCTGCGTCACGTTGAGAAACGACCGGTGCTCGGCCGCTGGAGAGCGATTAAGACCGGGGAGGCGAACAGAGGGCGAAGGCGGGGGCGGGGGCGTCGTACGCGAGCACAGGGCACGGGCAGGCACAAGGCGGGGTGATGAAGAGAGCGGCAGACCGTCAGCCTCCAGTTCGGAGCAGGCAGAGCAGCACCCTCCTTGATCCCGCCGGGCAGTGGACAGCGAGGGGCGAAAGCTGGCAGGCTATCGCCCCTGCGAAGCGAGCGCGCTGCGCAAGGGTGACGCGCCCCTGCGCGCGCCTGCCGACCTCGAGCGCGGCCAGCATCGCTCGCGGACGTCTTCGCAGCCCGCCTAGCACGTGACGCCGCAGCTGGATCTGCAGACTCCTTCTCCTCGGCTGCTACCCGGTGGACAGAAGGGCCGACGTGGTCCGCACATCAGCGGAAGGAATGGGGTTGGACGGACCCTCATCGCCGACCATGAGGTCCTTGATCTCGGCGCTGCCGAGCCGCTCCTCGGCACGGAGGATCGGCCGGCCGACGATCGAGGGGAACACTAGAGGTGAGATGGGTGCAAAAACGACAGATTCAGCTGCCAGTCGGACCGGAGGAGGAACGGCTCTCGGCCAGGTTGCCTCGGCTCTCGACGCGAGGCAGATGGGACGGCGAGGGAGGGCGAGGACAGACCGTGCTCAGGGAAGTTGGACCCGGCAAAGCCACATTTGACGAACTGAGGCAGAGGGCACGGGTATCAGCGCACGTTTGACGAAGTTATAAGTGCGAAGGGGCCCTACACCGGTGCCGTTGTCGACGACGATGGGAAGGGTCGGGTCCATCTGAGGCGAGAGCGGGCGAGCGAGCTGAGGGCTGAGAGAGGGAGGAGACGCGCGCGCTGGCGGATTCGGACTGGGGCAGCGAGGTGATGGTTAGCTTCGAGCACGCCGGTAACGTCTGGCCATCCGCCAGATGCTCACCTGTCTTTGGTGGGCTGAAGAGTAATGGGAGGGTAGTAGAGAGCTGGGGGCGATTCGTGATGGAGAGAGGTTGCCCTGCGCATCTCGCCGCCGCCGTCGCCCGCCCCATGCACCGGCCGCAGGGCCGACTCGACCGCTGACAGGGTCGCCGCCGCCGCAGCATGACGACCCTCGAGGACCTACCAGCATCTGCCCCGCTGACCAGACCATGCTAGAGCCCGACATGGCACCCAAGCGCCCGCACCCGCTCGCGACCTCAACGCTGCCCTCGCCCTCGCGCCGGCGAGCCCGACCTCGGCCGAGCTACGGCAACGAGTCGGACGAGGCGAGCGACATCGACCTCGCGTCCGAGGACGACGACGCGTCGGACGACGACGACACCGCCGTGGGCTCGGCTCGAGCACCAGCCGCCGCCGCGGCCGCCGCTCCTACGAGCGAGGACGTCCTCCTGCTCGGGTCAGAGGACGAAGAGAGCTCGCCACTGACGTCGGTCAAGGTGCTCGAGAAGCGCATCGTCGCCGAGCCGAGGAGGTCGTCCGCTGCTTCGCCTGCGCCCGTGACGACGACGGCGGCGGCCCGACGCGTCCAGGCCCGACCGAGGGCATCGACCGCTACGTCGACGACGGCCAGCCACCGTCGGTCGTCGCCCTCGACTTCCTCAGGCGGCGGCGGCGGCGCTACCGGTCGTCGTGTCAGCTCGACTGTGCAGCAGGAGCCTGAGACGGGAAGCGGCCGGCGGCCAGCGCTCGTCCTCCCGCTGCCGCTCGTCAGCTACGTGCTCGAGCGGCTCCTCCAGCCAGACGTCCTGCCCTCGCTTCCGGCTGCCTCGACCGCATTACCTGCCTTCAGCGGCCGGCTGACCGCTGCCTGGTCGCTCATCCGCCATGCGCTCTCGCCCGTTGGCGGCGGGTCGACCCTTAGCCCACGCGAAGAAGTCGAGCTCCGCCGGCTCGAGGGCTGGGTCGGCCTC
>Ga0308160_10000713_pt1 | contig 56729 bp, 57 predicted proteins | sample PhyFR1_FD_201036 | JGI IMG/M metagenome (GOLD analysis project Ga0308160, IMG submission 201036) | Phyllosphere microbial communities from UC Gill Tract Community Farm, Albany, California, United States - DLSLF.R1 | ecosystem: Host-associated > Plants > Phyllosphere > Unclassified | place: USA...
AACTCCTGGCAGGCCTAATTTATTAACAAAGAATGTATGTATTGGCCTTCAAATACACCAAACACAAAATTAATCCCGCCAATTGTACCTGATTTATGATTTCACTTGCTAGCTTATAAGCCTTAGTCTTTTGGATGATTTTTTAGTCATTTTGCCTTTTTTTCAAAGCTTAAGCCCTATTGTTTATCTAGCAATCGCTTTATTAAATCAAAAAAAGAAAATTGATTATTTTTTTCAAATTTATGAAATCCAGGTCCATATTTCCCGAAAAAATCCAAATTACAATGTTATCTATTTATTCAGGCATATCTCAGCGCAATACGATCAAACTTGGGCACAATGTCTTTCCAGCTCCCACTCCCATATCTAAACCATTAACGCAAATCAAATCATGGCGTAAATCATTGTTGTTTTATTTCTCCCCTAAAGATCAGCGCTTTTAGCAATGCGATGATCCATATGAGTACTCTTTTTAGTGGATGTTTTTTTAAATCCTTCATATCTATATAAAACGATTAATAGGACTTCAGAGTACATATTTTGTGTGTCTTTTTGCAACTCTGATGCATCTCGGGATGATCTGTCTGCCTATTTATGCTATTCCTATCTGTATCCGTAGGACAAAAAATAAGGAACAAACACATGGGCTTAGAATATAAACACGAATCTGAATATTTTTTCTTTGCACAACTCCTCGTGCGTCATGTGGAAGGCTATATTGAAAAACATCCGGATGCCCAGAATGCCATTTTCGACCTTCGTGATATTTATGAGCTTTTCCGCCAAGACTTTGCTTCTGCAACGACCAATCTGGATGCTATTTTAAACATCGCAGATCAATATAAAGTTGAAACACTGAACGGTGACCAAAAGCTGATTCGCCATTATGCGATTGATCCTAAAAACAATGCTTTGCTGCTGGATTTTAATACCGAGGCCCTAGAAAGCTTGCGACAAGGCAAAACCATTATTGAACCCGATGCCACACTTCACGAATAAGCGATAAAAGAACAAGCCATAAAAAAGCACCGAATCCGGTGCTTTTTTACATTTTTACATGACTTAAAATTCCATGCTGTCTTTAGTTAGACCGGTTTTTTTGCCAGATTTATTAAATCTTTCTACAGGCCAGGTCATGGTAAAACGTGCCCCGCCCAAACTCGGGCTTTTATCGACATCAATGTTACCGCCAAACCAGTAAGCAATACGGCTTACAATAGACAGACCCAAACCATAGCCACCAGAAGCACGGGTACGGCTGTCATCTAAACGGGCAAAAGCTTCAAAGATACGCTTGCGTTCTTCTTCGGGAATACCCGCGCCATCATCTTCCACTTGCACATAAGCCAGACCTTCATCATTGATCCCGCCGCTCACAATCACTTTATGATCACAGTAGCGCACCGCATTTCCCACCAAATTCTGTACCACACGGTGCAAGTAACGACGCTCGGCATCCACCACAATATTAAGAGGTGGTGCTTTCAGCTCAATTTCTTTCTGTGTTTTAAGCGCTTCAGTTTCAACAACAACTTGATCCAACACTTCAAACAAGACAAGTTTTTCAAAATCTAAGGACGGTGTACCCTGCTCAAGTTTTGCATAAGTCATGATTTCATCAATCAAGGTATTTAGCGCCTCAATATCTTTATCAATCTGCTCGACTTGTTGTAAGCGGTATTCATAGTCATCTTCATCCGCGAGCATTTCCATACCAAAGCGGATTCGTGCCACAGGGGTGCGCAGTTCATGCGAAACCGCACGCATCAGTTCACGCTGCGCTTCAATCAGGCGCTGAATGTGATCCGACATACTGTTGTAATTGGTCGCCAGACTTGCCATTTCATCGGTACCATCAACCGGTAAACGCAAGGTCATATCGCCGGACTTCATACGATGCAAGGCATAATTGACTTCACGCAAGCGACGCTGCATAGGTACAAGCAAACCATACACCCCCAGACTCAAAACAAACAAGCTGAGCAAGGTAATACCGGCAGCAAGCTGAAAAGGCATCCAGTTAAATAACGGTACAGGACCAAGAACCAGCACTTCAGACGGTGAACTTGGCATAGGTGAAACAATTGAAATGGTCGTTCCACGAACCGATGCACTGTCCCGGTATAAAATAATACTGTGATCTAAGCGAAGCCGGCCAATCTGCTCTGAATCGAGCGGCAGGTTTTGAACTTTTTCAATCTGAATAGGATAGGAAAAATTCGATTGAATTTTTGCCAGATATTCTTTTTCTTGGCCCGGGTAATAGACCAGATAATCCAGAATAAAAATGGGTAACGCTTTCATTTGGCGTTCCCCAATTTTATCGACTTTTATATAAAGCAAATGTTTTGGATCATTCTTCAAGCCAATAATCACATAAGCAATCGAGTTTTGTGCGTCATAACGAACCGCAGCCTTGCGATTGTTAATTCGTCTTTGCTCGCTACGCGATAAATCGACTTTATTTGAATCTACATAATAAATGGGCAGCTCCAGCAAATCAGAGGCATCAGAAATCCAGTCTTTTTTCTGCTGCTCATTCGGCTGCCGTGCAATGCCCTCGCTAATAATATAGGACACACCATCGGTTAAGGATTCACGATATTCCTGCGCACGCTGGTAATTAATAATCTGTACCAACAGGTAGCCAAACACCGCTACCAAGGCGACTAAAATCACTAACCCCGCATAGATACGCAAGAATATACTATGTTTAAACAAGACGATGTCCTATAAGAATTAGGTGCAACCTATTAAAGACCGTTGGTTTCTTTAACGAATAAATAACCTTTACTACGGACTGTTTTAATACGTTTTGGATTTTCAGGATCATCACCGATTTTTGGACGAATACGTGAAATACGCACGTCGATTGAACGGTCTTGACCATCGTATTCAATACCGCGCAGACGTTCAAAAATATCTTCGCGAGACAGGATGCGACCGGCATTTGAAGCCAACAACCACAACAGGTCATATTCAGCACTGGTAAAGTCAACCAACTCACCATTTAAAGTCACCGAACGACCACCGTTGTCAATCACAAGGTCATCAAATTCGATGCGCTGCGCAACTTCGTCTTCTGGTGCTTTGTCGGTACGGCGGAGTAATGCACGAATACGCGCTAAAAGCACACGTGGCTGAACAGGTTTAGCCACATAGTCATCTGCCCCCATTTCCAGACCTAAAACCTGGTCCATATCTTCGGTACGTGCAGTCAACATCAGAATCGGTTGATGATAATGTGGACGAACTTCACGACAGATGGTTAAACCATCAGCACCTGGCAACATCACATCCAGTACAACCAAGTCTGGTTGTTCAGCAATAATACGACGGATTGCGCGATTACCGTCAGGTTCTACCCCAACTTCTAATCCATTACGAATCAGGTATTCTTGAGTCAAACGTGCAAGACGTTCATCGTCTTCAACAATTAAAATTTTAGGTAACTTTTCTTCTTGGCTCATAAAATGCCCCTTTATATGGATTAAGGTATCCTTAAAAATCCTGCGGATACGCTTCAATATACACAGCAATATACACACGTTTACATTGTAAACAAGATGGCATTCACCAAACTGATACATCAAAGTAGTTTTTTGTTATATTTTTATTAAGTGTTGAATTGATTGAACTTTTAAAATTTAATGCACATTTCCACCATTTAATTGATATATCTTGTTACAAAATGATGAATTTATATACATTTTGCCATTTTGTTCAGAATATGACTAATTAATCGCATTCTTTCAACTTATCCACAATGTTATCTATAAGCACTTAATCCCAGCTTTGTTATGCTAGACCCCTGTCCAATAAGGCTTATACAAGAAACATAAAAATAGAGATCTTTTTGCAATGAGATATTGCGAAGAAATAGAAAAATTTTTACTAAAATGTCAATATTGATCTAAGCTCATTTTTCCCGTATCTTGTGTTCAATTCGATTTTAAACCACTAGTTCTTGTGTTTATTCCTCAAACACTGAGATGAGATTTCGTCCAGTTCAAATGGTCCACACACATAACAATAGATGACAATGGAGCTATGCCAACATGAGCGTAATCACTTCAATTCCTGGTCAACTTCAGGTGATTAAACGCACCGGTGATGTTGCTACTTTTGACGCAGAGAAAATCTCTGTCGCGATAGGTAAAGCTTTTCTGGCTGTAGAAGGTCAACAAAGCGCTGATTCAAGCCGTATTCATGACCGTATAGAACAACTTACTGAAATGGTAATGAATACTTTTAACCGTCGTTTACCGTCAGGTGGCACGATTCACATTGAAGAAATTCAAGACCAAGTTGAACTTGCGCTTATGCGTACCGGTGAACAGAAAGTTGCACGTGCGTATGTCATCTACCGCGATCAACGTGCTGATGCCCGTAAACAGACTGGCGCACACCATCACCCGACTTTACAAGTGACAGGTGCAAATGGTCAGCTTCAACCCCTTGACTTAGGCGCGTTACAGGCACATGTAGAAAAAGCGGCTGAAGGCTTAGAAGGTATTGACGTTCAAGCGATCGTCGATGAAACCATCAAGAACTTGTATAACGGCGTAAAAGAGTCTGACATCTCAACAACAATGATGATGGCGACCCGTACCCGTATTGAACAAGAACCGAACTATACTTATGTGACTGCACGTTTACTTCGTGACAATCTGGTTGCTACCGGTTTAGAGTTCTTGGGTCTATCTACAGACACCAACGAAGGTGATGCTTTAGAAACTTTCCTTAAGAAAGGTATCGAGCTTGATCTTCTTTCTCCAGAACTGCTTAACTTTGACCTTGCAAAATTGGCAGCAGCGATTCAACCAGAACGCTCAAACCAGTTCACCTACTTAGGTCTGCAAACATTATTTGACCGTTACTTCATCCATTCAAATGGCATCCGTTTTGAATTACCGCAATTGTTTTTTATGCGCGTTTCAATGGGTCTGTCACTCAATGAAGAAAACCGTGAAGATCGTGCCATCGAGTTCTACAACTTGTTGTCTAGCTTCGACTACATGGCGTCAACCCCTACCCTATTTAACTCTGGTACTTTACGTCCACAGTTGTCTAGCTGTTACTTAACTACTATTGGTGATGACCTGTACAACATTTATGGCGCAATGCGTGATAACGCAATGTTGTCTAAATGGGCAGGCGGTTTAGGCAATGACTGGACGCCAGTTCGTGCCTTGAACTCATACATCAAAGGCACCAACGGTAAATCACAAGGTGTTGTACCGTTCCTTAAAGTGGCCAACGATACTGCAGTTGCGGTAAACCAAGGTGGTAAGCGTAAAGGTGCAGTGTGTGCATACCTTGAAACCTGGCACCTGGACATCGAAGAATTCTTGGAACTTCGTAAAAATACCGGTGATGACCGTCGCCGTACACACGACATGAACACTGCAAACTGGGTTCCAGACTTGTTTATGCAACGTGTATTTGAAGATGGCGACTGGACATTGTTCACACCATCTGAAACGCCTGATCTACATGATTTGACTGGTGCAGAATTCGCTGAGCGTTATGCTTACTACGAAGGCATTGCTAAAGAAAATAATATGTTGCACAAAGTTATTCGTGCAAAAGATTTGTGGCGCAAAATGCTGTCTATGTTATTTGAAACTGGTCATCCTTGGATCACATTCAAAGACGTATGTAACTTGCGTTCACCACAACAACACGTGGGCGTAGTGCATTCATCTAACTTGTGTACAGAAATTACTTTGAACACCAATGAAGATGAAATCGCGGTATGTAACCTAGGTTCAATCAACTTGGTACAACACGTTCAAGGTGGTGTGTTAGACCGTGAAAAATTGGCGCGCACAGTAAAAACTGCTGTTCGTATGCTCGATAACGTAATTGACATCAACTACTACGCTGTACCACAAGCACGCACTTCAAACATGAAGCACCGTCCAGTCGGTATGGGCATCATGGGCTTCCAGGATGCATTGTATGAAATGAACCTGGCTTACGGTTCTGATGCTGCGGTTGATTTTGCCGATGAATCTATGGAAGTGATTTCTTACTACGCGATTTCAACTTCAAGCGATTTGGCTGTTGAACGTGGTACGTATGAGACATTTAAAGGATCACTTTGGGATCAAGGCATCTTGCCAATTGACTCTTTAGATATCGTTGCAAAATCACGTCCAGAACGTATGTTCGAAGTGGATCGCACGACTCGTCTGGATTGGGATACTTTACGTAGCAAAGTTCAAAAAGACGGTATGCGTAACTCGAACGTGATGGCGATTGCTCCGACTGCAACTATCTCGAATATTTGTGGTGTTTCTCAGTCTATCGAACCGACTTTCCAAAACCTTTATGTGAAATCTAACCTTTCTGGTGAATTCACAGTGATCAACCCGTACCTGGTACGTGCATTAAAAGATCGCGGTCTTTGGGATTCAGTAATGGTGAACGACCTGAAACACTTTGAAGGTTCTGTTCAGAAAATTTCGCGTATTCCTGAAGAGCTTAAAGCAATCTTCGCGACTGCGTTTGAAGTTGAGCCACGCTGGATTGTAGATGCTGCATCACGCCGTCAAAAATGGATCGATCAGGCACAGTCTCTTAACCTTTACATCTCTGGTGCAAACGGTAAGAAACTTGACATGACCTACAAAATGGCTTGGTTACGTGGTCTTAAAACCACTTATTACCTTCGTGCATTGGGTGCGACTTCTGCAGAGAAATCGACCATTAACACTGGCGCATTGAACGCAGTAAAATCAAACATGGGCGCTGCGGTTGTAACGAGTGCACCTGCAGTTGAAGCAGCGAAAAAACCTGAAGCAGTAGCTGAAGATGATTTTGCTCAAGCAGCTCCAGTGCCAATGGCATGTTCAATTGACAATCCTGATTGTGAGGCTTGTCAGTAATGAGTGTTTCAGTTTTCTTAGTTATTGGTCTTCTATTCTTGATTTTAGCAATACTGTTTATAGCCGTTTTAACTGCTTTAATCATTGCTATAAAAGGCGATATATAGACTAATCTGAAATCCTTTTCAGAAAACCATGTGTAGCAAAAGCTGCACATGGTTTTAGTGCAGAAAACTGAATATTTTTACTCAAAGACATACAGGAAAAGACCATGCTCCATATGACCCATAACTATATGTTAGGACTCGCAGTATTGGTCATTTCCTTTATTGTTTGTTTTTACGTTCCTCTGACCTATGCATTCGTTAAGGTTCGAGCACAGCAGCGCAAGCAAAAGTAAGTAATACTAATTATTTTTAAAGAATGACTTTAGGCATTGTGTTTATTTGGATGATCGCTTTGCGATTTTTCCGATCAACCAAAATTTGTTAAATATTCTAAAAGAATAGCAGAACCCCTAACCATTTAGTGTTCGCATTAAATGGTTTTGAAATAGAGAGAGGTTTATAATCTCTATTCTATTTCACTGGGGTTCACCTAATTTTTAATTAAGGAGAATCCCATGTCTATCCTAAGTTGGGACGATTTCGAAGATGATTCGCAAAAACCGGCTGCACCTGAACTCAAGTCTGCGCCCGTCGAGCCGCAAAAAGCGACTCATACACAAGTGGTATCTGATGCACAACCATCAGCGTCGGATTTGGCAGCTGCACAACCCGCTAGAACCGGTCAAGGTCGAACAAAACATTCAGCCGATTCATTGGCAAGAGCATCTGCTGCCTTAGAAACACTTGATGTTGCGCCAGGCTTGGAAGAGCTTGAAATGGGTGCACAGCGTGTACAGGTTGATGATAAAGCAATGATCAACTGTCGTGCTGACTTGAACCAGCTTGTTCCGTTCAAATACGAATGGGCTTGGCAGAAGTATCTTGACGGTTGTGCCAACCACTGGATGCCGCAAGAAGTCAACATGAACCATGACATCGCGCTTTGGAAGTCTGAAAATGGCTTAACCGAAGATGAACGTACGATTGTTATGCGCTCACTTGGTTTCTTCTCGACTGCCGATTCACTGGTTGCAAACAACTTGGTATTGGCGATTTACCGTCACATTACCAACCCTGAATGCCGTCAGTACATCTTGCGTCAAGCATTTGAAGAAGCGATTCATACGCATGCTTACCAATACTGTATCGAATCTTTAGGCATGGATGAAGGCGAAGTCTTCAACATGTACCGTGAAGTACCGTCAGTAGCGCGTAAAGCAGCTTGGGGCTTGAAGTATACTCAATCTTTATGTGATCCTACTTTCAAAACGGGTACACCCGAAAACGACCAAATTTTGCTTCGCAACTTGATCGCATTCTACTGTGTACTTGAAGGCATCTTCTTCTACTGTGGTTTCAGCCAAATCCTGTCTATGGGTCGTCGTAACAAGATGAATGGTGTTGCCGAGCAATTCCAGTACATTCTGCGTGATGAATCTATGCACTTGAACTTTGGTATCGACATGATTAACCAAATCAAGAATGAAAACCCGGGTCTATGGACAGCTGAGTTCCAAGAAGAAATCATTCAAATGATTCTTGAAGGTACAATGCTTGAAATTGAATACGCACGTGACACTATGCCACGCGGTGTATTGGGCATGAATGCTGCAATGATGGAAGAATACTTGAAGTTCATTGCAAACCGTCGTTTAGCGCAACTTGGTTTGCCTGAACAATTTGCTGGTGTGAATAACCCATTCCAGTGGATGTCAGAAATGATGGACTTACGTAAAGAGAAAAACTTCTTTGAAACTCGCGTAACCGACTACCAAACGGGTGGCGCGTTAAGCTGGTAATTTAAAGATTCAAAAATCCCGCTCATGTAGCGGGATTTTTTATTAAAAGATAAAAATATTATAAAAAACAATAGAAATACAGCAACTTAAGAATAAATAATTGATTTATATTTCAAACTGTTCTGCTATTATAAAAGTGAATAACAACACTAAACTTATAACTTAATACCCATAAAATCACAGAGGCTAAAATGAAAGGAAGTATTTTGGATTTTTCAATCCAGACCAACACTGGGATTATCAGTGGAGATGACCAAAACCGCTACAATTTTACTGGTGCAGAATGGCGTGGACAACGCCCACCTGCTCGTGGCGATCGTGTGGATTTTGATGTCGATAATACAGGCAGTGCAATTCAAATTTTTACAGCATTAGGTCACAGCAACCCTGTACAAAATATTTCCAATCAATTAGATAAACTTTCTGATCAGAATAAAGCTGAAGAACAATTCAACATGATTGATTGGTTTGTTAAATGTTTAAAAAATTATGCGACTTTTACAGGGCGTGCTCGTCGTAAAGAATATTGGTACTTTGTTTTAGTTCAATTTATTATTTTAATTGTTGCTCAAATCATTGATGCCATACTCGGTACTGAATTTGTCTTTTATGCCATTGTGGCATTAGCGCTCTTTATTCCAAGCTTTGCAGCAGCAGTTCGACGCTTACATGATACAGGTCGCTCAGGTTGGTGGTCTTTAATTGCACTTATCCCTCTGATTGGTGCCATTCTATTAATTATCTGGCTGGCTTCAGATACCAAACAAGAAAATAATCAATGGGGACAACCTGCTAAATAAAGCAGACAAAAAAAGGGCGATATCGCCCTTTTTTTCAATCAAAATTTAGCCATATTTTCGGGCAAAATCTTCATCTGAGGTACATAAGTAAATAATGAACTCGATGAAAGCGACCAAGGCAGGAATAAAGGTCCAGCAGAAAATCAGATAAACAATGCCCCAACCAATTTGCCCCAAATAAAATTTATGAATACCAAAACCACCGAGGAAAAAAGCCAAGATTGCAGCAATAATCCTGTTTTTCTCCCCAACTTGAGTTGGAAATGCAGACGGTGAACTGAGTACATAAATGTCATTGGCCTGACCTGTTGCCTCCACAGTAAAATCTACTTTTTGGCCTCGAATCGGCTGGCTCTGCCCACGCCAGTGCGCGCCAGAAAACTGATAACGGTTTTGATCATCCCCGCTAATCACTCCCGAATTGGTCTGGATGGAAAAATCTAATATCTGCCCTTTCATAAATACCCTTAGTTTTCTTTATATTCGCTTTTAAATTATAGGTTTAATTGGCTAAATTTAAAACAAATATCAAAAAACCAATGCTTCGAATAGGATTCAATATGTCAGCGCTTATCATCTTTTCTACAGTTTTATAAAATAGCCCAACTAAACAACCTAATGATAAAATCACTTCAAACAAAAACCCGGACTTTCAATCCGGGTTTTTAATGAATTATTTAATCTGAGGAATTATATATTTATCGCAACTCGATTTGATTGATTTTTTCCAAACCCTGTACAGCAGCAGAAAAATCCAGTTGACGCGCTGATTCTTTCTCAATTAAAGCAAATTGCTCCTGAATTAAATGCATATTTGGAAGATTCAACGATTCTTCCTGAATCAAATCGACGGCAATCCCAATATCTTTCTGCAATAAATCCAAAGCAAAGGTTTTATCAAAACTTCGGTTGAGTACCCGCTGCGCCATAATATTTTCAGAGATACTGCTTTTGCCACTGGAGTGATTAATACAATTTAAAGCAGCAGACAAATCTACCCCTTTGGATTTAAGCACGGTTAAGCCTTCTGCCAAAGCCCATAAGTGGGTAGCCATCAAGGTATTATTAATGGCTTTTACCGCAAAACCTGAACCACTTTCCCCGACATATTCAATTAAACCTGAAAATGCAGCAATAATCGGTTTGGCTTTTTCAAAGGCATCCGCATCGCCCCCAATCATGACACTTAGAGTGCCCTTTTCTGCACCAATGGTCTGACCTGAAACAGGTGCATCCAGATATTCAACGCCTATTTTCTTAAGATGTTGACTTAAGATTTGAGCCGATTGTGGAACACCACTGGTGCAATCAATCCAGATACTGCCTGGCGTGGGCGGATGTGCTGCAATCAATTGTTCTACATCTGCACTGGTCGGCAGGCAAGAAAAAATAAAATCGGCCTGTACCGCTTTTTCTATATCTACAGATTGGGTTTGAAAGCGAATTGAATGATGGTCTGCCTTGGCTTGCGTTCTGTTCCACACCCAAACTTCGTGTCCAAGTTTAGGAAGATGGGAGGCCATATGCCATCCCATTGCTCCGAGTCCAATAAATGCAATTGTATGACTCAAAATAAACTCCTATTGATTGACCACAGGTGTAACTGAGTTTGCTGTATTTTCACCGACTGAACTGCTTGCATCTTCCCCGCGATTTAAAAACAGGTTCAGGGCAATTGCAGCTAAAGTTGCAGTTCCAATCCCGCCTAAATCGAAGATGCCAATTTTCAGGCTAAAGTTACCAGCCCCCATAATCAGGCTGACTGCAGCAATAATTAAAGTGCTGTTTTTGGTGAAATCTATTTTGTTGTCAATCCAGATTTTTGCGCCGGCCACGGTAATCAAACCAAATACCATGATGGATGCACCGCCCAATAATGCCACTGGAATGGTACTGATCACGGCACCAAATTTAGGTGAGAGACCGAGTAAAATCGCGAACACACCGGCAATGACAAATACCGTCGTTGAATAGACCTTAGTGACCGCCATCACGCCAATATTTTCGGCATAAGTGGTCATACCTGTACCACCCACCGATGCTGACATTGAGGTACATACACCATCTGCAAAGAATGCACGGCCCATATACGGGTCCAGGTTCTTGCCGGTCATGCCCGATACCGCTTTAAAGTGACCCAGGTTTTCAGCCACTAAAATTAGTGCCACAGGTGCAATTAATAAAATGGCATTGGCATTAAAAACAGGACTATGAAAAGTTGGCAAACCAATCCAGGCTGCTTCAGAAATGATGCTGAAATTAATCGGCGTACCAAAACCCATGACATTGGTCATCAGGAAATAAATGAAATAGGCCGCAACAATACCAAGTAAAAGTAATAAACGGCGTACCATCCCTCGGGTAAACACCGCGACTACACTAATACAGATAATGGTCACCACTGCCATCCAGGTATCGAATGAACTTGCAGATACACTTTTAATGGTCACTGGCGCAAGGTTCAATCCAATGATCATTACAATTGCGCCAGTCACAATCGGCGGCATCAGTTTTTCAATCCAGCTGGTACCGGTTTTCATCACAATCAAACCGATGCCTGCATAAATCAAACCACAGACGATGGTTCCGCCGAGCGCCAAGGCAATATTGGGATTAGACCCTGCACCGGCATAACCGGTTGCTGCGGCGACCGCACCAATAAAAGCAAAACTGGAACCCAAATAACTCGGCATGCGCCCGCCAGTAATCAGGAAAAATAAAATGGTTCCGATCCCGGTAATTAAAATGGTCAAGTTCGGATCGAAACCCATCAATAACGGTGCAAGTACCGTTGCACCAAACATTGCAAAAGCATGTTGTAGCCCTAAAACAATGCTTTTCCCCGCAGGTAAATATTCATCCATTTGGACTGGTGTTGTATCTAAATTGCCTTGATAAGGCTTAAATTCTGGAAACCACGATTCTTTTTTTTGCATGGGTTTCCCCTCCCCTCAATTAGGAATATTGGATTAGTTCATGGGTTGTGGCTCGCAATACGCACGATTGAAATACATCAATGCATTCCTACCTTCATTTTGTTTCATGGCTTTGACCTGACAGATCAGTACATCATGACTGCCGACCGACATGCTTTGCACCACTTCACAATCAAACGACACCAGTGCATCTTCTAACACCGGTGCCTGTGTGATCAGTGTTGACCATTTACCACGCAAGAATCGTTCCGACATGGATGTTTTTCCACCAAAAATATTCGATAATTCAGTTTGATGCGAGGCTAGCGTATTTACACAAAGCACTTTATTGGTTTTAAATGTTTCAAATACTGACGCTGAACGGTTTAAACAGACCAATAAAGTCGGTGGTGAATCGGTGACGCTACACACTGTAGAAGCGGTAAATCCTGCCTGACCCGCTGCACCATCTGTGGTAATCACATTGACGGCTGCACCCAAATTGGACATGCCCTGTCTAAAAGTCGCCTGATCAATTTCTGTATGCGCTTCATGCGCCATCATTTGAAAATTTTGTGCATGTTGTACTAAATCTTTTGCAGATTGAACCGACATGATTTTACTGTTCATCACCACCTCCATCACTGAAATTCGATTATTCATGGTTGAATTCGAATTTCAGCTTTGTCCTTTATGGATATTATTTACATCTGTTTTTTGAGAAGTTTTTTGATTTAAACATGAGCAATAGATGCAATTTCAACTAGAGCATCCGGTTTCACCAAGCCCGTCTGTACGCAATAGCGTGCTGGTTTATCACCCGGGAAATACTCGGCATAGACTGTATTAATGGCAGCATAATCGGTCCAGTCTTTGACAAAGACATGATTAAAGGTCACGTCATCCATCGTCCCACCCGCTGTTTCAATGACTTTTTTGATGGTTTCCAAAATATGACGGGTTTGTGCAGCAGCATCTCCCACATGCACAACATTGTTATTTTCATCAAAAGCCAATGTGCCCGACACATAAACAATATTGTCCGCTTTGGTTGCAGGTACGTACGGTGCCAATGGTTTTCCTGTTCCTGCGGGTAAAATAATTTCTTTTGGCATGATGCTCCCCTATGAAGTTTTAAGCTGATTTTTCTAAAAGATTGGAGTCGGTTTGAAAGGTTTCGACAAAGTTTGCTGTGTCCGACACCCAACCAAAGAAGGTTTTAATGTTATATAAACTGGCTGCATGTGCTTCAGTTGGCCCTGCCTGATAACAGGCATCACCCAGTGCTACGCCAAAATACTCCAGAAAAAAACCGTCTCTTAAGGTCGATTCCACACAGACATTGGTGGCAATGCCGACAAACACCAGATTGCGAATACCACGACTTCTGAGCATGCTGTCCAGTGCGGTATTAAAGAAACCGCTATAACGGGACTTTTCAATCACGATGTCTTGAGCCAAAGGTGTAAGTTCATCAATCAACTCAAAGTCCCAGCCGCCTTTAGCCAGTAATTTCCCCTGTAATTCAGGCTGCTTACGCATAGTTTTTAAGGCATTGGATTTATGAAAATTAGGTGAATTAATCCCCCCCGCTTCAACATACTGATCATCCCAACCATTTTTGAAATAAATCACCTGAATGCCTGACGCATGTGCAGCATCGACTGCTTTTTTGATGTTCTCCACAACAGGCTTGGTTTTTGAAACGTCAAAACCCGCCAAGTCTAAATAACCGCCTTTTGAGGTATAGGCATTTTGCATGTCTATTACGATTAATGCGGTTTGCTCAGCTGCCAGTTGAATGGCTTCAGGTGCTGCCTTTAACACTTTTCCAGTTCCAGCGGCTTGAGTAAATCCTGCACAAACCACATTTTCTAAAGATTCATTGCTATTCATGCTGACTTCTCCAAAGCTGAAACTTGAGCTACTTCACCTTCAACCACAATATGCTCACGGCATTTCATCAAAGGCTGAATTTTTTGGCCAAAATCTTCTACGCCTTGAATAAAATCATCAAAAGTTAAAAGAATGCCTTCGGTTCCTTCAATTTCACCAATTTCATCCAGCATATTTGCGACATTTTCAAAAGACCCGACAATGGTGCCCATGTTGATATTGACTGGTGACACACTGGACGCCATTTGACGAATATTGGTATCTGCACCGGATTTGGTATCTTTACCCCCCTGATTCATCAGCCAGTTAATCGCCTCGACATCTGCCCCGTCGTTATAGTTTTGCCATTTTGCAAAAGCCTCTTCATCGGTTTCTGCTGCAATGACCATGAACAGCACATAAGTTTGTACATCACGGCCTGTTTTATCGGTATGTACCTTTAAGCGATCATTGATGTCTGCATACGCCTTCGGTGTATTTAAGCCTTTACCAAAGACAAAGTTGTAATCTGCATATTTAGCCGAAAACTCCAGCCCTGTATCAGACTGCCCTGCACAGATGATTTTCATATCGGCTTGTGGAACTGGACTTACCCGGCAATCATCCATCTGGAAATGTTCACCCTTAAAGTCCGATTTTCCAGTCGCCCAAAGCTCACGTAAAATTTCGACATATTCAGATAAATAGTCATAACGTTTCGCAAAGTATTCATCGCCCGGCCACATGCCCATTTGTTTATATTCAGGCGCTTGCCATCCCGTTACTACATTTAGTCCAAAACGCCCATTGGAAATGGAGTCAATGGTGGATGCCATACGTGCCACAATTGCAGGTGGCATCACCAAAGTTGCCGCTGTCGCATAAATTTTAATTTTGCTGGTCACTGCAGCCAGCCCCGCCATTAAAGTAAATGTCTCGAGGTTATGATCCCAAAATTCGGTTTTCCCGCCAAAGCCACGCAGCTTGATCATCGAGAGTGCAAAGTCAAAACCATAATGTTCTGCACGTTGCACAATTTGCTTGTTCATTTCAAAACTGGGTTTATATTGCGGTGCATTTTCAGACAGTAACCAGCCATTATTTCCGATTGGACAAAAGACGCCTATTTTCATTATTAACACCTCATTTTTACCATTTGGTTATAAACATGCTTCAAGCATTCAACTTGATTTTTTATGATTAATATTTAGCAAATGCTATGCCAACTATATTTAATCAATATTTATCAATATTTTATGAATTTATTATTTTAACAAACAGTAAAATACCCAACAAAACACCTGCACTGTTTTAGCGATAATGGCTCCAAAAAAATGCATAATCTTTAAAATTTGAAAATGCGGCATTGATCGATATCAAATTATTTTTATGAAAAAATGAATTAAAAAACCGCGATCTTAAAAATCGCGGTTGGATAAAAAATTTACTGGTTATTGCTGTAAATAAGCCTGCTTAATTCGATAATGAAACCACTTTTAAAAAATGATTTTGGAAAAATTGAAGCATGGTTTTATTCAATAATTCAGGCTCTGTGACTGTGGATGCATGTGCTCCTGAAGCAAGAATACTGAGTTGTCCATGACCAAGTGTATTCTTTAAATCACTCGACTTGTGGACGGGCACTAAAAAGTCATCCTGATTGGCTATGAAGTGTAATTGGCTATATTGCAAGGCTTGGATGTGCTGCTCATCGATCCTGAATTTCTGTGCAGCTTGAATACGCTTCAATACATTTGCAGCCGGTGGAAAATCTTCAAGTTGAATATTTTCCAGCGTATTTAAATGCTGGTGATTTTTTGAAATCCATGCGGGTGAATATAGAAATAATCCCTGTGCCCGTACATAAGCTTCAACACCCGCTGATTTTAATAAATGAATCCGGGCTTCAAAACATTTTTGGGTATGCGGGTCGAGTTTATCCCATGAGTTGATACAAGTCAGACTTAATAATGTGGTTTCAGATGAATTCATTAGAACCGCCAGTTCTGCTCCAATAAATCCCCCAATGGCATGTCCAATAAAATGAAAATTCTGAATTTTTTCCAGTTTTATAATTTCCAGTAACTGTTTTGCCAGATCGGTAATTGCATACTGCTCTGGTAAAAGAACGGAATCTGCATGGCAGCCTTCCTGATCATAACTCAACACATGAAAATACTGGGTTAATGTCTCAATTTGTGGTTTCCAAAAACTCGCATGACCACCCAAACCTGAAGATAAAATCAGGAACTCGGCCGCTGTATTTTCTGTACATTGATGAATTTTATAGTCCATTTTTTACCATTCATTAAAATAAATTTAATAAGAGACAGCAAAAATTGTGCCTAAACAATCAAATAAATTTAGTCTATATAATCAATAGAAAACCCTGATTGCAGTGAAATATAGGCAACGAAATTTGATATAAAAAGAGAAAGGGTAAAATTTGAATCAAGAAAATTTACCTAACAAGATTTACTTTCATACTCAAATCTATAACAAAAATAAGCAAACCCAAGTCAACCTAAAAACTTAAAATAAGTGAATACAGTAAAGATCAATAAAAGAAAAAATGTAAGAAAATAACGTGTTAAAACAAGCATTAAAAATCAATATGCCATTTACTTGGAGTCAAGTTTATAACAATTCTAGGTATTCCCTGTCTCTAGGTACTCTCTGTCTCACAATTGAACAGTCAGTGCACTAGAAATAGCAATCACACCCTATCTATATTTTTTTTGAGGTGAGGGTTCATGGACACAGCAACTGAATATCCCCTATTTCAATGTCACTATCTGCCGCGTTATTTCATTGGACTGATCTTTATCCCTGCCATATTTATTGTTTTAGCACAGCATTCACTCAATAACTTCAATATGGTTCAAGATATGAGTAGTCTGATTCAGTATTTATTAGCTCAATCCCTGTCGGGTTGGTTAATGGTGTCGCTCATCTTCATGCTGGCTTGCGTTGCCATGAATATGAAACTTGTGGTCACCAACCAGACCATCTCCATACAAAGTATGGGAATAAAGCTGAGTAGCATGGTGCAGCGTAATACGCTGTGCAAAGCCCAACTCTATTCCTCACATGCCTCAAAGTATCGTCTGCTTAAACCACTTATAACAAAAGGATTAAGCCAGCAAGAGTGGAAAACATGCAGTATCGGCTTTATTTTGAAACCTGAATTTCGCAAGCACTATAAAATGGCAAATATTGATCTGAATATGTTGAATAAAGACAACCGGCAAAAACTGATCCAGATTTTGGTGCAACACTATCATTTAAATCCTAAGATTTTTTTAGGCAGAGAACAACTTGCCAGACGCAAACTGCAGCACAAATTTTGATAAAAAAAGCGCTCTCCGCGCTTTTTTTATTCGTCCCAGTTTAAGCCGGAATACGAAGTACCTGACCTGGATAAATGTCATCGGCATTTTTTAACAAAGGACGGTTGGCTTCAAAAATTTTATTATATTGATTGCTATCGCCATAATATTCTTTTGAAATTTTAGACAATGTATCGCCAGATTTAACCGTATAAAATTTGCTTGCGGGTTCAGGCGTTGCAACAGTCATCTGATCATCGACTTTAGCGACATGATCCACATTGCCGACTGCCAGTACAATCTTTTCACGGTCTGCCTGGCTTTGTACTTGCCCTTTAATGGTGGCCAGATCAGAAGTCCCGTTATAACTCACAGATAAGCCGGTTACAGGTAAACCCAAGGCTTTGATATGTCCGAGGAGTTTATTTGCGATTTCTTGTGCAGATGGCTCTGCGGGAGTAGTTGAAGCTGCTGGAGTTGCCTGTGGTTCAGCGGGTGCTGTATTTTTCTTACCAATTCCTTTTACAAAATCAAAAAGACCCATTTTATTTCTCCATATTGTTATTTATGCTATTTAAAAAATAGTGTTCTATTTTTATACCTAAAATTCACCCAAAAGAAAGATTGTCTTTGGTCAACCGAACGTAACGATATGTAATGAAAGCTATTTAAAACAGTTTTGATTTTGCAATAAAAAAGCCACCTAAAAGGTGGCTTTCATTTTCAGCAAAGCTGAAACAACGATTAACCTAGTTTCTTAGAAACATAGTCAATTGCTGATTGAACAGTTGTGATTTCGTTAGAATCTTCATCAGGGATAGTGATGTCAAAATCATTTTCGAAAGACATAACAAGCTCAACTAAGTCCAAAGAATCAGCACCCAAATCATCCATGAAAGATGCTTCGTTTTTAATCTCTTCAGCTTTAAGACCAAGTTGTTCTGCAACCGCTTGTTTGATACGTAGTTCGATATCGCTCACAGGAATTCTCCTCATTGCTTGTGGCGTTTTTAATGCCGTTAGTTTAATTGAATATCTAAGTTTTTGAAAGTTTATACATCAGCTAATTAGCTCATGTACAAACCGCCATTCACATGTAAAACAGTACCAGTGATATAACTTGCCTTCTCGCTAGCCAGAAAGCTCACTGCATTCGCGATATCTTGTGGGTCACCTAAACGGTTTAATGCCACTTGATCACTCATTTTCTTACGAATTTCTTCACTTAACTGTTCTGTCATTTCTGTTGCAATAAAACCTGGCGCAACAGCATTCACGGTAATTCGGCGACTACCCATTTCTTTTGCAAGGCTACGGCCAAATGCTTCTATCCCTGCTTTTGCAGCAGAATAGTTGGCTTGTCCCGGATTTGCAAAGTGGGCAACGACAGAACTGATATTAATAATTCGTCCAAAACGTGCTCTGGTCATGCCTTTTAAAACACGCTTAGATAGACGGTATACGGCTTTCAAATGAATATTGAGAATATCGTCCCAGTCATCTTCAGACATACGCAGTAACAAATTATCTTTGGTAATTCCGGCATTGTTTACCAGCGCAAGAACAGGACCATACTTTTGTTCAATATCTGTAACCAAGGCATCAATAGCAGTCGCATCACGCACATCAAGCACTGCACCCGCACCATTTTCAGCGAAACTTGCAGATAATTTTTCTGCGCCGCCTTCAGACGTTGCGGTACCCACCACAAAATAACCGTCTAAAATTAATTGCTGAGCAATGGCAGCTCCAATCCCTCGGCTCGCACCTGTGACCAATGCGACTTTACGTTCTTGTGTCATGCAATTTTTCCTTCCGCCACCAAAATGGCATTTAATGCATCCTCAAGACGACTTTTACTGTCCAGTGGAAATGCTTTTTCGATATTTGGTAAACGCTTCGCAAGATTGGCAAGGACATTGCCCGGACCACATTCAACCACATATTGCACACCTTGGTCTTGCAGGTATTGCATGGTCTTGGTCCATTGCACAGATTGATACAATTGTGCAGTCAATGCCTGACGTACACCTGCCACATCCGTTGCGATTTCCGCGTTGACATTTTGTATTACAGCAAGGCCTGGCAGCTCAATGGCAGTTTGTTCCAAAGCTGCTGCAAACTTTTCAGCCGCAGGTTTCATCAATGAACAATGTGACGGAACAGAGACCGGTAATGCAATCGCTTTACCTGATTGTTCTTTGGCCGCAGCCATCACTGCTTCTACAGGTGCTTTATCACCGGCAATCACCACTTGACCTTGGGCATTGTAGTTTGCAGCTTCAACTGAACCTAAACCTTGTGCATTTACCTGCTCGCAAAGTTCAATGACTTTAGCATCGTCTAGACCTAAAATAGCAGCCATTGCGCCCTGTTCTTGAGGAACAGCATCCTGCATGAGTTTGCCACGCAAATTCACAAGTTTCACTGCATCGCCAAGGCTCATCGCTCCTGCAGCAACCAGTGCGCTGTATTCACCCAATGAGTGACCTGCGAGATATTTTGGTGCAACACCACCCAATTCCAACCACACGCGCCATAAGGCGATACTTGCAGTCAGCAATACAGGCTGTGTAAATTCTGTTTGGTTTAAGCCTTCACCACTTTGAGCAATGTGCCATAAATCAAAACCAATCGCTTCTGAAGCTTCAGCAAAAGTGTCGGTCACACCACCAAACTGTTCTGCAAGTTCAGCCAACATGCCAACTTTTTGTGAACCTTGACCAGGAAAAACAAATGCAGTTTTTGTCGCTTGAGCGGCTTGATCGAGTCTTTTAGCAGACATATAAAAATCCTTTCATGAGTCTAAGCTCGTTTACGAAGCGAAATTTAACACTTAATTTTTGTTTTGGTAATTGCCAAATACAACAAAAAACGGCAACAAAAAAAGGGAGCTTTCGCTCCCATTTTTTCTACTAAGCTTGACGCTTAATACATCACCAATTATTCAGCAGCAGCTGCTTTAGCGAATAATTGACGACCACGGTAGATACCATCTTTAGTCACGTGGTGACGACGGTGAGTTTCACCAGATGTTTGGTCTACAGTTAATGCATTCTCGGTTAAAGCGTCATGTGAACGGCGCATGTCACGGCGAGAGCGACTTTTACGGTTTTGCTGAACGGCCATGATGGCTCCTTACAAAGATCGAAAAAATGGATCAGAACAAATTCAGTTGTCTTATACTTTACAGTATAACACAAAAATTAGTTAAGTTTACCCTTCAAACCTGCCAAAACATCAAACGGATTATCCCGTTTTTCTTCGGCAATGTCTTCATCGGCGGGTTGATGCTTATGTACACAAACATCATGCTTGGGAGACAATGGCATCAACAATAACAATTCATCTTCTATCAGCGCGAGTAAATCAGCCGACGCAGGCGCATCAATGCTACCTTTTGTCGTTGCTTCACCTTCGCCTAAGACGATGAAATCAGCATCCTCATCCAAGCGCTCTATCAGTGATTCATCATCCACAAGCGCTAAATGAAAATCTGAAACGAGAGGAATTTCAACGGTCTGCAGACAACGCTGACATTCCATTGGGACTTTCGTTTCAACATGACCATCTAACCATACGATACGATGATACGCATCCATTGATAGCTTACAGTCTATGTTAATCAATTGATGATCAATTGATCCAACAGCTTCACGGGAAATGCGAACAAAGCGAGACAATGGCAGGGTACCTGACCATGTAAAGCCTTGCTCAGCCCATTTAAACGGCTCAATCTGTGCCGGAAAGGTATTTGCTGACATAATTAAGGCGGCAATTCTACAAATTCATGGGTACTCTGTCAAAGATTAAGATACAATTTTGTACTTATTTAGACAGATCATTTGGGTAATACAAGTCATGCATCAGTTGCAGCCGCAACCTGAAGTCACCACTTCATTACGGTTAACCACTCATTCAACCTCAAGTCCTGCGGTTTATTTAGACCATGTGCAACTCTCACCTTGGGCTAATTTGCAAACAGAAGTTCAACAAGTAGATTGGCTTATATTACACTTTAATCACTGGTTTTCCCACTTAAATGTGATGCTTGTTCGTGGTGATTTTGAACCTGAATATTTTCCAGCAACTAAAGGCCTCCCTGCCCGAATTCAGTTCGCACACGGTTTCTTTAATAGTGCGTTGCATGAAATCAGTCATTGGAGCATTGCTGGCGACAAAAGACGCTTACTGGCAGATTTAGGTTACTGGTATGCGCCTGATGGCCGAACTGCCGAGCAACAGGCATTATTTGAACAGGTGGAAATTAAACCGCAAGCCATTGAATGGTTGTTTTCTCAAGCTTTCGGCAGAAAATTCCGGGTATCCTTGGATAATTTAACCGGTGATGGCGGTGATGGCGCGACATTTAAAGACAATGTTTATGCTCAAGTTCAGCGATATTTTAATGGAGAAGCCAAACTTCCACGTGATGCTGCGCACTTGATTCAGTGTATCTGTAGCTGCACAAGAAGTGGCAAAACATTACAAAGTGATGAGTTTCGACGCGAAATGTTAGGCTGAATTACATAAAATCATCAAAGCCTGATTGCAAGACTTTGTAAATTCAACAGATAATGTCTAAAAACAAGTCGGGAGAGAATAAATATGCTTCATTTAAGAGTACATCCTGATAACCCTCAACCGCGTTTGATCACGCAGGCGGTAGAACGTATCCGTGCAGGTGATGTGGTGGTTTACCCGACCGATGCTGCTTATGCAATCGGTTGCCAGATCGGGAATAAAAATGCCATGGAACGAATCGCCCAGATTCGTGGCCTGGGACCGAAACATCAATATGCAATTTTGTGTTGTGACTTATCCGACATTGCCACTTATGCCAAAGTGGACAACGCCATGTACCGGTTGCTGAAAAATAACACTCCCGCTGTGACCACCTTTATATTACCTGCGACCAGCGAAGTGCCTAAACGCCTGATGCACCCGAAAAAGAAAACCATTGGACTTCGTATTCCGAGTAATCCAATTTGCCGGATGTTACTGAAGGAATTGGGTGAACCACTTTTAACCAGTACCCTGATTCTTCCCGATCATAAAGATCCTTTAGATGATCCTTATGATATTGAAATGGAACTGGGCAAACGTATTGATGTATTTGTTGATGGAGGTTTAGGTATTTTAAACACCACCAGTATTGTTGACTTATCCGGTGATCATCCCGAAGTGATCCGTCGTGGTGTTGGAGATGTAAGCGCTTTTGAATAAGCGCTTATTTTTTTGGACTGAATTTAAAAATAACGATAGAGATTGGAGATGATTTAAATGGACTTATTTCATGTCTTGGTCAATATTCAGCAATTCTCTGAACACGATAGCATTTATGTCGAGCGTCCCTGGACATTAGAATCTGAGGCTCGAGTCCTTTCCCGTTCGGAGGATGCAAAAATTATTAGTATCGAAAATAAGGTGTTTGAATACTTTCTGGACATCGCCATTGTCGATGAATTATTGGCACAATGTAGCAATCAAAATTTATGCATCCGCGATACATCGCAACGTATTGTTGAATTTGCAATAAATACGAGACAACTGAAATAAGCCAAATGCTTATTTATATAAATCCATAAGGTCTTTTAATTTCTTGATCTGCTGCCCCTCAATATCAAAATTATCCGCTTTTAGCCAAGCCGTATATGCCTTTTCTAATTCAGGCCATTCTTCATCTAAAATTGAAAACCATGCGGTGTTGCGGTTACGGCCTTTGGCGATCCGGTGTTGACGAAAGGTTCCTTCATACTGAAAGCCAAAACGTAACGCTGCACGTTTTGAGGGCTGATTCAATTCATCACATTTCCATTCCACCCGACGAAAGCCTTGCTCAAAACATGTTTTTAATAGTAGATAAATCACTTCAGTCGAGGCAGTAGACTGTTTCATATGATGCGAAAAATAAACGTTGCCAATTTCTATGACCTGATCCGCAGGACATTGATTAATTAAGCCCACCCATCCCACCATAGCGTGGTTCACTTCAATTAAATAATGGGTTGCTCTATTAAGACCAAAATGATTCTTTAAAGCGCTTCGTAATTCATCTTCAGTTTCAAAAGCCGGATAAGGCAAATAGGTCCAACAACTGCGATCCACTTCGGTTTTTACACATTGCCAAATTTGCTTAAAATGCTCTTCACTGGGTGTGGTTACAGACAAATCATGGAGTGTCGCACTGTTTCCATATAAATTTTCTGCCAACAGATGCACAGCTAAGAGATTGGATACAGGCGTCCCAATCATTTAACCATATTCATTTTCTTGTTTTTTTTGATAATTTTTCATCGCTGATCACAGTGTATTTTCTTGATTTTATTTTGCTTAAGAAATTTCTTTACTGCCAGTAAAATATATATATCGAACAACCACATCAAGAGCATTGTTTTCACTTAAATCAAAATCCCCTATTTATTTTAGGTTTTTTTGCCATTTGTTAGCTTTTGTAATTTATTTGAACTCCGTTTTCCTTTAGACTACGCAGATTAATTATGTGCTTTTTTCTTTCGATGCGAGATCGAAGCAAAAGCCTCCTGCATGCCTTTGAAAATTCGCGTGGCCTATAACTGTAATGAATCAACCGATCCATAATCCTATGGAGCAAGCTTCACCCATCCGCGTTATGGATGAGTGGCAAGAATCAATTCCAGAGGATTTGTATATTCCTCCTGCTGCATTTGAAATTCTTTTAGAGCATTTCGAAGGACCACTCGACTTCCTGATTTACCTGATTCAAAAAAGCGGTTTTGACTTATTACAACTTGATATTGCCCCAATTGCGGCCCAGTATTTATCGTACATGGATGCAATGAAGTCACTCAATATTGAATTAACAGCGGATTATATGGTGATGGCGGCGTTATTGGCCGATCTTAAATCACGCTTATTGCTTCCAAAAGCAAATACATCCATTGTTATTGAAAAAGATCCAAAACAACAACTGATTGATCGTCTAGAAACTTATTTACGTGTAAAACAAGCGGCTGAACGTTTGGGCCAAATGCCAGTTCTAGAACGCGATACCTTCCCAACCAATGTCAGTTTGGGTCATATTGCACAAAACAACCAAGGCTACGATATTGGCCTGTTACGCGATGCCTTATTTTGCGTGTTTAACCGACCAGAACCGGTGGTCCATCAGATTCAGCAAGAACCGGTGCTGCTTGAAGAGCGCATTGCCTTTATTGAAAGCCGCTTACAGTCAGGTGAAATCCTGCATTTCGAAGCCTTGCTGAAACCGCGTCAAGGGCGTATGGGTATGGTGGTCACCTTTATGGCCATTTTAGAACTCACACGCCAGCAAAAAGTGAATATTATTGCAACAGGTATTGAAGCGCCACTTGCGATTCAAGGAGTACCAGCATGATTGATAATCAAGCCACAGCTCTGTCTGTTCTAGATAACCAACATGAAGTTTTGATGCAACTGGAAGCGATTATTTTTGCCAGTGAAGCTGCCGTTTCGCTTGCACGTTTAAAAGAAGCGTTCCAAAATCAGTATACTAAACAGGAATTGCGTCAATTCTTGCAACAGCTTGCTATGCTACAACATGGCAGATCAATCGAACTGGTGGAAACAGCACAAGGTTTCCGTTTTCAGGTTCGTGCTAAATATCGCAATATCATTACCCAGGTTTGGCCAGAGCGACCAACTCGCTTATCGCCAACCCTGCTCGAAACCATTGCTGTGATTGCTTACCATCAACCAGTAACCCGAGCAGATATTGAACAGATTCGTGGGGTTTCTAACAATAGTCAAATACTAAGATCTTTGTTTGACTGGAATTGGATTAAAGAGTCCGGATTCAGAGAACTCCCTGGAAGACCCGCGTTGTTAGTTACAACGCCACAATTTTTAAATGCATTTGGCCTGTCGTCTTTAGGTCAATTGCCTCCCCTGCAGGATGCCAAGGAAGCTTTTATGGCCCTCGATGCTCACGCACCGAAGTCATAGATAGGTGAACTGTTGATGATAATTTCTAAGGTTATGCTGTCATGAGTGAAAAATTACAAAAGGTGCTTGCACGCGTTGGTTTGGGTTCTCGCCGTTATATGGAAGAAGTCATTGCCGCTGGTCGTGTAAGTATCAACGGACGCGTTGCCCAAGTGGGTGAACGCATTGAACCAGGTGATGAGCTTCGCATCGATGGTCGTAAAGTCCAATTCCAGATTGAAGACGAAATTCGTCGTCGTGTTCTGATTTACTACAAACCAGAAGGTGAAATTTGTTCACGCAACGACCCTGAATCACGTCCGACCGTATTTGAACAACTGCCATCAATTCCAGGCGATCGCTGGGTAATGGTAGGTCGTCTGGATATTAACTCGACCGGTCTTTTATTGTTCACAAACGATGGTGAATTGGCAAATCGCTTGATGCACCCTTCAAACGAAATTGAGCGTGAATACGCGGTTCGTGTTATGGGTGAAGTAACGCCACAACTCAAAAAGAACATGACTGAAGGTGTTGTTCTGGATGATGGTCCGGCAAAATTTGAATCATTCTCTGAAATTGGTGGTGAAGGGATTAACCGCTGGTATCAAGTGGTGGTAAAAGAAGGTCGTAACCGCGAAGTTCGTCGTATTTTCGAATCTCAAGGTCTTAAAGTCAGCCGCTTGCTTCGTACCCGTTATGGTACTGTAATTCTTCCTCGCGAACTTCGTACAGGTCGCTGGATGGAGCTCGATAAAGGCGATATCGACAACCTGACTAAATCTGTTGAGTTGAAACCGCGTCAAGGTACTGGCTTATTCGGTATGGCAAAACGCCGTAACGAACGTATGCAAGAAAAACCAATGGCTGCACGTCGTGGTGGTTATTTACGTCAGCAACGTCGTGATAACGAAGTTGAAGCGCAACCGGAACAGCGTCGTGACCAGCGTCAAGCGGGCACTGAAAATGGCCGTGCTGATAACCGCAGTGACAACCGTTTCAATAATCGTCCTGTTCGTACAGAAGGCTCTAGCGATAACCGTTTTAACAGTCGCAATGACCGTTCAGAACCACGTGGCGATGATCGTGGCAACCGTGCGCCTACTGAGCGTAACGGCAATACCTTTGAAAACCAAAACCGTGGTACAGATAAATTTGCACAACGCAAACCTTTTGGCTTGAACAAAGGCTTTAAGAAATTTTAATTTTTAAATGCTTTTAAAACGAAAGCCACTCATTTGAGTGGCTTTTTTTATTATCTTCCAGAAAAAGAGAAAGCTTTTACAACACTGGAATATCTATCCACTGCGCTTGAGGAAAATGTTTTGCCAAATATGCTTTTAAATAGTCCGAGGTATCTTTAGAAATAAGCGGGTCTTGCGATTCATCATTGAGGTTATAAGCTAACGCATAAAGTTCCAGACCACGACTTTTTAATGCTTCCAGGCTCAGTAAAGTATGATTAATACTGCCTAAACGACCGGAACTGACCAAAATTACAGGAAATTTCTTTTCAGCCAGATAATCAATCGTCAGCAATTCAGTGGTTAAAGGCACCATCAAGCCACCTGCACCTTCCAGTAAAACCACTTCATATTTATGAGCCAATTGCTGAGTCGCATCTTCAATTTTCTGAAAATCAATTTCTCGACCATCAATTTTAGTGGCCAAATGTGGCGAGGCAGGATAAGTAAAAATTTCCGGCATTGTCAGTTTGCTTTCATCTTCAGGAAACCAGCCCATCTGCATCATTTTACGGTGCTGTTCGATATCTTCAGAAATATCGGTATTGCCGGTTTGCACCAACTTTTGGGTAATGGTTTTCTTACCTTGTGCATTCCATAATTTTGCCAGATAACCCGTGGTATAGGTCTTGCCAATGCCGGTATCAATACCGCTAATAAAATAAACAGGTGCTGTCATGGCTTGCTCCGTGCGATGCAATAAATAGGATGATAGCTCAGCTGAAAATGGCGCTGACCACGCTGATCAAGCTCTGAAAATTGCTGATAATCTTGATAAAACTGCTGTAAAGACTGTTTGCTCCAGCGATGCTGCGATGCGGTTGCAGTCACGCCTGTGGCTTTTAAATGTTGCAGCACTTGTTTGGGATGTGAAAATGTCAGGGTTTCAATATTTTCTGAAAGATGCAGGATTTCAAAATTCTGCTGCATCAACTTTTGCTGAATAGAGTCAAGACGAAGGTAATCTAGCCCCTGTCCAGTCAGTGTCTTAATTTCTTTTAGATTCTGCTGACCAAAGGTCGAAATACACAAATAGCCTTGCTGTGTTAACGCATCAAAACATTTTCTAAATATGGCATCTAAATCACAGATCCATTGCAAAGCTGAACTGGACGCGATCAGGTCAAGGGATTGTGGAAAATCCAGTTGTTCAATATCGCCAATCAGCCATTCTAGTTTTTTAGCTTCAGAAAAATGTTGTTGAACTTCTGAATACAGGTCATTTAGAAATAGTTGTCTGATTTGCAAATTCTGCATCAGCAATTGGCTTAAATTACCTGAGCCACAGCCGATTTCAAATACATGATCCAATGTCGTTTGTGGTAAATAATTCGTCATCAATTGCATGAGATTGCGACAAATCTGTTTTTGCACGACTGCGTGCTCGGTATAGCTTTTTGCTGCTTTTTCAAAGCGCTGCGCGACTTTTAATTTATCAATCTTCACCATGCAAGCTCACAATAATCCAACGAGCTGATCGAGATCAGTTTGGCTCACTTGCGTAGTCAGGGAAATACGCAATCTTGAACTGTGTTTTGGTACCGTCGGTGGACGAACCGGCATGATATAAAAACCTGCCTGCTGTAGCTGCGTGGCTTTATCCACGGCCGTTTGCGACTCTCCGAGAATCACCGGCACAATATGCGAGGTCGAAGGACAATCAAAACCTTTGCTCAGAACCGCTTGCTGCAAGGACTGACTGAGATTGTTTAAATGCTGTCGCTCATTTTTTAAAGTTAATACTTTTTGGAAAATAAAATCAGTCCAGGCCATACACATCGGTGGCTGCGCAGTACTGAAAATCAGCGGTCGCATACTATTAATCAAATATTCACGGATGATGGAATGGCAAATCACATAGCCACCGACCGATGCCAGCGCCTTACCAAAAGTCCCGACCAGCAAATCAATATCATCCATCACGCCATATTGCTCGGCACAACCCAAGCCCTGCTCACCCCGTACACCGATGGCATGCGCTTCATCGACATACAGCATGACTTTAGCAAACTGCTTTTTAATCCGAACCAGTTCAGCCAAATCTGTTTCGTCACCATCCATGCTAAAAATGGATTCCGTGACCACAATAATGCGATCGAATGTTTCATCTGCATGGTATTGCTGTAAAAGTTGGCTCAGATGTTTCAGGTCATTATGACGATATCGCACATACTTCGCTGTTGATAAACGGATGCCATCAATCATGCTGGCATGTATTAGTTTATCTGCCAGAATTAAGGTTTTACTGTCACTTAAGGCAGGCAGAATCCCGATATTCATGTGATAGCCACTGTTAAATAACAGTGCGGCACGACCCTGAAAAGCCTGACTTAAACTGGATTCCAGTTGTTCATATTCAGGGAAATTCCCCGTCAGCAAACGTGAAGAAGATGAACTCATGATCCGCAGTTCATTTGGGGTTTCATCAAAAAACTGTTCACGAAGTTTAATATCAGATGCCAAACCCAAATAATCATTGGATGAAAGGTTGAGCATCTTCTGGTTGTTAATTTCGATATAACGGCCTTGCTGAACATTGGAAGTAAATTGGCGCAGATTGCCTTGCTGTTTTAATTCATCCAGTTTTGCTGCATAGTCATTCAACAATATCATGCGGAAACCTCTTGTATCTGTTCAACTACTTCAACCAGTTGTTGCAACAAGATCTTTAATTCTTGTTCAGTAATCACATAGGGTGGCATCACATAGACCAGTTTTCCAAATGGACGAATCCAGATGCCGCGTTGAACAAACTGTTGCTGCAAGATCTTCATATCCACATTAAAGCTCAGTTCAACCACACCAATGGCGCCCAGTACCCGCACATCCTGCACATAATCCAGTTGTGACAGCGGTTGTAAATATTGCTCTAACTGTTTTTCAATCCGTTGAATATTCGCTTGCCAGTCTTGCGCCAATAAAACTTCAGTACTTTTCAATGCAACAGCACATGCCAGTGGATTCGCCATAAAGGTTGGACCATGCATGAATACACCTGCCTCGCCTTGGCTAATAATCTCCGCAACATGCTTGGTGGTTAAGGTAGCCGAAAGCGTCATATAGCCCCCAGTTAACCCTTTACCTATGCACATGATGTCAGGTTCAACTTGGGCATGTTCCCATGCAAACAGCTTGCCGGTACGCCCAAAACCGGTGGCAATTTCATCAAAAATCAACAGCACTTGGTATTTTTCACAGAGCAGTTTGGCCTGACGTAAATATTCAGGATGATAAAAGCGCATCCCGCCTGCACCCTGGACTATAGGTTCCAAGATTAAAGCAGCAATGGTTTGATGATGTTCAGCTAAAATTTTTTCCAGTTCAGCAATATCATCCTGATTCCATTGATCATAAAAACCGACTTGTGGGGCCGGAACAAAGAAACGGTTCGGCAAACTTGAACCAAAAATTTGATGCATCCCTGTGACGGGATCGCAGACCGACATCGCATTCCAGGTATCGCCGTGATAGCCAGAACGCGGCGTCACAAAATTGGTCTTCTGACTTTTTCCCTGCGAAGTCCAATACTGAACTGCCATTTTTAGCGCCACTTCCACTGCGACCGATCCGGAATCGGCATAAAAAATTTTATCCAGACTGGGTGGCGTTATTTTTAACAGCAGTTTGCCGAGTTCAATTGCAGGATCATGGGTAAATCCACCAAACATGATGTGCGACATCTTTTGTAATTGATCAGTTACTGCCTGGTTCAGTTCAGGATGGTTATAACCATGAATGGCGCACCACCAGGATGACATCCCATCAATCAGTTGCCGCCCATCTTCCAGTTCAATGATTGCACCATAGGCCTTTTTGACCTTAAACGTTGGCAAGGGTTTCGTCATGGAAGTATAAGGATGCCAGATATGCTCAAGATCAAATTCCAGATCAGTTAACTCGGTCATCCTTACCTCTAACAGTACATAAAAATCCTAATTTTCAGATCTTAAACTGCCAGCAAACAAAAAGGAATTGCGAGATCAGCCATTTCTCAAGATGTTTGTTCTATTTTCTTTAAATACTGACAGATTTTTTCACTTGTTGCTTCTGGATGGAAGACAGGAAATCCATGCGATCCTGAAATCAGGTCAACCTTTAAAAATTTTGCATTTAAATTTTGAAGATTACCTATAACTTTGCAGCTAACTAAGGCATCTTGCTGCGCCAGCAAATGATATTGCTCCCCTCGATAATTTTTTAATATATCTGCAACATTTAATTGCTCAAGCAAATTTAAACCTTGCTTTAACAGCTGAATTTGCTGTGGCTGAATTAAACTTTGCAAAGTGATGAGATCGGTCCTGGTAGTTTCCACACCCTGACACACCATATAGCTAAATTTCTTTAATGTCGCAATTGCATCCTGTTCAAAGGACTGTTTAAACTGCTGAAAAGTTGCTTGAGCCATTGCCGTTTGCCATTCATCATTTGCAACAAAGCAGGGATTCGAAGCAAGCGTGATCAGGATTTTTCTTTGTGCATATTGCTGTTCAATTTGATCCACCAGCAAAGCAGCCAATTGCCCACCTAAAGACCAGCCCATAATGACATCAAACTGTTTAGCCAGCTCAATCTTTTGCTGCAATATCTGCTCATCAAAGGCATTAAAGATATTGATGAGTTCGACTTGATGACCTTGTTGTTGCAAGACCCGTTTTAAAGGATTAAGCAGTTGGGTTCCACCGCCCCAGCCAGTGATGAGTAAAATACGTTGCTGCAAGGTTAATCCTTAAATCTATGCTCAGACTGACTGCAGTATATAAAATTTTATTGCTTTTAAACTGCACAAAATCCATCAAAAATAATCTAGGTTTGATAAATATTATTTTGTTAGTATTTGCAGAGGTCCTGACAAAAAGAATATGCAGAATATTATGAATGCTTCTAAAATATGCAAATCTAAAATATGCAAAATCACTTTGCTCTGTATAATTCTAAGTTTAGGTCTGACTCAATTTGCATCTGCTGAAAGTTCCATTTTTTCAAAGTCTGAAACTTCTCAAAAACAATGGGTGGGAAAATCCGCACCTGCGTTTAAATTACAGGATCAAAACAGCAAATGGCATTCACTCAGCCAATATAAAGGCAAATGGATCGTTCTGTATTTTTATCCCAAAGACAATTCACCGGGCTGCACCCAAGAAGCCAATCAATTCAAGGTACTGTATCCACAATTTTTAAAAAGTAATGCTGTGGTTCTGGGCGTGAGTCTGGATGATGTCAAATCTCATCAAAAATTTTCAGAAAAGTTAGGTTTACCTTTTCCAATCCTGGCTGACAATAATCATCAACTGGCAAATCAATTCGGGATTGTCCGTAACTTGGGCATTACTAAAATTGCAAAACGGGAAAGCTTTTTGATTGATCCCAAAGGAACCATTGTTTATCACTACAATAGTGTAAATACGCAATCGCATGCCGCTCAGGTCTTGGCAGATATTCAAAAGTTTTCAAAATAGATCTTCAAATAATAAAAATTAAAATACAAAAAAACCCGACTATTGTCAGGCTTCTTTATTTTCAAATTTAAGCTTACATTTGTGATTGAATATAGTTTTGCAAACCAATTAACTCGATTAAACGAATTTGTTTTTCCAGCCAATAGGTATGATCTTCTTCAGTATCAGACATCTGCTGACGAAGCATATCGCGGGTGACGTAATCGCCTTTTTCTTCGCAAAGTTTTACACCTTGCGCCAATTTTTCACGTACATGATATTCGAGTTTTAAATCTGCTTTTAAACACGTGACCACATCTTCACCTGTTTCGATGTCATCACGGTTCATATTCGGTGTACCTTCGAGGAATAATACACGGCGAATAATCGAATCGGCATGCGCTGCCTCTTCTTGCATTTCATGATCGATCCGTTCGAAAATCTTGGTTAAACCCCAATCTTCATACATACGAGAATGAATCAAATATTGATCACGAGCAGCCAGTTCGCCACCGATCAACATATTTAGATAGTCTACGACTTCTGGATTGCCACGCATTTCAATTACTCCATACCCTTTTTCTAATATTATGGACAAAACCTCCCCTCAATGCAAAATAAAAATTATGTAAGTTTATGATTTTTATAAAATTAAAATGAGAAACATACGCATTTGCAGTGTATTTAGCGAAACTTTCCATATAAAAAATAAGCCTTTGCGTAATTGAAGCAATTTCCGCGAGGATTATTTAAACTGTAAAAGTATATTTTTAAGATTTGTAACGATTACAAATGGTTCTTATTTCATTAGTGAATAAATGACCTTAATTTCATAACTCAGATCATCACTAGGATCTTAACTGAGATCTTAACTGGCCGCTGTTCGGCAGCACATACGTCTTGTTTAAACCCATTCAATAGCTGTCGAGCATTTACCAATTGCACATAGAGCATTTCTATATACACATTATTGCTGAAAGAAGCATCAATCCGCCAAAGACAAGTCTGTGCTTTCACTCTAAGATAGATACAAATTTAAAAACAACAATGGTTTAACTTATGACGACTCCACAACATGCTGCACCCATTCTTGTGACCGGTGCGACAGGCTACATCGCCAGTTGGGTGATTAAAAATTTACTGGAGCAAGGTCATACCGTACATGCCACTGTCCGTGACCTGAACAAAAAGCACAGCTTTGCCCATTTAGATAAAATTGCCGCGGAAACCACAGGCACACTTAAACTGTTTAAAGCCAATCTGCTTGAACCGCATTCATTTGATGAAGCCATGCAAGGCTGTGAAATTGTGCTGCATATGGCATCACCTTTTGTGGTGAGCAACTTTAAAGATGCAGTAAAAGACATTATTGAACCGGCTATTTTAGGCACTGAAAATGTGCTGAACAGTGTCAATAAAACCCCGTCAGTCAAACGTGTGATCGTGACCTCGAGTATTGCCGCAACTTATGGCGATGCCATTGATATTCAACACACCGTAAAAAATGAATTTGATGAGTCGCATTGGAATACCACCAGTTCAGAAACACATCAACCCTATCCGTATTCCAAGGTGATCGCGGAACGCAAAGCATGGGAAATGCAAAAAGCACAGCAACGTTGGGACCTGGTCTGTATTAACCCGGCGCTGGTGCTCGGTCCATCATTAACTGCAAATACCCAGTCAGGCAGTGTAGAAGTGCTACAACAATTTGCCAACGGCATGACCTTGCTTGGGGTGCCGCCTATGTGGAATGGCATTGTCGATGTCAGGGATGTTGCAGAAGCACACGTTCACGCCGCTTTTAATCCTAAAGCCGAAGGTCGCTATATTATTAGTGGCGGTACTTTAAGCCTGCTTGAAATGGGGAAAATTTTACGTCAGAACTTTGGGCCTAAGTTCCCGTTCCCACGTAATAAACTTCCGAAAGCGGCTTTCAAACTGTTTGGTCCTTTGGCCGGTTTTTCCAAATCATTTGTTGAACTGAATATGGGCTATCCCATCTACTTTAATGCCAGCAAAAGTCAGCAAGAACTTGGCATGCAATACCGTAACATCGAAACCAGCTTGATTGAGCATTTCCAGCAGTTACTGGATGATGGTGTGGTGAAAAAGTACATTCCTTAATGTCTAAAAAAAACCACATGCATTTGACATGTGGTTTTTTTGAATGCGCTGATTGAAACTTTAAGCGCGTATTAAGCTTGTACTTGTCCGTATTCAGCCATGAAGCTTAAAAAGTCAGTTTCATTCATGACTTTTACGCCCAGCTTTTCAGCTTTTTCAAGTTTAGAACCCGCTTTTTCCCCAGCAACCACACATTTGGTTTTACTCGACACACTACCGCTGACGCGCGCGCCTAAGGCTTGCAATAAATGTGTCGCTTCATCACGCCCCATACTGCTTAAAGTCCCAGTGACCACCCAGCTTTCACCATTCAACGGCTGACGTGTGGGTGCAATCGGTGCATCCCAGTGAATTCCAGCTTCAAGCAAACGATTGAGTACTTCCAGATTATGCGGTGCCTGAAAGAAATCGATAATCCATTCAGCGGTAATGTCACCCACATCCGGCGTTTTCTTCAGCGCTTCAAGATCTGCATGTTGTAATGCTTCAAAAGTCTGGAACGTGTTGGCCAGCATACGAGCCGTGGTTTCCCCGACACCGCGGATACCAAGCGCATAAATAAAGGAAGCCAGTGTGGTTTTCTTGCTATTTTCAATGGCTTCAAGCAGGTTCTGTACCGACTTCTCCCCCATTTTTTCAATTGTCAGCAACTGTTCACGATGTTCATGCAAACAATAAATATCGGCGACATTTTTAAGCAAGTCGAGGTGTAATAAAGATTCCACCCAACGCTCACCCAGACCTTCAATATCCATGGCCTTACGCGAAACAAAGTGACGGATGGTCTCGATTCGCTGTGCAGCACAATACAGTTCACCTGAACAGCGCGCCAAGGCTTCACCTTCTGGCATCACCACAGGTGAATCACAGACTGGACATTTTTCAGGAAGATGAATTTCTACTGCATCATCCGGGCGGAATTCCGGCCAGACTTTTTCCACTTTGGGAATCACGTCACCACTACGGTACACGCTGACAGTATCGCCAATGCGCACATCTAAACGGTGGATTTCCCCAATATTATGCAAGGTGACATTGGATACCGTCACCCCGCCCACCGCAACCGGATTTAAACGTGCAACCGGTGTTAAAGTACCGGTACGCCCCACTTGCCAGTCAATATTTTCAACCGTGGTTAAAGCAGCAACTGCGGGGAATTTATAGGCGGTTGCCCAGCGCGGTTCACGGCTCAGGAAACCCAGTTGTTTTTGCTGTTTTAAGCTGTCAACTTTAATGACCATACCATCAATTTCAACGCTCAAATTCGCGCGTTTCGCATTGATTTCTTCATAGCACTGCTGCACTTGCTGAATGCTGTCACACACAAAATGACATTCCCCCACCGCAAAACCAAATTGAGTAAGCCATTCCAGACTGTCCGACATGGTGGTTTGACCATGATCTGGTTCGCACTGCGCAATGCCATATGCATAAAATGCCAGTGGACGGGATCGTGCAATCGCTGGATCAAGCTGGCGTAAACTGCCTGCCGCTGCATTACGCGGATTGGCAAAGGTTTTTTCACCTTTGGCTTCATTCTCGGCGTTAAGTTTTTCAAATCCTGCTTTCGGCATGAGAACTTCACCACGCACTTCCAATAGCGTTGGAACTGGACCTTGAGCAGATGAAAGTATTTTGGGTAAGTTACGAATGGTTTTGACATTATGGGTAATATCTTCGCCCGTTTCCCCATCCCCTCGTGTCACCCCACGAACCAGCACCCCATTTTCATACCATAAAGAAATGGCCAGACCATCGAACTTCAATTCAACATCGTATTGAATTTTCTGGTTCGGTAAACGCTCTTCTACACGGCGCGCAAAAGCAAACAGGTCTTCTTGATTAAACACATTCCCCAATGACAGCATCGGCACCTTATGGGTCACGCTTGCAAATTTAGTGAGTGCCTTGCCACCGACCTTTTTAGTTGGGGTATCAGCTTGGACATATTCTGGATATTGCTCTTCTAAAGCCTTGAGCTGATGAAAGAGTTGATCATATTCACTATCTTCAATACTTGGTTGATCCATCACATAATAGGCGTGATTATGCTTGGCTAAAATTTGAATCAATTGACGCATTTGCGCTTTGATAGTTGAATCTTGGGTCATACACTCACCATAAAAAAGGGCGGTTGATTTCCGCCCTTAAAAAATATTTTATCTGCTCGCTATTATAGAAATCGAGTCCGTCAGTTTCAAACTAAACTTCAGCAGTTTGTCCTGCACGATAGTCGATTGCATGATGACGCCATTGCTCACGTAGCTGAGGTGTGAATTCCTGATTGTTCTGATCATAGACGGTGCCATCAATTTCACGCGCAATCAGACGTGAAAGACTGTCCATGGTATCAAAGGCATTTTGCACATCACTATGTGGCAAGGCCAGGAAGAATGCCAAACCTTTCACTTGTTCAGTGGACAAGGTTTCGAGGTCAAAACCGGCAGCACCTTCATCGGTAATTTGTAAAACCGAAAACAGCAATTTGCTGTCGTCTGGGCTGTAACGATGGAAACATGCCATTTCACCAAAACGCAGACCGTACTTAAGCAATACTTTTAAAGTTTTTTCACCTGAAAGTACACGGCGTTCCGGGTAAACATTTAATGCAATAAACTCAACTGCAGTGGACAAGGCACTTTCTTCATCAACACGTTGCTGTTCATGTAAATGTTCATCCAGAATACTGCTTTCATCTTCAAACTCTGAAATTTCAGCTTTTTCGATATTGGCATTTACGCTGTGTTCTTCTGAATCTTTTGCTTCAGCTGGTTCAGCATCAATCGTTTGTTCTTGTGCAGGATCTGTTTTTGATTCAGCTTGATTCACTGTTTCTGCACTAGCCGCTACTGGCGCTTTAACTTCAGTATTGTCAGATTTTGCTTGTGCTTTTTTTGCATCTTGAGCCAGCTCAACAGCAGGTTCTGCCAACTTAGGTTCAACACGCTCTACACTTGATGGCTCATTGGTACTCTGTAATTGATCACGGACATGGCGAGGAATCACGGGTTGCTGGCTATCTGTGTCTACATGAAGTTCTGATTCTAATGATGGTGCTGCATCAGCAGGTTTTTTGAACAGTATTCTTAAGCCGAATAACATAATGATAACGGCGATAACAATACCAACGACGGTGGTGATTTCCATATTATGACTCCGCGACTAAACCGTATTCTTTTGCCTGTTCCAAATCGACAGTGACTAATTTTGATGTACCAGGTTCTGGCATGGTAACACCTAACAAATCGGTTGCCATCGTCATTGCAACTTTATTATGGGTAATGTAAATGAATTGAACTTGTTCAGATAGTTCTTTGACCAAATTACAAAACCGACCCACGTTTGCATCATCCAAAGGGGCATCAACCTCATCCAGAACACAGAACGGTGCCGGATTTAAACGGAAGATTGCAAACACCAATGCCAATGCTGTTAATGCTTTTTCGCCACCAGACAACAAGGCCAAAGAGCTGTTGCGCTTGCCTGGCGGTCGAGCCATTAGTTTTACACCCGATTGCCAGTCATCTTCAAGACTTAAACTCGCTTCCCCGCCATTAAATACCTTAGGAAACAAATCTTGCAGCTCAAGATTGACCTGATCGAAGGTGGTCATAAACAATTTGCGGGTTTCCTGATCAATACTTTTCATGGCCCCTTGTAATTGATCAACCGTTTTTTCCAGGTCTTCAATTTGATGGCTGAGTTCTTCAAAGCGTTTAGAGACTTCTTGGTATTCTTCGGAAGCCGCCAAATTGACCGCGCCCAATTTTTCAAAGCGCTGCTGGGCCCGTTCCAGCTGTTGTTGATGGGCAATGACATCAATATTTAAACCCGCAATCACTTCACTATTCAAGGCATTGAGTTGTTCTGAATAATGCTGAAAGTCTGATTTGGCCACTTGCCAAGCCAGACGTTTTTCTTCCAGTTGACCACGCAATTTCTCATCTTGCTGCTGATGCTGATGACGTTGTTCGGTCAAATTCTGCTGTTTTTCCTGAATATTATTCAGCTCAACTTGCCATTCATTCCAAGTCTTTTGCAACTTCTCTGTGACTTGCGACTGTTCACTGAATTGTGATTCCAGCGCTGGCAATTCCAGCTGTACAGGATCGACAAACTTTTTCGCCTGTTTCATTTGCGTAATAATCTGCTGATATTGTGCTTTTGAGAATGAAGCATCTTTTTCCAGCAATTCAACTTGCTGCTGGGTTTGCGTGCTTTGACGCCGTAGCAATTCTAACTCTTGTTGAGCTTGCTGCCAGCTGTGCTGGGTATTTTCAAGCTGTTCGGTCAGCTCCTCCACTTGAAATTGCAGAGTTTTATAATTCGGTAAAGCCTGCTCAAGTTTCAGATTCAAGGCATGCAAATCAATTTCCAGATCATCTTTTTGCATAGCATCTTCTTCAAGCTGCGCATCGAGTTGCTGTAACTGGTTGTGCAATTGCTGCTTTTGCACTGAAAAGGCCTGAGCCGTACTTTGTACTTTCGCAATATTCACATCCAGCTGCTGCAAGGCTTTTTGTTGTTGCTTTAACTGGTCTTGCTGTTCTTGAATAGCTTTTTGCAGGGTTTGAATCTGCTGTAGCATTGCTGGCAATTGTTGTTCAGCCGCTGCAAGCTGAGGTAACTGCTGTGCCAGTGCCGTTTCAATTTCATCTAAACGGATACGGTGGCTGAGTGCCCCTTGCCCGGCTTGACTGACTTCGTCATAAAACAGGCCAATTACCCAATCTGCAGCAACATGATAACCATCCAGACTTAAAATCGACTGCCCTATGCCTAACTTCGATTGTAAAGACAATGCCTGATTCAGATTGTTTGCAACCGCAACCTGCTGCCAAATAGAATGCTGTGGTGACTCAATCCAATCTGCCAAGCAAAGCAAACCGGCGAGCTGAATTTTCTCTTGCGAAACATGGGTTTTCAGCTGACGGGCAATACTTTCAGCAAAATTAGCATTCGCATCTAATACTTGTGCAGAAAGCCATTTGGCCAAAAACTTTTCAATTAAGTTGGCATGCGCTTTGGCCTGATCTTTCAGCTTGAGTACTTGCATCAACTGTACGGCATCGTTCTGCATTTTGGGACTGTTCTTGATCAGCAACTGATTCAGGTTTTTCTGTTCCGATTGCAACACCTGAATCGCCGACTTCAAGGTTGCGGCATCATTTTTCTGCTGCGCATACTCAGCCTGATCCAGTTCCAATGCCTGCTTCTGGGTTTGAATCGCTTGTTCTAACTGCTCAATCTGCTGGCCAAGCTGAACTTTTTCACTTTCCAGCTGTTCAATATCATCTTGCTGATCCTGATTTTGAATCTGTGCCGTTTGCTGTTGCAGGGTCTGTTTTTGCTGTTCGATCCGGGCAATATTTTTCGCCAACTGCTCACTTTGCGCCAACATCTGCATTTTTTGCTGTTGCTGTTTTTCTACTTGTGCTTTGACCAATTCAAACTGTTGCTGCACTTGCTGCTGCTGTGCTTTTAAATCAGCAAAACTTTGGGTTTGGTCTTGTCCCTGACTTTCTTGCTGTTGTAATTGCTCGGCCTGCTGTTCATGTTGTGTTTGCAAAGTTTCAATTTGCAGTTCAATCAGTTGCAGTCGTTCTTTGGTTTGAATTTTTTGTTGTTCGAGCTGAGTTAGAGTCGAGGAGTTTTGCTGGAATAAAGACTGTTTCTGCTCCAGGGTCATTTTCAATTCAGAGAGTTTTTTCTCAGCCTGTTGCCACTCATTTTGCAGTGGTGTGGATTGCTGAATCAGACGCTGAAATAACTCGCTGGTCGAAGTTAAATCATGCTCCAAGGTACTTAATTCTGAACGAACCAGCTTAAAGGTGTCACCGAGTTCATTCATCTGAAGGGTATATTCTTGCTGCAAGCGGCTGCTTTGCTCGCATTGAAAAGACAGTACTTCAACTTTGATGGTACGAATCTGGGTTTCCAGTTCTTTATATTGCACAGCAGTTTCAGACTGACGTTTCAGGGTTTTCAGCTGTGACTTGAGTTCAGAGGCAATATCTTCAAGTCGGGATAAATTCTGTGTGGTGTGATCGAGATGCAATAAGGTTTCGCGGCGACGTGCCTGATAACGTGAAACTCCGGCAGCTTCTTCAATAAACACCCGCATTTCTTCAGGTTTGGCATCGACCAAACGGTTAATCATGCCCTGTTCAATAATCGCGTATGAACGTGGACCTAACCCTGTACCTAAAAAGATATCGGTAATATCACGACGACGGCACTTGGTGCCATTTAGAAAGTATTCAGATTTACCGTCACGGTTGACCTGACGACGCACGGCCAATTCATTATAGGCATTATAAGCCCCACCAAGCTTGCCATAGGTATTGTCAAAACGCAGTTCAACACTGGCTACACCGACAGGTTTACGTTTGGCCGTACCGGTAAAAATGACATCCTGCATGCTGCCACCACGAAGTTGGCGCGCACTGGATTCCCCCATCACCCAACGAATGGCATCAATCACATTGGATTTACCACAACCGTTTGGCCCAACTACAGCGGTACGATTTGCCTTGAAATGTAAAGTCGTACTATCGGCAAAAGATTTAAAGCCGGAAAGTTTTAAGCTGCTTAAACGCATAATGTCCTGATCAACGTCGTGAACGTCTTGCCCATGCAAGTTCGATTTGTTTCATCCGTGTTAGAGATTCCAACACAAGGTTGCGCAAGTGTCGACAAAAATCGTCCATAAATAAAGTAGCTTGTTGTGATTTTCGGATCAAAACTGCATCAGTCACCAACTTAAACAGTTCAAATGATTCCTCCAGCTCGCGACGAGAGATATTTAAGGTTAAAAAATAGCTGCGGCGCATTGAGGGTAACAGCTCTTGATAGAATTTCATCAAATAAGGATTAGCCACCATTTCGTGCTGGCGCGACATACCTTGAAAGATTAAATCGTAAAATTTTTCAGTATGTCCCTGACGCGTCTCTTCATGCAATTGATTCAATAATGCCTGAATTCTTTCAGCTTCATGAGTACGCCAGGTTTCCGCCACACGATGCACAATCTGTCCCAATAGCAACGCGCTCATATCAAATAAGGCACGGACTTGTTGCGCAGACATTTCTGAAACAACCGCACCACGGCGTGGGTAAATTTCAATCAGGTGCGTGCGTTGCAACAGCAATAATGCTTCACGCACGGAGCCACGACTGACATCGAGTTCAGCCGAGATTCGCAACTCTTGAATGCGTTCACCTTCAACCAATTCGCCACGAATAATTTGCTCACTAATATGCTTTGCAATTTGTTCGGACAAACTGTCCTTTTCCTGTTCTTGCATACTCGTCCTATCTTGTTTTTATAAGATGCAATCGAAAAAATTTCGCACGTTTGGATTAACTTTGTTATTTTTACTTGGTTTTATCAGTAAAACATATGACATTGTCAGACAATTTTTGAGTCTTTAAAGCCAATATAAAAAAGGTGTGAACAGCTGAACTGTAGCACACCTTTTCATTCTATTTTTATCTGTTATTTAAAATTAAAAATAAGTCGAAAATCCTTGATATATAAAATATAAACCGACCACACTTAACAGGCAGGCAAAGCATCTTTTCAGCATGGCAGGCGATAGTTTATGCGCCACTTTTGCCCCGAATTTTGCAGTGATAAAGCTCATCACACTAATGCCAATAAAGGCATAAATATGCACATAACCAATACTATGCGGTACTTCTGCTTGGGTATTCGAGCCAAACCACATAAAACCCAATGCTCCAGCCACCGCAATGGGCAAGCCGCCTGCAGCTGAGGTTGCGACCGCCTTTTGAATGACTACACCATGACGGATTAAATACGGTACCGTAAGACTGCCCCCACCGATGCCGAAAATAGCCGATGCAATTCCGATGCCTCCACCTGCAAGCAGTTGCATTGCTTTAGACGGTAAATGATGTGAAGGATCTACCGGTTTGCTTGCACCGGTAAACATGCCGTATGCAACCCACACCGCAAAGAATCCGATTAACAGCTGCAAGCCCTGACCCGACATATAGTCAGCAATACCGGCACCTAAAAATGAGCCGAAAGCCAGACCCGGTGCCAAGTTACGAAATACATCCCACATTACTGCACCGCGTTTATGATGCGCCGAGACAGAACTCATTGAGGTCACAATAATGGTCGCCAACGATGTACCAACGGCCAAATGCATAATCACGGAAGGATCATAATGCAGCTGCGTGAACACAATATATAAAATGGGCACAATAATCAGGCCGCCACCGACACCGAATAGTCCAGCGGCAAAACCAGCCATTGCACCAATCAATAAATATATGATTAACTCCATTATTCACATTCCACTGTTGCTTAGATTTAAATGGATTTCGAGACTCGACAACTGCAAAAAATCCTCGATGAAGCTCATCAGCTCCCGGAAGTTTTAATACTGAAACCCGTCACGACTTCAACCAATGATGATGTGCGGGAAATTGCACTCAAAGGTATTCAGAGCGTTTTAGTCTGTAGTTTGAGGCAAACTCAAGGTCGCGGACAGCGTCAACGCCAATGGGTCTCACCTGAAGGGAACATCTATTTAAGCACATTGCTGAATACGCGAACACCCATTGATGGCCGGCTTGCCCTTGAAATTGCATTAAATATTCTGCAAATGCCGAGTCTGAAGAATCTCGATCTGCAAGTAAAATGGCCGAATGACCTTTATAGCACCCAAGGAAAATGGGGCGGAATTCTGGTTGAACCACTATCCCCACATCAGGTGATTGTCGGTGTAGGGATCAATCTTGAACCTGTGCCGAAAGAACAGATTGACCAGCATGCAACTTCACTGAGTGAATTAGGCTTGGCCAGTATTTCTCGTATTGAGCTTGTTGCAGAGTTATATATGGCGATTCAACAGGCCAGCGAATGGTTTGATCATCATTGTTGCAATCTGGCTGCGCGTTTTAATCACTATGCAGCTTTTAAAAATCAGGCGGTTGAATTTGAGCATCATTCGGGGCAATGTTCAGGTATCTTTTTAGGAATTCAGGATGATGGTGCGGTCAACATTGAAACCAGCGAAGGCTTAAAACAGTTTTATCAAGGGCGCTTACGTCGCTTGGAAAGCGCTCTTTAGAGAAATGCAATGAAGAATTTATGGCTAGATATCGGCAATACCCGACTCAAATACTGGATTACTGAAAATGACCAGATTATTGAACAGGCTGCAGAACTGCATTTGCAATCCCCTGCAGAACTGCTGCTGGGCTTAATTCAGCATTTTAAAAGTTTAGGCCTGCAGCAAATTGGGGTGTCTTCAGTTCAGGACAAAAAGAATAATGAACGCATCCAGAAGATTCTCAAGTTTTTAGATGTGCCGGTGAGCTTTGCCAAAGTGCATGCCGAATATGCAGGTTTATGCTGCGCTTATGAAGATACCAGCAAGTTCGGGATTGACCGCTGGTTACAAATGCTGGCCGTGGTCCATGATCCAAAGCAAAAATATTGTGTGATTAGTTGCGGAACCGCCTTGACCATTGATCTCACTGATGGGATGCAACACTTAGGCGGTTATATTCTGCCGAACCTATATTTACAGCGGGATTCTCTGATTCACAATACCAAGGGCATTAAAATTCCCGATGCCACATTCAACGAGCTTACGCCAGGCCGCAATACCATGGATGCCGTGCATCACGGTATCTTGTTAAGCCTGGTGAGTACCATAGAAAAGGTACTGGATAAATACCCAAGCCAGCTGATTCTGACTGGCGGCGATGCTCCATTATTTGCCAAATACCTGACCCAATACCAGCCTCAAATTGAGCCGGACCTGCTGCTTAAAGGTCTGCAGAATTATATTTATTCGCTGGCTGAAGCTTAATCTTGACGAATGAGATAGGGTTGTATGGCTTGCCAAACTTCAGGCAGTTCCGTACACCCTTCAGAATCGATAAAGTGTCCCTGGCATTGGGCGGAAATGAGCTCGGCATCCAGACTTTTCGCCTGTTCAATACTGAATTTTGGCAGGACGTGATCATCCCCTTCCGAATAGATCACCACACGGTGTTCAATCTGTCGTTTTAGCAATTCAAAATCAATTTGGGCTGCATCAATAAAAGGATAGACTTCTTCTAATCGCCCCAGACGTCCATTAAAACCGGCAACCAGAATCAACTGTTTAATACGCTGATGGGTTAAATGCTTGGATAAATAATCTAATGCCGCGACAGTTCCCAAACTATGCGCAATCACAATACTGTTTTCATCCAGTTTTTCTATCTGCTCATCCATTTGAGACTCCCACACCGACAGTTCCGGACGCGGTGAAGGATCCAAACGCAATACTTTTAAACTGTAATGTTGCTGGTCTGCAGTCTGCTGAATCCAGGGATACCAGTTTTCTTCGGGGCTGGCGGTATACCCATGGATCACGTTCACTTGAGCCATTATTTTTCCCTCTTTTTAAGCTGTTCTAGTGTGCAATAAGCCTAATCTGAATTGAGCCATTTAATTGTTGGTCTTTTTATAAAAATGCCAATTGCAGAAGCTCACGCTACAATTTAATCAATCAATTAAAGATTCAAAAAAGTGCGAAATTCATCAATGATGTAGCAAAGGTTTCAGAACATCCCAAACCTGTTTAAATTCATCAAAACCGTCACTTCGCATAAAATGCCCCGCTTGATTTACCTCTTACATCTGCGCATTAATATAATGTCTGAGCAACACAGCTTTGGGCGGTGACACATAAGGATCATTACAAGAAAACAGTAAAAATCGGGTCGCAATCTGTTTTTGCAAAATGGCCATGTCTAATTTTGCCTGCTGAATAAAACCATCCAATTCAGGCAATGCGGTTAATTTATCCTTAAAACCGGCAACCAGAATCAGCCCTTTAATTTGGGTCTGGTTGAGTGCCCGAGTTAAAAAATGCAAGCTCGCAAGGTACCCTAAACTGTGCGCGACAATAATGCTTTCTGGGTCTAATGTCGGCATTTGCTTCTGTAACGCTTATTGCCATATTTGAAAATATGGCGTGTTTACTAAGTCAAGATCAACCTGCACCAGCCAAACTTTATTTTAAAGTTAGAGCATGTTTTTCTTCTTATATTTTTGACTTAGTTAATTTAGCCTCACGCCCATCATTTAAGTAGCGCTTTTTGTTATTCCATTTAGGATTAAATATACACGGTTATTCGCGTGGTGCATTTTCTGTATCACATAATTTCAGCTATAAAAAAGGCGCATAGCGCGCCTTTTTTACGATAAGAAAAAATCTTACTTCTTGTCGTTTCCACCGAACAATGGCCCCATACCGCCGCCACCGCCGAATTTATTTTGCATACCGCTGAGTGATTTCATCATTTTTGCCATGCCTGACGGATTGGCAAATTTCTTCATCATTTTCGCCATTTGCGCATGTTGTTTAATCAGTTTATTGACTTCAACAACTTCCATACCACAACCCGCTGCGATACGTTTTTTACGGCTCGGGTTCATCAGGTCTGGATTACGGCGCTCTTTAATGGTCATCGACTGGATAATCGCTTCCATTTTTTTCACTTGCTTTTCAGGGTTCGCTTGCGCAATCGCATCTTGAATACCTGAATTGCTCATACCTGGAAGTTTATCCAGGAAGCCCATCATGCCGCCCATTTTGTTCATTTGCTCAAATTGCATCAGCATATCTTCAAAGTTGAAGCTGCCGCCTTTTTGCAATTTTTTCGCCATTTTTTCGGCTTTTTCTTTGTCGATCTTGCGTTCAACTTCTTCGACCAAAGAAAGTACGTCACCCATACCCAAGATACGTTGTGCAATACGCTCAGGATGGAATGGCTCCAGGGCATCGAGTTTTTCACCCATCCCTAAGAATTTGATCGGCTTGCCGGTAATGGCACGAACAGAAAGTGCCGCACCACCGCGTGCATCACCATCAGTTTTGGTCAGGATCACACCGGTTAAAGGTAGCGCATCGTTAAAGGCTTTTGCAGTATTTGCCGCATCCTGACCGGTCATAGCATCGACTACAAACAAGGTTTCAGTTGGGTTAATTGCTGCATGTAGCGCTTTAATTTCGTCCATCATGTCATCATCGACATGCAAACGACCTGCTGTATCGACAATCAGCACATCAGCAAACTGGATTTTCGCTTGTTCAATGGCACGATTGGCAATGGTAATCGGGTTTTCATCAGCGCTCGATTCAAAGAAAATTGCGCCCACTTCGCCTGCAACCGTTTGTAGCTGTTTGATTGCCGCTGGACGGTAAACGTCGGCAGAAACCATGGCTACTTTTTTCTTTTGGCGTTCTTGCAAGAAACGTGCAAGTTTTGCTGCAGTGGTAGTTTTACCCGCACCCTGCAAACCTGCAAGCAAGATCACAACAGGTGGTTTTGCTGCAAGGTCAAGGCTTTCGTTGGCCTCGCCCATCATTTTTGTCAGTTCGTCATGGACGATTTTTACGAATGCCTGGCCCGGTGATAACTGCGTCATCACTTCCTGACCCAATGCCTCTTCCTTAACTTTCGCGATGAATTCACGAGTTACAGGTAACGCAACATCGGCTTCAAGAAGTGCCATACGTACTTCACGTAACGTATCTTTAATATTGTCTTCGGTTAGCTGCCCTGAGCCAGTAACATTTCTTAAACTCTGCGTGAGTCGTTCTGTTAAGGTATCAAACATTGCAAAATCCGCTTAAAATTGCCAGTTGCAAAAAAATCTTTCTTAAAATAGAAAATTTATGCATAAGATGCTATAGGATACTGTAGTTCACGTAGAATTTATATAAATGAATATTCAACATCCTGAAAAAGGTTTGACATGATCAGTCTCCCCTTGGTTTACACGATCTTAGCATTAATTTCTTATACCACATCTTTCTGGTATTTGTTTATTCACTTAATGTCAAAGCGTGATCCGAACCATTGGTTTATAGGGCTTGTACTCGGTTTAGGGTTATTGCTACATGCGGGCGTTTTATATAACGATATGATGACACCCTTGGGTGTGAATTATGACGTATTTCTCATACTGTCATTTACATCTGGTCTGATGTTATTGCTGAGTTTAATCTTTAGTACTTACCGCCCCATTTTGGCACTCAATTTACTGGGTATTCCTGTTGCTGCGACCGGCTTAATTTTAGGTTTTGCCTTAAGCAAACAGAATCAGGTGATTGAACCACACTCCTTAGGCTTGGACATTCATATTATTTTGTCTTTATCGGCCTATGCGGTTCTGCTGATGGCAACCATACAGGCCGTGATTCTGTGGTTCCAGAATCGTGAATTAAAAAACAAGCAAAAAAGGATCTGGGTCAATTTGCTCCCATCATTCCAAGCCATGGAATCTTTGCTGTTCGATTTAATCATTACCGGTTTTCTGTTACTGACTTTAGCACTTGGTTTTGGTTTCTTCACCATTGAGGACTTCTTTGCCCAACACTTGGCCCATAAAACAGCCTTTAGCATTATTTCGTGGTTTGTTTATGGATCGTTGCTGATTGGACATTACAAATTTGGCTGGCGTGGTCAGAAAGCTATTCGTTTTACCTTGATTGGTTTTATGCTACTGGCGATTGGTTTTATTGGTTCCAAGTTTGTACTGGAAATGATTTTGGGAAGATAAATACATTTTCCCTTTAATTTTTTAATCAAACAATAATTGAATATTTGACATGGAACATGACCAATCATTAAAAAGCTCAAATTAACCAGATTGAGCTTTTCTAAAAAGGTAAAACAGAAGATATTGATGATAATAAAAAGAGAATTCGAATAAGTTATAGAGGGTGAACTGCAATTTGTAGAATGAAGATTTTATAAAATAATAAGACCATTAATTTTTTCCGTTTTTGCTTAATAATTTTTTTAGCCTCTTGCATTAATTTCTTCATTTCTTGATTCTTTCTTTTGGCTTCCTCCAATATGTATTTGATTTCCTCATTCTTCTTCTCTTTTCATCTTTATAGACTTGTAAACCTAAAGTAATTGTCATAAGTGTTAATAATTAAGCAGTTAGACCTATTTTTTTTGCATATTTTCTCTTTAAGAATAGTTTTAAAATAATATTGTTTTTTTCTTTGTTTAAAAATAAAAAAAGCACTCATGAGTGCTTTTTTTAATATCTGTGGTTACTTATACAGCAACAATATTCACAGCATTTGGGCCTTTTTGACCTTGTGTAACGCTGAATTCAACTTGTTGACCTTCAAGTAAGGTTTTGAAGCCTGAGCTTGCGATTTCGCTAAAATGAGCAAAAACATCTGGACCTGATTCTTGTTGGATAAAACCAAAACCTTTAGTTTCGTTGAACCACTTTACAGTACCTTTAACAACATTTGAGTTTGACATAATAAATCCTACTGATTTTTAATAATTTTTAGCCATTTTATTGACTGAATATAACTTGGAAAATAATAAAGAATGGAACTTAAAATCTGAAAAAACGAAGGATTATGACTAAAACTGCGATACTTAAAGAAGATTTACCGAAACAAGACTTTTTTCTAGTTGAGTTCATTATATACGAAAAAACTAAATAATCAAGTTTTCTTATATATATATTTAAATTATTTATATAAATAGTGAATTTTATAAAATTTTAGCCTTAATAAACAATTCTCTATTCAGTCATCATAAGCATTCTTTAAGAAAATTTAGCTTTAATGACTTTTTAAGCTTTTCATAATAGATTTTAGCTCGGATGATGTGTCAAAAAATATCCAGAAGATTAATCGTTTAACACGACTCGGCCCAAGCAATAAAATACTGCCTGAGCCTAAACGCAGATCAAAGATTGAGCTATTAAAAATCCGTCTCTTAATATTTAGATGAGTTAGCGGCTTTTTCTGCAACAGGTGATACGCGCCAAATCATATTGCCGACATCATCTGCAACCAAAATAGCACCTGAACGATCAACAGCTACACCCACAGGCCGACCCAAAGCATCCCCCTGCTCACTTAAAAAACCGGTCAATACATCTTGTGGCGGGCCTGAAGGCTGGCCATTTTGAAACGGCACATAGATGACTTTATAGCCACTATGCGGTTTACGGTTCCATGAGCCATGCTGGCCAATCAAGGCACCACCCCGGTATTGTGACATGAGTTCAGCCTTATAAAAGGCCAGGCCTAAGGATGCTGTATGGTTGCCGAGTGCATAATCGGGTTTAATCGCGCGCGCGACTAACTCAGAGTTTTGTGGTTTCACACGCGTATCGACATGTTGGCCATAATAACTATAGGGCCAGCCATAAAAAGCACCATCTTTCACTGAAGTCAGGTAATCGGGCACCAAGTCATTGCCAATTTCATCACGCTCATTCACCACCGTCCATAACACGCCACTCTGCGGCTGCCAGTCCATACCATTCGGGTTACGTAACCCGGTCGCAAAAGGTCGTACTTTAGCACTGGCAATATCAAATTCCATAATCAATGCGCGGCCCACTTCCTTGTCTAGTCCATTTTCGGCCGCATTACTGTTTGAACCGACAGTAATATATAGTTTGCTGCCCGCAGGATTGGCAATGACATTTTTGGTCCAATGGTGGTTTAAGGTGCCGCCCGGTAAATCCATTACTTTGGTACCATTTGCTGTAATTTGAGTCGCACCTTCTGGGTAAGGAAAGCGCATAAGCGAATCGGTATTTGCGACGTACAGCATATTACCGACCAGTGCCATGCCAAACGGAGAATTGAGATTTTGTAGAAATACGGTTTTTTGGTCAGCTACGCCATCACCATTGCTGTCACGCAGTAAGCTAATACGGTTGGCACTCGGATACGATGACCCTGCACGTCTCATCACCAGCTTCATGATTTTGCCTTTAATGCCCTTACTGTCATCAGGCTTAGCCGGAGCATCGGTTTCGGCCACCAGCACATCACCATTCGGCAGCACATGCAGCCAGCGCGGATGCTGAAGTCCTTTGGCAAATGCCTGTACTTTTAAACCCGCAGCAGGAGTTGGCATCTTCCCTGCAGGCCAGCCTTTGGCAGGTGCGATATTAACGATCGGCAACAAACTTGATTTGGGTTCAGGCAGATGAGGCTGTGGGCCGTAGCTGTCTATGATGGGGGACTTTGAGGGTAACGCACATCCTGTTAATGCCAAGACAATGGCAGAACCAGCCATGGGAAATAAAATGGGCAGTAAAAATTGAACAGACATCTTTGCGCTCCTTATTTTTATCGCAATAGCCCTAGCTTACTGTCACCCATAAATTTCAAATTTGCCTTAGTCTTTTGGTAATTAGTCTTTTAGTAAAAAGTAAGCAATGATGATGTTTTAATTTTTATTATTAATATTTCGATTTAACCTAAATCTTTTCTAGCAAAGATAAAGTCTTAAATCACGAATGTACCAGGTGGCAATTCAAGACCTATGCTAGACATCTTCCCTAAAAAAACGTATAACCCTGTTTTTCTTTATCCAGGTCTAACACTTTGAAACTTGTTCTTGCGCCCATGGAAGGCTTAACCGATCCTATTATGCGAGATGTACTGACGCATGTCGGCAGCTTTGACTGGTGTGTAACCGAGTTCATTCGTGTGACAGACTCTGTCCTGCCCGACCACGTTTATCATAATTATTGTCCTGAATTATTGAATGATGGCAAAACTGCTGCGGGTACCCCTGTGCATGTGCAGTTTTTAGGAAATAACCCTGAAATGCTGGCAGCCAATGCCATTCGTGCGGTGGAACTGGGCGCCCCTGCCATTGATATGAACTTTGGTTGTCCTGCAAAAACGGTCAACCGCCACCGTGGCGGTTCAGTCCTGCTGGATGAACCGGAAGTGGTACATATGCTGGTCAAAGCTGTGCGTGATGCCGTACCCAGCCATATTCCCGTCTCTGCCAAAATGCGTTTAGGCTATATGGACAGAAACTTTACCCTGGAAAATGCCCATGCCATTGAAGATGCCGGTGCAGCCTGGGTTACCGTCCATGCCCGCACCAAAGCTGAAGGCTATACGCCCCCTGCATTTTGGGATCAGTTACAACCGATTCGTGAAGCATTGAAAATTAACGTGATTGCCAATGGTGAAATCTGGACCAATGCAGATGCCAAACAATGCCAGTTAGAGTCTGGTTGTGAAGATTTAATGATTGGTCGGGCTGCAGTGACCACACCCGATATCACGCAATGTATCCGCAAAAATACCGATGAGTCCATCATTACTTGGGATGAGCTTTTAGACCTGCAAATCCGCTTTTTAAATGGCCCCTATAAAAAAGAAATTAATATGGTCGGACGCTATAAACAGTGGCTCGGCATGATGTCTAAGCATTATCCTGAAGCGAAAGAATTGTGGAATGAAGTAAAACGAATTAAGGCTTTGATTGAGATTATTGAAAAGTTAAATGTCTTAAAGCCCTAATAAAAAAGCCTTTGAATATTCAAAGGCTTTTTTAATTAGCTACTTTCTTTACGCTGTTTTAAATTTTCCACATGTATTCGATTGGTTTTCCAAGACTTTTCTAAAACTTCCTTTTCAATGCGTAATTGAATCCGTTTCAGTTTCATCGCAGGGATGACTTCCGCTTTAAAGTTTTTTACATAATCTACCCAAGCAGCTCCACGAAATACATTCACAGGCATATCGGTTTTAAACTCACAATCGGGCATAAATACAACGATTGAATGTAAATATTCAGGAGTAATAATATCCGCAAGCACCTGTTCTAAAACCTTTTGGTGCTTGTAATTTTGATGTAGGGGATTTTGAAATTTATAGCTCTTTTTAAATATTTTCTGCGTCCACAATTTCTGACGTTCACTACCGAAAATCCAGCCTTTATAATTTTTGGTTTCAATAATAAAGATGCCATAGGGACTTAATAAAATATGATCTATCTGGGTCGTACCCGATTGCTCATCCGGCAAAGTACAATCATTTAATAAAATATATTGAACATCTTTCAAATAGAGTTTGACGTGCAAAGCTACCGCAAATTCCCCAACTTTTCCTTTAATAAAAGGTTTAAAGGCTTTGATGATCCCTATTGCAAAAAAAGCAAGAATGACCCACCAAAAAGTTGAAAACAGCTGACTCAATATTATTTGCATAATTTTATAACTTATTAAATTTTATAAGGAACAAAACAATTTTTTCTATTTAAATTAGTGTTTCTCTAAACGGAGCAAAATATCCTTATTATCCAGACCACCTGCAAAACCGACCAATTTGCCATTTGTGCCCACTACACGGTGACACGGCGCAATAATTGAAATCGGATTTTTACCATTCGCGGCCCCTACCGCACGTACCGCTTTGACATTGCCAATCTGTTTGGCAATATCTCGGTAACTTCGGGTCTCTCCAAATGGAATGCTGAGTAAGGCTTGCCAGACCTTGTGCTGAAACTCGGTTCCTGCAAAATCTAAAGGCAAATCAAATTGCTGTCTTTTTCCTGCAAAATATTCAGTTAACTGTTTTTGAGTTTCCAGCAAGACAGGATGATCTGCCTGTTCCACCAATTCGGCTAAACGTACACGTTTGGGGTTTTCATTTTCCCAAAGTACCGCGACTAAAGCTGTTTCATTGGCCACCAGTTTTAAAGTACCGACAGGAGAAGCCATTTCTATAAATGCCAGTTTCATTGGTCTTCTCCTACAGTGAAATAAATGATCCAGATTTTATGATGATGACAGTTTCATCAATACTAATCCAGAAATAATCAGTACCGCTGCCAGCATACGCATGGCCGATGCTGGCTCACCTAAAATGAAGATTCCTACAAGGAAAGAACCTACTGCTCCAATTCCTGTCCAGATGGTATAAGCTGTACCAAGCGGCAAGGTTCGCATGGCATAGGCCAATAAGGCAAAACTTAAAATCATAAACACTAAAGTAATAATACTGGGCGTTAGACGTGTGAAACCTTCTGAAAGTTTCATTGCATAGGCCCATACAATTTCAAAAATACCGGCTAAAACTAAAACCACCCAAGCCATAACGACCATGCTCCACCTGATAAGAGTCAGGTCGTCCTGACGAATTGTCTTGGTATAGATTTCAATGAGATTGCACCAAGGGAGGTCGTTCCTCCTTTAATTTACTATTATATAAATGATTGCTTTAAATTGGTGCGGATTTTACATTTTTTGACCAATCTATCGCGCTAAAAATACCCCAATAAAAATACGACTGGTGCTCACCAATCGTATTTTTTTAATCACAATACTCGTCTAAAATTTAAAATGAATACCTGCGCCATATAGCCATTCATTTTCAGAAGATGATTGTGGCTGCCAAGCCGTTTCTTCATTTCCCTTATTATAGCCATATGCAACATCAACAAAAGGCATAACCTTTTTATTGATTTCATAACGGGTTTCCAGACCCAGTTGCGCGGTATTTAAACCCGACTTTTTGGCATAGTTTGAGTCATCACTGAAAATGACATTCAGATCCAGATAGGGTTTAAGAATCAGTTTTTGGGTCAGCAGCAAATCACGCTCAGTTTCCAACGTGAATGACATTTGTTGATCCTGTCCCACAAATAAATAGGCATCGGTTTCAAAGAAATAGGGCGCCAAGCCATGAATACCGACTATAGCACCCACCTGCTCTTGATCCACTTCACGATTCTGGTTGTTCAAATAGCGAAGACCGGCCTGCACATCCCAAAAATCACTCAGCATACGACTATATAACACTTTGGCATCATATTCGGCTTGCTCTGATTCCGCTTGATCGGCATGAACTTTAATAAAAACTTTATTTTCATCCGTACCGATTCGGGTTTCCAGTTCCGACTTTAAAACACCTTCGCCATCATCATTGCGCAGCCATTTACTTTCAACAGTCGTCTGCTGATAAACCTGTCCACCATGCTCTTTGATATGTGCAGCATGGTCAGTCTCGTCTGAACTGGATTGCTCTTGTTGTAGGGATTGCGGTTTTTCTTCAGCTACGGTTTGTGGTTTAGTTGCCATCTGATGATGCTTGGCATGATCCTTATGCACTTCAGTAGATTGTCCAGACTGCTGTGGCTTCGGCATAGAATGGTGCTGTTCCTGCGCCACACTTTGCCCGCTCAACAGCAACAAGGAAGCACTCAATGTACTCATGGCAAATAAATTAATGATGCGCATGTGAATCTCCTTGCTTTGCCGGGCTTGAGCTAGAGGGTGTCGTGGTTGCTTGATTTACGTCTACATTCGCAACAACCAGTTTACTCATCATGCCCGATGACATGTGATACAGCAGATGGCAATGAATGGCCCATTCTCCCAACTCATCTGCAGTCAATAGCGCAGTGACTGTCTTGCCCGGTGGCACAATCAAGGTGTGCTTGTTGGGTAGGTCTGATAATGCCTGTCCATTTTCAAGCTGCATAAACATGCCATGTAAATGCATCGGATGCGCCATCATGCTGTCATTGATAAATTTCAAGCGAATGCGTTCACCATACTTGACCTGCAAGGATTCAACTTCGGTAAATTTCTTGCCGTTGATGGTCCAGATATAACGCTCCATCGTGCCACCTAAACGGACTTCCAGCTCCCTTTCAGCCGGACGGGTATCGGATTGCGGTGTGAGCGATTTCAAATCACCATATTGCAGTGCCTTATATCCTGCCGGAGTGGAGGCATTTGCCCAGCCTTCAACAGGCTTGTTGCTCTCCACGAATGGTTTCACTGCCACATGTGCTGAATGATTCATTTGATCATGGTTCATTTGGCGATGATCCATCATCATCGCGCCGTGATTAGCCAGATCGGCATGATCACTGGATGGTGGTTGCTGATGCTGCATATTACCCATCACCTTGGAATCATGCTGCATCATGGAATGATCCATAGCCTGATACTTCATCTTGCCCGCACTTTCTTGACTAGCGTTCATCTGATCGTGATTCATATCCGCATGATCACCCGATGCTGAACCATGTCCCATATCTTCCATAGTCAGCAATGCACGTGGACGCGGCTTAGGCATCTGAATCCCTCGCGTTCGGGATTGATTTTGGTTCTGCAATGACCCAATCGCAAAACCGCTACGGTCAATCGACTCGGCCTGAATTTGGTAATGATTGTCTTGCGGCTCGACAATCACATCATAGGTTTCTGCAGTGCCTATACGAAATTCATTGACCGGCACAGGTTGAACAGGCTGTCCATCGGCACTCACTACGGTCATTTTCAAGTTGGGAATACGGACATCATAAAAGGACATGGCGGAAGCATTGATAAAACGTAAACGGACTTTTTCATTCGGCTTAAACATTCCGGTCCAGTTTTGTGCAGGCGTTTTTCCATTCATCAAAAAGGTATATCCAGTGACATCAGACAGGTCAGTTTTGAGCATGCGCATCTGGTTCCACATTGCACGATCTTGCCATGTATTTTTTAATCCCTCACGTTGTACCTGCTTAAATACATCGGCCAAAGTTTCACGCTCATTCTGATAGTATTCTGAGGATTTTTTCAGATTTTTCAGGATTTTCTCACTACTAGATGGATGGAAATCCGACAGCATCACCACATAATCACGATCCGTTTGTTCATGCGCTGCAATTGGCTTTTTATCTTTGGGGTAAATGACCAGTGCGCCATATAAGCCATCCTGTTCCTGTCCTTTGGAATGCGCGTGATACCAATAGGTGCCGTTCTGACGCACCTTAAAACGATAGACAAAATCCGCCTGTGGTTTAATGCCCTTGAACTGGTTAAATCCCGGCACGCCATCCATTAAACCGGGCAGCAACAAACCATGCCAGTGAATGGAAGAATCTTTATGTTTCAGCTTATTATGCACATGAATAATGGCATCGTCACCTTCTTCAAATTCTAGAAGCGGTGCCGGAAATTGACCATTCACGGTAATGCGTTTTAAGGGCTTGCCGGTGACATTGACCATCTGCTCATCAATGTTCAGATGATATTCTTTGACCGCAGCAAACGCCCACGATGATGACACTAGACACACCCCGATGAAGAGGCTTTGAGTTAATTTAATCGACATGATTTAACCTGTAATTTAAAAATAGAAATGTTTTTTAAATCAAGATTAAGCTTTAGGAGGACGTAAGATTTGTTGCCAGAAGCCGATTAAATGCTGGGCTGAATAATCAAAATTGCGCTGTGGATGTTCTTGAATAGGGCCTAAATTGGGCAATTCTGCTGTTGCTGAATCCAGCCAGGTGGTTAAACTTTGACAATGCAACTGCACGCAATCATTACAGCTAAAATGCTGCATCCGATCGGTCATGGTTTGATGACAATCTTGCTCATGCGCTGATTTTGTATATTCAACAGGATGCTGCTGCATGTGCGCTTGAGTACTGATTGAATCATGGCAGCCAGACATCACCGTCATTTCTGCGTTGT
>Ga0308160_10000714_pt1 | contig 56698 bp, 46 predicted proteins | sample PhyFR1_FD_201036 | JGI IMG/M metagenome (GOLD analysis project Ga0308160, IMG submission 201036) | Phyllosphere microbial communities from UC Gill Tract Community Farm, Albany, California, United States - DLSLF.R1 | ecosystem: Host-associated > Plants > Phyllosphere > Unclassified | place: USA...
CCATAGCAAGTCGGTACCACCCCTTCCCATCCCGAACAGGACCGTGAAACGACTTTGCGCCGATGATAGTGCTGCAACCAGTGTGAAAGTAGGTTATCGTCAGGCTAATTAATGAGCAGTAAGTGAAAGACCCCGCCCGGCTAAGCCGTGCGGGGTTTTTTGCTTTTGCGGAGCCGGAAAATCGTGCGGTCGAAGCGCTGGTTCGGCGGCTCGCACACATTGGCGGCGGCTGTGCCACCGCCAATGTATGGAGCTCAGACAGCGTTATTTGGCGATCAGCACCAGCGTCCCGCGCCCACACACACCATAATTGGTATTCTCGCCGCCCATCAAGTCTTCGGATCCCGGCGCCCGCACCTGATTCGCACCCTCCGCCCAGCTGCAGGTATCGGTCACGCGATACCAGGTCTTGCCATTGCCTGGCCACGGCAGCGTGAAATTGACCTGCCCGCTCCACGCGTTATGCGCGATATAAATCGCCGAAGCGCTATCGCCGAACTCGCTGCCATCGATACGCCAGGCAATCGCATGGTTGTTTCCATCGTTGAAATAGGTCGAATCCGCCACCGTACCGTCCGGCTTGAACCAGCGCAGCTGTTCCATCACGTTGCCGTTGTTGTCTGCACTCGAGTAGAAATTCGTCGGACGCAGCGCCGGATGAGCTTTGCGGAACGCGATCATCGCTTTCGCGAATGCCTGGAAGTTGCTTTGGTCGGTATTCAAGCTCCAGTTCAGCCAGTTCGCGTTCGAATCGAGATTGTAGGGATTGTTATTGCAGTTCAGGCTGCGCAGCATTTCGTCGCCGCCGGTCATCATCGGCACACCGCCGGACAGCATCATTAGGGCGAAGCCATTGCGTGCCGCCTGGCGTTGGGCGGTCGCGACGCCGCCCTGATCCCAGCTATTGTTATTGTCTTCGCCGCCATCGCTTGGACCGTAAGGCCAGGCCTGGCTATTGTTCTTGCCATTGCAGCTGTACAGATCTTTCAAAGTAAAACCGTCGTGCGCGACCAGGAAGTTGACCGAGTTCCAGGGTGCGCGGCCGTCGTCGCCGTACAGGTCGCTGGAGCCGGAAAAGCGCGTCGCCAATGTGCCGGTCGTGACCGTCACCGAACCCAATTTGTTTTGCGCCTGGCGCACTGCGTCGCGGTACATGCCGTTCCACTCGGCCCAGCCGACCGGGAAACCGCCGACCTGATATGAATTGCCGCCGATCGCCCAGGGCTCGGCGATCAGGTCGACGCCGCTGCCGCCATTGACGGAGCGCGGCGGCAATTCGGTCAGGATGCGATTCAAGGCATTGCCGGTATCGGTCTTGTCGAAGTTGTAGCAGCCGTGCTGGCAGGTATTGCCGAGCACCGAAGCGAGATCGAAGCGATAACCGTCGACGCCCAGCGTATCGCGCCAATACGCCAGCGAATCGACGATCAGGTTCTGTGCGATCGGGTTACGGGTGTTGTAATTGCCGCCCGTGCCCGTGTTGTCCCAGGAATTCTGGTAGTCCGACGTGAGGCTGTAATAGGTCGGGTTGTCCAGCCCACGCATGCCGTACAGGTTATAGGTCGTCTTGTCGGACGACGACCACGGACCGCCTTCACCGGTATGGTTGTAGACCACGTCGATCAAGACCTTGATGCCCTGGTCGTGGAAAGCCTTGACCATGGACTTGAATTCGCGCGTGGGGCCGCCCGCCGATTTGTCGTAGGCATAGCGGCGATCCGGCGCAAAATAGTTCAGGGTCATGTAGCCCCAATAGTTGTCGCCGCTGTCGCTGTTCGGATCGGCGTCGTTGGTGTCGTTCTGGGTCTCCTGTACGGGCAGGAATTCGACCGCGGTCACGCCCAGGCTCGCCAGATACGCCGCTTTCTGCGCCGCGCCGGCGTAGGTGCCGCGGTAGCTCGCGGTCACGCTCGGGTCGTTCATCGTCAGCCCGCGCACGTGGGTTTCGTAGATGACGTCATCCTTGAACGCGCGCGTCGGCTTGGTGCCAATCGATTGGGTGTCGCCGCTTAACACGATGCCTTTCGGCGCCAGCGAGCCGCTGTCGATATTGCGGTAGCTCGCGCCGCTCGCGTAAATCGTGCCGTTGCTATTGGTCGCCGTGGTCGGATCGTGGCTCATCTCGAGCGCGTACGGGTCGAGCAGCAGTTTATTCGGATTGAATCGGTTGCCGCTGGCGTCGACGTCGCTCACGAAGCCCACGCTCGAGCCCTTGGTCCAGCTGCTGTTGTACGGCCAGTTCGGGCCCCAGGCGCGATAGCCGTAGTAGACCGTGCCGGACAGCCCGAGGCTGCTCAAGGTCGACGCCGACAAGGTCACGCTCCAGACGCCATTGCTGCCCTGGGTCATCACGTAATGCGCCTTTTCGGCCGCGCCCGTCGCTGCGCTGTACAGGTCGAGTTCGATCCGCGTGGCGTGGCCCGAGTAGACCTTGAAGCTCAGGTTGGATTTGGTGCTGTCGTACTTGGCGCCGAGCTGGCTGGCGTTGATGGCGCTTAATGCCGGCTGATTGATACAGGCGAACGCGACCATTGCCGCGATCAGGCTTTTCTGCAAGTGCATGCATGTCTCCAGTATTTTTGTAGGCCGACTACGAGAGTCGTAGAGCGAATCTACGCTCAGCCATATACAGAGTCAATTGTGCGCAAGTAGTTTAACTACGGCATGCTTGAGCAGGATCAAGCCTGGGATATCAAGCTTGAGACAGCGGCGTCGGATCCTGCGCCACCGCCGTTGCCGTCTTGCCCTTGCTGATGCTTTCGCCATCGCCGCGGCGCAGGCGCCAGAACACGAACGACGACAGCACCGTCATCACGGCCAGGAACTGGAAGCCGTGGTGCAGGGCAACGGTGACCATCGCCTGGTTGGTTTGCGGCACGCGGCCCAGGAACCAGGCGGTGACCAGGGTGCCGGCCGCGAGCCCGAAACTCATCGACAGTTGCTGGAACGAGCTGGCGATGGTGCTGGCCATGCTCGAGTCGCGCGGTTCGATGTCGGAATAGGCCAGCGTATTCATGCTGGAAAATTGCAGCGAGTTGAAAAAGCCCTGCAGCAGGCCGATCCCGGCGATCATGTACCAGGGCGTGCTCGGCCCGACCAGCGAGAACAGCGCGATCGTGATGCCGATGCAGATCGTGTTCACCAGCAGCACAGAGCGGTAGCCGAAGCGCGCCAGCACCTTGGGGGCGATCAGCTTCATGCCCATCGCCGCGGCAGCGGTCGGCATCATCAGCAAGCCCGATTGCCACGGCTGCAGCTTCAGGCCGAGCTGGTACAGCAGCGGCAGCAGGAAGGGGAGGCCGCCGATGCCCAGGCGCGTAATGAAACCGCCCAGCACCGAGATGCGGAAGGTGCGCGTCTTAAACAGCGACAGGCGCAGCAGCGGATAGGTGTTCTGGCGCGCATGCCAGACGTAGGCCGTCAGCAGCGCCACCGACAGGCCGAGCATCAGCAGCGCGGTGACGCCGTCGAGCGTGTGCTCGCCGAAGATCTCCAGCAGCCAGGACAGGATAGCCGTGCCTGAACTGAACAGGATCAGGCCGATGACGTCCAGCGGGCGCTGCTCGGCGCCGTGGTAGTCCGGCATGTGGCGCAGCACCAGGTAGAGCGCCGTCAAGCCGACCGGCACGTTGACGAAGAAGATCACGCGCCACGACAGCCAGTGCACGATCAGGCCGCCGACGGTCGGTCCGAGCAGAGGCCCGATCAGCGCCGGCACGATCACGAAGTTCATCGCGCCCAGCAGTTCGTTTTTCGGAAAAGTGCGGATGATGGCCAGGCGCCCGACCGGCATCATCATCGCGCCGCCCAGGCCCTGCAGCAGGCGCGCGAACACCATCATCGGCGCACTCACCGACAGGCCGCACAGCACCGAGGCCAGCGTGAACACGGCGATGGCGGTGGCGAACACGCGCCGGGTGCCGAAGCGGTCGGCCATCCAGCCGCTGACCGGAATGCCCACGGCCAAGCTCAGGATGTAGCTGGTGACGACGGATTTGAGGGACAGCGGCGTGACGTTCAGGCTGGCCGCGATGCTGGGGACGGCAGTGTTGACGATGGTGGCGTCGAGCTGCTCCATGAACAGGGCAGTCGCCACCAGCCACGGCAGGTAGCTCTTGACGGAGGTGTTATCGGTCATCGGTGATCCATCGCTGATCCATCGTTCGCGACGCTCGGGGCAGGCGCCGCCCGCCCCGATTGTCACATAAATCACGTGAGCCCGACTTCAACCGTAGCGCGTACGCACGCACGCGCATGCGGCGACGGCGCGATCAGAAGTGGTAAGCGACCTTCAGCACGGCCAGGTTGACGCCGCCGTTCGGGTGCTTGATGCCGCCGTTCGAGTAGTGCTGGATGCGCGCGCCGACTTCCCACTTGTTGGCGAACACGTAGCCGACGCCGACGTGGTCCGCGAATTCGTAGGCGGTCGACAGCTGGCGGTGGGTGTTGCGGTAGACGCTCGAGAACAGGGCGGCGCCGATGCCGGCGTCGGCGTAGAAGCCGAGCTTGTCGTCGGCTTCCCAGCGGAACACCGGCGTGATGCCGATCACGGCCAGGTTCTTGTGGTTGCCCTTGACGTCCAGCCACTGGTTGGCGCGCCAGTAAGCGACGTTGGCGTCCCAGTAGCCCGACAGGTGATAGCCGCCGTACGGCAGCCAGTTCTGGTTCCAGTCCTTCTGGGCCGCGAAACGGACCAGTTGCACGTGCTCGCCGCCGCCGCCTTCCACGGACACGGAATCGACCAGGCCAGTGGTCTGCGCGTGGCCGGCTTGCGCGGCGAACAGCGCAGCCGCGGCCGCCAGGGAGCTGAGGATTTTCTTCATGAGACGCCTTTATCTGTTGGAATTAAGGCCGCGGAAACCGGTAATCATCGCGGCCAGACCGCTATTGTAGCGAGGTCGGAGGAATCGGGTGGTCAGCCCGCCAATTGCTAAAATGGCCCGGTGTTGGATTAAATGGACAGATCATGCATGCACCGACGCTCGCATTCCTCGGCATCGGCCTGATGGGCCGGCCGATGGCGACCCGGCTGGCCCAGGCCGGCTTGGCCCTGAACGCCTGGAACCGCACTTTTGAAAAAGCCGAGGCGCTGCGCGCGAGCGGCGCCCGGCCCTGCGCCGACCTGCTCGATGCGGTGCACGCTGCTGACATCGTCATCTCGATGCTGCAGGACGGGCCGACCGTCGGCATGGTGATCGACGCGGCGCTGCCGGCGCTGCGGCCCGATACGCTGTGGATCGACATGAGCTCGACGCGCCAGGACGAGGCGCTGGATTTCGCGTCTCGCCTGCGCGCGTGCGGCTGCCGCTTCGTCGACGCGCCGGTGTCGGGCGGCGTGCTCGGCGCCGAAGCCGGCACGCTGGCGATCATGGCCGGCGCCGCGCTGGACGACTTTGCCCGCGCCGAGCCGGTGCTGCGCGCGCTGGGTTCGCCGGTGCAGGTGGGGCCGGTCGGCAGCGGGCAGGTCGCCAAACTGTGCAATCAGCTGATCGTCGGCGCGACGATCAACGTGGTGGCCGAGGCGCTGCTGCTGGCCCAGGCGGCGGGCGCAGATCCGGCCGCGGTGCGCGATGCGATCCGTGGCGGCTTTGCCAGCAGCCGCGTCCTGGAAGTGCATGGCCAGCGCATGCTGGAACGGAATTTCGTGCCGGGCGGGCAGGTCACGACGCAGTTGAAGGACCAGCGCAACATCCTCGCCGCGGCGCAGGAGGCCGGCGTGACGCTGCCGGTCACGCAACTGGTGACGCGACACTATGAATCGATCGTCGGCGATTTGCCGCAGGCCGACCACGCGGCGGCCTTGATCGCGCTGGAGCGCATGAATCCGGGCAAGCGCGTCGGCGATGCGCCCGACCGCCTGCCCGGCGCCGAGGTTTAAGCAGCCGGCAGACTCATCTCGACCAGCCGCGCCCAGAAGCTGGCCCCGACCGGCAACAGCTGGTCGTTGAAGTCGTAGCTGCCGTTGTGCAGCTGGCACGGCCCGAGCCCGTGCCCGCCCATGCGGTGCTCGCCGTCGCCATTGCCGATGAAGACGTAGCAGCCCGGCTTCGCCTGCAGCATGAAGGCGAAGTCTTCGGCGCCCATGGTCGGCTCGACGTCGGTGTCGACGTTGTCCGCGCCGACGGTCGCACGCATCGCCTCGACCGCGAAGGCCGTCTCCGCCGGGTGGTTGATCAGCGGTGGGTAATTGCGCTTGAACGTGAAGTTGACGCTGGCGTTGAAGCCGGTCGCCACGCCGGTCGCGATCTCTCCCATGCGGCGTTCGATCAGGTCCAGCACCTGGGTCGAGAAGGTGCGCACGGTGCCGATCATGACCGCTTCGTCGGGGATGACGTTGGTGGCGCTGCCGGCGTGGATCTGCGTGATCGACAGCACGGCGGTGTCGAGCGGGTTCTTTTCGCGCGAGACGATGGTCTGCCAGCTCTGGGCGATCTGCACGGCCGTCATGACCGGGTCGACGCCGCGATGCGGCTGGGCCGCGTGCGCGCCCTTGCCTTTGACGACCAGGCGGAACTCGTTACTGGATGCCATCATCGGCCCGGCGACCACGCCGAAGCTGCCGGCGCGCAGGCCTGGCCAATTGTGCATGCCGTACACCGCGTCCATCGGGAACTTGTCGAACAGCCCATCTTCGATCATGCGGCGGGCGCCGGCGCCGCCTTCCTCGGCGGGTTGAAAAATCAGATACACGGTGCCGTCGAAGTTGCGATGACGCGACAGATAGTGGGCTGCGCCCAACAGCATTGCCGTGTGGCCGTCGTGGCCGCACGCATGCATCTTGCCCGTATGGCGTGACGCATGCTCAAATGTGTTGAGTTCCTGCATGGGCAGCGCATCCATGTCGGCGCGTAAGCCGATGGCCTTGTCGGACGTGCCATTCTTGATGATGCCGACCACGCCGGTGACGCCCAGGCCGCGCACGACCGGGATGCCCCATTCGGTCAGGCGCGCAGCAACGACGTCGGCGGTGCGTTGTTCTTCGTAGCAGAGTTCGGGATGGGCGTGGATGTCGCGCCGGATCGCTTCGAGCTCCGACTGGAATGCGAGGATGGGTTCGACGATTCTCATTCATGTTCTCCCTGTTGGCTTTGCCGACCTGGCAATGCATGTTTGGAACTATTGTAGCCCTTCCGCCGTGGCGCTGACCAGACCCTCACGGCAGTCTCAGGAATCGTATAAAGTATTGGTTTCTCGACGTTTTTTCCCGGATTGACTCAATGACCACGACCCTCGTCAGGGCTACCTGCCCGCATGACTGCCCCGATACCTGCGCCATCCTCGTCACCGTGGAGGATGGCGTGGCGACCGAGGTCAAGGGCGATCCGGATCACCCGGCGACAAACGGCGTGCTGTGCACGAAAGTGTCGCGCTACGTCGACCGCACCTACCATCCCGACCGCCTGCTGCACCCGATGCGCCGCATCGGCAAGAAGGGGGAAGGCAAATTCGAGCGCATCACGTGGGACCAGGCGCTCGATGAAATCGCCGCGCGCTTGAAACCGATCGCCGCGCGCGACCCGCAAGCCATCCTGCCGTACAGCTATTGCGGCACCATGGGCCTGGTGCAAGGCGAAGCGATGGCGATGCGCTTCTTCAACCAGCTCGGCGCGTCTTTCCTCGACCGCACCGTGTGCGCCACCGCCGGCTTTACGGGCTACAAATACACGATCGGCGGCTCGATCGGCACCGACCTCGAGCACTTCCAAGACGCGAAACTGATCCTGATCTGGGGCGGCAACCCGATCGCCTCGAACCTGCACTTCTGGATGCGCGCGCAGGAAGCCAAGCGCCGCGGCGCCAAGCTGATCGCGATCGACCCGTACCGCTCGCTGACCGCCGAGAAATGCCACCAGCACATCGCCGTGCTGCCCGGCACCGACAGCGCGCTGGCGCTGGGCATGATGCACGTGCTGGTGAAGGAAAACCTGGTCGATTCCGATTACATCGAACGTCACACGCTCGGCTTCGGCCAATTGAAGGACCGCATCGCCGAATGGACGCCGGAGCGCACCGCCGAGACCTGCGGCATCAGCGTCGACGAAGTGGTCAACCTGGCGCGCGAATATGGCCAGACTGCAAAGCAGGGCGAGCCGGTCGCGATCCGCGTCAACTACGGCTTGCAGCGCGTGCGCGGCGGCGGCATGGCGGTGCGTAACATCGCCTGCCTGCCGGCGCTGGTCGGCGCCTGGCGCCATGCGGCCGGCGGCATCCAGCTGTCGACCTCGGGCTCCTTCCCGTCGAATAAGCTGGCGCTGCAGCGTCCGGACCTGCTGCGCGGCCGCCTGCCGCGCACGATCAACATGACGACCATCGGCGACGATTTGCTCCGCGAAGCCTCGCCCGAATTCGGCCCGAAGGTCGAGGCGGTGATCGTCTACAACGCCAATCCGCTGGCGATCGCGCCGGATTCGAACAAGGTGCAGCGCGGCTTCGAGCGCGAGGATCTGTTCACCGTGGTGCTGGAACACTTCCAGACCGACAGCGCCGACTACGCCGACATCCTGCTGCCGGCCACCACCCAGCTCGAACACGTCGACGCGCACCTGGCCTACGGTCACCTGTACATGATGGCCAATAACGCGGCTATTTCTCCGCTGGGCGAATCCAAGCCGAATACCGAGATCTTCCGCCTGCTCGCCAAGCGCATGGGCTTCGACGATCCGGCGTTTAATGAAACCGACGACCAACTGGCCGCGCAAGCCTTCGACAAGAAGCACCAGCGCGCCGTGCACTTCGACTGGGAATCGCTCAAGCAGAAGGGCTGGCAAAAGCTGAACATGCCGGCGGCGCCGTTTGCCGAAGGCGGTTTTCCGACGCCCTCGGGCAAGTGTGAGTTCTATTCCGCCTCGATGCTGGCCGATGGCCTCGACCCGCTGCCGGCCTACATCCCGAATTACGAATCCGTGGCCTCGAATCCCGAACTGGCGGCCAAATACCCGTTGGCGATGATTTCGCCGCCGGCACGGAACTTCCTCAACTCAACTTTTGTCAATGTCCAGAGCCTTCGTGCAACGGAGGGCGAGCCGCACCTGGACATCCATCCCCTCGACGCCGCACAACGCGGCATTCGAGACAAGGAGATGGTCCGCATCTTCAACGACCGGGGCTCGTTCGTCGCGCGCGCCCGCGTCACCGCGAGAGCGCGGGCCGGCCTGGTGGTCGGCCTGTCGATCTGGTGGAAGAAGCTCGCCAGCGACGGCAAGAACGCCAACGAAGTCACCAGCCAGCGCCTGACCGACATGGGCAGAGCGCCCACCTTCTACGACACTCTCGTGCAAGTCGAAAAGGCTGCACCATGACCCTGACAAATGAAACTACAACGAATCACTCCGTGGTTCCGCACCGTGCTGCTTGGCGGCACGGCGGCGGGGCTGCTGGCCAGTTGCTCGACGCTGGGCTACTACACCCAGGCGGCGCAAGGCCAGCTTGAACTCCTGTCGGACTCGCGTCCGATCGACGACTGGATCGCCGACCCCGGCACCAGTACCAAACTGCGCCATCGGCTCGAGACGGCGCGCCAGATCCGCCGCTTCGCCGTTAGCGAAATGGCTTTACCGGATAACAATAGCTACAAAACCTACACCGCGCTGAAACGGCCCTATGTGCTGTGGAACGTGGTCGCCACGCCCGAGCTGTCGCTGCGTCCGCTCGAATGGTGCTTCCCGGTGGCCGGCTGCGTCGATTACCGCGGCTACTACAGCAAGGACGCCGCGCTGGCGTATGCCAAGCAATTGCGCGCCGAGGGCGACGACGTCGAAGTCGGCGGCGTGGCCGCGTATTCGACGCTCGGCTGGTTCAGCGATCCGCTCATCTCCACCTTCATCAACTACCCGGACGGCGAGCTGGCGCGCATGATCTTCCATGAACTGGCCCACCAGGTCGTGTACGCGCCGGGCGATTCGCAATTCAACGAATCGTTCGCGTCTACGGTGGAAGAGGTCGGCGTCGAGCGCTGGATGGAGCGCTTCGGCAACCAGCAGATGCGCGATGCCTACGCGCGCTACCAGAGCCGCAAGAAGGATTTTCTCGCTTTGCTGATGAAGTACCGCAAGGCGCTCGAGCAGAACTACGCGCTGATCGACCGCAGCGACGCCGAAAAGCGCGTGGTCAAGGCGCGCCTGTTCCAGGAACTGAAGGACGAGTATCAGGTCCTGAAAGGCAATTGGGGCGGCTACGTCGGCTACGACCGCTTCTTCGAGCAGCCGTTGTCGAACGCGCATCTGGCCTCGATCGCGACCTACGAAGACTTCGTGCCGGCCTTCCGCGCGCTGCTGCAAAAGGAAGGCAGCTTCCCGCGCTTCTATAAAGAGGTCAAGCGCCTGTCCGAACTGGACCGCGCCAACCGGCACCGCATCCTGAAGGCGATGTCCAAGCCGGTCCTGGCTGCGCCGCTACTGGTGCAACACAGCGAAACAGCGGGACCGGTCGGGCGCTAGAATTCATGTTCGAATCGTTCTGAAAATGCTTGCTATCGGGCGCGGTGCCCGATAGCATCATAATTAGAAACACAGCACGACCGTGCGTTTTTTTCGGTCGGGCGGCCAAGACAGAAAATAAAGACACTGGAGACAGGCACCCGATGGACAAGATCTGGCTGAAGTCGTACCCACCCGGCGTCCCCGCCGACATCGATCCCGACCAATACGGCTCGCTGGTGCAGATTCTGGAAGAGTCGTTCCAGAAGTACGCCGCCAATAATGCCTTCGTCTGCATGGACAAGTTCCTGACCTATGCGGAACTGGACGCCATGTCGAAGCGCCTGGGGGGCTGGCTGCAAAGCCGCGGCATGGCCAAGGGTGCGCGCGTCGCGGTGATGATGCCGAACGTGCTGCAGTACCCGGTGGCGCTGGCCGCGATCTTGCGCGCCGGCTACACGGTCGTCAACGTCAATCCGCTGTACACGCCGCGTGAGCTGGAGCATCAGCTCAAGGATTCGGGCAGCGAAGCCATCATCGTGCTCGAGAACTTCGCGCACACGGTGCAGCAGGTGCTCGGCAAGACACCGGTGCGCCACGTGGTGGTAGCCAGCATGGGCGAGCTGCTCGGCGGCGCCAAAGGCATGCTGGTCGACTTCGTGGTCCGCAACGTAAAGAAGATGGTGCCGGACTTCTCGATCCCGCACATGGTGCGCTTCAAGGATGCGCTGGCGCAGGGCGGCAAGATGCCGTTCAAGCCGGTGGCCCTGAGCGGCGCCGACGTCGCCTTTTTGCAGTACACCGGCGGCACTACCGGTGTGTCGAAGGGCGCGACGCTGACGCACCGGAACGTGATCGCCAACGTGCTGCAGTCCGAAGCCTGGTCCAAGCCGGCGATGAGCCAGCCGCCGCTCGTCGAGTTCCCGACCATCGTCTGCGCGCTGCCGCTGTACCACATCTTCGCGCTGACGGCCTGCGCGCTGTGGGGCATGCGCGTGGGTGCGCTGAACATCCTGATCCCGAACCCGCGCGACATCGGCGGCTTCGTGAAGGAGCTCGCCAAGTACAAGATCAACATGCTGCCGGCGGTGAACACGCTGTACAACGCTCTGGTCAACCATCCGGGTTTCCGTCACGTCGACTTTTCCGCGCTGAAGGTCAGCAACGGCGGCGGCATGGCGGTGCAAAAGGCCGTCGACGAGAAGTGGCATGAGATCACCGGCACCCACATCATCGAGGGTTACGGCCTGTCCGAGACCGCGCCGGTGGCGACCTGCAACCGCTGCGACGCGCCGGGCTTCACCGGCACCATCGGCCTGCCGGTGCCGTCGACCGACATCGCCATCGTCGACGACGACGGCAAGGCGCTGCCCGTGGGGAGCGTCGGCGAGATCGCGATCCGCGGCCCGCAGGTGATGAGCGGCTACTGGAACCGGCCGGACGAAACCGCCAAGGTCATGACGGCCGACGGTTTCTTCAAGTCGGGCGACGTCGGCATCATGGACGAGCAGGGCTACGTCAAGATCGTCGACCGTAAAAAGGACATGATCCTGGTTTCGGGTTTCAATGTGTACCCGAACGAACTGGAAGCCGTGATTGCGCAGCATCCGGGCGTGCTCGAATGCGCGGTGATCGGCGTGCCGGACGAGCATTCCGGCGAGGCGGTCAAGGTGTTCGTGGTCAAGAAGGACCCGGACCTCACGGCCGAACAACTGATGGACTACTGCAAGCAGGAGTTCACCGGCTACAAGAAACCGAAGTACATCGAATTCCGCGACGAGCTGCCCAAGACCAACGTCGGCAAGATCCTGCGCCGTGCGCTGCGCGAGGAAAAGCAGGCGGCATAAGCGGCACGGAATTCAACCTTGTCGTCCCGGCGCAGGCCGGGATCCAAGTTTGCGTGATCACACAGCAAACCTGGATCCCGGCGTTCGCCGGGAGTTATTTTTGGCAGTGCCAAAAATAACAACTGATGCATTTATTTTAAAAGAATTAAGAAACGAGGCAAAACAATGGACAAATTCTGGCTGACGTCGTACGAGGCGGGCGTGCCGACGGAGATCGACTGGACGCAGTACCGCTCGCTGACGCACTTGCTGGAAGAAGCCTTCGGCAAGTACGCGGACCGCAAGGCCTATGCCTGCATGGGCAAGTCCATGACGTTTGCCGAACTCGATCGTCTGTCGCAGCGCATGGCCGCCTGGCTGCAGGCGCGCGGTTTGCAGCCGGGCGCGCGCGTGGCGATCATGCTGCCGAACGTGCTGCAGTACCCGGTGGCGATGGCCGCCGTGCTGCGCGCCGGCTACACCATCGTCAATGTCAATCCGCTGTACACGCCGCGCGAGCTGCAGCACCAGCTGTCCGACTCTGGCGCCGAGGCGCTGGTGGTGCTGGAGAACTTCGCCCACGTCGCCGCCGAGGTGCTCAAGCACACCCAGGTCAAGCAGGTGATCGTGGCCAGCATGGGCGACCTGCTGGGCGCCAAGGGCGCGATCGTCAACTTCGTCGTGCGCCGCGTGAAGAAGATGGTGCCGGCCTGGTCGATTCCGAACGCGGTGCCGTTCAAGCGCATGCTGGCCGAAGGTGCTCGTCTGCAGCTCAAGCCGGTCGAAGTCGGCCATGACGATGTCGCCTTCTTGCAGTACACCGGCGGCACCACCGGCGTGTCGAAGGGCGCGGTCCTCAAGCACAAGCAGGTGATCGCCAACGTGCTGCAGAACGAAGCGTGGTTCGGCCCGACCCTGGCCAGGCTGCCGGCCGGCGAGGCGCCGCAGTTCGTGTGCGCGCTGCCGCTGTATCACATCTACGCGCTGACCGTGTGCGCGCTGCTCGGCCTGCGCGTGGGCGGCATGAACCTCTTGATCCCGAACCCGCGCGACATCGCCGGCTTCATCAAGGAACTCAAGAACTACCGCATCAACATCTTCCCGGCCGTGAACACGCTGTACAACGGTCTGCTGAACAACCCGGACTTCGCCAACCTCGATTTCTCGGGGCTGGCAGTGTGCCCGGGCGGCGGCATGGCGGTGCAAAAGGCCGTGGCGGACAAGTGGCTGAAACTCACCGGCATCCCGATCGTCGAAGGCTACGGCCTGTCAGAGACCTCGCCGGTGGTGACCGCGAACCGCTGCGACATCACCGACTTCACCGGCACCATCGGCTTGCCGCTGCCCTCGACCGAGGTGCGCATCCTCGACGAGGCCAGTCAGGACGTCCCGTTCGGCACGCCGGGCGAGATCGCCGTGCGCGGCCCGCAGGTGATGGCTGGCTACTGGAACCGCGCGGACGAAACCGCCAAGGTCATGACCGCGGATGGCTACTTCAAGACCGGCGACATCGGCGTGATGAACGAGCAGGGCTATGTGAAGATCGTCGACCGCAAGAAGGACATGATCCTGGTCTCGGGCTTCAACGTGTATCCGAACGAGGTCGAGGACGTGGTCGCGGCGCACCCGGGCGTGCTGGAAGTGGCTTGCGTCGGCGTGCCGGACGAGCACTCGGGCGAGGCGGTCAAGCTGTACGTGGTCAAGCGCGACAAGGGTCTGAGCAAGGAAGCGCTGGTCGAATACTGCCGCGAGCAGCTGACTGGCTACAAGCGGCCGAAATATATCGAGTTCCGCGAGACGCTGCCGAAGACCAACGTCGGCAAGATCCTGCGGCGCGAGCTGCGCGACGAGAAGCAGCCGGCTTGATGCTTGTCGTCCCGGGCCTCGGCGGCCCCCTTGGCCGGGACCCATGAAACGTTACCGGGTTCGGTGAGTCCGTATCGACCCCGGCCTGCGCCGGGGCGACGTTCTCACATTTCTACGCCCGCCTTTCCATCCGCGACCCGGAACGCCGCCAGTTCGCGCTGCGCGGTGTGCGGGTCGTGCACCTCGTCCAGCCCCATGAAGCGCGTGCGCGTTTCCTTCGGCGTGATCTCCAAAAACATGTAGCCGCGCTTGTCGCTACGGCCGTACTTGATGTGCGGGTTCATCGCCACGTATTCCAGCGTGCGCTGTTGCGAGCGTGAGTTCGACGTCACCGAGGTACCGACGAATTCGGTCGCGATCACCGGGTTCGCGCGCGAGACCGGCCGCGCGAAGTCGCGCCTGAGCTCCGTGGCATAGAAGGTGTGGACGTCGCCGCCCAGCACCAGCGGATTGCCGGCGCCGCTCGCGGCCAGCGTGTCGAGCACGCGCCGGCGCGCGGCAGGATAGCCGTCCCAGCCATCGGTCCAGAAGCGCCCGCCCTCCGGGCCGCCTTTGCCATCGAGCGGGACCTGGGTGGAGGGCGCCATCAGCGTCTGCTGGGCCAGCACGTTCCAGCGCGCCGTCGACGATTTCAAACCCGCCGCCAGCCAGGCTTCCTGTTCGCTGCCGAGCATCGTGCGTTTCGGGTCGAGCAGAACAGGGCAGGCGCGCGGCGTCACCGAGTTCGAGCCGCCGCGGCCCGCCGGCGAGCAAGCCTCGTACGCGCGGTACTGGCGGTCGTCGAGCACGTGCAAGCGCGCCAGGCGTCCCCAGTCGTAGCGCTGGAACATGCGCACAGAAGCGAAGTTTGCCGGCGGCGGCAGGCGCAGCGGCATGTGCTCGTAAAAGGCCTGGTAGGCGGCGGCGCGCCGCTGGAGAAACGTCGGCGAGAGGCGCTCGTCGCGGTCGGCCGCGTAATCGTTGGCGACCTCGTGGTCGTCCCAGGTCACGATCCAAGGTGCGGCCAGGTGCGCGGCCTGCAGGTCGGGATCGGACTTGTACTGTGCGTAGCGGCGCCGGTAGTCATCCAGCGTAAACGACTCGTCCTGGCGCACGGCGCGTTGCGGATGCTGCAGCTGGTAGGCGCCCCATTCGTAGATGTAGTCACCCAAAAAGGCGACCAGGTCGGGCGCGGCCTGGGCGATGTACCGGTGCGCCGCGTAGCTGCCGAACTCCCAGTGCTGGCAGGAGCCGACCGCGAGTTTCAGCACGTCCGGCATCGCGCCCGCGGCCGGCGCGGTGCGGGTGCGGCCGACCGGGCTGACCGCATCACCGTACAGGAAGCGATAAAAATACCAGCGACTAGGTGCCAGGCCGGTCACGTTCACGCGCACGCTGTGCGCCAGCTCGGGCGTGGCGATGGCGCTGCCTTTCGCCGCGATGTGGCGGAACGCTTCGTCGTGCGCGACCTCCCAGCGCAGCGCCACGGCCAGCGCTGGGCTCGAATGGGCATCGAGCGGATCGGGCAGGATGCGCGTCCACAGGATGACGGCATCCGGCAGCGGCGCGCCGGAAGCGACGCCGAGGCTGAACGGGGAGCCGGCCGCGTTTGCAGGCGCCGCCCGCACGACGGACGAGGCGGTGGCCGCAGCCGCCAGGCGCGCCGTGTTCAGCAAAAACAGCCGGCGCTCCATTGCGGGCCAGGCTTATTCGACGATCAGCGATTCGAGCGGCGGCAGCTGGCGCGGCTTGCGGTCCTCGCCGGTGGCGACGTAAGTCAGCGTCGCCTCGGTCACTTTTACGACGTGGGTCTGCAGGCGGTTGCGTTCGGCGTAGACTTCGACGTAGACGGTGATCGAGGTGTTGCCGACCTTGACGATGTCGGCATAGAAGGAGAGCAGGTCGCCGACGAATACCGGATTCTTGAACAGGAAGGAATTGACGGCGATGGTGGCGACGCGGCCATTCGCGCGGCGCACGGCCGGCAGCGAACCGGCGACGTCGACCTGGGCCATGATCCAGCCTCCGAAAACGTCCCCGTAGACATTCGCGTCGGCCGGAGACGGCATCATCCGCAGCACCGGCATTTTTCCTTCGGGCAGGCGAGTGGCGGATGGGGTCTGGTTTTCTGGCTGAGTCATCTTGAAATCTCGTTAAAAGCTACAATCAACCTTAGATTGAACCATAAATTTTAAAACTTTGTCATGCGACGCAATTCTCCTTCCTCAGAGCCGCTCCCGGCTGCCAACGGCTCCCGCAACGACTGGACCACCATCCGCACGCTGCTGCCCTACCTGTGGGTCTACAAATGGCGCGTGATGGCCGCCATGGTCTGCCTGGTCGGCGCCAAGGTCGCCAACATCGGCGTGCCGCTGGTGATGAAGAAGATCATCGACCAGCTCAGCATCAGCCCGACGCACCCGCGCGCGCTGCTGGTGCTGCCGCTGGCGGCGCTGGTCGCCTACGGCCTGTTGCGCTTTTCGACCACGCTGTTCACCGAGCTGCGCGAATTCCTGTTCGCGCGCGTGACGCAGCGCGCGGTGCGCACGATCGCGCTGCGCGTGTTCCGCCACCTGCACGCACTGTCGCTGCGCTTCCACCTGAACCGCCAGACCGGCGGCATGACGCGCGATATCGAGCGCGGCACGCGCGGCGTCAGCTCGCTGGTGTCCTATTCTCTGTTCTCGATCCTGCCGACGCTGGTCGAGATCAGCCTGGTACTGGGCTACCTGGCGCTGCACTACGATAAATCGTTCGCGCTGATCACCGTGGCGGCGCTCACCACCTACATCGTCTTCACCATCGTCGTGACCGAGTGGCGCACCCACTTCCGCCGCACGATGAACGAGCTCGATTCGAAAGCCAACACGCGCGCGATCGACTCGCTGATCAACTACGAGACCGTCAAGTACTTCGGCAACGAAGACTACGAAGCCAAGCGCTACGACGAAGGCCTGCAGCATTACGAAGCGGCCGCGGTGCGCTCGCAGACCTCGCTGTCAATGCTCAACAGCGGCCAGTCGCTGATCATCGCCGCGGCCGTCACCGCCATCCTGTGGCGCGCGACCGCCGGCGTGATCGACGGGACCATGACGCTGGGCGACCTGGTGCTGGTGAACTCGTTCATGCTGCAGCTGTACATTCCGCTGAACTTCCTGGGCGTGATCTACCGCGAGATCAAACAGAGCCTGGCCGACATGGAGCGACTGTTCGCGCTACTCGAGCAGAACCGCGAAGTGGCCGACGCGCCGGATGCGAAGCCGCTGGTCACGCACGGCGCCCAGGTCGAGTTCTCGCACGTCGATTTTCATTACGACCCGAAGCGGCAAATCCTGTTCGACGTCGATTTCACCATCCCGGCCGGCACTACCACCGCCGTGGTCGGCCACAGCGGCTCGGGCAAGTCGACCTTGTCGCGCCTGTTATACCGTTTTTACGACGTGCAGCAGGGCGCGATCCGCATCGACGGCCAGGACCTGCGCAAGGTGACCCAGGATTCGCTGCGCCACGCGATCGGCATCGTGCCGCAGGACACCGTGCTGTTCAACGACACCATCGAATACAACATCGCCTATGGCCGCCCGGGCGCTTCGCGCGAGGACATCGTCGCGGCGGCGCGCGCGGCGTCCATCCACGAGTTCATCGAGAGCCTGCCCGACGGCTATGCGACAATGGTGGGTGAGCGCGGCCTGAAACTGTCCGGCGGCGAAAAGCAGAGGGTCGCGATCGCGCGCACGCTGCTGAAGAACCCGGCCATCCTGATCTTCGACGAAGCCACCTCCGCCCTGGACTCGAAGTCGGAGCAGGCGATCCAGGCCCAGCTCAAGGAAATCGCCAAGCAGCGCACCACGCTGGTGATCGCGCACCGCCTGTCGACCATCGCCGACGCCGGCCAGATCCTGGTGCTGGACCACGGCCGCATCGTCGAGCGCGGCACGCACGCGGCGCTGATCGCGGCGAATGGCCTGTACAAGCAGATGTGGGACCGGCAGCAGGCGCGCCAGGACGAAGCGCTGGCATCGCCGTCGGTCGAACTCGAACAAGACTAGGACGTAACCAAGATGGAAAACCAGATCGTCGAGATCGACATGGCCAAGGTCGGGCACGGCAACCCGGCCTGGATCGCCGCGCTGGAAGCCGGCAAGGTGCTGTACTTCCCGAACTTCGCCGAGCACGGCTTCAAGCCGCAGAAGGAAGAGCTGGCGCTGTTCCGCGAAGACATCCGCGACCCGAAAAGCCGCAATATCAGCCTCGACTCCAGCGGCGCGCTAAAGGGCGCGCTCGGCGGCGACGACGTGCAGACGATGATGGCGGGGATGATCGGGCGCTTCCGCGCCGAGGCCGAGGGCCTGCTGGGCAACCTGGTGCCGCGCTACGGCGAGCACCTGCGCCGCGGCGCCGTCAGCTTCCGCCCATCGAAGGTCGAGACCCGCGTGCAGTCCTGGCGCGCCGACGACCGCCGCATCCACGTCGATGCTTTTCCCTCGCGCCCGAACCGCGGCGAGCGCCTGCTGCGCGTCTTCACCAACGTGAATCTGGAAGGCGCGCCGCGCGTGTGGCGCGTCGGCGAGCCGTTCGAGGACGTCGCCAAGCGCTTCCTGCCGCGCGTGAAAAAATACGTGCCGTGGCAGGCCAAGGCGCTGAATGCCCTGGGCATCACCAAGTCGCTGCGCAGCGAGTACGACCACCTGATGCTGCAGCTGCACGACGCCATGAAGGCCGATCTCGACTACCAAAAGAACGCGCCGCAGGTGACCTTCAACTTCCCGCCGGGCTGCGCCTGGGTGTGCTTCTCGGACCAGACCTCGCACGGCGTGATGGCGGGCCAGTACATGATGGAACACACGCTGCAGCTGTCGCCGATGCAGCAGTACGACAAGGATGCCAGCCCGCTGGCGATCCTGACGCGGCTGCAGGGGCATGCGATCGTCTGATCAGAACTCAAGCAGCACCTGGCCGCTGGCGCGCAGGATGTCGGCGATGCGCGACGCCACCGGCGACAGGTAAGCGCTGTTCCGATAGGTCAGGCCCAGGCGGCGCTTGAACTGCGTTTCTTCCAGGACCACCTCGCGCACGCGCGCCCTGCGCGTGACTAGGTTGTAGCGCGTGACGAAGCCCAGCAGCGAAGTCTTTTCGAGGATCGGCAAGATCGTGTTCAGCACGTTCGATTCGATCTGGGCCTGCGGGCGGGGCAGGCCATGGCGTTCGAAGGTCTGATCCAGCCACTGGCGCGAGGCGACCGTCCGCGCCGGCAGCATCCACTTGTAGTCCAGCAGGTCGGCGAGCGTGCGCGACGTGTCGAAGATCGGGTGGTTTTCGCTCGCCATCACGACCACCATGTCTTCGGCGATCTGCTCGCACGCGATGTCCGGATCCGAGTCCACCACGGGACCGACCACCAGGTCGAGTTCGCCCTCGCGCAGGCCGGTCAGCAGCTGGTCGTTCATCGCCACGTGAAGATTGACGGTGATCGCCGGCGCCTCGGCCAGCAAGCGTTCGAACACGTGCGGCATCAAGTGCTCGGCCAGCGTCGGCAGGCAGCCGATGCGCACGTTGCCGCGCAGTCCGCCGGCATAGTCCTGCATTTCGCGCGCGGTTTCTTCCACCATCAGGCCCATCTGGCGCGTGCGCTTGACCAGCACCTGGCCGGCGGCGGTCAGGCGCATGCCGCGCCCATCCTTTTCGAACAGGCGTGCGCCCAAGCTTTCTTCCAGGCGGTCGATGCATTTGGTCAGCGCCGGCTGGGTCCGGTGCAGGCGCTCGGCGGCGCGGCCGAGGTTGCCTTCGGCGGCGATGACTTCGAAATATTTCAGGTCGCGGAAGTCCATCGAATACATTCCCAAAAGTTTAAAAATTCAAAAATTAAGTGAATATACATTATAGATGACGCTTCATATACTTGGCCTATATCAGTTATTTGCCAAGGAGATTTCAATGAACCAAGCTGTTACCGACGTGATCCGCGACATCCAGCGAGTCGATCCCGACCTGGTCGCGCGCGCCGCCAAATATCCCTCGTCGATCCTGGCCGACGTCGCCGGCCGCCGTGGCGCCCTGAGCAGCCGCATCGCGCCGCTGGCGCCGAGCATGCGCCTGGCCGGCGCCGCGCTGACGATCGAAGTGCGTCCCGGCGACAACCTGATGATCCATGCGGCGATGGCGATGGCCAAACCCGGCGACGTGCTGATCATCGACGGCAAGGGTGACGAATCCTGCGCCTTGATGGGCGAAATCATGGTGTCGCAATGCATGGCGATCGGCATTGCCGGCGTGGTCATGTACGGTGCCGTGCGCGACACCGACGCCATCCGCGAACTCGGTTTTCCGGTGTATGCCATCGGCGCCAACCCGAACGGCCCGAACAAGCTGGCCCCTGGACGCATCAACTGGCCGGTGTCGGTGGGCGGCGTGACCGTCAATCCGGGCGACCTGGTGGTGGGCGACGCCGACGGCATCACCATCGTCGAAACCGCCAAGGTGCCGATGGTCCTGGAGCTGGCGAAGAAAAAGCTGGCCGATGAAACCGCGCGCATCGAAGGCATCCGCAACGGCACCCAGCTGCGCCCGACCTGGCTCGAAGGCGCCCTGCGCAAGGCTGGCGTGCTGGCTGAAGGAGAAACGCTGTGAGCGCCGTCATCGACCATCAAGCCCAGCGCGACGTCGTGCTGGTGACCGGCGCCGACCTGGCCGACCAGGCCGTCGAGCTGCTGTCGTCGTTCGATCTGGTCTTCGCCGGCAAGACGCCCGACGAAGACAGCCTGGTCGCCTTGTGCCGCCAGCACCAGCCGGTCGCGATCATCGTGCGCTACGGCCGCATCACCGAGCGCGTGATCGAGGCCAGTAGCCGCCTGCGCGTGATCTCCAAGCACGGCTCCGGCACCGACACGATCGACAAGGAAGCCGCGGCCAAGCGCGGCATTACAGTCAAGGCGGCGGCCGGCGCCAACGCCGCCGCGGTGGCCGAGCATGCCTGGGCATTGATCTTCGCCTGCGCCAAGAATGTGCCGGCGCTGGACCAGCGCATGCACGAAGGCCACTGGGACAAGGCCACGCACAAGAGCCTGGAACTGAAGGGCCGCACGCTCGGCCTGGTCGGCCTGGGCGCGATCGGCGCGCGCGCGGCGACGGTGGGCGTGGCGCTGGGCATGAACGTGATCGCGCACGATCCGTTCGCCAGCGCGGCGCCGGACGGCGTCACACTGCTGCCGCTGGCCGACGTCATCGCGCAGTCGGACGTGCTGTCGCTGCATTGCCCGCTCACCAAGGACAACGCCAACATGCTCAATGCCGAAACCCTCGCCACCATGCGCCCCGGCGCGATCGTGGTGAACACGGCGCGCGGCGGCCTGATCGACGAGGCGGCGCTGGCCGATGCGCTGCGCAGCGGCGCCCTGCGTGCGGCCGGGCTGGACAGTTTCCAGGTCGAGCCCTTCCGTCCCGGCCATCCGTTCACCGCGATTTCGAACGTGATCCTGTCGCCGCACATCGGCGGCGTGACCGATGACGCCTACATCGGCATGGGCGTCGGTGCGGCGCAGAACGTGCTGGCGGTCCTGGCCCAATAAAACTGAACAAGAAATAAGCGCGCAGCAAGACGCGCCTTCCCTCACAATAGTGGAGACCACATGAACGATATCGACCAAAAAAGCCTCGAAGCCGAGACGATGCGCAAGATCACCTGGCGCATCATTCCCTTCCTGGTCATCTGCTACCTGATGGCCCTGATCGACCGCGGCAATATCGGCATGGCGTCGTTGCAGATGAACGGCGACCTCGGCCTGACCAAGAAGGTGTTCGGCTTTGCCGGCAGCCTGTTTTTCTTCGCCTATTTCTTGTTCGAAGTGCCAAGCAATCTGGCGCTGCAGAAATTTGGCGCGCGTAAGTGGATTGCCCGGATCATGGTCACCTGGGGCCTGGTTTCGGCCTGCACCGCTTTCGTCCAGGGCCAGAATTCGCTGTTCGTCATGCGTTTCCTGCTCGGCGCGGCCGAAGCCGGGTTCTTCCCGGGCGTGGTGCTGTATCTGACGTACTGGTTTCCTGCGGCTTACCGCGGCCGCATCATCGCCATCTTCATGGTCGCGGTGCCGATGGGCAGCTTCGTCGGCTCGCCCTTGTCGGCGCTGCTGCTGCAGGCCGACGGCTTGCTGGGCATGCGCGGCTGGCACTGGCTGTTCCTGCTGGAAGGCATCCCGACGATGCTGCTGGGCATCGCCTGCCTGTTCTTCCTGACCGACCGCCCGCATCAAGCCAATTGGCTGAGCGAGGCGCAGCGTACCTGGCTGATCAACCGCCTGGAAAGCGAACGCAAGGAACCCAAGAACACGGTGCGTCCTTCGGTCTGGCAGATGTTCCGCAGTAAGGAAGTGCTGGGCATGGCGCTGGTCTGCTCGGCGGCATCGGCAGCCGGCACCGTGCTCGGCGTGTGGCAGCCGCAGCTGCTGAAATCCTTCGGCCTGAGCGTCATGGAAACCGGCCTGGTCAATTCGGTGCCTTACGTGGTTGCCGCCGTGCTGATGGTCTTGTGGGGCCGCCATTCGGACAAGCAGGGTGAACGCCGCTGGCATACCGCCATCTCGCTGGCGCTGATCGCGGGCGGCATGCTGGGCACCTTCCTCACGTCCTCGCTCGCACCGACCGTGTTCCTGTTGTCGTGCATCCTGGTCGGCGCCTACTCGTTCAAGGGACCGTTCTGGGCGCTGAGCTCGAGCTGGTTGCCCGCATCGTCGGCCGCCGCGGGCCTGGCCATGATCAACGCCGTGTCGAACCTGATCGGTGGCGGCTTGATGGTCAATGCCTACGGCTGGATTCGTGAAGAGACCGGCAGTTACTCGCTGGCCCTGCTGCCGATCGCCCTGTTGACCGTGGCCAGCATCATCACCCTGCTCACGCTGAGCAATGAAGGCCGCCGGGCGGCGCGCAACGCGCAAGCCAAGGCGCCGGTTTAAGGTCACACCGTAACCGGGCAGCCGTCACAGGCTGCCCGGACTCCGTTTTCATTTTTTACCGGCGATTCCTGCGGAGGGGGATCGCTGCGTCACCGTACGACCATAACCATACCAAGCAGGAGACAAAACAATGAAAAAACGCGTTCTGACCCTGGCGCTGGCGGCTCTGTTGCCATCGCTCGCCTTCGCCCAATCGTCGGTGCAGATCTACGGTGCGATCGATGGCGGCCTGCGCTACCAGACCAATGTGGATGCACAAGGCCACGGCCTGTTGTCCACGACGTCCGGTCAATACTATTCGAACCGGCTGGGCTTTCGCGGCAAGGAAGACCTCGGCAACGGCATGAATGCGCACTTCACGCTGGAAAGCGGCTTCAATGACAAGACCGGTGCGCTGGACAATACCAACAACGTCCTGTTCAACCGTACCGCCTCGGTCGGGCTGGGCGGCGCCTGGGGCTCGATCGACGTGGGCCGCCAGTACACGGTCGGATTCCGGACCGACATCTTCCTCGATCCCTTCAATCACCACTACACCAGCCTCGATCCGCTGTCCTCGGGCGCAGGCACGACCTTGCCGGCCGATGCCAGAACGGCGGGCCTCACGCCATCGTCGAACTCGGGTACGCGCTTCAACAACGACGTACAGTACACCGGCGCCTTCGGCGGCCTGACCTTGCGCGCCGAGTACGCGCTGGGCGAAGTCGCGGGCGACGCCAGCAAGGGGACCGCCAAGGGCGTCGCCTTCAGCTATACCGGCAAGACCTTGCTGGCGGCCGGCGCCTACATCCATAAGGAGACGCCGGCCGGATTCACCAACAACATGTTCCTTGTCGGCGGCGGCTTCAAGCTGGACGGTACGACGGCGAAAGCCGGCATCTCGCGCGAACGCCAGGACACCGCGACGGCCGGCACCTATCAGAACCAGACCGTATTCGCCGGTGTCAGCCACTGGGTCACCAAGTCGGTGGAAATGACCGGCGGCGTATTCCGCTCGGCCTACGACAGCCGTGCCGGCGCGGGCAGCCGACTGCTGGGCATTGTCGATGCGTCCTACTTCTTTTCGAAGCAGACCAATGTGTACCTGGAGTTCGATACCAACCGTTATCGCGGTGCGCTGATTCCGTCCACCAAGCAGACCTTCCAGCGCGGCATGTCGATGGGCGTGCGCCACTTGTTCTGAGCGGCGCCGCGGCAGCGCGAAGGCTGTGGAAGTCATGGCATACTTGACGCCCAGGTGCGCATCACGACGCATCCTGGGTCTTCCACATCGATAGAAAGGGGTTCCGATGACCAGCACCATCCCTCCGTTCCATCTGGCCTTCCCGGTCCGCGACCTGGAAGAAACGAGGCGTTTTTATGGAACGATCCTGGGCTGCAGCGAGGGACGCAGTTCCCCCGAATGGATCGATTTTGATTTCTACGGGCACCAGATCGTTGCCCATCTCGCGCCCGAGGAATGCGTGACGCGCAGCACCAGTCCGGTCGACGGGCACCAGGTCCCGGTCAGGCATTTCGGCGCCGTGCTGCCGATGCAGGACTGGGAAGCACTCGCCGAGCGCTTGCGCGCGCGCGGCACGCAATTCATCATCGAGCCGCAGATCCGCTTCAAGGGCAAGGTCGGCGAGCAGGCCACCATGTTTTTCCTCGACCCGTCCGGCAATGCCATCGAGATCAAGGCTTTCGAAGACCCGGCGCAGCTGTTTGCCAAGTAAGCCGGGCCGCCGGGCCGTCCCGATCGGTAGGTCCGATCAGTAGGTGTAGAACATCCGCTGGATTTCTTTGGTGTTGGTCGTCTTGGTCAGCGCCAGCATCAACAGGATGCGCGCCTTCTGCGGATTCAGGGTGTCGGCGACCACGAAGTCGAGCTGGTCGTCGTTCGCCTCGCCGTTGCGCGCGACGATGCCCTGGCCGACACGGCTCGAGCGCACGATCACGATGCCCTTGTCGTGCGCGGACGAGAGAGCAGGGCGCACCTTGACCGGCAGGCTGCCATCGCCCACGCCGGCATGCACAATGCCCTTGGCGCCGGCCGCGACGAAGGCGTTGACCGCGGTCGGGTCGACGTTGGCGTAGGTGTAGGCGATGTCCACGCGCGGCAGCGCATTCAGGTTGGTGACGTCGAACTCGGTGTCGACCGTGTTCTTGCGGGTCGAGGCGCGGTAGAAGTGCGGCTGGCCGCCGATCACGTAGCCCAGCATGCCCAGTTCCGGCGTCTTGAAGGTGTCCAGCGTCGTGGTGTTGGTCTTGGTGACTTCGCGCGCGGCGTTGATCTGGTCGTTCATCACCACCAGCACCCCCTTGCCGACGGCTTCCTGGCTGCCGGCCGTGATCACCGCGTTGTACAGGTTGATCGGGCCATCGGCCGACATCGCGGTCGACGGACGCATCGCGCCGACCACCACCACCGGCTTGCGGCTCTTGACCACCAGGTCGAGGAAGTAGGCGGTTTCTTCGATGGTGTCGGTGCCGTGGGTGATCACGACGCCGTCCACGTCCGCGCGCGCGAGCAGGGTGTTGACGCGCTTGGCCAGCAGCAGCCACTGGGCGTCGCCCATGTTCTCGCTGGCGATCTGCATGGTCTGCTCGCCGCTCACGTGGGCCACCTTCTGCAGCTCGGGCACGGCCTTGATCAGCGCATCGACGCCGACCGTGGCGGCGGTGTAGCCGACCGTGGTGGTGCTGGTGGCGCCGGTGCCGGCGATGGTGCCGCCGGTAGCCAGGATCACCACGTTGGGCAGTTTGGGGGCGGCGTTCTGGGCATTCTGGGCTTGGGCGCCCAGCGCGAACACGCACAGGAACAGCGCGGCCAGCGCGCGTGCGGACTTCAGGTACGGCATGCGATCTCCTAAGGATGATGGTCAAACGAGGCCGTCGTTCCGGCGCAGGCCGGAACCCATGCTGCGCTTCCGAATTCGGAGACTGTGCATGGGTAAATAGTGCCGGGGGCACTATTTACGCCTGCGCCGGGGCGACAGCGGTATGTCAGCGCAGCGGCGCGGTGGCCACGTCCTTGTCGGCGCTGGCCGGATCGGCGAGCTCGCCCTCCCACTTCGCGACCACGGCGGTGGCGATGCCGTTGCCGATCACGTTGGTGGCCGAGCGGCCCATGTCGAGGAAGTGGTCGATGCCGAGCAACAGCAGCAGGCCGGCTTCCGGGATGTGGAACTGGTTCAGCGTGGCGGCGATCACGACCAGCGAGGCGCGCGGCACGCCGGCCATGCCTTTCGAGGTCAGCATCAGCACCAGCATCATCGTCATCTGGGTCGACAGCGGGACTTCGATGCCGTAGGCCTGGGCGATGAACAGCGTCGCGAAGGTACAGTACATCATCGAGCCGTCCAGGTTGAACGAATAGCCGATCGGCAGCACGAAGGCGGCCAGACGGTTCTTGACGCCGAAGCGCTCCAGGCCTTCCAGCGTCTTCGGGTAGGCCGCTTCCGACGAGGCGCAGGTGAAGGCCAGGATGGCCGGCTCGCGCAGCAGGCCGAGGAGTTTCAGGATGCGCGGGCCGACGAACAGCACGCCGATCGCGATCAGCACGCACCACAACAGCGCGATGCCGAGGTAGAACTCGCCCATGAACTTGCCATACGTCGTGAGCACGCCGACGCCGCTGGTGGCGACCACGCCGGCCACCGCCGCGAACACGGCAAACGGCGCGAAGTTCATCACGTAGCCGGTCACCTTCAGCATCACGTGGGCGGCGCCGTCGATCACCTCGATCATCGGATTGGCGCGCGCGCCGATGGCGGCGGCGCCGGTGCCAAAGAAGATCGCGAAGATCACGATTTGCAGGATCTCGTTCTTGGCCATGCCGTCGACGATCGAGGTCGGCACCAGGTGAGTGATGAAGTCTTTCAGCGTCAGGCCGGAGGCGGTCACGCCCGACGCGGCGCCGGCGTCCGGCAGGTGGCCGGCCAGCGCCATCGCGTCGCCGGGTCGGAACAGGTTCACCAGGATCAGGCCCAGGGTCAGCGACAGCAGCGAGGCGATCACGAACCAGCCGAGCGCCTTGACGCCGATGCGGCCGACTTCCTTCGCATCGCCCATCTTGGCGATGCCGACCACCAGCGTGGTGAACACCAGCGGCGCGATGATCATCTTGATCAGGCGGAGGAACAACTGGGTCACCAGCGACAGCGTGTCGGCGAAGCCGGCGGGATTCTGCAGGCTGGTGTTGGCGATATAGCCGACCACGATGCCCAGCACCAGGCCCACGAGGATCCAGGTGGTCAGGCGGTTTCGATTGTTCATAGGGTTCCTCTGTGATGACCGCAGGCGGCGGCGCGGATCGTCCAGCCATCGCCCCCGACTTCGGGCACAATCGCGAAGCAGGGTGGTTTGGCTCGCGGCGCCGGTCGATGCTGAAGATATTGACAAGTTCCGCAGTATCCTAGCGGTCGATTGTGCTGTCAAGCACGCTCAAGGCCTTACAAATACACGACAATACAGTTTTACGGAAGGGTGCGCGAATGATCGAAATCGACGAGGTCAGCAAATGGTACGGCAGCTTCCAAGTGCTCGCAGATTGCAGCACCCGCGTCGCGCGCGGCGACGTGGTCGTCGTCTGCGGGCCGTCCGGCTCCGGCAAGTCGACGCTGATCAAAACCGTCAACGGCCTCGAGCCCTTCCAGCAGGGCGCGATCCGCGTCGACGGCATCTCGGTCGGCGCGCCGGACACGGATCTGCCGGCGCTGCGCGCGCGCATCGGCATGGTGTTCCAGAACTTCGAGCTGTTCCCGCATCTGTCGGTGCGCGACAATCTGACGCTGGCCCAGGTGAAGGTATTGAAACGCTCGCGCGAGGAAGCGGTCGCCAACGGCCTGAAATACCTGGACCGGGTCGGCCTGCTGGCGCACCAGGACAAATTCCCGGCCCAGCTCTCGGGCGGCCAGCAGCAGCGCGTGGCGATCGCGCGCGCGCTGGCGATGGACCCGGTGGCGATGCTGTTCGACGAGCCAACCTCCGCGCTCGATCCGGAAATGGTCGGCGAGGTGCTGGACGTGATGGTCGGCCTGGCCCAGGAAGGCATGACGATGATGGTGGTGACCCACGAGATGGGTTTTGCGCGCAAGGTCGCCGGCCGGGTGGTGTTCATGGACGGCGGCCGCATCGTCGAGGACAGCGCCAAGGAAGCCTTCTTCACGGCGCCGCAGTCGGAGCGGGCGCGCGAGTTTTTGGCGCGCATTATTCACTGAATAGTCTGACAATGGTGCTCGTAACGCGTGCCGCGCCCGGGCGACACGGGTAAAATGCCGGGGTTCGCAATCCGAGAGCCGCCATGTCCACCATCGAATCCCCCGACACCCTCACCCTCATCCGTCCCGACGACTGGCACCTGCACCTGCGCGACGGCGCGACGCTGGCCAGCGTGCTGCCGCACACCGCGCGCCAGTTCGCGCGCGCGATCGTCATGCCGAACCTGAAGCCGCCGGTCACGACCGCCGGCGCCGCCATCGCCTACCGCGAGCGCATCCTGGCCGCGCTGCCGGAAGGGATGGAATTCGAGCCGCTGATGACGCTGTACCTGACCGACAACACGGACCCGGACGAGATCCGCCGCGCCATCGACACCGGCTTCATCCACGCCGTCAAGCTGTACCCGGCCGGCGCCACCACCAACTCGGCGGCCGGCGTGACCGACCTGAAGAAGTGCTACAAGACGCTCGAGGTGATGCAGGAACTCGACATGCCGCTGCTGGTGCACGGCGAAGTGACCGATCACGAGATCGACCTGTTCGACCGCGAAGCCGTGTTCATCGAGCGCGTGATGCGCCCGCTGCGCCGCGATTTCCCGGAACTCAAGATCGTGTTCGAGCACATCACCACCAAGGACGCGGCCGAATACGTGGCCGAGGCCGAAGGCCCGATCGCCGCGACCATCACCGCGCACCACCTGCTGTACAACCGCAACGCGATCTTCAAGGGCGGCATCAACCCGCACTATTACTGCCTGCCGGTCCTGAAGCGCGAAGTGCACCGCCTGGCGCTGGTGACCGCGGCGACCAGCGGCGACGAGCGCTTCTTCCTCGGCACCGACTCGGCCCCGCACGCCGTGCACGCCAAGGAATCGGCCTGCGGCTGCGCCGGCTGCTACACCGCGCTGCACGCGATGGAGCTGTACGCCACCGCCTTCGAGCAGGCCGGCGCGCTCGACAAGCTGGAAGCCTTCGCCAGCGTCAACGGCCCGAACTTCTACGGCCTGCCGGTCAACCAGGGCACCATCACGCTGAAACGCGAAGCCTGGACCATCCCGCCGAGCGTGCCGATGGGCGAGGAGCAACTGGTGCCGCTGAACGGCGGCGAACAGATCGGCTGGAAGATGCTGTAAGCGCCGATGTTCGAGGCGTTCGCGCAGATCGACTGGACGCGCCCGTGGTACGACGCGGTGCGCCCGGCCTTTTCCAGTCTCGGCCTGGACGACAACGCCGACAGCTTCATCGACGCCTTCAACGCCAACGCGGCCCGGCTGGCGCTGCATAACCACGCCGGCCAGCTGCTGCGCTTCATCCCGCAGGACGATCTGCCGCCAGGCGTCGCCTACGAAGCCCACATCGGCGCCACCGGCTGCGTGCCCACGCGCGACAACCTGCACGACTTCTTCAACGGCCTGGTGTGGCAGACCTTCCCGCTCATCAAGCGCGAGCTGAACGCGCTGCAAGCCGCGCAGATCGCGCGCGAGGGCGTCACGCAGGCGCGCGGGCCCGCACGCGACGCCGCCACCATTTTTGATGAGAACGCCGCGCTGCTGGTGGTGCGCGCCGATGATGCCGGCCGCGCGCTGGTCGACGGTTTGCGCGCCCATCGATGGCACGGCACATTATTCTTACGGCGCGAGGCCTTCCTGCGCGACGCCGAATGCTGGCTGTTCGGCCACGCGCTGATGGAAAAGCTGGTGGCGCCGCGCAAGGCGATCACGGCGCACGTGCGCGTGCTGTTCGCGCCCGACGCCTGGTTCGGCCTGGATTGGGACGCGCGCCGCGCCTGGATCGATGCGCAGGTGGCGGCCACGCTGGCGCAAGAAGGTTTAAGCACGGCCGGCTTCACGCCGCTGCAGGTGCTGGGCGTGCCTGGCTGGTGGCCGGGGCAGGATGAAGCGTTTTACCTGGATCAGAGCGTATTCCGGCCGAAACGGCCGGACAAACACCCAAACCCGAAGGAGGGAGCATGACTGATGTGGTTCGTTGGGGCATCCTGAGCACCGGCAGGATCGCCAAGACCTTTGCGACGGCACTGCGCGACACGCCGGGTGCGGTGCTGGCCGGCGTCGGCTCGCGCGCGCTCGCGGATGCGCAGGCCTTCGCGAACGAGTTCGGCGGCAAGGCCTATGGCTCGTACGAGGAACTGGCGGCGGCCGACGACGTCGACCTGATCTACGTCGGCACGCCGCACCCGATGCACGCCGCCAACGTGCGCATGGCGCTGGAGGCCGGCAAGGGCGTGCTGTGCGAGAAGCCGTTCACCATGAACCGCGCCGAAGCGCAAGAGCTGGTCGCGCTGGCGCGCGCCAAAAAACTGTTCCTGATGGAGGCGATGTGGACGCGCTTCATGCCGGCGCTGGCCGAGGTGCGCCGCATCGTCGCCTCTGGCGAGATCGGCGCCGTGCATCACGTCAGCGCGGACCTCGGCTTCAAGTCGGACGCCGGTCCCGAGCACCGCCTGTTCAACCCGGAGCTGGGCGGCGGTGCGCTGCTCGACATCGGCATCTATCCGCTGTCGATCGCGGTGGCGCTGCTCGGGCCGGTGGCCAAGGTGGTGGCCGAGGCCGAACTGGGCGCGACCGGCGTCGACGAGCAGACCGGCTTCGTGCTGCGCCATGCGGGCGGCGGCATGTCGGTGTGCAGCTGCTCGCTGCGCGCCAACCTGCCGAGCGAACTGACAATCGCCGGCGAGCGCGGGCACGTGCGCATGAACACCAAGTTCCACCACACCCACACCCTGACCGTGGTGCATGCCGGCGGCGTCGCGCGCACCGTGCCCACGCCCTTCCTCGGCAACGGCTACGTGCACGAGGCGATCGAGGCCGGGCGCTGCTGGCGCGCAGGCTTGATCGAAAGCCCGGGCATGACCCACGACGACACGCTGGCGCTGATGGGCGTGATGGACGAGGTGCGCCGGCAGATCGGCGTCGACTACGCGGCCGACCGGCCATAACCCAGGAGCAAGCATGGCAAACAACAAAAAAAGTCCACACTCGGCGCGCCGTATCAAGCGCCTCAAGCCGCGCCAGCGCAAGAAGCTGCGCGTCGGCGAATTCAAGGAACTCGGTTTCGAGGTCGACCTGGTCTTCGATATGCCGATGGACGGCGAACCGTATCGCGACTTCCTCAGCGACCTGTTCCTGTTTCTGGAATCGCGCGGCCTGCTGGCGGGCGGCTTCAGCGGCAGGAAGCCGCTGCTCGAGACCGGCGGCTTCGTGGCGCGCGTCGAGCGCGGTTCGGTCACCGAAGAGGAAGCGACCGCCGTCATCGAATGGCTGCGCGCGCGTCCCGAAGTGAGGGACGCGAAGGCCAGCCATCTGTTCGACGCCTGGCATGGGCACGGAACGGACGAGCTGTAAGCATGTGTCAGCCGCGTAAGCGATTGTAAAGGCCGTCAACAGCCGGGGGAGGGGCCTCGTTAAGGGAGTGAGCGGCACGCAAACGACGTGCACCGCCACCCAAACCAGAAAGAGGACCCTTCATCATGAAACGTACCATCGCTACCCTGATCGCCGGCCTGTTCGCTACCGCAGCTTTCGCCCAGACGCCGGCACCGGCATCGACCACCACCGCGACGACGACGGTCACCACGCCGGCCGCCGTGAAAACGGATGCCAAAGCCGATGCCAAAGAAGCCAAGCAGGAAGCCAAGCAGACCAAGAAAGTCGCTCACCATAGCCCGATGGTGAAGCACGAAACCACCGTCGCGACCACGACCACGGTGCCGGCCACTGCCGCCAAATAATCCGCGTCGCCAGCCCGCAGCCGCGGGCATCCCGACAAGCCCGCGCCCTGCGGGCTTTGTCGTTTCTGCGCTGCGCATGCATATCGATTTTTGTTTGACCGGCCCGGCGCGGCAGCACCATACTTGACGGATCAGCACGCCCATCCCATTCGCCGAAAGGATCCGTCATGCCGCCTTCCGTACCGTTTCGCCCCCTGTTCCGTTCCATGCTGCTGGCTGCCGGCTTGCTTGCCGCGCAGGCCAGCCACGCCGATCCGGTGCCGGTCCCGGCCGACAAGGCCGTCTATGTCGGTGAATGGCTGGGCGAGAAGATGCGCCTGAACATCCACCAGGACGGCCACGTCGACTACAAGCGCGACCAGCCCGGCAAGAACATCAACTTGAACGTCGACCTGCAAGGCTTCCAGGGCGACAATTTCGACGTCGGCGCCGCCTTCCTGCGCTCGACCTTCGTGGTCAGCAAGCCGCCGCACCGCGAGGGCGGCAAGTGGAAGATGACGGTCGACGGCGTCGAGCTGACCCGGGTCCAGTGAAGCCGCGTCGGCGCTTTGTAAGCAGTTGTCTGCTGTGTAAGCGATTGTAAAGGCCGTCAACAGACTGGGAGGGTGCCTCGTTTTAGGATCAAGTGACACGGGATGTGCACTGAAACCCAAAACTACTGAGGACCCTTCATTATGAAACGCACCATCGCTACCCTGATCGCCGGCCTGTTCGCCACCGCTGCGTTTGCACAGACTCCCGCACCGACCAGCCCGGCGCCGACCGCCGCGCCCGCATCGACCGTGTCGCCGGCCGTCGGCAAGGCCGCCGCCGAGCACGACAAGTCGGCCGCCCAGCATGATGCCAACAACACCGGTTCCAATGGCGGCAGCGATGCCAAGACCACCACCGACACCAAGCCGGCCAAGCACACCAAGAGCAAGCACAAAGCCAAGGCCAAGTCGAAGACCGACGGCGACACCACCAAGACCAGCGAACAAAGCACGGTCGCCGACGCCGGCGCCAGCAGCATCAACAACGCCAAGTCGGGCAGCAAATAAGCCGCACACAAGCAGAAACAAGCAGCAAACAACGACCCACTTCATTAAGATAACACCAAGGACACTACCATGAAACGCACCGCAGCTACCCTGATCGCCACCCTGTTCGCTACCGCCGCTTTTGCCCAGACCACGACCGCACCGGCATCGAGCACGACCACAACGTCGACCACCGTCGCCGCGCCGGCCGGCGTGAAAGCCACCGCCAAGCACGACACCGCCGTCGTGGCAGCCGATGCGAAAGCCGCCGGCCAGGAAGTCAAGGCTGACGCCAAGGACGCCAAGGCCGAAGTGAAAGCCGACGTCAAGCACGCCAAGGCCGTGCACAAAACCAAGAAGGCGACCCGCGCCAAGGTGAAGGCCGAGACCAACACCGAAACCAAGGACGCCACCACCACGACCAGCACCACCAGCACCACCACCGCCGCCAAGTAATCCCCGGCAGCGTCGGCAATAAAAAAGCCCGCACATCGATGCGGGCTTTTTCACGTTCGGCGTAGTCAGTCACACCTTGAGGAATTCCTCGCGTCCGCCCAGCCAGCGCTGCAGGTGCGCGTCGACGATCGCATCAAACTCCGGCGTGCCGGCCTCCAGCAGCCAGGCCGCGACGTCGCGCGCCTGCTCGACGATCCACTGATCGGTTTCCAGGTTGGCGAAGCGCAGCATCGCCTGGCCCGACTGGCGCGCGCCCAGGAATTCGCCGGGGCCGCGGATCTCGAGGTCGCGCCGCGCGATCTCGAAGCCGTCGGTGGTTTCGCGCATCGTCATCAATCTCTGCTTGGCCACCGGGCCGAGCGGGCTCTGATACAGCAGCAGGCAGACGCTGGCCGCCGAGCCGCGGCCCACGCGTCCGCGCAGCTGGTGCAGCTGCGACAGGCCGAAGCGCTCGGCGTGCTCGATCACCATCAGCGACGCGTTCGGCACGTCGACGCCGACCTCGATCACGGTGGTCGCCACCAGCACGTGCACTTCGCCGGCCGAAAAGCCATCCATGATCACCTGCTTCTCGGCCGGCTTCATGCGCCCGTGCACCAGGCCGACCACCAGGTCGGGCAGGGAGGCGGCCAGCGTCTCGAAGGTTTCGGTGGCGGTCTGCAGCTGCAGCGCTTCCGATTCTTCGATCAGCGGACAGACCCAGTACACCTGTCGGCCTTCGAGCGCGGCCGCGTGCACGCGCTCGATCACCTCGTCGCGCCGGTTCTGGTCGATCGCGCGCGTGACGATCGGACTGCGTCCCGGCGGCAGCTCGTCGATGACGGACACTTCCAGGTCGGCGTAGTAGGTCATCGCCAGCGTGCGCGGGATCGGCGTGGCCGACATCATCAGCTGGTGCGGCACCAGGCCATCGCTGCCCTTGTTGCGCAAGGTAAGGCGCTGGCCGACGCCGAAGCGGTGCTGCTCGTCGACGATGACGATGCCGAGCCTGGCGAACTGCACGCTGTCCTGGATCAGCGCGTGCGTGCCGACCACCAGGTGGGCCTCGCCCGATTCGACCAGCTCGTTGGCCGCCTGCTTTTCCTTTTTCTTCAGGCTGCCGGTCAGCCACGCGACCTTCACGCCCAACGGCTCCATCCACGCGGCGATCTTGCGAAAATGCTGCTCAGCCAGGATCTCGGTCGGCGCCATCAGCGCGGCCTGGTAGCCGCTGTCGATCGCTTGGGCGGCCGCGAGCGCGGCGACCACGGTCTTGCCGCTGCCGACGTCGCCTTGCAGCAGGCGCTGCATCGGGTAGTCTTCGACCAGGTCGGCGCGGATTTCCTTGACCACGCGCTGCTGGGCGCCGGTCAGCGCGAACGGCAGCACTTTCAAAAAGGCTTCGGACAGCTGGCCGACCGCGGCCAGCACCGGGGCGCCTTTTTCGCGCCGCGCCTGCTGCGCGCGTTTTAAAGACAGCTGCTGGGCCAGCAGCTCGTCGAATTTCACCCGGTTCCAGGCCGGATGGGTGCGCTCGGTTAGCGCGTGCTCGTCGACGTCAGGCGGCGGGTAGTGCAGCAGGCGCACGGCCGGCTGGAACTCGGCCAGGTTCAGGCGCGTGCGCACCGCTTGCGGCACCGTGTCGGTCCAGTCGACGCGGCGCATGGCCTCGGCGATCGCGCGCCGCAGCACGGTCTGCGACAGGCCTTCGCCGGCGGGGTACACCGGCGTCAGCGAATTGGGCAGCGGCGCACCCTCGTTGACGATTTTATAAACCGGATGGACCATCTCGGCGCCGAAGAAGCCGTGCCGGACCTCCGCGCGTGCGCGTACGCGCGTGCCCTCGGCCAGCTGCTTGACCTGGCTGCCATAAAAATTCATGAAGCGCAGCTGGATGTCCGAGGTCTCGTCGGCGATCGACACCAGCAGCTGGCGCCGTGGTTTATAGCTGATCTCGTTTTTGATGACGACGCCTTCGACCTGCGAGACGTGGCCGCCGCGCAGACAGGCCTCGCGGATCGGCACGATCTGGGTCTCGTCCTCGTAGCGCATCGGCAGGTGCAGCACCAGGTCCATGTCGGTGCGCAGGCCGAGCTTGGCGAGCTTGCTTTCGATCGAAGCCGCGGGCTTGGCCGGCTTCTTCGCCGGCGTTTTGGCCGGCGTTTCGGCTGAGGTGCGCGCCGGGTTTTTAAGGTTCGTTGCGGGCATAAAGAGGGGTCTGGCGCGTATTGTCGTTGTTGCAGGATGAGCCGTCTTGCGGCCGGTCCGCGCCCTCCACATGACATCAGCGTGTAAAATAGAGGGTTCGCCACATACGCTCGAGCCCATATTGTAAGGCTCCCAGCATCGTTTTACCCACAAATGAGCAGAACCTACTCCCTCTCCGACTTCGATTTCGACTTGCCGCCCGAGCGCATCGCCCAGGCGCCGCTGCCGGACCGCAGCGCGTCGCGCCTGCTGCAGCTCGACGGTGACCAGATCACCGATCGCCATTTCGCCGACATCGTCGACCAGCTGCAAAGCGGCGACCTGCTGGTGATGAACAACACGCGCGTGCTGAAGGCGCGCTTCTTCGGCCAGAAGGATACCGGCGGCCAGGTCGAGGTGCTGGTCGAGCGCGTGCTTGATCCGCGCACGGTGCTGGCCCAGGTGCGCGCGTCGAAGTCGCCGAAACCGGGCTCGCGCATCCGCCTGGCCGACGCCTTCGAGGTCGGCGTCGGCGAGCGCGCGGGCGAATTTTTCACGCTCCACCTTCCGGATGAACAGCGTGGCGACGTATTCGACCTGATCGAAGCGCACGGCCGCCTGCCGCTGCCGCCCTACATCGAGCACGACGCCGACGACTTCGATGAGCAGCGTTACCAGACCGTCTACTCGAAAGAGCCGGGCGCCGTCGCTGCGCCGACCGCCGGCCTGCACTTCGACCAGCCGCTGCTGGACAAGCTGGCCGCGAAAGGCGTGCGCATCGCGTATGTGACGCTGCACGTCGGCGCCGGCACCTTCCAGCCGGTGCGCGTCGAAGACCTCAGCGCGCACAAGATGCACAGCGAGTGGTACACGATCGCGCAAGAGACCGTCGACGCCGTGCGCGCAGCCCAGGCCGCCGGCCGCGACGTGGTGGCGGTCGGCACGACCTCGCTGCGCGCGCTGGAATCGGCGTCGCAGTCGGGCGAACTAAAAGCCGGCAGCGACGACACCGCGCTGTTCATCACGCCGGGCTACCGATTCAAGACGGTCACCCGCCTGATCACCAACTTCCACCTGCCGAAATCGACGCTGATGATGCTGGTCTCGGCCTTTGCCGGCTACGACGAAATCCGCAAGGCTTACGCGCACGCGATCGCCAGCGAATACCGCTTCTTCAGCTATGGCGATGCGATGCTCTTGACCACCGAATCGACTGAACGCGCACGCGTGACCCCGCAAACGAATTAATCACATGCTCGAATTTACCCTCCTTAAAAAAGACACCAGCGGCCTGTCGCACGCACGGCGCGGCCGCCTGAAACTGAACCACGGCACCATCGAGACGCCGATCTTCATGCCGGTCGGGACCTATGGTTCGGTCAAGGCGATGGACCCGATCGAGCTCAAGGAAGTCGGCTCGCAAATCATCCTCGGCAATACCTTCCACCTGTGGCTGCGCCCGGGCACCGAGGTGATGGACAAGTTCGGCGGCCTGCACGGTTTCATGGGCTGGGACAAGCCGATCCTGACCGACTCCGGCGGCTTCCAGGTGTTTTCGCTGGGCGCGATGCGCAAGATCACGGAAGAGGGCGTCAAGTTCGCCTCGCCGATCGACGGTTCGCGCCTGTTCCTGTCGCCCGAAATCTCGATGCAGATCCAGCGCTCGCTCAATTCCGACATCGTGATGCAGTTCGACGAGTGCACGCCGTACGAGATCGACGGCCGGCCGGCCACGGCCGAGGAAGCGGCCAAGTCGATGCGCATGTCGCTGCGCTGGGCCCAGCGCTCGATCAACGAGTTCAACCGCGGCGAGAACCCGAACGCGCTGTTCGGCATCGTGCAGGGCGGTATGTACGAGCGCCTGCGCGATGAATCGCTGGCCGGCCTTGAAGACATCAACTTCCCGGGCCTGGCGATCGGCGGCCTGTCGGTCGGCGAGCCGAAAGAGGACATGATGCGCGTGCTGGAACACGTCGGCCCGCGCCTGCCGGAAAACAAGCCGCACTACCTGATGGGCGTCGGCACGCCGGAAGACCTGGTGGCCGGCGTGGCCAACGGCGTCGACATGTTCGACTGCGTGATGCCGACCCGCAACGCGCGCAACGGCTGGCTGTTCACCCGCTTCGGCGACCTGAAGATCAAGAACGCCCGCTATAAGGACGATACGGCGCCGCTGGACGAGACGTGCACGTGCTATTGCTGCAAGAATTTCTCGCGCGCCTACCTGCACCACCTGCACCGCTCGAAGGAAATCCTGGGCGCGCGCCTGAACACCATCCACAACCTGCATTACTACCTGAACCTGATGCAGGAAATGCGCGATGCGATCGACCAGGACCGCTTCCATGCATTCCGCCTGCAATTCAACGCCGACCGCGCGCGCGGCGTCTAAGCTACCCTCTGCGCATATGGCGTTCTTACAACGCCATATGCGCCGCGCATGGGGAACCTCGGCGCCCGCTTTCCCATCCAATTAAATTCCTGCTAACGTCTTGCAATCAGGAACGACGTGACCACATGGCCGAAAGTGACCCTGGCCAAACCGCGGGTGCTAGAATACAGCGCTTGTTTTTCCACATACCATTACAAATCGGAGTCCTTGTGTTCTTCATTTCCAACGCTTACGCGCAAACTGCCGACGCCGCTGGCAACGCCGGCCTGCTGGGCAGCCTGACTACGTTTGCACCGATCATCATCATGGTCGTGGTCATGTACTTCCTCATGATCCGCCCGCAGCAGAAGCGCCAGAAAGAACTCCGCACGATGATGGACGCGCTGGGCAAAGGCGACGAAGTGATCACCGTCGGCGGCGTGCTCGGCCGCGTGACCAAGGTGACCGATGGCTACGTCACCATCGAAGTCTCGGCCGGTACCGAAATCGTCGTGCAGAAGAACGCCGTCACGGCGGTGATGCCGAAGGGCACCCTGAAGTCACTGTAATCCGACCATCATGAACCGCTATCCCATCTGGAAATACGCACTGATCCTGGTGACGGTGCTGCTTGGCCTGTTGTACACGGCGCCCAACTATTTCGTGGATTCGCCGGCGCTGCAGATCACCACTGGCAAGCAGACCGTCCATATCACCAGCGCTACCACCACCCAGGTCGCCGACGCGCTCAAGCGTGAAGGTATCGCGGCCGACGACGTGGTGCTCGAAAGCGCCGGCGACAGCAGCGCCGTGCGCGCGCGCTTCAAGACGCCGGACGCCCAGTTCAAGGCCAAGGCCGCGCTCGAGCGCGACTTGAACCGCGACCCGACCGACCCGGATTACATCGTCACCGTCAACCTGGCGAAAAACACGCCGCTGTGGATGCAGAAGCTGGGCGCCCAGCCGATGAATCTCGGCCTGGACCTGCGCGGCGGCGTGCACTTCATGCTGCAGGTGAACACCAAGGAAACGCTGGAAACCCGCATGAAGGCGATCCAGTCGTCGGTGCGCAGCCTGCTGCGCGAGCAGAACGTGCGTCACGCCGGCATCGAGCGCAACGGCGACCGCATCGAGGTCCGCTTCCGCGACCACGCCACGCGCACGCAAGCGCGCAAGGTGCTGGCCAACGCCAACCCGGACCTGCAATTCGCCGACGCCGCCGACGGCACCGACCAGAAGCTGGTGGTCACACTGAAGCCGGCCGCGCTGCAGCGCGTGGTCGAAGAAGGCGTCAAGCAGAACATTTCCACCCTGGGCAAGCGCATCAACGAACTGGGCGTGACCGAACCGGTCATCCAGCAGCAGGGCGCCGACCGCATCGTGGTCGAGCTGCCGGGCGTGCAGGACGTGGCCCACGCGAAGGACATCATCGGCCGCACCGCGACGCTGGAATTCCGCGCCGTCGACGAGTCGATCACGCCGGGCACCGAACTGAACGCCACCATCCCGCTGAACTCGGAACTGTTCACCCAGGGCGAGAACGTGCCGGTGGTGGTGTCGAAGGACGTCATCGCGGGCGGCGAGTCGATCGTCAGCGCCACCGCCGGCTTCGACCAGAACCAGCGTCCGGACGTGAACATCGAGCTGAACGACGAAGGCGGCCGCAAGATGCGCGCCTTCACCCGCGACCACGTCGGCAAGCGCATGGCGACCCTGCTCAAGGAAAAGGGCAAGTACACCGTGCTGCAGGTCGCGACCATCCAGAGCGACTTCGGCAAGAACTTCCAGACCACCGGCAATTTCACGCCGCAACAAACGGCTGAACTGGCCCTGCTGCTGCGCTCAGGCGCGCTGTCGGCGCCGATGGACTTCGTGGAAGAGCGCGTGGTCGGCCCGCAGCTGGGCGCCGAGAACATCGCGCGCGGCCTGCACTCGACCGTGTGGGGCTTCGTCGCGATCGCGATCTTCATGGTGATCTACTACCAGCTGTTCGGCTTCTTCAGCGTGGTGGCGCTGGCCTGCAACCTGCTGTTCCTGCTGGCCATCCTGTCGACGCTGCACGCCACGCTGACCCTGCCGGGTATCGCCGCAATCGCGCTGGCGCTCGGTATGGCGATCGACGCCAACGTCTTGATCAACGAGCGCATCCGCGAGGAGCTGCGCAGCGGGAATACGCCGCAGGCGGCGATCGCGGCCGGTTTCGATCGCGCCTGGGCGACCATCCTGGACTCGAACGTGACCACGCTGATCGTCGGCCTGGCGCTGCTGGTGTTCGGCTCGGGTCCGGTGCGCGGCTTCGCCATCGTGCACTGCCTGGGCATCCTGACCTCGATGTTCTCGGCGGTGTTCGTCTCGCGCGGCGTGGTGAACCTGTGGTACGGCCGCAAGAAGAAACTCGGCAAGATCGCCATCGGCACCGTGTGGACGCCCGGCGTCACCGCGACCGCGGGCACCGGCGCCAATCGCGTCGTCAAGAAATAAGCAGGAGCGAGAACCAAGATGGAATTTTTCAAGATCAAACGGGACATCCCGTTCATGCGCAACGCCTTGATCTTCAACGCGATCTCGGCGCTGACCTTCGTTGCCGCGGTGTTCTTCCTGGTGACCAAGCACCTGAATTTCTCGGTCGAGTTTACCGGCGGCACCGTGATGGAAATGCACTACGCCCATCCGGCCGACCTGGAAAAGATCCGCGCCAGCATCTCGAAGCTCGGTTACGAGCAGCCCGAGGTGACGCCGTTCGGCACCGCCAACGACGTCCTGCTGCGCCTGCCGGTGCGCAAGGGTGCGACCGACGTGGCTGGATCGAACGTCGTGTTCAACGCGCTGTGCGCCAGCGAAGGCGGGACGGCCAAGCAGGTCCAGATGACCGGCGCCAAGGGCGAAGCCATCGCCCACACCAGCTGCGTGAATGCGGCAGGCAGCGAACTGGTCGGCCTGCAGCGCGTCGACTCGGTCGGCGCCCAGGTCGGCGATGAACTGGCCACCAACGGCCTGAACGCACTGGTCATGGTCGTGATCGGCGTGATGATCTACCTGGCCGTGCGCTTCGAATGGAAGTTCGCGGTGGCGGCGATCGTCGCCAACCTGCACGACGTCGTGATCATCCTCGGCTTCTTCGCCTTCTTCCAGTGGGAATTCTCGCTGACCGTGCTGGCCGCGATTCTGGCGGTGCTGGGCTACTCGGTCAACGAATCGGTCGTGATCTTCGACCGGATCCGCGAAACCTTCCGCAAGGAGCGCAAGCTGTCCGTGACCCAGGTCATCGACCACGCGATCACCAGCACGATCTCGCGCACGATCATCACCCACGGTTGTACCGAGATGATGGTGCTGTCGATGCTGTTCTTCGGCGGCGAAGCGCTGCACTACTTCGCGATCGCGCTGACCATCGGCATCCTATTCGGTATCTACTCGTCGGTGTTCGTGGCCGCGGCGATCGCCATGTGGCTGGGCGTCAAACGCGAAGACCTGATCAAGCCGGTCAAGGAACGCGACGATACCGGTGGCGCGGTGGTGTAAAGCACTGTCTACGACACAAAAAAGCCGTCCGGCCTAGCCGTGACGGCTTTTTTATTGGTTTTTCTCAATGTCCAAACGCAAGATTAGTGATTTCAGCGCGTTTTTTTAGTTATGTGAAGCAACGCACAGAGGCACCTTCAGGCTGGCCGTACTATGGACTCGTCTCTTTCAGGACATCCCTAGTTTTGGACTTCACCCGCTCCCCTCAACGGAGCGGGTTTTTTTTTGTGGGTTCTGATCGTGCGTCTGGTCAAAAAGACCAACGTTACAGATTTATATCAATAAATTTAACAAGTGTGAGTCAGCGCACAGAGGGTACAGGTCGAGGGAACTAAGATGGACCTGTCTCTTTCAGGACATCCCTAGTTTTGGACTTGGCCCGCTCTCGCAGCGGGCGTTTTTTTGTCCAAAAGAACGACGTCAGGCCAGCGCCGCTTCCAGACCGCGCACTTCGGCCTCGGATTCCAGCAGGATGGTGGCCAGGGTACCGTCCCCGACCGCGAAATCGATCGTGGCGGCGGTCTGCAGGCCAGCCATGCCCGGCCGTTCCAGCAGCGGCGAGGGCGTCGGCGACAGATCGTTCGCCAGCAGCAGCGTGTCGCCCAGGGTTTCGGGCGGCAGTGCGCGCATGCCATTCCACAGCGCCTCGATCGCCCCCATCACCGGCGCCGGCACGCCTAGCTTGAGCAGCACGCCCCGGCCCACCGCGATTTCACCGAATTCGATCCACTCATCGGCGCCGCCCTCCAGCAGGCCCGGGAATTCCGGTGCGCGCGACAGCACGTAAAACCCGCCGACCTCGTGCACGATGCCGGCGAACATCGCCGTGTCCGGATCGACGTTCGACACGCGCCGCGCGATCACCTGCGACAGCGCCGCCACGTGGGTCGAGTGCTTCCACAATTGATCGGCCTTGGCGCGCAAGCCTGGCTCCTGGATGCTGCCGGCCAGCTGGCGCACGGTGACGGCCGCCGCCAGCGCGCCGAGCGTGCGAAAACCGACGCGCTGCACCGCCGCGCGCACGTTGGTGACGTCCTGGCCGCTGCGGTTGTAGGCGGCCGAGTTGGCGATGGCGACGGTGCGCGCGGCCAGCAGCGGCTCGGTCTGGACCAGGCGTGCGGCCTCGTCGACGTGGCAGTCCGGATCGCTCAGTGCGCGTTGCAGCTTGAGCGTCGCGTCGACATTCGTGGGGAAGGTCAGTTCGCCGCGTCCGGCTTGTGCGGCGATACTCTTGAGGGCGTCGATTCTGTCCATCAGAAAATTATACTCCCAATAAACAGTACTGCTGCGCAATCAAAAGGCAGCAGCGAGCCGACAGAAGCAGGTCAAGTCTCGCTGAAGATCGCGTCGCAGCCGTCCTTGGGTTCCTCGGTGTCTTGCAGTTCGTCGACCAGGCCGAGGTCGAACAGTTCCTCGACGGCGTTCATGAAGCTGTTCAGCTTGGTGGCGCCGATCAGGCGGTAGATCTCGCCGGCCTCGTTGCGCACGCCGATCAGCATCTCTTCCTGGCGCACCTCGTCGGGCGAGGCGACGTCCAGCAACAGGTTGCCGATGATGTGCTTGTCGAAATGTGCGGGCTTTTTACCTTCGAGCAGTGCGGTTTTCACGGTGAGTCCTTCGTTTGCTGGCTTTGTGACATGGATGAATGTCCGCGATTATAGCCGCCAACGCCGCAGGCCGCCGGTCCGCCCGCGCGGTCGTTCCTCCACAGTCGTTCCCCGCAGTCTTTCCCATCCATGGTCGAGACGGGTACCATAGCCGGATGAACCAGCAACTGCGCGGTATTGCCGCCCTCGTCATCGTCGTCCTCGTGTGGGGCACCACCTTTCCGGCCATGAAAGACCTCACCGCGACCTTCACGCCGGTGTGGATCATCCTGACCCGCTTCGCGATCGCCGCGCTGCTGCTGGCGCCGTTCCTGTGGCGCGCACGCCTGGCCGACCTGCGCTCGGGAATGCTGCTGGGCGTGCTGCTGTTCTTCTGCTACCTGTTCCAGATCGAGGGCCTGGCGCTGACCAGCTCGAACCGCAACGCCTTCATCTGCGGCCTGAACGTGCTGGTGGTGCCGCTGCTGGGCATCTTCCAGGGACGCCTGCCCGAGCGCCGCATCGTGCTGGCGCTGGCGCTCGCGGTGGCCGGCTTGACGGCGCTGTGCTGGGACGGCGGCGCCTGGGGCCGCGGCGACACGCTGGCGCTGCTGGCCGCCCTGGCGTTCGGCGCCTACGTCAAGCTGATGGAAGTGCGCACGCGCCAGGCGACCCGCCTGATGAGCGTGACCGCGGCGCAAATCTCCACCGTCGGCGTATGCGCGGCGCTCTGGCTGCTGGCGCGCGAACTGCCGCCGGGCGGAGCGGCCATGGACAGCTATTGGCACGGCATCGCCGGCAAGCTGGGGCACTACTGGCTCAACTTCGCCTACCTGGGCGTGCTGTGCACCGCGACCATCATCTCGATGCAAGCCTGGGGCCAGGCGCGCACGAGCGCCAACGAAGCCGCCGTGATCTATTCCTTCGAGCCCGGCGCGGCCGCCTGCTTCGGCTACCTGTGGCTGGGCGAGGCGATGACGGCGCGCGGCTGGCTCGGTGCGGCATTGTTGATCTCCGGTATGATTGTCAGCCAATGGAATAGCGAGGGCCGGCCCGCCGCCGCGCTCGCGCCCGAGTAGTCATCCGAGTAGTCATCACCCAGCAATGATCCCGACCCGCCACGCGCCCGCGCGCGCCCGCGCATGACGCCGCAATACGCCGACCTGTCCCGCCTCGCGCTGGAGGCGCCGCTGCGCGTGCTGCTGGTGAATGCCGGCGAACCTGATTCGCTGACCTGGTCCGGCCTGGTCCAGCCGCTGCGCCTGGCGGCCAAGGTGCTCGGGCCGGAGCGCCTGCACGTCGACGTGCGCAGTCCCGACAAGTTCGCCGGCGAGGCGCGCCATCACTGGCACCTGGTGCTGCTGGTCGCCGACGAGGCTGAGGCCGGCCTGCGTCCGGCCAATATGCGCACGCTGGCCGGGCACTGCCGCAATGCGCCGTGCTGGGGCGGCGTCGGCGCCGGCGTGCTGTGGCTGGCCGAGACCGGCGCCTTCAACGGCGTGCGCACCGCGCTGCCCTGGTCGCTGTATGCGGAGGCCGAGGCGATCGCCGACCAGGCCCTGTTCAGCCCGCACCTGTACGAGATCGATCATACCCGTCTGACCTGCTGCGGCGGCGCGGCCAGCATCGACTTCGCATCGACGCTGATCGGCCTGCTGTTCGGCGCCACGGTCCAGGCGCAGGTGAAGGAAGTGCTGTGCATCGACCGCGTGCGCGGCCCCGAGGAGCGCCAGCGGGTCGCGCTGCAGGCCCGCTTCGGCGCGCTGCAGCCCAAGCTGAGCGAGGCGGTGACGCTGATGGAAGCCAACCTCGAAGAGCCGCTCTCGACCGACGAGATCGCGCAGCTGGCCGGCGTCTCGCGGCGCCAGCTGGAGCGCCTGTTCAAGCAATACCTGGGCAGCCTGCCGTCGCGCTACTACCTCGAGCTGCGCCTGCAGCGCGCGCGCCAGCTGCTGCGCGACACCAACCACTCGATCGTGCAGGTGGGGCTGATGTGCGGGTTCTCGTCGGGCTCGCACTTTTCGACGGCGTTCGGGGCGCTGTTCGGGAATACGCCGCGCGAGGAGCGGCAGAGGAAGCTGGGGCAGTAACGCTTTGTCATTCCCGGCACTGCCGGAAATGACTCCCGGCGAACGCCGGGATCCATGGAACGTATCCTACTTCGGACAGTCAGTATGGACCCCGGCCTTCGCCGGGGCGACTGCGTTGCTCGTCCAAAAACGAAAAACCCTGTCGCCATTTGAAAAGAACTGCAAGGTTTGACTTCCTTATAATGAAGCGCTCGGCGCGGCTGTTGGAGTTCGCGCGACCTTTCAATTTGGATGAGGAACCACGTCATGAATGCAAAGCTCGATTCGGGTGTCACCTCGGGTAGCACCGCCCGGCCAGTCACACGCCAGACCTTCGACGAGGTCCTCGTCCCGACTTACGCGCCGGCCGCGATGGTCCCGGTGCGCGCATCGGGCCTGGACGTCTGGGACCAGGAAGGCAAGCATTACCTCGACTTCACCTCCGGCATCGCCGTGTCCAGCCTGGGCCACTGCAACCCGGTCATCGTCGAGGCGCTGACCCGCCAGGCCAATACCCTGTGGCACGTCGGTAACGGCTACACCAACGAGCCGGTGCTGCGCCTGGCATCGGCCCTGATCGACGCCACCTTCGCCGACCGCGCCTTCTTCGCCAACTCGGGCGCCGAAGCCAACGAAGCCGCCCTCAAGCTGGCGCGCAAGTACGCGCACGGCAAGTTCGGCCCGCACAAGTCGCGCATCGTGTCGTGCTACGCGTCGTTCCACGGCCGCACGCTGTTCACCGTCTCGGTCGGCGGCCAGTCGAAGTACACCGAAGGCTTCGAGCCGCTCCCGCCGAGCATCAACCACATCAACTACAACGACATCGCATCGGCGCACGCCGCGATTACCGATGACGTCGCCGCCGTGATCGTCGAGCCGATCCAGGGCGAAGGCGGCGTGATCCCGGGCGACATCGAGTTCCTGAAAACGCTGCGCGAACTGTGCGACCAGACCGGCGCGCTGCTGATCTTCGACGAAGTGCAATCCGGCGTTGGCCGCACCGGCGCCCTGTACGACTACATGAACGTCGGCGTGACGCCGGACGTCCTGACCTCGGCCAAGGCGCTCGGCAACGGCTACCCGATCGGCGCCATGCTGACCACGGAAGAAATCGCCCAGGCGCTGAACGTCGGTTCGCACGGCACCACCTACGGCGGCAATCCGCTGGCCACCACGATCGCGCTGGCCGTGATCGAGCAGATCAACCAGCCGGCCTTTTTGGCGCGCGTGCGCGAAGCCTCGGCCAAGATCTTCGCCAACCTGGAAAAGCTGGCGGCCGACTACCCGCAGCTGTTCGCCAAGCCGCGCGGCAAGGGCCTGCTGATTGGCCTGCCGATGGCCGATGCGACCAAGGGCAAATCGAAGGACTACACCAAGGTCGCCGAAAAGCTCGGCCTGATGCTGCTGATTGCAGGCCCGGACGTGGTGCGCCTGGCGCCGGCGCTGGTGGTCTCGGACGAGCAGATCGCGGAAGCGGATCGCATCATGCGCGCCGCCGCCGACGCCTTCCTGGCCGGCTGACGCAAGCCAAAACAGCGACGGGACCGGGCGGCTAAGCTGACCGGTCTCGTCGTTCGATGCCTTTTCTGGAGATCCCATGTACGTTGTCCGTCCGGTAGACACCGCGGATGTCGGCGCCCTCGAGACGCTGCTTGCCGACTCCATGCCGGGAGTGCACACGCTGCCGCGCACGCGCGAAAAAATCGCCGCGCTGGCCGAACGCTCGGTCGCCTCGTTCGCCGCCCACGTCGACATCCCCAGCGAAGAGACTTACCTGTTCGTGCTGGAAGACCTCGAGACCCGTGAACTGGTCGGCACCGCCGCGATCCATGCGTCGGCCGGTTCGAACGGCACTTATTTCGCGTTCCGCAACGACGTGATCCAGCAGGTCTCGCGCGACCTGAACATCAGCCACAGCGTGCATGCGCTCACGCTGTGCTCGGAGCTGACCGCGTATTCGCAGCTGTCAGGTTTCAGCGTACGCGAGCGCGCGCGCGCGGGACGCGAGGCGGCGCTGCTGTCGCGCGCACGCCTGCTGTACGCGGTGCTGGCGCCGCACCGCTTCGGCGACCGCTTCTTCGTGCCGCTGGCCGGCGTCACCGACGAGAACGGCCAGTCGCCGTTCTGGGATGCGCTGGGCCGCAAGTTCTTTAAGATGGATTTCCTCGATGCCGAACGCACCATCGGCGGCGCGCGCAACCGCACGCTGATCGTCGAGCTGATGCCGCACTACCCGGTGTACGTGCCGCTGCTGCCCGGCCCGGCGCAGGCGGCGATGGGGCAGATCCACCCGAGCGGCGAACTGGCCTTCAACCTGCTGACGGAAGAGGGCTTCGAAGCCGACGAATACGTCGACATCTTCGATGGCGGTCCGATCCTGCAGGCGCACAAGCATGCGCTGCGCTCGTTCTCGGGCGCGATGGTGCGCAAGGTCGCCAACGCCGAGCAGCGCCCGCCGACGCGCGGCGGCAAGGCGACCATGGTCGACTACGCCGTGGCCTGCGGCGAGCGCAACTTCCGCGCGATCGTGCTGGCCTGCGAGCCGGCCGAGAACTCGGAGTCGGTCTGCCTGCCGCCGGCGGCGCGCGAAGCGCTCGGCGTGGCCACCGGCGACAGCGTCACCTGTGTGCGAATCTAAAGCGAAAGACAAGGAACCACCATGCTCGTAATTCGCGCAATCACCATGGACGACGTCGATCCGCTGATCGAGATGGCGCGCCAGGTCGGCAGCGGCATGACCACGCTGAAACCCGACCGCGACATGCTCGGCGAACGGGTCGCGACCGCGGTCGCCTCGTTCGCGCAGACCATCCCGCCGGAACAGCGCGACTACATGTTCGTACTGGAAGACACCGCCAATGGGCGCCTGGCCGGCGTATGCGCCATCAAGGGCGCGGTCGGCTTGACCGAGCCGTTTTATAACTACCGCATCGGCACGCTGGTGCACTCCAGCCGCGAACTGAACGTGTTCACGCGCATGGACACGCTGTACCTGTCGAACGACCTCACCGGCTCGAGCGAACTGTGCTCGCTGTTCCTGATGCCGGAATACCGCACCGGCCACAACGGCAAGTTCTTGTCCAAGAGTCGCTTCCTGTTCATCGCCCAGTTCCAGCACCTGTTCACCGAAAAGATCATCGCCGAGATGCGTGGTTACCAGGCCGAGGACGGCACCTCGCCGTTCTACGAAGGCCTGGGGCGCCACTTCTTCAAGATGGACTTCGACCACGTCGACGGCCTGACCGCGATCGGAAAAAAATCCTTCATCGCCGAGCTGATGCCGCGCCAGCCGCTGTACGTGGCCTATCTGCCGGACGATGCCCAGGCGGTGATCGGCCACGTGCACCGCTCGACGCTCCCAGCGCGCAAATTGCTGGAGCAGGAAGGCATGCACTATGAAGGCTACGTCGACATTTTCGACGCCGGCCCGGTGCTGCAGGGCCGTGTGTCGGAGCTACGCGCGGTGCGCGACAGCGTGCCGACCGTGGCCGACGAAGGCGTGCCTGAAGGCGAGTGCGACATCACGCTGGTGTCCAACACGCGCCTGGACGACTTCCGCATGATCCTCACGCAGGCCTGCGCCGGCGGCACCCAGGTGCCGCTGTCGGTGCGCGAACTGCAACTGCTGCATTGCCAGGCGGGCGACCCGGTGCGCACGCTCTCACTCAATGTAAGGAAACCCATCAATGGCTAACCTGTCGAATTACATCAACGGCGCATGGAGCGAAGGGCATGGCCCGCTGCTGGCCACGATCGACCCGTCCACCGGCCGCCAGACCTGGACCAGCAACGAGTCCACGGGCGAGGACGTCGCGCGCGCGGTCGCGTCCGCGCGCGAGGCGTTCGAAGACTGGGCGCTGCGCCCGCTCGAAGAGCGCGTCGCGATCTGCCAGCGCTTCCGCGACCTGCTCAAGGAACATAACGAGGAACTCGCGCAGATCATCGCCGAGGAAGTTGGCAAGCCCTTGTGGGAAGCGCGCACCGAAGTCACGACGATGGCCAACAAGGTCGACATCTCGGTGCAGTCGTACACGGCGCGCACCGGCGAGACCAGCGCGAAGGTCGCGGACGGCAACGCCGTGCTGCGCCACCGTCCGCATGGCGTGTTCGCCGTGTTCGGGCCGTACAACTTCCCGGGCCACCTGCCGAACGGCCACATCGTGCCGGCTCTGATCGCCGGGAATACGCTGGTGTTCAAGCCGAGCGAATACGCGCCGCGCACGGCGGTGCGCACGGTGCAGCTGTGGGTCGAGGCCGGCCTGCCGAAGGGCGTGCTGAACCTGGTCAACGGCGGCCGCGAGACCGGCATGGCCTTAGGCGCCCACCCGGACGTCGACGGCATCCTGTTCACCGGCAGCAGCCACACTGGCGTCGCGCTGCATAAACAGTTCGGCGGCATCCCGGGCAAGATGCTGGCGCTGGAAATGGGTGGCAACAACCCGCTGGTGGTGTGGAACGTCAAGGAAATCGATCCGGCCGTGCACCATGCGGTGATGTCGGCGTTTATTTCGGCCGGCCAGCGCTGCACCTGCGCGCGCCGCCTGATCGTGCACGACACGCCGCAAGGCCAGGCCTTCATCGACCGTTTGGTGGAAGTCGCGGGCAAGCTCGAAGTCGGCGCCTCGAACGCCGAGCCGCAGCCGTTCATGGGCCCGGTCGTATCAAGCGCAGTTGCCAAGAAGCTGGTGCAGGCGCAGGAGATGCTGGAACAGAAGGGCGGCAAGGTGCTGCTGCGCATGCGCCAACTGAATCCGGACACCGGCTTCGTTACCGCCGGCATCGTCGACGTGACCGGCGTGCAGGACATCCCCGACGAAGAGTGGTTCGGGCCGCTGTTGCAGATCGTGCGGGTACAGGATTTCGACGAGGCGATCCGCATCGCCAACGCTACCGAGTTCGGCCTGGCCGCGGCGCTGCTCTCGCCGCAGGAAGACTTGTGGAAGCGCTTCGCGATCCGCGCCAAGGCCGGCGTGGTCAACTGGAACCGTCCGACCACCGGCGCGGCCAGCTCGGCGCCGTTCGGCGGCGTCGGCAAGTCGGGCAACCATCGCCCGAGCGCCTATTACGCGGCCGATTACTGTGCCTACCCGGTCGCATCGATCGAGACGTCCGAACTGGAAATGCCGGCCAAGCTGTCGCCCGGCCTGCACTTCTGAGGAGACCAGACACCGTCATGCGCAACGCTCGTGAATTCAACTTCGATGGCCTGGTCGGGCCGTCGCACAACTACGCCGGCCTCTCGTTCGGCAACGTCGCTTCCTTCAACAACGTGCGCAGCGCCTCGAACCCGCGCCAGGCCGCGCTGCAGGGCCTGGCCAAGATGCGCGACCTGGCCGCGCGCGGCTTCGCCCAGGCGGTGATGCCGCCGCAGGCGCGTCCCAACTTCCGCATGCTGCGCAAGATCGGCTTTTCCGGTACCGACGCCGACGTGCTGGCCCAGGCCTGGCGCGAGGCGCCGGTGATCCTGTCGTGCGCCTGGTCGGCCTCGCCGATGTGGACCGCCAACGCGGCCACCGTCAGCCCGTCGAGCGACACCGCGGACGGCCGCGTGCACTTTACCGCCGCCAACCTGAACAACAAGCTGCACCGCGCCGAAGAACACGTGCAAGCCACGCGCACGCTGCGCGCGCTGTTCGCCGATCCGGACCGCTTCGTGGTGCACGATGCGCTGCCGTCGACGCCGGCCTTCGCCGACGAAGGCGCGGCCAACCACACGCGCTTCGCCAGCGCTTACGGCGCGGCCGGCGTCGAGTTCTTCGTCTACGGCCGGGTCGAGTTCGACCCATCGGCACCCAGCCCGAAAAAATACCCGGCGCGCCAAACGCTGGAGGCATCGCAGGCGATCGCACGCCTGCACGGCCTGGACGCGGCGCGCACCGTGTTCGCCGCACAGAACCCGGACGTGATCGACCAGGGCGTGTTTCACAACGACGTGATCGCGGTCGGCAACGGCAACGTGCTGTTCTACCACGAGCAAGCCTTCGCCGACGAAGCCACCACGCTGGACGCGCTGCGCCGCGCGCTGGGCGCGGTCGACGCCGACCTCGCGCCGGTGCGCGTGCCGACCGTCGCGGTGCCGGTCGCCGATGCCGTGGGCAGCTACTTGTTCAACAGCCAGCTGTTGTCCAAGGCGGACGGCAAGATGGCGCTGGTGGTGCCGCACGAGTGCCGCGAAAACGCCGCGGTGTCGAACTACCTTGCCGAACTGGTGATGAGTGGCGGCCCGATCGACGAACTGGTCGAATTCGACCTGCGCCAATCGATGCGCAATGGCGGCGGCCCGGCCTGCCTGCGCCTGCGCGTCAGCCTGACCGACGACGAGGCGGCGGCGATGCACCAGGGCGTGATCATGACCGAAGACTTGTACGCGCGACTGGTGCCCTGGGTCGAGCGCCATCACCGCGATCGCGTCGAGCCGCGCGACCTGGCCGACCCGCTGTTGGCGCGCGAGTGCGCGGCGGCGCTGGAAGATCTGGAACGCATCCTCGGCCTGCCGGGCTTGTACGACTGGTCGTGACGCACCTGAACGCCTTGAACATGTTCTAATGCTGGAATCGTTTCAGGCACAATGAATGAGAAGAATTAGGCGGGACAACCCTGCCCGACAATAGCTGGCGGACACGCGGCCACAAGCTGCACGGCCCCCAGCGCATACAAACAGCTTTGGAGATCGTAATGAATAAAGACATGCCCCAAGACCTGCGTACCCGTACGCTGGCGCTGGTCGACGAGAACGCGCAGCCGACCGAGCAAGTGAGCGCCCTGATCGGCGCCTGGCTCGGCGCCCTCGACGAAGAAGACCTGGCCGGCGTTTCGCCGGAGACGCTGGCGCCGATCCTGTCGAACGGCTTCGCCCAGCTGGTCAAGCGCACCGGCCACGGCTGCCAGATCGCCCAGCTGCGCCAGGCCGACGGCCGCTCGGGCATGTCGACCGCTCTCCTGATCCTCAACGACGACATGCCCTACCTGGTCGACTCGTTTGTGATGGCGATGCGCCGCCAGCGCGTGGTGGCCAGCGGCGTGATGAACGCCGTGCTGCCGGTCACGCGCGACGACGCCGGCGTCGTGACCTCGGTCGGCGACAGCGGTGCGCCGCTCGAATCGTATGTGCTTTGCCTGATCGGCGAAGACCTGCCGCAGGACGAGCTGCAAGCGCTGGTCGAGCGCATCCAGATGGTGGCCAACGACGCCGCCATCGTCCACCGCGACAACCTGGCCATGCGCGACCGCATGACCGAAGTCGCCGCCGCCGCCGCCGCGCGCGGTACGCCGAGCGGCCAGGAAGTCTCGTCCTTCCTCGAGTGGGCCAAGAACGAAGGCTTCGAGCCGTTCGGCTACGCCTACTATTTCGTGAAACCCGGCGTGCGCGAACTCGAACGCGACATCCCGAGCCGCATCGGCGTGCTGCAGGACACCTCGCACCCGGTCTACGCCACCAGCCTGCAGAACATCCCGGGCGACTTCGAGATCCTGTCCAAGCGCGAAGACACGCTCTCCATCGTGAAAGCCGACGTCGCCGGCACGCTGCACCGCGACCAGCCGCTCGACTTCATCGGCGTGCGCAACACCGACATCGAAGGCAACACCATCGGCGAGCACTGCTTCGTCGGCCTGTTTACCCGCGCCGCCACCTCGACGCCGCTGGCGCGCCTGCCGTTCGCGCGCGGGCGCGTGGCCAAGGTGCTCGGCATCGCCGGCGTGCGCCAGGAAGGCTTCCGCGCCGAGAAATTCATCGAGATCCTGGAATCCTTGCCGCGCACCGAAGCGCTGGAAGCCGATCCGGAATGGCTGGCCCAAGTGTGCAGCTCGGTGGTCTCGCTGTATAAGCAGCCGCGCGCCAAGGTGTTCGCGCGCCGCGACGTCTACCAGCGTCACCTGAACGTGCTGGTCTACCTGCCGCGCGAGCGCTACAGCGCCGCCGTGGTGGCTGCGCTGGCCCAGGCCTTGAAAGACAGCTCGGGCGCCGTCGACGTGCGCTCGCAGACCCTGGTCGCCGACGGCCCGCTGGCGCGCGTCTACCTGATCGCCCAGGCCGCACGCTACCCGCTCGACCTCGAAACCGACATCCAGCAGCCGCTGCTGGGCGTGCTGGATGGCTGGCATGACCGCTTCAGCGCGCTGGTCGATGGCGTCGACGACGTCCCGGCCCGCAACGCGCTGCGCAAATTGCTGCCTACGCTGCCGGTCAACTTCGTCGCCGCCACCGCGCCCGAAGTCGCCTTCCGCGACGTGCGCGCGATCCTCGCCAACGGCAAGCCGAACCACGTGTCGGTGCGCATCGAAGCCGACGACGCCGGCAACTGCCCGTCGATCCGCCTGTACTCCGCGCACACGACGCCGTCACTGTCGCGCATCCTGCCGGCGCTGCAGAACGCCGGCGTCGCGGTCGACCGCGAGCAGACCTTCTGGATCACCACCGCGGACGGCACGCGCCACTACGTCACCAGCCTGATCGTCGACGCCGAATCGGCCGCCAAGCTGGGCAAACCCGGCATCGCCGACGCCGCCGAAGACCTGTTCGCAGCCCTGTTCAACGACGAAGCCGAAGACGGCCGCCTGAACGGCCTGACCATCGAGGGCGGCCTGTCGATGCGCGAAGTGCAGCTGGTGCGCGCCTACCTCAGCTACTGGCGTCAGGCCGGCAGCAAGTTCACCACCCGCTACATGGCCGAGACGCTGCGTTCGCGCGCCGACCTGGCCAAGCAGCTGGTCGACGGCTTCCTGCTGCGCTTCGACCCGGCGCTGTCGCTGGACGAGCGCACCGCCGGCACCGTCAAGCTGAACGAGCTGAAGGCCAGCCTGGCCGACGTCAACCACGCCGACACCGAGGAAATCATGGCCTCGCTGGTCGACCTGGTGATGGCGACCGTGCGCACCAATTACTTCCAGGACGCGGCGCAAGGCGGCGACAAGATCATCTTCAAGTTCGACACCAGCCATCTGGCTCTGGTGCCGGAACCGCGTCCGTTCCGCGAGATCTACGTGTTCTCGCGCCGCTTCGAGGGCGTGCACCTGCGCGGCGGCCCGGTCGCGCGCGGCGGCCTGCGCTGGTCGGACCGCATGGAAGACTACCGCACCGAAGTGCTCGGCCTGGTGAAAGCACAGATGGTCAAGAACGCCGTGATCGTGCCGGCCGGCTCGAAGGGCGGCTTCGTCTGCAAGCAGATGCCGAAGGACGCGGTGCGTGAAGTCGTGGCAGCCGAAGGCGAAGCCGTGTACCGCCTGTTCATCGCCAGCCTGCTGGAAGTGACCGACAACCGCGTGCGCGGCGCCATCGTGCCGCCTAGCGAAACCGTGCGCTACGACCAGGACGATCCGTACCTGGTGGTCGCCGCCGATAAAGGCACCGCGACCTTCTCCGACATCGCCAACAGCATCGCCGTCTCGCGCGGCTTCTGGCTCGGCGACGCCTTCGCTTCGGGCGGCTCGAACGGCTACGACCACAAGAAGATGGGCATCACCGCCAAGGGTGCGTTCGAAGCGGTCAAGCGCCACTTCTATGAGATGGGCCACGACATGAGCAGCACCCCGATCACGATGGTCGGCGTGGGCGACATGTCGGGCGACGTGTTCGGCAACGGCGTGCTGTTGTCGCGCCAGCTGAAAGTGCTGGCGGCGTTCGACCACCGCCACATCTTCCTGGACCCGAACCCGGACGTCACCATCTCGTTCAAGGAGCGCCAGCGCATGTTCGCGCTGCCGCGCTCTTCGTGGGAAGACTACGACAAGAAGCTGATCTCGGAAGGCGGCGGCGTGTATCCGCGTAACGCGCGCCACATCGAGATCACGCCGCAAGTGCAGGCCGCGCTCGACATCAAGGAAACCACGCTCACGCCGGAAGAGCTGATGCACCGCATCCTGCTGGCGCCGGTCGACCTGTTCTACAACGGCGGCATCGGCACCTACATCAAGGCCGCCAATGAAACCCATGCGCAGGTGAAGGACCGCGCCAACGACAACATCCGCGTCGACGGCAACCAGCTGCGCGTGAAAGTCGTGGCCGAGGGCGGCAACCTGGGCGCGACCCAGGCCGGCCGCATCGAATTCGCGCTGGCCGGTGGCCGCATCTTCACCGATGCGATCGACAACTCGGCCGGCGTGGATTGCTCGGACCATGAAGTCAACGTCAAGATCTGGCTCGACACCGAAGTCAACGCCGGCCAGCTGGACGAAGCCGAGCGCAACCGCCTGCTGACCGAAATGACCGGCGACATCGAGCACCTGGTCCTGCGCGACAACAGCCTGCAGACCCACCTGCTGGTGCGCGAAGCCCAGGCGCAGAACAACGCGGCCGTGGTCGACGGCTATGCCGCGCTGATCGCCAGCCTGGAAGCCGAGGGAGCAGTCTCGCGCGAGCTCGAGCAGCTGCCGAGCGAAACCGAACTGCAGCGCCGCAAGGCCCTGGGCCTGGGCTTGACCACGCCGGAACTGGCGGTGGTGGTGGCCAACGTCAAGAACCGCTTCAAGCGCATCCTCGGCGCCATGCCGCTACTCGAACAGCCATGGGCCGAGACCATCCTGCGTCCGTACTTCCCACAGCAGCTGGTCGCGACCCGCGATCCGCTGGCGCACCCGCTGGCGAATGCGATCCTGGCGACCGTGCTGGCCAACGAAGCGGTCAACCGCTGCGGTCCGCTGATGCTGCGCGACCTGGCGCTCGAGCACCGCATCGACGAGGCCGAGGTGATCAAGGCCTGGGGCCGCGCCTGGTCGGCGCTGCACCTGGCGCCGGTGTTCGAGGCGCTCGACGAAAGCGCGCTGGCCGTGCCACGCGACGTCTCGCAAGCCGTCGACGCGCGGTCCCGCGTGATGCTGCGCACTGTGATCGAAGGCGTGCTGTCGCTGCCGGCGGAGCAAGCCGGCGCGGGCGGCATGGAAGAGCTGTCGAACCTGTTCTCGCAGCCCGAGCAGCTGCGCCAGATGGCGCCGTCCAAGCTCGAAGCCGACGCCCACGCCGGCCTGCCGTCCTCGTTTGCGCAGGCATGGCGCGCGGTCGACACGATCGAGTCGCTGGCGACCTTCCTGTTCGCGGCGGTGTCGGTGCAGCGGCCAAGCGGCATGTCACTGGCCCAGTTCCTGCACGCCGGCATGCTGCTGCGCAGCGCCGCCGGCATCGACACGCTGGAGCGCGGCCTGAAGCTGCCGGCCACCAGCAAGGCGCAGGAACAGCTGCGCAACTACGCGCTGCAAGCGCTGCGCCGTACCCAGCAGCGCCTGCTGCTGAACGTGCTGGAGCAGGCCAAGCGCGGTGGCGACATGGAAGGCGCGGTGCGCGAGCTGACCGGGGCGATGGGCCTCTCCGGCTACGCGCAGGCGACCGACCTGGAGCAGGCGATGCTCGACGTCTGGGCGCTGTCGGAAGGCTCGAGCCCGGACCGCATCGCGGCCGGCACCGCGGCCACCACCGTGACGGCGTAAGGCGATGGCAGCCGCTTCGTTCGAAGGGCTGCCGGAGTCGGTCCGGGCCCTGGCCCAGGCCGACTTCGGCGAGGTCGCCCGGCGCTTTACGCAGGCTGGCTTCACGGTCGG
>Ga0308160_10000715_pt1 | contig 56693 bp, 51 predicted proteins | sample PhyFR1_FD_201036 | JGI IMG/M metagenome (GOLD analysis project Ga0308160, IMG submission 201036) | Phyllosphere microbial communities from UC Gill Tract Community Farm, Albany, California, United States - DLSLF.R1 | ecosystem: Host-associated > Plants > Phyllosphere > Unclassified | place: USA...
CGCGGGTTCGAGCCCCGTCCGCTCCGCCACTCACCATACACAGATTCTGGAGCGGTAGTTCAGTTGGTTAGAATACCGGCCTGTCACGCCGGGGGTCGCGGGTTCGAGCCCCGTCCGCTCCGCCAGAATATAGCGATAGGAACGTTCCCCCTGCGGGGGCGTGGTTTAGGGCGAGAAGGGATTTCCTTGCAAGGGAATCCGCGGCCGGCGGAACGTCGGCGAGCCCCAGGCATACCGCTACAGTAGCAGTATCGGGCGCCGGGTTCGGCGCTTCAAGAATAAGAAGAGGCGAACGCGAGTTCGCCTTTTTTTTTAACTGTGCTTTAAGGCCATTTCCTGAGTGATTGGTGACCATGTTTGATTTTGTACGTAACAACAAGCGCGTCATGTACGGTGTATTGGCTCTGCTGATCGTACCGTCGTTTATTTTCGTGGGCGTCGACAGCTACCAGAACCGTGGCGACAGCGCCGCCGGCGTGGCCGAGGTGAATGGCCGCAGCATCACCCAGCAGGAATGGGACGATGCCCAGCGCCGCCAGATCGACCAGGCACGCCAGCAAATGGGCCCGCAGTTCGACCAGAAGATGTTCGACACGCCGGAAGCCAAGCGCGAAGTGCTGGAAAACCTGGTGGCCGAGCGCGCCGTACAAGCCGAAATCGCCCGCAGCCACCTCACCATCAGCGACCAGGCCCTGATCGCGGCGATCCAGGCCAGCGCCGGCTTCAAGAAGCCGGACGGCAGCTTCGACATGGACGGCTACAAGGCCGCGCTCGCCGCCCAGGGCATGACGCCCGAGATGTTCGACGCGCGCATGCGCCGCGACATGGCGATCCAGCAATTGGCCGGTTCGATCCAGAGCACCGCCTTTGCGCCGCGCTCGGTGGCAGGCCGCATTTCCGACATCAACGACCAGGAACGCGAAGTCCAGGAACTGCTGTTCCCGATCGCGAACTACCTGCCGCAGGTTAAGGTTACCGATGACATGGTGAAGGCCTTCTACGACAAGAACGCCACCCTGTTCCAGATTCCCGAGCAGGTGAAGGCCGAGTACGTCGTGCTGGACGCGGCTGCCGTCGAAAAGCAGGTGTCGGTCACCGACGCCGAAGTCGACGCCTTCTACAAGGCCAACCAGAAGCGCTTCGTAACGCCGGAACAGCGTACCGCCAGCCACATCCTGATCACCAAGGCCCAGGGCGCCAAGCCGGCCGAGGAAGCCGCCGCCAAGGCCAAGGCCGAAGCGGTGCTGGCCGAGGTACGCAAGAATCCGGCCGACTTCGCGGAGATCGCCAAGAAGCAGTCGCAAGACCAGGGCTCGGCTGCGCAGGGCGGCGATCTCGGCACGGTCGAGAAGGGCGGCTTCGTGAAGCCGGTCGAAGACGCGATCTATGCGCTGAAAGACGGCGAAGTGAGCGGCATCGTGGCCTCGGAGTTCGGCTTCCACATCATCAAGGTCACCTCGGTGACACCATCGGTGCAGAAGCCGCTGGACGCCGCCAGGGCCGAGATCAGCGACGAGCTGAAAAAGTCGAAGCTGTCGAAGAAATACTCGGAACTCGCCGAGAGCATGAACGACATCGTCTTCGAGCAGTCGGATAGCCTGAAGCCGGTGGCCGATAAACTGGGCCTGCAGATCCAGACCGTCGATGGCCTGGGCCGCAAGGCGAACCCGGCCCTGGGCACCGCGCCTTACAACAACGACAAATTCCTGACCGCCCTGTTCTCGAGCGAAGCGGTCAAGAACAAGCGCAACACCGAAGCGGTCGAAGTGGCGCCTGCTACCCTGGTCGCTGGCCGCGTGGTCGAGTTCAAGCCGGCCACCAAGCGTCCGCTGGCCGAGGTCGAGGCGGCGATCCGCCAGCGCGTGACCCAGGAAGAAGCCCTGCGCCTGGCGCGCCAGGCCGGCGAAGCGAAGCTGGCCGCGGCCAAGGCGTCGGGCGATGCCGGCGGTTTCGGCGACGTCAAGATTCTGTCGCGCACCAAGGAACCGACCGTCAACACCGCCGGCGCATTGGCCGTGTTCAAGGCCGACGTGACCAAGCTGCCAGCCTACGTGGGCGTGGACGTGCCGGGCGTGGGCTATGGCGTGTACCGCATCGGCAAGGTGGCGCAGCCTGCCCAGCCGGACACCACCCGCCGCACCCAGGAAGCCCAGCAGATCGGCGGCCTGGTTGGCCAGGCCGAGCTGTACAACTTTGTCGAGGCGATCAAGGTCAAGAACAAGGCCAAGCTGCATGCCTCGGCCACCAAGTCGGCGGCGGAATCGAACTAAGGTTTCGACGCGCGAATACAAACCCGGCTGTGCGAGCAGCCGGGTTTTTTTACGTTTGGAGCAGAGGCGGAGGCGTTCGTAGAGCGTGTGAAGAAATCGTCAGGGCAAGGCGCCGAGTCGAAGACAGTACGAGCGTACGGCGAGATGAGGTAACGCAGCCATGGCGATTTATTCACACGCTCGTAGGGTGGGCACCCCGTGCCCACGCGGAAGCGTGCATGGTGTTGGCGGCGATGGAAAACGCGACGGCAGAACGGTGATTAAGGTGAAAGAGCGCCGTGTTGGCGTATCAATGTTGCTGGCGTCTAGGAGCAAGTCATCCCGGCCGCGGACTAGCGGATGGACACGTAACCGCGTGGGCACGGGGTGCCTTGCGCGGCCCGGCCCACCGTACGATCTAAGCTGCTTGCCGGATCCACGTCGCGTGGAAGAATGAGGCCGTGAGATCGGGAGGCGACGCCCAGGTGCTCACCCCGCGTGCAAAGCCCTCGCCGCAGCCTCGAAATCCGCCGGCGCAATATTGGCCAGGTCCAGCGCCTGCGCCTTTCCATACTGCGTGAAATTCCGGTCGATCGAACGCAGATAGGCCGGATCGTAATGCTCCACCAGCAGCTGGTCCACCAGCGCCGGCATGTCGCCGGCATACGCCAGCGCATGCCAGGCATCGATCTTTGCGCGCCCGTGCAGCTGCACCAGGTGATCGAGCTGGCCGTTCAGCGCATCGGCGTTGCGCGCGAAATGTGCGTAGTCTTCCATCAGCAGGCGCACCCGGTTCGGACGCGACAGGCCCAGGGCGATGCAGGGCGAGGCACGCATGCGCTCCATCACCGCGCCCGGCACGCGCAGATTCCCCACCTTTTTGCTTTCAGACTCGACGAACACCGGTTTGTTCGGATCGAAGTGACGCAGTTTGTCCCAGATCTGGCTTTCGAACATTTTCTGGGAAGGCTGCGGTTCGTGCGGCAGGTGGCCGAGCACCGAGCCGCGGTGGGCCGCCAGGCGTTCCAGGTCCAGCACCTGGGCGCCGACCCGCTCCAGCGTTTCCAGCAAGCGGCTCTTGCCGCTGCCGGTGGTGCCACAGACAACGCGGAAGTCGACCGGAGGCGGATTCTCCAGCGCCGCACTGACATCGGCGCGGTAGGCCTTGTAGCCGCCCTCGAGCTGCACCACCGGCCAGCCGATCTTGGCGAAGATGAGCGCCATCGACCCGCTGCGGTTACCGCCGCGCCAGCAATACACCAGGGGCTTCCAGTCGCGTGGCTTGTCGGCGAACAGGGTCTCGATATGGCGCGCGATGTTCGCCGCCACCAGCGGCGCGCCGAGCTTCTTCGCTTCGAAGGACCCGACCTGCTTGTACAGCGTGCCGACCTGGATGCGCTCCTCGTTGTTCAACACCGGGCAATTGATTGCGCCGGGCAGGTGGTCGAGCGCGAACTCCGCCTCGCTGCGCGCATCGACGATGGTATCGAAGCGGTCGAGCTCGGGCAGGACGGCGGCAAAGGGCAGTACTTCAGGGTATTTCATTGGTATCGGTTCGGTAGTCGTTCAGCGTTGCTGGAGCAGCCTGGAAAAGGTTGGCCAGATATTGTTCAGGATAATCGGGTGGGCCCCGGCATTCGGGTGCAGGCGGTCGGCCTGGAACAGCGCCGGCTTGTCGGCCACGCCTTCGAGCATGAAGGGCACCAGCGGCGCCTTCATGTCCTTCGACAGCGTGCCGTACATGCCGAAGAAGCGTTCCGTGTAGGCGCGGCCATAGTTTGGCGGCATGCGCATGCCGATCAACATGACCTTGGCATCCTGTTTCTGCGCCAGCGTGACCATCTGGCGCAGGTTGGCTTCGGCCGAGGCCACGGGCAGGCCGCGCAGGCCGTCGTTGGCGCCGAGTTCGATCACCACCAGTTGCGGCTTGTGGGCCGTGAGCAGGGCCGGCAGACGCGCGCGGCCGCCGCTGGTGGTCTCGCCGCTGATGCTGGCATTCACGATGCGCGCATCGATCTTTTCGGCCTTCAGTTTTTGTTCGAGCAGGGCCACCCAGCCCGCGCCGCGGGTCAGGCCGTATTCGGCCGACAGGCTATCGCCCACCACCAGCACGGTTTTTGGTGCAGAATAAGCGCTCGCTGATGCAGCCAGCATGAGCACACCCACAGACAATTTCTTGAGAAAAGCAAGCATGCGTGATAATCCCGAGGCTTTCAAAAATGACGTCAGCACAGCAAACGGCAGGCCGGCCGCCATCGCGGTGACCGGGCTGTCCAAGCGGGTGGCGGACGCCAGCGGCGAGCTCACCATCCTGCACGGCATCGATTTTACCGTGGGAGCGGCCGAGACGCTCGCGCTCGTCGGCGCGTCGGGTTCGGGCAAGTCGACCTTGCTCGGTTTGCTGGCCGGCCTGGACACCCCGAGCAGCGGCACGGTCGTGCTCGACGGCACCGATATCTTCGCCCTCGACGAGGATGGCCGCGCCGCCTTCCGCAAGGCCAAGCTGGGCTTCGTGTTCCAGTCCTTCCAGTTACTGGCGCACCTGAACGCGGTGGAAAACGTGATGCTGCCGCTGGAATTGCGCGGCGATGCCGATGCCCGCGCGAAGGCCGAGGCGATGCTGGGGCGGGTCGGGTTGTCGAGCCGCCTGAAGCATTATCCGAAGTATTTGTCGGGCGGCGAGCAGCAGCGCGTGGCCCTGGCGCGCGCCTTCGTCACCGAGCCGCCGCTGCTGTTTGCCGACGAACCGACCGGCAGCCTGGATGCGGCCACCGGCGAGGCGGTGATCCAGCTGATGTTCGAGTTGAACCGCGAGCGCGGCTCGACCCTGGTGCTGGTGACCCACGACCCGGCGATGGCGGCGCGCTGCGGCAGGACGCTCACGATTGCGGCGGGGCGCTTGGCTTAATTGATCGTTGGGTGGGCACTCGTGCCCACGCGGTCGTACGCTGCCCTGCGCGAACGTTGCCGGCACGCCCACGGTCAAGCAGCGTGGGCTCGAGAGCCTAGCGCGGCCCGGCCCACCCTACCTGACCAAGCCGTTGAAGACGGCGCGGATCGCGGCTGGCAGCTCGCCGGCGGTCAGGCCGATCGGGCCGATGCCATCGGCCACCAGGCGGTCCGCGGCCGCGCCATGCATCCACACGGCGCCGACCGCCGCTTCCCATGCCGGCCAGCCTTGCGCCAGCAGCGCGCCGACCACGCCGGCCAGCACGTCGCCGGTGCCGGCCGTGGCCAGGCCGGGATTGCCGGTCGGGTTGATCGCGATCTCGCCATCCGGCGCGGCGACCACGGTGCCCGAGCCTTTCAGCACCACCACCGCATTCAGGCGCCGCGCCAGCGTGCGCGCCGCGCCCAGGCGGTCGGCCTGCACCTCGGCCGCCGAGATGCCGAGCAGGCGCGCCGCTTCCAGCGGATGCGGCGTGACCACGGTCGCGCCAAGGCGCTTGGCCACGCGCGCCTGCAAATCGGTACTGGCGGACACCAGGTTCAGGCCATCCGCATCGATCACGGCCGGCACCGACGCATCCACGCCATGCCCGAGCACGCGCATCGCTTCCAGCGCATCGCCCATGCCCGGCCCCAGCACCAGGGTGCGGCCTTCAAGGGCGAAATCGTGCGAGCTGCGGAACATCAGTTCCGGCTGCGCGCTGTCGTAGCCAGGGCCGGCATCGACGCTGGCCACGAACACGCGGCCCGCACCCGCATGCAGGGCGCCACGCGCAGCCAGCACGGCCGCACCGAGCATGCCGTGGGCGCCGCCGACGACCGCCACGTCGCCATGGCTGCCCTTGTGCGTGTTCTGGCGGCGCGGCACGAGCTGGGCCGCAAACAGGTGGCGCGCGGCGAGCAGCGCCGCCGGCGGCGGGAACAGCGCGGGGTCGATGCCGAGGTCGGCCAGCAGCACCTGGCCGGCGTGGTCGCGCCCGCAGGCCGTGTGCAGGCCGGGCTTGTCGCCGATGAAGGTGATGGTGTGGGTGGCGCGCACGGCGACGCCGCCTTCGCCCACCGGCACGCCGGTGTCGGCATCCAGGCCGCTCGGCACATCCAGCGCCAGCACCGGGCAGCGCAGGTCGGACAGGGCGGTGACCAGTTCCGGATAACGCCCCACCAGGTTGCGCGCCAGGCCGATGCCGAACAGGCCGTCGACCACCAGCGCCCAGTCGCGCGTGTCGGGTGCGACGTCGGCGAAGTTGGCGCGGCTGGCGCGGGCGCGCGCCAAGGCCTGCGCGCTTTCCGGCGAGGGCTGGCCGTTGGGCGCGAAGTAGAGCACCACCACGTCGAGGCCGGCCTCGCCCAGGTTGGCGGCCAGTTCCAGGGCGTCGCCGCCGTTATTGCCGGGGCCGGCCAGCACCAGTACCGGACGGCTGCGTGCCTCGCCCACCAGTCCCAGGGCCAGGTCGGCCGCGGCGCGGCCTGCGCGCGTCATCAGCGTGCCGGTTTCCAGGCCCTGCATCGCCGCTTCCTCGACCGCGCGGATCTGCGCCACGCTGTAAAGCTTGCCGCTGTAAAGCTCGTTGTTCATATCGCTCTCATTCATCTTGGATGCCCGCATTGTGCCTGATCCTGGCATTCCAGCGTCTACAATAGGCAAAACACAACCTGACGGAGACTTGCATGGACTGGCAGTTCTGGATCGACCGCGGCGGCACCTTTACCGACATCGTGGCGCGCCGCCCCGATGGGCAACTGGTGACGCACAAGCTCCTGTCCGAGAATCCGGAACAGTACCGCGACGCCGCGGTGGCCGGCATCCGCCACCTGCTGGGCGTGGCCGCGGGCGTTACCCTGCCGGCGGCCAGCGTCGAGGCGGTGAAGATGGGCACCACCGTCGCTACCAACGCCCTGCTGGAACGCAAGGGCGAGCCGACCGCGCTGGCGATCACGCGCGGCTTTCGCGACGCGCTGCGCATCGCCTACCAGAACCGCCCGCGCCTGTTCGACCGCCACATCGTGCTGCCCGAGCTGCTGTATTCGACGGTCGTCGAGATCGACGAGCGCATCGGCGCCCACGGCGAGGTGGTGCAACCGCTCGACGAAGCCGCGGCCCGCGTCGGGCTGCAAGCAGCCTACGATAGCGGCCTGCGCGCGCTGGCGATCGTCTTCATGCACGGCTACCGCCACACGGCGCACGAAGCAGCCGTGGCCCGTATTGCGCGCGACATCGGCTTCACGCAAGTGTCCACCTCGCACGCCACCAGCCTGATGATGAAGCTGGTCGCGCGCGGCGACACCACGGTGGTCGACGCTTATTTGTCGCCGATCCTGCGCCGCTACGTCGACCAGGTGGCGGCCGAACTCCCTGGCGTGAACCTGCAGTTCATGCAGTCGAACGGCGGCCTGACCGATGCGCGCGCCTTCCAGGGCAAGGACAGCATCCTGTCCGGCCCGGCCGGCGGCATCGTCGGCATGGTGCGCGCCAGCCGCCTGGCCGGCTTCGAGAAGATCATCGGCTTCGACATGGGCGGCACCTCGACCGACGTCTCGCACTATGCGGGAGAATTCGAGCGGGTATTCGAGACCCAGGTAGCGGGCGTGCGCATGCGCGCGCCGATGATGAGCATCCACACGGTGGCGGCGGGCGGCGGCTCGGTCCTGCATTTCGACGGCAGCCGCTACCGCGTCGGCCCCGACAGCGCCGGCGCCAATCCCGGCCCGGCCAGCTACCGGCGCGGCGGGCCGCTCGCGGTCACCGACTGCAACGTCATGCTCGGCAAGGTCCAGCCCGCGCACTTTCCGAAGCTGTTCGGGCCGAATGCCGACGAGGCCCTCGATGTCGACACCGTGCGGGCACGTTTCGCCGCGCTGGCCGAGGAAATCTTCGCCGCCAGCGGCGACCGCCGCACGCCCGAGCAGGTGGCCGAAGGCTTTATCCAGATCGCGGTGGGGAACATGGCGAACGCGATCAAGCAGATCTCGGTGCAGCGCGGCCACGACGTGACCGAATATGCGCTCACCAGCTTCGGCGGCGCCGGCGGCCAGCATGCCTGCCTGGTGGCCGATGCGCTGGGCATGAAGACGGTATTCATCCACAGCCTGGCCGGCGTGCTGTCGGCCTATGGCATGGGCCTGGCCGACCAGAGCGCGATGCGCGAGGCGGCGGTCGAGGAAAAGCTGGGCGCGGCCACGGCGGATGCGCTGGCGGCGCGCCTGGACGCGCTGGCCGAGGCCGCGCGCGCCGAGCTGCTGGGGCAGGGCGTGGGCGCGGAGCGCATCGACGTGCTGCGCCGCGTGCACCTGCGCTACGACGGCACCGATTCGGCGCTGGTGGTGGACTATGCCGGCCTGGACGCGATGCAGGCGCAGTTCGAGGCGGCCTACAAACGGCGCTTCTCCTTCCTGATGCCCTCGCGTGCGCTGGTGGTCGAGGCGGTGTCGGTGGAGGCGCTGGGCCGCTCCGAAGCACCGCCCGAAACCGTCGCCGCCGCCGCGCCGCGCCAGGGCGCCCTGGCGCCGGCGGAACGCGTACGCATGTTCGGCGGCGGCGCCTGGCGCGACACCGGCATCTACCGCCGCGCCGACATCCAGCCCGGCGATGTCATCAAGGGCCCGGCCATCGTCGCCGAGAACAACGCCACCACGGTGGTGGAGGCGGGCTGGCAGGCCGAGGTCACGCCCTACAGCCATCTCGTGCTCAAGCGGGTGGAAGCGCTACCGGAGCGGCGCGCCATCGGCACCACGGCCGACCCGGTGATGCTGGAGATCTTCAACAACTTGTTCATGTCGATCGCCGAGCAGATGGGCCTGCGCCTGCAGAACACGGCCTATTCGGTGAACATCAAGGAACGCCTCGACTTCAGCTGCGCTATCTTCGATGCAAGCGGCAACCTGGTGGCCAACGCGCCGCACATGCCGGTGCACCTGGGCTCGATGGGCGAGAGCATCAAGACGGTGATGCGCGAGAATGCCGGCCGCATGCGCGCCGGCGACGTGTACGTGCTGAACGACCCCTACAACGGCGGCACCCACTTGCCGGACGTGACGGTCATCTCGCCGGTGTTCGACGAGGCCGGCCAGACGATCCTGTTCTACGTCGGCTCGCGCGGCCACCACGCCGACATCGGCGGCACCACGCCGGGCTCGATGCCGCCGGACTCGCACCACATCGAGCAGGAGGGCGTTTTGATCGACAACTTCAAGCTGGTCGACGGCGCGGATGGTGTGCTGCGCGAGGCCGAGGCAAGGGCGCTGCTGCTCGGCGCGCGCTACCCGGCGCGCAATCCGGACCAGAACATGGCCGATTTGCGCGCCCAGGTGGCGGCCAACCAGAAGGGCGTCGAGGAGCTGCACCGCATGGTCGCGCACTTCGGGCTGGATGTCGTGCGCGCCTACATGGGCCACGTGCAGGACAACGCCGAGGAAGCGGTGCGGCGCGTGATCGGGGCGCTGAGCGATGGCGCCTTCCGCGTGGAGCTGGACAACGGCGCCCACATCGACGTCGCGATCCGGGTTGACCGCGCCGCGCGCAGTGCGGAGATCGATTTCACCGGCACCTCGGGCCAGCTGGAGAACAACTTCAATGCACCCTCGGCGGTATGCATGGCGGCGGTGCTGTACGTGTTCCGCACCCTGGTCGAGGACGAGATCCCGCTGAATGGCGGCTGCCTGAAACCCTTGAAGGTGATCATCCCGCCGGGCTCGATGCTCAATCCGCGTTATCCGGCCTCGGTGGTGTCGGGGAACGTCGAAACCTCGACCTGCATCACGAACGCGCTGTACGGCGCGCTGGGCGCGATGGCGGCCTCGCAGGGGACGATGAACAACTTCACCTTCGGGAATGCGCGCTACCAGTACTACGAGACGATTTCCGGCGGCAGCGGCGCGGGGGAGGGCTGGAACGGCACCGACGTGGTACAGACCAACATGACCAACTCGCGCCTGACCGATCCGGAAATCCTTGAGTTCCGCTTCCCGGTGCGGCTGGAGAGCTATGCGATCCGGCCTGATTCCGGCGGGGCGGGGCGCTGGCAGGGCGGGAATGGCGGCGTGCGCAAGCTGCGCTTCCTGGAGCCGATGACGGCGGCGATTTTGTCCAACAACCGCATTTACGCGCCGTTCGGGATGGCCGGCGGCGCGCCGGGTGCGCGCGGCGTGAACACGGTGCTGCGTGCGGATGGCAGCGTGGAGCAGGTCGGGCACATCGGCAAGGTGGAGATGGCGGCGGGGGACGTGTTCGTGATCGAGACGCCAGGTGGAGGCGGGTACGGGACTTAACGACATTGCCGCAATCAACCGTACGGTGGGCACCCTGTGCCCACGCGGTTACGTGCGTGTCTTTCGGACACGTGCAGCGAGTTGTTGCTCGCACCGCCTCGCCCGGCCAGGAGAAGGTTCGAGGGAGCTGGCCCAGCTTGATGCTACCGAATGGACCTCATCGGCCAGCGCGAAAAGGACGCGCACGTAACCGCGTGGGCACGGGGTGCCCACCGTACGAGACACGCCGCCGGCCGACATATCGGGACACGCCACCGGCCGACATGTCGTGATACGCCATCGGCCAGCATGTAGGGTGGGTTCTCGCACCCACCGCGTTGCGCCGAATACTACGCCGACAACCCGTACTTGCGCCGCATCGCCGCATATTCCTCGGTGAGCGGCGCCAAGCGCGGATGCTGGGCATCGATCGCCCGGATATTCTCCAGCTGCGCCAGGCACAACTCCCCGAGGGGATGATCCCACCCCAGCTCGTTGATCTGGCGAAGCACCCCGCCCGCCACCGCGATCATCACCTGCAGATTCCCCGGCGCCATGCGCAGGGCCTCCAGCAAGGTCTGCACCGCGCCACGCACGTCGCCCATGTTGCGCTTCTCGTCGGCCACGCCGAGCAGGATTTGCGCTTGCGCCTTGAGCTGCTGGCCCATGCCATCGGCCAGGTCGCGCCGGCCTGCGTCGGCGAACAGCTGCAGCGCGCCCTGCGTCGTCATGCCGGCCGCAGGGTCGTTCACGACCGTCATCATCACTTCCTGGGCCTGGCCGTCGAGCCGGTGCTCGAGGCAGGAGCGCACCAGCCCCACGCGCAGGCCGGAGGACAAGCCGCCGCTGGCGCGCACCGCTGTCACCGCCGAGTGCAAGTCGTTGACGGCGGCCGGACGGTTGCCGGCCGCATCGTGCACGGCGGCGTTGGCGATCGCCAGGCAGGCATCGACTTCCGGACTGCCGCGCAGCGAGCGTTCCAGGTCGCGTACGACGCCGGTGGCTTGCAGCACGTCGCCGCGTTTCACCAGCGCCTTGACCAGTTTTACATGGTCTTCCGGATCGCGGAATTCCGAATAGCGGGCCTTGGCCACGACCGCCTTGAACGATTTCTCCGCCACCCCCGGGTCGCCCGCCTCCAGCGCGACTTCGCCCAGCTTGCGCAGGCGCCGCACCAGGTGCGGCGACAAATTCACGGCTTCTTCCAGGATCTTTTGCGCCTGGGCGTGGGCGCCGGCCGCCTCGTGGCAGCGCGCCAGCAGATCGTAGGCGCCCATCAGTTGCGGATGGGCGGCGACCAGCATCTGCAGGGTGTCGCGCGCCTCGTCGATGCGATTCTGCGCGAACTGGGCGCGCGCCAGGCCCAGGCCGGCCCAGCCCAGGGGCTTGTAGGCCAGCACCTTGCGGTAGATTTGCTCGGCCTCGCCATATTCCTTCAGCTGCACGTGCAGCTCGGCGCGCAGGCGGGCAAACTCGAGGGCGTGTCGGGTATGGGTGAGTTCGGCGGCGGCGGCCGAGCGGATGGCCTCAAGCAGGTTGTTCTGCGCCACCAGCTGCCAGGTCGGCAAGAACACGGCGCGCCGTTCCAGCGCCCGCGTGATGCGCGCGCCCAGGGTTTCGGCCGTGAAGGGTTTCAGCACGTAGTCGGTGGGCGCCAGTTCCGCCGCACTGACCACCTTGCCGTGCACCGCTTCCGAGGTGAGCATGATGAAGATGGCCCAGGGCGTGATCAAGCGGTGGTGGCGCAGGTCTTCCAGCAATTGCTGGCCATCCTGGCCGTCGCCGGCACTGCTGCCGAGGTCGTACTCGCAAAGGATGATGTCGTAGGCGCGGCGCGTCAGCTGGCGGATCGCGGTGCCGGAATTCACGGCGTACTCGACCTTGCTGATGTTCGACGCGTTCAGCATGTTCTGCAGGTTGCTGCGCATACCGGGATTCGGGTCGATCACCAGTACCGACAGGTTACTGTTTTCTGGCATGTGTTCTCTCTTGCACGACTTGAAGCGCCGTCTCCACTCGCTACAATACCGACAAGCAACCCTTACGGCAACTGGCAAGCTTGCCTGAGAAGCATCGGGGCCGGTCGACCCTGGGTTGACCCTGTATAATAGCGGGCTATCTTCCACCCGCAGCCACGCTGCATCAACCGACTTCCAGCCATGTTGATTCTGCCGGGTTCCAACGCCCTTTCGGTATTTCGTAGCCAACGCCTCCTGAACCAGCTGCAAGCGGTCGCTCCGTCGATTGCCTCGGTCCAGGCTCGCTTCTACCACTTCATCGACGCCAGCGCGCCGCTGTCCACCGCGGACACCGAGCGCCTGTCGGCCATGCTCACCTACGGCGAGCCTGTGCCCGAGACCCTGTACGAGGGCGCCGTCGAAGAGTTCTTCGTGATCCCGCGCCTGGGCACGATTTCCCCCTGGGCGTCGAAGGCGACCGACATCGCGCACAACTGCGGCATGGCCCACGTGCACCGCATCGAGCGCGGCGTGGCCTACAAGGTGGTGCTGAAAAGCGGCATCCTCGGCAGCAGCATTGGCGCGCCGAAGAAGCTGGGTCAGGATGAACTCCAGGCCGTGGCAGCCCTGCTGCACGACCGCATGACCGAATCCGTGCTGCGCAGCGCCGACGACGCCGTGCGCCTGTTCGACGAGCTCGAAGGCAAGTCGCTGGAAACGGTGGACGTGCTGGGCCAGGGCCGCGCCGCCCTGATGCACGCGAACACCGAACTCGGCCTGGCAATGTCGGACGACGAGATCGACTACCTGGATGAGGCCTTCACCAAGGCCAAGCGCAATCCAACCGACGTCGAGCTGATGATGTTCGCCCAGGCGAACTCGGAACACTGCCGCCACAAGATCTTCAACGCCGACTGGATCATCGACGGCGTGCAGCAGGACAAGTCGCTGTTCGGGATGATCAAGAACACCCACCAGCTGCAGCCGAAGGGCACCGTCGTCGCCTACAGCGACAATTCCTCGATCATGGAAGGCGCCACCGTCACCCGCTTCTTCCCGCGCGAAAACGGTGAATATGCGACCCTCACCGAGCTGACCCACACGCTGATGAAGGTCGAGACCCACAACCATCCGACCGCCATCTCTCCGTTCCCGGGCGCCTCCACCGGCGCCGGCGGCGAGATCCGCGACGAGGGTGCGACCGGCCGCGGCGCCAAGCCGAAGGCGGGCCTGACCGGCTTCACCGTGTCGAACCTGCTGCTGCCGGACGCCCAGCGCGCCTGGGAGAACGCGGCAGACGTCACTGCAGTTGGGGAGAAAGCCGGAGCCGCCGTTTACGGCAAGCCGGAACGCATCGCCTCGCCGCTGCAGATCATGATCGATGGCCCGCTGGGCGGCGCCGCCTTCAGCAACGAATTCGGCCGTCCGGTATTGGGCGGCTACTTCCGTACCTACGAGCAGAACGCGCAGGCGGCCGGCGGCGTGTACGGCTACCACAAGCCGATCATGATCGCGGGCGGCATCGGCAACATCTCCGACCAGCACACCTTCAAGAACGACATTCCGCCGGGCAGCCTGCTGATCCAGCTGGGCGGCCCGGGCATGCGCATCGGCATGGGCGGCTCGGCGGCCTCGTCGATGGCCACCGGCACGAATACCGCCGACCTGGACTTCGATTCTGTCCAGCGCGGCAACCCGGAAATGGAGCGGCGTGCCCAAGAGGTGATTAACGGCTGCTGGCAGCTGGGTGCGGACAATCCGATCATCTCGATCCACGACGTCGGCGCCGGCGGCCTTTCGAACGCCTTCCCGGAAATCGTCAATGACGCCAAGCGCGGCGCGACTTTTGATTTGCGCAAGATCCAGCTCGAAGAAAGCGGCATGGCGCCGAAGGAGATCTGGTCGAACGAATCGCAAGAGCGCTATGTGCTGGCGATTGCCCCAAGCAGCCTGGCTAAATTCGCCGCCCTGTGCGAGCGCGAGCGTGCGCCGTTTGCCGTGATCGGCGTCGCCACCGAAGAGCGCCAGCTGAAAGTGGTCGATCCGCTGGCCGGCAACAACCCGGTCGACATGCCGATGGAAGTCCTGCTCGGCAAGCCGCCGAAAATGCAGCGCAACGTCGAGCACGTGCAGCGCGTGCTGCCTGCCGTCGACCTGACCGGCATCGACCTCAACGAAGCGGCGCGGCGCGTGCTGCTGCTGCCGACCGTAGCCGACAAATCCTTCCTGATCACCATCGGCGACCGCAGCGTCGGCGCCATGACCGTGCGCGACCAGATGGTCGGACCATGGCAGGTGCCGGTTGCCGACTGCGCCGTCACTGTCATGAGCCACGAAGGCTACATCGGCGAAGCGATGGCGATGGGCGAGCGCACGCCGCTGGCCGTGATCGACGCCGCCGCTTCCGGCCGCATGGCCGTGGGCGAGGCGATCACGAATATCGCGGCTGCGCCGATCGCCTCGATCGAAGACATCAAGTTGTCCGCCAACTGGATGGCCGCCTGCGGCCAGCCGGGCCAGGACGCGGCGCTGTTCGACACCGTCAAGGCCGTCGGCATGGAACTCTGCCCGGCGCTGGGCATCAGCATCCCGGTCGGCAAGGATTCGCTGTCGATGCGCACCACCTGGAGCGACGAGGGCGAAGCGAAGTCGGTGATCTCGCCGGTGTCGCTGATCGTGTCAAGCTTCGCACCGGTGCCGGACGTGCGCCGTACCCTGACGCCGCAACTGCGCACGGACCAGGGCGACACCGCCCTGATCCTGATCGACCTCGGCCGCGGCAAGAACCGCATGGGTGCCTCGGCGCTGGCGCAAGTTACCCAGCAGCTGGGCGACACCGTGCCGGACGTCGATTCGCCGGAAGACCTGAAAGCCTTCTTCGCCGCCATCCAGCGCCTGAACGCGGACGGCAAGCTGCTGGCCTACCACGACCGTTCCGACGGCGGTTTGTTCGCGACCCTGGTCGAGATGGCCTTTGCCGGCCGCGCCGGCGTGTCGGTGAACCTCGACATTCTCACCATGGAAGGCGAGCACGCTTCCGACTGGGGCGACGCCAAGAACTGGGCCACGCAAGTGGGCGAGCGCCGCAACGAGATGACGCTGCGCGCACTGTTCTCGGAAGAGCTGGGCGCCGTGGTGCAGGTGCGCGCGGATGACAAGAGCGCGGTCATGAACGTGCTGCGCGAACTGGACCTGGGCGCCTGCAGCCACATCATCGGCAAGGTCAACGACCGTGGCGTGGTCGAGTTCACGCGCGACGCGAAAGTGATCTATCACGAGAAGCGCAGCAGCCTGCACCGCCTGTGGTCGGAAACCAGCTGGCGCATCGCGCGCCTGCGCGACAACCCGGACTGCGCCGACCAGGAATACGAGCGCTTGCTGGACGAGACCGATCCCGGCTTCGCGCCGAAGATCAGTTTCGACATGAACGAGAACGTGGCGGCGCCGTTCATCGCCACGGGCGTGCGTCCGCGCGTGGCGATCCTGCGCGAGCAGGGCGTCAACTCGCACATCGAGACCGCCTTCGCCATGTACCAGGCCGGCTTCAACGCCGTCGACGTGCACATGAGCGACTTGATCGCCGGCCGCGTCAAGCTGGACGACTTCCACGGCGTGATTGCGGTGGGTGGTTTCTCCTACGGCGACGTGCTGGGCGCGGGCGAGGGCTGGGCCAAGACCATCTTGTTCAACGCCCAGCTGGCGGACCAGTTTGCCGCCTTCTTTGCCCGTCAGGACACCTTCGGCCTGGGCGTGTGCAACGGCTGCCAGATGCTGGCCAACCTGAAGCCGATCATCCCGGGCGCGCATGCCTGGCCGAAGTTCACGCGCAACAAATCGGAACAGTTCGAGGCGCGCTTCGGCATGGTCGAGGTGCTGGAATCGCCGTCGATCTTCTTCCAGGGCATGGCCGGCACCCAGGCGCCGCTGGCGATCGCCCACGGCGAAGGCTTTGCCGACTTCTCGCTGACCGGCGACTTGTCGCAGGTGGTGCAGTCGCTGCGCTACGTCGACAACCGCGGCCTGGCCACCGAGCAGTATCCGTTCAACCCGAACGGTTCGCCGGGCGGCCTGACGGCGGTGACCACGCCGGACGGGCGCTTCACGGCCATGATGCCGCACGCCGAGCGCGTGTTCCGCAGCGTGGTGCATTCGTGGGCGCCGGAGGGCTATGGCGAGGATGGCCCGTGGATGCGCATGTTCCGCAACGCGCGCAAGTGGGTCGGTTGATCGCTTCCTGACGCGGAAACGAGAACGCCTCCTTCGGGAGGCGTTTTTTTTTGGCGCTGGAAAATGCCTGTCACCTTCAAATGACAAGACTAATACAAATATTCCTATAGGGAGTACGGAGAAAGGAAGAGAACTTTGACTTGCGTCAAACGCAGCCGGCTTGTTCGCGTGCTCGTGTCCGCTAAGATCAATATTCCTAGGCGCAATAGCTCGGTCATCATGGAGAGTCGATCAGATGGAAAGCGTGCACAGCTCCTTCGTTCGGATGAAAGCGCCAGCCAAGTTTGCCTCGCTGGGAGAGCACGGTACGGCGCTGAGCCAGACTAGCAGGCTGATCACCTTGATCACCCCGCAGGAACGTGAAGTTCCGGAGGTGCTGGTTGCAAAGCAGTTCATTGGCCGTAAAGCTATTAACGAGCAAGACCATGTTGGAAACCACTGCTTCCATGGTCTTCCTGCGAACCAGACCCGATACGATTCGCCATCTTATGTTACGCGTTCCAAATGCGTTATGTATGGTTCAGCTAATGGCGTCATCGATTTCTGCGTCAATTGTGCCCCCGCTGTTTGCAAGGCCGATCTGAGTGATGGCTGGAGGCCGTTGTGAGGCGCGGGCGGATTCTTCTACTAGCCATTGCGGCTTGCGTATTGTGCTTCTCCGCGAGCGCGAGCGGCAGCGCTCCGTCCGCTCAACGCTATTCGAAGGCCCCGCACGCGACAGCCTTACGTGGCACAAAGGTAGGCAAAATCATGACCAACGACGAATTATTTGAGCAGGTGCCATTTAACACGAATAAGCAGACAGCTTGCTCCCCGACAGATCCCGGGATCGATTGGCGCGGGTTGAAAGTGCGCGCGCCTTCGCAAGTAGTCATGCCCGAAAAGGGCGCTGTGCTTAAAACGCTCGTCGTCCCGTTGTGCGGAATATATCGTATCAACCTCGCTCAGGCTGTCCGGTATCCTGGGCCGCTCATCTTGGTCGTTACCGACGTTGCGACAGGAAAAGCGTACGTGAGTCCAGTCGTCGATCGAGACCCGAACATAACGATTCCTCCGCCACCGCCACCTCCGCTGGATGCATCTGCTTTTGAAGGGATGTTTTCCAGCACCTACTTCAATGTTGATGTGGCGTCGTACGTCACGCTGCCGTTGAGACCCGCCCGTTACAGTGTGAAGGTCGAGTGGGCTGGATATCAGTCAAATGAGCTACGTATTGATGTTATCCAGGGTTCGTCATAAACACTTCTATGACGTAGAAGTACCTGCGGTACGACCTGGATTCGGCCTATTGGCAATAGTGCCGTAATTGTCGCGGCATCGCGAGCGAAGATGCGATATACCGTGTGGATCCGAGAACCCGCCCCACAAAAGTACCATCCCAAAAACAAAAAGGCGCTTCCGTGGAAGCGCCTTTCTCGTTACCTGCCAGCCGATCCTGATTACTGGACCTTGGCCTTCTTCAGCAAACCTTCGCGGAACTCGGCCAGCTTCTTCTGCTGCAGCGATTCTGCAACCTGCTGCTTGACCTGGTCCAGCGGCGGCACTTGCACCGGGCGCACGTCTTCCAGCTTGATGACGTGGTAGCCGAACTGGGTCTTCACCGGAGTCTCGGTGATCGCGCCTTTTTGCAGCGAGGTCATGACTTTCGAGAACTCAGGAACGAAGCCGCGCGGGTCGGCCCAGCCCAGGTCGCCGCCGTTCTGGGCGGTGCCGTCCTTGCCCTGCTTGGCCAGTTCCTCGAACTTGGCGCCGCCTTTCAGCTTGGCGATGATGGCCTTGGCTTCGTCTTCCTTCTCGACCAGGATGTGGCGCGCGTGGTATTCCTTCTCAGGCGCCTGCGCCTTGGCCTTGTCGTACTCGGCCTTGATGTCGGCATCCTTGACCGGGTTCTTCTTCAGGTAGTCGGCCTGCATGGCGTTGATGACGATGCTCTGGCGGGCGTTGTCGATCGCAGCCTTGACGTCGGCACGGGCGCCGATGCCTTGCTTGTCGGCTTCCTGGATCAGCACTTCGCGCGTGACCAGTTCCTTCTTGATCATGTCGCGCAGCTGTGGGGTGTCGGCTGCACGGCCTTGGGCGACGATCTGCTTGACCGCCTGGTCAACCTTTGCCGCCGGGATCGGCTTGCCATTCACGGTCGCTGCGTTTTGCGCGAACGCAGGCGCAACTACCAATGCGGTCATGGCGAGCAACAGGCGGGTGGGCTTCAAAATCATTGTTCGGATCCTATTAAAAACGCGATAAGTCGCCCGCTGGCGACGAAAACCGGCGCGCCGCGCACCGCGCACGCGCCGGAGGCAGGACATCTTACTGTACCTTGGCCTTCTTGACCATTTCCTCCTGGTAGGAGGCCAGCTTGGTCTGGGCCAGGCCTTCGGCGATCTGGCCCTTGATCTCTTCCATCGCCGGTACCTTGACCGCGCGGGTGTCGTCGACCTTGATCACGTGGAAGCCGGCGCCGGTCTTCACCGGGGTCTCGGTGATGCCGCCTTTTTGCAGCTTGGTGAAGCCGGCTGCGAATTCAGGCGGGAAGGCGGCCGGGCTGGCCCAGTCGAGGTCGCCGCCGCTGTTGGCCGAACCGGTGTCCTTGCTCGTCTTGGCCAGTTCCTCGAACTTGGCGCCGCCCTTCAGCTTGGCGATGACGGCTTTCGCTTCGTCTTCGGTGCCCAGCAGGATGTGACGCACGTGGTATTCCTTTTCCGCAGCCTGGGTCTTGGCGAAGCGGTCGTACTCGGCCTTGATCTCGGCATCGGTCACCGGGTTCTTGGCGATGTAGTCGCGCGCCAGCTGGCTCACGACGATGGCCTGGCGGGCGCTGTCGAGGGCTTGCTTGACGTCCGGCTTCTTGTCGTAGCCTTGCTTGATCGCTTCCTGCATCAGCACTTCGCGTTCGATCAGCTGCTTCTTGATCATCTCGCGCAGTTGCGGCGAGTCCTCGCCCTGGCCTTGGGCCACGACTTGCTTCACGATCGCGTCCACGCGCGAGGTCGGGATGGCCTTGCCGTTGACGACGGCCAGGTTCTGGGCAAACGCGGGTGCTGCGATAACGGCGATCAGGGCTAACAGCAGATGTGCTGGCTTAAAGGTCATTATGGTGTTCCTGTGGGAGGGAGTTGCTTGGACGGATGATTGATTGATTCTTTTGCGGAGCAATTCAATTGTGCGACAGATTTCTTAAGCTATCCTGAACGGGCCTGGGGCCACGCCTCAGTGGGTTTCCGAGGGTGCCAGGGCCGTGATCGCAAGAGCGTGGATCTCGGCCTGCATCATATCGTGCACGGCATCATACACCAGTCGATGGCGCATGACGAGTCTTAGTCCCTCGAAGCGCGGGGACACGATCCGCACGCTGTAATGGCCGCCGCCCGAGGCCGCGCCGGCATGGCCGGCATGCAGGTGCGAGTCGTCGCCGACGGCGAGGTCGAGCGGTTCCAGGGCCTCGGTCAGGCGCGTTTCGATGCGCTCGACACGGGTGTCGACGCGGTTATCCAGGCTCATGCTTCCTCCTGCGGTACATGTTTTACGAGCATCATGGCCTGTCCTACGCTGAACACGAAGAAAATGGCGGTCATGCCGAAGACCTTGAAGTTGACCCAGGCATTCGTGTCGTTCTTGAAGACCACGAAGGCCATGAACAAGTTCAGCGCGCCGAGGAAGAACAGGAAGCCCATCCACTGGAAGCCGACGCGCGGCCAGATCTCCTCGGGCAGGGGCAAGGCTTCGTGCATCACCTTGCGCATCAGATTGTTCTTCAGGAAGACCTGGCTGACGAACAGCGCCGCCGCGAAGATCCAGTACAGCATGGTCGGCTTCCACTTGATGAAGGTCTCGTCGTGGAAATAGATGGTCGCGCCGCCGAACACCACGATCACGAAGAAGGACACCCAGAGCATGGTATCGACCTTGCGCCGGCGCACCAGCAAATAGCCGACCTGCAGCACGGTGGCGATGATGCCGACCACGGTGGCGAGCATGATCGGCGCCTGGCTGGCGATGATCTTGCCGCCCGAAACCAGGCTGCCGAGGTAGGTTTCGGCGAGGGCGACCGCGGCCGCCTCGTTGCCGGTGCCGTATTTATAGACCGCGAAAAACAGAATCAGCGGAAAGAAGTCGAACAAGAATTTCATGGGGCTCCAGGTAGTGCTTGGGTGGCGGCGGGCTGTGCCTGGTCCTGCTTACAGCGGCTTGAAGCTGAGCGAAGCCGAGTTGATGCAGTAACGCAGGCCGGTCGGCGGCGGGCCGTCGGGGAATACGTGGCCGAGGTGGGCGTCGCAGACGGCGCAGATGATCTCGGTGCGCACCATGCCATGGGTGCGGTCGACTTTCTCGATGACGTTGTCGGGGTCGAGCGCCTTGAAGTAGCTGGGCCAGCCGCAGCCGGACTCGAACTTGGCGTCGGACTCGAACAGCGGCGTGTTGCAGCAAACGCAGGTGTAGATGCCATGCTCGTGGTGGTCCCAGAATTTACCGGTAAAGGCGCGTTCGGTGGCGGCGTGGCGCGTCACCTGGTATTCCATCGGGTCGAGCTGGGCGCGCCATTCGGCGTCGGTCTTGGTCACTTTGTCGGTCATGTCGGTCTTTCTTTGTTAAGTCAGGAAGAACAGCTTACTTCGAGATGCGCGGCCCAGTCCGGCGGCAGCGCGGCATAGGCCGCGTGCTCGGGCTGTTCGTCGAAAGGCTGCTCGAGAATGGCCAGCAGCGTGTGCACTTCGCTGAAGTCGCCATTCTGTGCCTTTTCGATCGCCTGCTGGGCCAGATAGTTTCGCAGGATGTACTTCGGGTTGACGCGGTTCATGGCGGCGCGCCGATTGTCGTCGAGACTGCCCTCCGCGCGCAAGCGTGCGCGGTAGCGTTCGGCCCAGGCGTCGAAGGCGGTGCGGTCGATGAACAAATCGCGCACGCCTTCCTCGCTGCCCGCCACCTCGACCTGCAGCTCGGCCAGGCGCCGGAACAGGGAAGTGAAATCGACGTGGCCGGCCTGCATGATGGTGAACAGGCCGTCGAACAGGGCGCGGTCGCCCTCGCGGCTTTCCACCAGGCCGAGCTTGGCATGCAGCAGCACATCCAGGTGGCGCTCGAATTCAGGCATGTAGACGTCGAGCGCTTCCTGGGCGGCCTCGATGGTCTCGATCAGCGGCAGCAGGGCGTTGCCCAGCGCATAGCAGTTCCAGTGGCCGACCGCCACCTGGTTGGCGTAGGAATACCGCCCGCCCTGGTCGGTGTGGTTGCAGATGTGATCGACGTCGAAGGCTTCCATGAAGCCGAAGGGGCCGTAGTCCAGGGTCAGGCCGAGGATCGACATGTTGTCGGTGTTCATCACGCCATGCATGAAGCCGACCGCCTGCCAATGCGCGATCATGCGCGCGGTGCGGCGCGTCACTTCGGCCAGCAGGGCGGCGTAGGGGTTCGCGGCGCCGCGCAAGTCGGCATAGAAAGTGTCGATCACGTAGTCGGCCAGGGTGCGCAGCTCTTCCGGTTTGTCGCGGTAGTGCCAGTGTTCGAAGGAACCGAAACGGACGAACGAGGGCGCCATGCGCGTGACCACGGCCGCCGTTTCCAGCGCTTCGCGCATCACGCGCTGCTGCGAGCCGGTAACGACCAGGGCGCGCGTGGTCGGCACGCCGAGCGCGGCCATGGCTTCCGAGCACAGGAATTCGCGGATCGAGGAGCGCAGCACGGCGCGGCCATCGCCCATGCGCGAATAGGGCGTCTTGCCGGCGCCTTTCAGCTGCAGCTCCATGCGGCCTTCCGGCCCCGGCAGGTCGCCGAGCAGGATGGCGCGGCCGTCGCCCAGCTGGCCGGCCCAGACGCCGAACTGGTGGCCCGAATACACGGCCGCCAGCGGCTGGGCGCCCTCGGGCACGCGGTTGCCGGTAAAGGCGGCCACGAAATCGTCCTGCGCCAGCAGCGCCGGATCGATGCCGACCAGGGCCGCCGCGCGGCTGCTGGCCGCAACGAGATGCGGTGCCGGCATCGGCGTCGGCATCAGCCGCGTGTAGAAGGCGGGCGGCAGGGCGGCAAAACCGTTGCCGAAAGCGAGATCGTCGGGCGTGATGGCAGTTCCAGTTCGAATAGGTTGCAAGGGACAGCGGAATTCTACCGTACCGGGCCGATTCTATTCGCGCACGCCTAGTCGGCAAGCGTGCTTACATCCGGTAACGCATCCCCGGCGCGTCCTCTGCGGCAGTGCTGCGGCGCAGCATCGAAACATGTTGACGCGCTGCATCAAGCCGACTCACACTCGTCCGAGCTTGCTAAACAGACCACAGGAGACGATCGATGACGCCGTACCCGAAGAGCCCGCTGATGGGCCAGATGATGGACCAGCCCCTGCTCATTTCAAACATCATCGAATTCGCGGCGCGCCACTTCGGCGCCAACGAAATCGTATCGCGCCGCGTCGAAGGCGACATCCACCGCTACACCTACCGCGATTGCGAGGGGCGCGCGCGGCGCATGGCGCATGCCCTGCAGGGCTTGGGTGTGCAGATGGGCGACCGCGTGGCCACCCTGGCCTGGAACGGCTACCGCCACATGGAGCTGTACTACGCCGTGTCCGGCTCGGGCGCCGTGCTGCACACCATCAATCCGCGCCTGCATCCCGAGCAGATCGCCTACATCGTCAACCACGCCGAAGACCAGTACCTGTTCTTCGACCTGACCTTCCTGCCGCTGATCGAGGCCGTGGCACCGCACTGCAAGACGGTGAAGTCCTTCATCCTGATGAGCGACCGCGCCCACATGCCGACCGAGACCAGGATCCCGAGCCTGCTGTGCTATGAGGACATCATCGCGTCCTCCAGCGACGAATTCACCTGGCCGCTGTTCGACGAGAACTCGGCCGCCTCGCTGTGCTATACCTCGGGCACGACCGGCAACCCGAAGGGCGCGCTGTATTCGCACCGCTCGACCGTGCTGCACGCCTACGCCTCGAGCATGCCGGGCGCGCTGAACGTGTCTTGCCTGGACAGCGTGGTGCCGGTGGTGCCGATGTTCCACGTGAACGCCTGGGGTTTGCCGTACTCCGTGCCGCTGTCCGGCGCGAAGATGGTGTTCCCCGGCGCGGCGCTGGACGGCAAGTCGCTGTACGAGCTGTTCGAGGCCGAAAAGGTGACGTTCTCGGCCGGCGTGCCGACGGTCTGGCTGGGCCTGATCAACCACGCGCTGCAAAACAATTTGCAGTTCTCGACCTTCCGCCGCACCGTGATCGGCGGCTCGGCCTGCCCGCCGGCGATGATGGACACCCTGATCGACAAGCTCGACGTGCACGTGATCCACGGCTGGGGCATGACGGAAATGTCGCCGCTCGGCACCACCGGCGGCCTGCAGGCCAAGCACCGCGAGCTGCCGAAGGAAGAACAGCGCAAGATCTTGCAAAAGCAGGGCCACGCCATCTTCGGCGTCGACATGAAGATCGTCGGCGACGACGGCGAGGAATTGCCCTGGGATGGCGAGACCTATGGCCACTTGTATGTGAAGGGGCCGTGGATCGTGTCGGGCTACTTCCGCAACGAAGGCGGCGACGTGCTGGTCGACGGCTGGTTCCCGACCGGCGACGTGGCCACCATCGACGGCGACGGCTACATGCAGATCACCGACCGCAGCAAGGACGTGATCAAGTCCGGCGGCGAATGGATCGGCAGCATCGACCTGGAAAACATCGCCATGGCGCATCCGGCCGTGCTGCAGGCGGCCTGCATCGGCGTGGCCCACCCGAAATGGGATGAGCGGCCGCTGCTGGTGGTGGTCAAGCGCCCGGGGCAGGACGTGTCGCGCGAGGAATTGCTGGCCTTCTTCGAGGGCAAGGTGGCGAAGTGGTGGCTGCCGGACGACGTCGCCTTTACCGAGGCCCTGCCGATGGGGGCAACCGGCAAGATCCAGAAGAACCGGCTGCGCGACCAGTACCGCGAGCACAAGCTGCCGACGGCCTGAACGCTCAAGCCTGGCGCCGGTCTCCCGGCGCGGGCAGTTCCTCGGCCAGCACTTGTTCGATCAGGCTGCCCTCGACGCCATGCGATTTCATGTATTCGACGGCGCTGGGCGTGCCGGCATCGAGCTGGATGGCGCGCGCCTGGTCGACGGTACCCTGGTCGGGTCGCGCCCGGTTCTTCGTTTTCTTTGTCGTGTCCACAATCGGCCTCGGTAGTTTGGAACTGCGAGTGTGACGCTGGAATGTGACCGCCGCATTACGATGCCGGCCGCTGGTGGCGGGTTGCCGGTGACCCTTCGTGCGCCTCATCCGTAGTGCCTGTGCTGTAGTAACGGCACAGGAGGATGCATGGAAACCGAACTGACACTGAAAGTACCCGCGGACGCGCTGGAGCGCTTGCGCCGCCATCCGCTGCTGGGCGAACGCGCGCTTGGCGAAGCGGTCGAACACCATCTGGTCGACACCTATTACGACACCCCGGAACGCGCCTTGTGGAAGGCGGGCCTGGCGCTGCGCGTGCGCGCCGAGAACGAAGGCTGGATCCAGACCGTCGAGACGGCGGGCGCGGCCTCGGGCAGCCCGCACCGGCACAGCGAATGGGAAAGCGCGCTGCCCGATGCCCAGCCGCGCCCGGAGCTGGTGGCGGGGCAAGTGAAGCCGGCGCCCTTGGCCGAGCTGCTACGCAGCGCCGCCATCGCGGCCGATCTGGCGCCGCTGTTCCAGGACACGACCCAGCGCACAACCTGGCGCATCGCGCTGGACGACGGCCAGGAGCTGGCATGCACGCTCGACGCCGGCGCCATCGTGGCCGGCGCCCGCCATGCGTCGGTCTCGGAACTCGCGCTCGCACTGAAGGATGGCGACCCGTCCGGGCTGTTCCGGCTGGCGCTGGACTTGCACCATGAAGTGCCGCTGCAGTTGGCGCCCGACAGCAAGGCCGCGCGCGGCCATGCGCTGCTGGACGCCGCGCCGCCCCGCGCCATCAAGGCGGCGCCGGTGCGCCTGCGCCGCAAGATGACGCTGGAAGCGGCGTTTGTTGCGATCGGCGTGGATTGCCTCGGGCAAGTGCAAGCCAACCTGCCTGGCGTCTTGGGGCGCGATGTGGAAAGCCTGCACCAGATGCGCGTCGGCCTGCGCCGCCTGCGCGCCCTGGTCGACATGTTCGCCGATCTGGTGTTGCCGCCGCCCGCCGTGCGCGAAGGCCTGGACTGGCTGTCCGCCGAACTCGGCGCCGCGCGCGATTGGGACGTGCTGGCCGGCGCGACCCTGGACAGCATCGCCGGCCTGGACCCGACGATCCTGCGCCAGGCAGCCGAAGCCAAGGCCGAGGCCCATCACCGCCAGCTGGCGCAAACCTTGCGCGCGCCGCATTTCACGCAGGTGCTGCTGCAGGTCGGCGGCTGGCTGCGCGGGCGCGCCTGGCGCGACGGCGCCGCGCTGGACAAGAATTCGCCGCTGGCGGCGCCGGCCAGGCGCGCCATGCGCCCGCTGCTGCGGGAGGCGGAGAAGCGGCTCGACAAGCGTATCGGCCGCCTCGATACGGCGGATGCGCACGCGCGCCACCGCACCCGCATCGCGGCGAAAACGGCGCGCTATGCGGCCGAGTTCTTCCAGGACCTGTTGCCGGCCAGGCGCGTCGAACGCTATGTCGGGCGGCTGTCGACGCTGCAGGACAAGCTCGGCACGCTGAACGATTTCGCCGTCGCCGAGCGCTTGCTGGACGAGCTGAAGGGCAGCAATGCCAAGGTGGCGCGCGAGGCGGCGTATGCGCGCGGTTATCTGGCGGCGCATACGGCGCAGCGCAGGGGGCGATTGCGCAAGGCGCTGGCGGCGGTGGCGGGCAGGCGGGTCAGCGGCTGAGCGGCAGGGCGGACCCTGGCTGCTGTCAATTCGAGCGCGTAGCCGGCAGCAGGTGGCGGAAGGTCGGCTCGATGTTCCTCGCATGCAGGTGGCGCACGATGTCTTCCAGGCTCGCATCCTTCAGCAGCAAGCCTTCCGGCGTGGCGCTGGCTACCAGTAAAGGCGCTGCCGCAGCGGGGCTGTTTGCGGCCTCCGCACGCGCCCGCAAGCGCGCCAGGGCCGCATCGAAACAGGCGACATCGATACTTTCCAGGCCTTCCAGGAAAGCCGCCTGGGCCGCTTGCGGCGGCGCGATCTCCAGCCCCGGTTCGCCGATGAAGGAGGCGCCCATGCCGGGATTGATGAAGGCGGTCCAGCGGCCGCTGTCGCGGTTCAGGCAAGGCGGCAATTCGACCGGCGCGCCCAGGCCCGGCTCGACTTCCGGAAAATACGCCTGGCGCAGCAGCTCGACGAACTGGCCGACTTCGATCGAAGGCAAGGGCGTGGCCAGCGACAGCCACAGGCAAAAGCCTTCCTGGCTGGCGATGCTGACGGCCGGCGCCGGCAAGTCCAGCTCGTCCTGCAAGGCGTTGGCGACGTCGCACAGCAGGGTCCAGTGGCGGCCCGCATCGGCTCTTGGCATCTGATGGAAGGGAATCACGATCGTGCGCGTCATGCCCTCGACCGTGGTGATGTCCGGCGGCAGGGTCTGCTGGCCGAGGATGTGGGCTTGCAGCGCCTCTTCGGTGACGACGCCTTGCGGCAGGTAGAGCCGCATCAGTTCCTGGATCAGCTTGAGCATGGGTTCCTTTTTAATCTGTCACTTTGCGGCGCAGCGCCTTGACCTGGCTGCTGCGCGTCTTGCCGTCGAGGCGGCGCAGCTGCGAGCCGCGCGTCGGCCTGGTGGCGCGGCGCACGACCGGCACCTCGGCCGCGGCATCGATCAGTTCCTGCAAGCGGCGCAGCGCATCTTCCTTGTTCTGCTCCAGGCTGCGCGATTGCTGGGCCTTCAGCACCAGCACGCCGTCTTGCGAGAGGCGGCTGTCGCGCAGCGCGAGCAGGCGCGTCTTGACGGCGTCGGGCAGCGAGGAAGCGGGAATGTCGAAGCGCGCATGCACGGCGCAGGAGACCTTGTTGACGTTCTGGCCGCCCGGACCCTGGGCGCGGATGGCGCTGAACTCGACCTCGGCGGGATCGATCAGGGGCTTCATGGGCGGCGGCTATGTTCTTTCATCGCCCGCATGATACCGGTTGTGGCCGCGGATGGGGCTTTACGCAGGCTGGATAAGCTGTCGAAGGAATAAGACGACCGTACTTTTTTGCGCTATAGTGGCTGGAGCTGTTCAACTCGCAGTGCGACTACTACAAAAGGAAGAGACATGAGTGCAGACTACGTCGTTCACGGCAGCGTTGCCGTCATCACCCTGAACAATCCGCCGGTCAACGGCCTCGGCTTCGAGACGCGCACGGCCGCCGTGGCCGCCCTGCGCCGCGCCGAAGCCGACGCGGCCGTGAAGGCGGTCGTGATCACCGGCGCCGGCAAGGTGTTTTCGGGCGGGGCCGATATCCGCGAATTCAATTCGCCGAAAGCGCTGGCCGAACCGAACCTGCACACCCTGATCGCCACCGCCGAGAAGCTCGAGAAGCCGGTCGTGGCCGCCATCCACGGCGTCTGCATGGGCGGCGGCCTCGAGCTCTCGCTCGGCTGCCACTACCGCGTGGCGCTGCCGGGCGCCCAGATCGGCCTGCCGGAAGTCAAGATCGGCCTGGTCCCGGGGGCAGGCGGCACCCAGCGCCTGCCGCGCGTGGTGGGCCTGGAACTGGGCCTGAACATGATCGTCTCCGGTAACCCGATCTTGTCGGAAAAGCTGGCCGAGACCCGATTGTTCGACCGCGTGTTCGATGACGGCGCCGACCTGGTCGCCGAGAGTGTCGCTTTTGCCGAGGGTATCGCCGACCTGCGTCCGCTGCCGAAGGTGCGCGACCTGAAGATCGACTACCCGAACGCCGAAGCCTTCCTGCAGTTCTCGCGCAATACCGTGAAAGCCATGGCCGGCCCGTTCCCGGCGCCGCTCGAATGCGTGGAGTGCGTGGCGGCGGCGGTGAGTAAAAAAATCGAGGATGGCCTGGCCTTCGAGCGCGAGCGCTTCTTCGCGCTGGCGCAAACGAGCCAATCGCAGGCCTTGCGCCATGCCTTCTTCGCCGAGCGCGCCGCCAGCAAGGTGCCGGACGTGCCGGCCGACACGCCGACCCGCAACATCGCGCGCGCCGCCGTGATCGGGGCCGGCACCATGGGCGGCGGCATTGCCATGAACTTTGCGAATGCGGGCATCCCGGTGACGATCCTGGAAACGAAGCAGGAAGCGCTGGACAAGGGCCTGGCCACCATCCGCAAGAACTACGAGAACACCGTCAAGAAGGGCAAGCTGGCGCCGGAGAAGGCGGAACAGCGCATCGGGCTGATCACCGGCACCCTGGCGTATGAAGACATCGGGCAAGCGGACATCGTGGTGGAAGCCGTGTTCGAGGACATGGAAGTCAAGGGCCAGGTCTTCCGCAAGCTCGACGAGGTGATGAAGCCGGGCGCGATCCTGGCGTCGAACACTTCGACGCTGGACCTGAACCGGATTGCGGACTTCACCAAGCGCCCGCAGGACGTGATCGGCCTGCACTTCTTCAGCCCGGCCAACGTGATGAAGCTGCTCGAAATCGTGCGCGGGGCCAAGACCGGCAAGGACGTGCTGGCCACCGCGCTGGCGCTGTCCAAGAAGATCCGCAAGACCGGCGTGGTGTCGGGCGTGTGCGACGGCTTCATCGGCAACCGCATGGTGGAGCAGTACCTGCGCCAGGCTTTCTTCCTGCTGGAAGAAGGCGCGCTGCCGGAGCAGGTGGACAAGGCCGTCGAGAAGTTCGGCTTTGCCATGGGGCCCTTCCGCATGAGCGATTTGGCCGGCAACGACATCGGCTGGTATATCCGCAAGCGCCGCTACGCCGAATCGCCGGAGCTGGTGTACTCGCCGATTCCCGACCGCCTGTGCGAGCAGGGGCGCTTCGGCCAGAAGACCGGGGCCGGCTGGTACGACTACCAGGCCGGCGAACGCAAGCCGCTGGCGTCGCAGGCGGTGAACGAGATGATCGCGGCCTACTCGCAGGAAGCCGGCGTGACGCGCCGCGCGATTTCCGACGAGGAGATCGTGCAGCGCCTGGTGTTTGCGCTGGCGAACGAGGGCGCGCGCATCCTGGAAGAGGGCATCGCCCTGCGTGCCTCGGACATCGACATGGTCTACCTCACCGGCTACGGCTTCCCGCTGCACCGCGGCGGACCGATGCTGTATGCGGACACGGTCGGCTTGCCGAACGTGCTGGAAGCGATCCGCAAGTTCGCGCGTGGACGCCATGGCGAGGCCTGGACGCCGGCGCCGCTGCTGGAAAGGCTGGCGGGCGAGGGCAAGGGCTTCAACGCCTGAGTCCAGGAAGCTTGCTGGGAAAGACGCCGCTGGATCCAGCGGCGTTTTTTTTGGCGCCTTCGTGATAAATAAACAAATTCGTTTACTTATTCCCGGCTCAGACATACGATGCTGGTATTGCAACGTTCGCCAGCCCGTATGAAAACCGTGCTCCTGATCGCCAGTGCCTGCCTGCTGGGTTTGCTTTCCACCACCGGCGCCTCGCTGCCGTATCCGATCTTGCCGCCGCTGTTCGCGGCTGGGTCGGGCAATGCGCTCACCAGCTTCCTCGGCCTGCCGCCCAAGCTGCTGTTCGGGATCGCGCTGATGGTCAATCCAGTGGGCTTGCTGCTCGGCAGCGCCATGCTGGGGCCGGTGTCGGACCGCTTCGGGCGCCGCCGCGTGCTCTTGATCACGGCCATCGGTGCCGCCGTCGGCCATGCGCTGACCGCCGCGGCGCTGGTCGCGCAATCCTATCCGCTGTTCCTGCTGGCGCGCTTCGTCACCGGCCTGCTCGAAGGAAATGGCTCGATCATGCGGGCGATGCTGGCCGAGCGCCTGTCGGGCGGGCTGCGGAATCACGCGCTGTCGTGGCTGAACGGCGCTTTCCACCTGGGCTGGCTGGTGGGGCCGCTGCTGGCCGGATTCACGGTCGGCGCCGGCATCACGCTGCCGTTCTATATTGCGGCCGGCGCGCTGCTGCTGGGCGCGGGCCTGGCGGCGCTGGCGCTGGAGCGCGAACACATTGCGCCCGGTCCCGGCAGCTGGTGGGCGGTGGCGCGCGAACGCCATGCGCTGACCTTGCTGCGCCATGCGCCGCTGCGCACCCTGTTCAAGGTGCACTTCGCGTATGCCTGCGGGGTGGCGGCCTTTTACGAATTCTTTCCCTTATGGCTGGTGGATGTCGGCGACTATGACACGCGCCGCATCGCCCTGGTGAACATGGGCATGTGCGCGCTGATGACGTTTGCCGCCCTGTTTGCCGGGCGCGCCAGCACGCGCGAACCGCGGTTTCGCGCCAGCATCCAGGCGGGCTTTGCGGCCACGGCGATCCTGGCGGTCGGTCTCGGTAACTTGTGGGTGGGGCTGGCGGCCATCGTCGTCTTCGGGCTGCCGCATGCCTACTACAACGCCACGCTGCAGGGCTGGTCGGCGGACCAGTTCGCGGCGCACGGCCAGGGCGCGGTGATGGGTTTGCTGTCCACGACCTTTTGCCTGGCAAATATCGTGATGGCGCTGGTGGGCGGGGTGCTGACCCTGGTCGATACGCGCCTGGTGTTGATCGTTGGCGGCTTGCTGGCGGCCGGGGCCGCGCTGGCGCTGCGGAACTGGAGTACCCGTGCGCATACCTTGATAATGGAGACCCGATGAATACCTTCGACCAGGTGTTGATGATGTTGAAGACGCGCGGCGCGCAGACGGCGCAGGCGCTGGCCGGGCTGCTCGGCATGACGGCGATGGGCGTGCGGCGCCAGCTCGAGCTGGGTGTCGAGAAAGGGCTGGTGAGCTTCCACGACAGCCCCGGCAAGGTCGGGCGCCCGGTGCGGCGCTGGCAGCTCAGCGAAGCCGGCCACGCGCGCTTTCCCGACCGGCATGCCGAGGTGACGCTGGACTTGATCGACGGCGTGCGCCAGCTGTTCGGTGAGAGCGGGTTGGAGAAATTGATCGTGGCGCGGGAAGGGGCCAGCGAGCAAGCCTACCGGGCGCACATCGATCCGGCCGGCACGCTCGACCAGCAAGTCGCGGCGCTGGCGGCGGCGCGTTCGCTGGAAGGCTACATGGCGGAAGTCGAGCCGCGCCTGGATGGCAGCGTGCTGCTGCTGGAAAACCATTGCCCGATCTGCGCGGCGGCCCAGGCCTGCCAGCAGTTTTGCCGTTCCGAGCTCGACGTGTTCCGGCGCGTGCTCGGGCCGGGCGTGTCGGTGGTCCGCATCGAGCACCAGCTGGAAGGAGCGCGGCGCTGCGCCTACCTGGTCAGCGCCGTTGGGGCCGGCTGAGCGCCAAGGCGCCGGGCCAGCAGCGCGGTCTTGGCCGCGGTCTTGGGGCCGTTTGCCTCGGCCAGTGTGATCAGTTTCAGGACGCCGTCGCGGTGCGCGTTGAGTGCCTCCGGCGCATATTCGGTGAGCACCACCACGGCGTTATAGACGCCATTCTGGTTATCGCTGTTCTGGAAGGCTGCATCGAGAATGGCGCCGACGGCGTCCGGCTGGTTGCGCCAGCCTTGCACCAGCTCCCTGGCGGCATCGATGCGCAGCGCGGCATTCTCGGCGAACAGCTGGCGGATCAGGCTGTCCGAGCGTTGTTTCAAGGAGGATTGTGCTGCTGCCTGCACGGCCCCGTCTTCGTCGGTCTGGGCGATGGTGCGCGCCAGCAGCGGCCCCTGCTCGGGCAAGGCGATCAGTACCGCCTGGACGGCGAGCTTGCGTTCCTGCGGGTTGGCGCTGGTGAGCGACTTCATGAGGGTGTTGATCAGGCCAGCCTGGGCGATCTTGGTATTCGCCTCGGCGATGACGCCGGCCTGCTCGGCCCGCCTTTCCTCGCTGCTGATTTCCGCCTGCTTCAGGCCCTGGGCGACGAAGTGGCCGGCCAGGGCGATCGCGGCCGGCACCAGGATGGTGGCCAGTGCGGTCAGGCGGTCCCACAGGTCTTTGCGCGGCGGATCGGCGGCCATGTGCGGCACCCATTTGCTGGAAGGGCGATGCCGCCAGTATCGCCGAGGATGGCGCGAACGGCGAGCGCTACGCTTGCCGGCACGCCGCGCCGTATCGAAAATCCCACAGCGCGCCGATTGGCAGCTTCCGTGGCCGCGCCTGGCGAAAAAAAATGCCGCTGTTTCCAGCGGCATTTGGCGTTCGGCGGAGTGCGGTGCGCTCAGTCGGCGGCGTAGATGTTGTTGTCCTTGGTTTCGCGAACGAACAGGGCGCCGATCACGACGGTGATCAGGGCGATGATGATCGGGTACCAGAGGCCATAATAAATGTTGCCGTTGGCGGCCACCAGGGCGAAGGAGATCGTCGGCAACAGGCCGCCGAACCAGCCGTTACCGATGTGGTAAGGCAGGGACATCGAGCTGTAGCGGATACGGGTCGGGAACATCTCGACCAGCATGGCGGCGATCGGGCCATAGACCATGGTCACGTACAGCACCAGGATGAACAGCAGCAGCACGACCATCGGCTTGTTGATCTGGGTTGGATCGGCCTTGTCCGGATAGCCGGCCGCTTTCAGGGCGCCGGTGACTTCTTTCTTCAGCGCGTCTTCCTTGGCCTTGCTGTCGGCGTCGAAGGCCAGGCCGTCGGCGGTCATGTTGGCGGTGAAGCCCTGGAACACCTTGTCGCCGACCTTCACCGTGGCGATCGTGCCGGCTGGTGCGTCGACGGTGGTGTAGTTGACCGAGGAGTTGGTCAGGATACGGGTGGCGATGTCGCAGGAAGCCGGGAATTTGCGGGTGCCGCTCGGGTCGACCTGGAAGTGGCAGGAAGCCGGGTCGGCAACGACCACGACCGGCGAGGTGTTGATGGCGTTTTCCAGGGCCGGGTTGCCGTAGTGGGTGATGGCCTTGAAGATCGGGAAGTAGGTGGCCGCGGCGATGACGCAGCCGCCGAGGATGATCCACTTGCGGCCGATTTTATCGGACAGGGCGCCGAACACGATGAAGAAGGGCGTGGCCAGCAGCAGGGCGATGGCGATCAGGATGTTCGCGGTCGGGCCGTCGATCTTCAGGGTTTGGGTCAGGAAGAACAGGGCGTAGAACTGGCCGGTGTACCAGACCACGGCCTGGCCCATCGTCAGGCCGACCAGGGCCAGGATGACGATCTTCGCGTTCTTCCATTGCAGGAAGGCTTCCGACAGCGGCCGCTTCGAGGTCTTGCCTTCGGCTTTCATCTTGGCGAAGGCAGGCGACTCGCTCATCGACATCCGGATCCAGACGGAAATGCCCAGCAGCAGGACGGAGAGCAGGAAGGGAATACGCCAGCCCCAGGCCAGGAATTCTTCCTCGCCGACGGCGGTACGGGTGCCCAGGATGACCAGCAGCGACAGGAACAGGCCCATGGTCGCGGTGGTCTGGATCCAGGCGGTGAAGGCGCCGCGCTTGCCTTCCGGCGCGTGCTCGGCGACATAGGTGGCTGCGCCGCCGTATTCGCCGCCCAGCGCCAGGCCCTGCAGGATGCGCAGGGTGACCAGGATGATCGGGGCCGCGATGCCGATCGAGGCGTGGCCCGGCAGCAGGCCGACCAGGAAGGTCGAGGCGCCCATGATGAGGATGGTGACCAGGAAGGTGTATTTGCGGCCGATCATGTCGCCGAGGCGGCCGAAGACGAGCGCGCCGAAGGGACGCACGATGAAGCCGGCGGCGAAGGTGAGCAGGGCGAAGATGAAGGAGGTGGTCGGGTCGCCGAGGAAGAATTGCTTGCCGATGATGGCGGCGAGCGAACCGTAGAGGTAGAAGTCGTACCACTCGAATACGGTGCCGAGCGAGGACGCGAAGATGACCTTGCGTTCTTCCTTGGTCATCGCGCTGGAGGTGGGCTGGGCCTTGCCTCCTGCGGTCATGCCGGGTGTGATAGCCATGTTGTGTGTCTCCGTAATGTTATGTAAGTCATCGGATAGCCGATACTTGGTCAGCTGGAACGGAGTGTGGACCGTTAAACTTACGTCATGCTTGCTCCAAACTTACCCCAAACTTACTAATGCTTGATGAGGCCGCTTGCATGGGCCGAACCCGGCGCTTCCATCCTTCGCTTACTGAACGTTGGACAGCGTCCCCGGCCATAAAATCCGGGCTGCATATGATGCGGCGCAAGGCTTCAGATTTGCGAACGACCGTACTTATCTGTGCTATTCTGGTTTGATCAATACCAACAACCAGGGAGACCAGAATGCAAGACGCCGTCATCGTTTCGACCGCCCGCACGGGCTTGGCCAAGTCGTGGAAAGGGGCCTTCAACATGACCCATGGCGCCAGCCTCGGCGGCCACGTGCTGGCCGCCGCCATCGCGCGCGCCGGCATCGAGGCCGGCGAAGTCGAGGACGTGATCATGGGCTGCGCCAATCCCGAGGGCGCCACCGGCGGCAACATCGCGCGCCAGATCGCGCTGCGCGCCGGCTGCCCGGTGACGGTGCCGGGCATGACCGTGAACCGCTTCTGTTCGTCCGGCCTGCAGACCATCGCCCTGGCGGCCCAGCGCGTGCTGGCCGGCGAGGGCGAGGTGTTTGCCGCCGGCGGCGTCGAGTCGATCTCCTGCGTGCAGCAGGAAATGAACACCCACATGCTGCGCGACCCGGCCCTGCGTGCGCAAAAACCGGAAATCTACTGGTCGATGCTGCAGACCGCCGAGATGGTGGCCAAGCGCTACGGCATCGCCCGGGAACGCCAGGACATCTATGGCGTGCAAAGCCAGCTGCGCGCCGCCGCCGCCCAGGGCGAGGGCCGCTTCGACGCCGAGATCGTGCCGATGACCACCGTGATGGGCGTGGCCGACAAGGCCTCGGGCCGCCTGCTGACGCGCGAAGTGACCATTTCCGCCGACGAAGGCATCCGCGCCGACACCACGCTCGAGGGCGTGGCGAAGATCCGCACCGCGCTGCCGGGCGGCGTGGTCACCGCCGGGAATGCCAGCCAGTTCTCGGATGGCGCCTCGGTCTCGATCGTGATGAGCCGGCGCATGGCCGAAGCCAAGGGGCTGGCGCCGCTGGCCGTGTTCCGCGGCTTCGCCGTGGCCGGTTGCGAGCCGGACGAGATGGGCATCGGCCCGGTGTTCGCCGTGCCCAAGCTGCTGAAAAAGGCCGGCCTCACGGTCGATGACATCGGCCTGTGGGAGCTGAACGAAGCCTTCGCCGTGCAGGTGCTGTACTGCGCCGACACCCTCGGCATTCCGATGGAGCGCCTCAACGTGAACGGCGGCGCGATTGCCGTCGGCCACCCGTATGGCGTGTCGGGCGCGCGCCTGGTCGGCCATGCGCTGATCGAAGGCAAACGCCGCGGCGTGAAGTATGTCGTGGTGACGATGTGCATCGGCGGCGGGCAGGGCGCGGCAGGCCTGTTCGAGGTGCTCTGATATCCAAAACCCTCACAAATAACCCAAAAGATTCGAGAAACATATGATTCGACACATCGTGATGTGGAAGCTGAAGGACCAGGCCGAGGGCGCCGGCCGCTTGGCCAATGCGGCCGAGATGAAGCGGCGCCTCGACGAATGCGCCGGCATCGTGCCCGGCATCCTGCAGTTCGAGGTGGCGCTGGCCCAGCCGGGGCTGGAAGCGACCTACGACGTGGTCCTGAACTCGGCGTTCGAGAGCCGCGCCGCGCTGGACGCCTACGCCAACCACCCCACGCACCAGGCGCTGATGCCTTTCTTCAAGGCGGTACGCGACGAGCGCCAGTGCATGGATTACGAAGCCTGACCTGACTTAAATCAATAACAACGGAGACAGCATGCGCACTACCCAGGAATTATTTTCACTTCAAGGCAAGACCGCCCTCGTAACCGGCGGCTCGCGTGGACTCGGCCTGCAAATGGCCGAAGCGCTCGGCGAGCAGGGCGCGCGCGTTGTCATTTCCTCGCGCAAGCAGGAGGAACTCGACAGCGCCGTGGCCCACCTGGCGTCGAAAGGCATCGAGGCCACGGCGATTGCGGCCGACCTCGCGCAGGAAACCAACGTACTGCCTTTCGTCGAGGAAGCCCTGCGCCGCCTCGGCCAGATCGATATCCTGATCAATAACGCCGGCGCCAGCTGGGGAGCCCCGGCCGAAGAACATCCGCTCGAAGCCTGGGACAAGGTGATGGACCTGAACGTGCGCAGCATCTTCCTGGTGTCGCAGGCGGTCGGCAAGCTGTCGATGATCCCGCGCCGCTACGGGCGCATCGTGAACATTTCCTCGATTGCGGGCCTGGCCGGGAATCCCCCGGGCACGATGAGCACGATCGCCTACAACACCTCGAAGGGTGCGATCGTGAATTTCACACGCGCGCTGGCCGGCGAGTGGGGCCGCCACGGGATCACCGTCAACTCGATCGCGCCGGGCTTCTTCCCGTCTAAAATGACCAAGGGGGTACTGGCGACCATCGGCGCCGACGTGCTGGCCAAGGATGCGCCGCTGGCGCGCCTGGGCGACGACGAGGACTTGAAGGGTGCGGTGGTGCTGTTCGCCTCCGACGCCGGCAAGCACATCACAGGCCAGATCCTGGCCATCGACGGCGGCGTTTCCGCGGTCTGAGGGAGAGAAACCATGAAGAACTTCAGCGGTAAAGTCGCCGTCATCACCGGCGCGGGCAGTGGACTGGGACGCGAATTCGCCGACACGGCGGCCAGCCTCGGCATGAAGCTGGTGCTGGCCGACATCCAGGCCGACGCCCTGGAAAAGGCGACCGACGAATTGCTGGCCCAGGGCGTCGAGGTGCTGGCCATGGTCTGCGACGTCAGCAAGGGTTCGCACGTCGAGGAGTTGGCCGATTCCGCGCTGGCGCGTTTCCACGGCATCCACCTGGTGTTCAACAATGCCGGCGTCGGTTCGGGCGGGCTGATCTGGGAAAACAGCGCGGAAGACTGGGAGTGGGTGCTGGGCGTGAATCTGTGGGGCGTGATCCATGGGGTGCGCGTGTTCACCCGCGCCATGCTCGAGTGCGCGAAGAAGGACCCGTCGTTCGAAGGGCATATCGTGAACACGGCTTCGATGGCGGGGCTGCTGAATGCGCCGGCGATGGGCGTCTACAACGTGTCGAAGCACGCGGTGGTGTCGCTGTCGGAAACCCTGTACCACGATTTGCAGCTGGTGAATGCGCCGATCGGCGCCTCGGTGCTGTGCCCTTACTTCGTGCCGACCGGGATCAGCCATTCGCACCGCAACCGGCCCGAGGAATTCAAGACCGAGGGCGGGCCGACCAACAGCCAGATCGCGGCCCAGGCGCTGACGGTGAAGGCGGTGGAGTCGGGCAAGGTGTCGGCACGCGATGTGTCGCGCATGACCTTCGATGCGATCCGCGACGGGCAGTTCTATATCTTTTCGCATCCGCACGCGCTGGGCGGCGTGGCCGAGCGCATGGAAGCGATCGTGCATGCCAAGAACCCGCCCGATCCGTATGCGGCCACGCCGCACGTGCGCGAGATTTTGCGGGCCAAGTTGTAACGACTATGGCTGGCGACCTCGAACGTCGCTGAGATTCGTAGGGTGGGCACTTGTGCCCACGCGGTGATCGTTATCGGCTTCGTTATCGGGCACGAGGATGCAGCCGGTACGTATCACCGCGTGGGCACGGAGTGCCTAGCGCGGCCCGGCCCACCCTACGACATCCGCCGCGAGCCGGCATGGTTTTACGGACGCAATACTCGCTCGTGCAATTCGGCCGGCGCATTGTCGTACAGCTTCACCACCGTCGAGGTGCGCGTGCCATACCCCGCCGTCTCGATGCACACCGCCGACAGCACCCGTTCCAGGTCCAGCGACACGCCGGTCTCGGGCAGGCGCATGTCCGGCGCGCGCGTGGTATCGGCCAGCATCTCGAAATAGGCGTCTTCCGGCGCCCCCTGGCACAGCAGGCTGGCGAACTGCGCCTTGGTGCGGGTGACCTTCGGCCAGGGCGCGTCCAGCAGGCTGTTCGAGATGCCGTAGATGCGGCCCTCGTCGAGCGGCTGGCCGTTGCGCGCATCGTCGCCGGCCCGGTTCGAATACCAGTACAGCGCCTTGGCGTCGCCCAGCACCAGGTTATAGCCGTTGTAGATGTCGCCGCGGGCCCGCACCAGGTCGAGGTACTCGGCCGCCGACAGCCCACCCTTGAGGAAATCCGCCACCAGCGCCCCGCGCGAGGGCGCATCCGGTTTCACGTCGCTCGGCGCGCGGATGTTGGTAAGCGCGGCGAACTTCGGGCCCTGCGGCCCTTCGCGCGTCACGCCCATCCAGCTGCCGCCGTGTTCCAGGTCGCGTCCGGCAATCACGTTCGGGTGCTCCGGCCAGGGCGCTGCCGGGGCGGCCGGGCGGTCGTAGAACTCGTCGCGGTTGGCGGCGGCGATGACGGGCACGCCCGGGATCACACGCCAGGCAAAGACGATCAGGCACATGCTGTGAACTCCACAAAGACTTCGCTGCGGCGCGGGCCGTCGATCAGGGCGGCCATGCCGCTCGCGCCCGCACGTTGCTCGACCAGGCCGGCGTGGTGCGGCGCGGCCTGGGGATAGACTTCCATCCAGGTTTGCAGGCCGTGCTTGCTTTCCGGACGGCGCAGCAACTGGCCGGCGATGCCTTCCTGCGCCAGGCCGGCCTGCATCGCGCGTACGAGCGCTTCGAGCCGGGCCGCGTTGGCCTCGGGCACCTTGTAATAGACGTACAGGTCGATCATGCTAGAGATCGAGCGCGTCGAGCGGATAAGGCATGGGCTGGAAGCGCAGCGCCGGGCCGGCGGCCGAGCCGTGGCGCACGTCCTCGCCGAGCGCCGCCAGCTTGATCTCGACCAGCAGGTCGGCGCCGCCATTCCCGTTCGGCGCCGCGTTGACGACCATGCCGCAAGGCTGGTCCGGATCGGCAGCGGAAAACACGTCGTCGCCGGCACGCGCGGCGGCGTTGTCGACGCTGGCCAGGGCGGTGCGGCGCTTCAGCTTGCCCAGGTACTGGCTGCGCGCGACGATTTCCTGGCCCGGGTAGCAGCCCTTCTTGAAATTCACGCCGCCCAGCAATTCCAGGTTCACCATCTGCGGCACGAACTGTTCCTGGGTCGGCCCAGTCACTTGCGGCACGCCGGCATGGATTGCGGCCAGCTGCCAGGCCGCGTTGCCGCCAGGGGCCAGCGCGCCGGCCAGGGCCGGGAAGGCGGCCTGGGCCGTCGCACCCGAGGTGATCCACAAATAGCGCGGCGCACCGAAGGCGTCGGCCAGGCGCAGCACGGTGCCCTTGTCGTTTGCCGTCTTGCCGTAAGGCGCAGCGGGCAGCTCGCCGGCCTGGACGCGCAAGGCCGCTTCGCCCTTCGCGCCGCCGATGCCGAGCACGCTTTCGAACGCTTCTTCCGCGGTGGCATCGCGCAGCTTGGCCTTGGCGCGCAGCACGAACATCGTGAGGCGCTTTTGCAGCGGCGCCTGGATCGCGCGCGGCAGTTGCAGGTACACCGCCTCGGCATCGCGCCAGTACAGGAAGGTGGCCTGCAGGCGGCCCTTCGGCGTGCAGTAGCCGGCCAGGCGGGCTTCGGCGCTGCCGAGGTGCTCGACGTCGTTGGTAAGCTGGTTGTGCAGGAAGGCAGCCGCATCCTCGCCGGCCACGGCGATCAGGCCGAGGTCGGTGACGGGTGCGACGAAACCGGCGGCGAGGTCGGCCGTGCTCAGGCTGCGGCCGAAATCCTCGACCTGGGTCGCTTCGTCGATATGGAAGCGGGCGCCTTGCGACGCCAGATAGTCTGTCCAGTTACTCATAAATGGAATATGCTGTGCGATTAGGCTTTATCATTACGGCCTCATTATAGAGTTGTCGAGCATTTCGCGCCGGAGACGGCGAAAAACCAGAAAAACAGAATGGCACCCATCAAAAAAATACTCCTTACCGGCGCGATCGTGTCAGTCGCGGCGGCCGGCGGTTTCGCCTGGTGGTCGAAGCATCCGCTGACCTCAAGCGGGGCGCCCATCGAATTCACCATCACGCCCGGCAGCAGCGTGAACGCGGCCGCCCAGCAGATGGCAAAAGCCGGCGTGCCGGTGCAACCCTTCCTGTTCCAGGTGCTGGCGCGCGTGACCGGCCAGAGCGCGCGCATCAAGGCCGGCAGCTATGAGCTCAAGCCCAACACCTCGCCGCGCCGCCTGCTGACGCAACTGGTGCGCGGCGAATTCGCCCAGGAAGCGGTAACCATCATCGAAGGCTGGAATTTCCGCCAGATGCGCGACGCGATTGCCGCCACCAAGACCCTGCGCCACGAAACGGCGAAGATGTCGGACACCGAATTGATGGCGAAGATTACGCCGGAATTCAAGCAGCCCGAGGGCCTGTTCTTCCCCGACACCTATTTGTTCGCCAAGGGTTCGAGCGATCTGCAGATTTATCGCCAGGCGCACCAGATGCTGCTCAATCGCCTGAATGCGGCCTGGGAAAAGCGCGATCCGAATTTGCCGTATAAAAACCCCTATGAGGCGCTGATCATGGCCTCGATCGTGGAAAAAGAAACCGGCCAGAAAAGCGAGCGCGCCATGATTGCCGGCGTCTTCGTGAACCGCCTGCGCACCGGCATGATGCTGCAGACCGATCCCAGCGTGATCTACGGCATGGGCCTGCGCTACGAGGGCAAGATCGCGAAAAAGGATTTGCTGACCGACACCCCTTTCAACACCTACACCCGCTACGGCTTGCCGCCGACGCCGATCTCGCTGCCGGGCGTGCAATCGCTGGCGGCGGCGATGGCGCCGGCCAAGACCGATGCCTTGTATTTTGTCTCGCGCAACGACGGCACCAGCCAGTTCTCGGACAACCTGCCCGACCACAACCGGGCCGTGAACCAGTACCAACGCGGAATCGCACGACCATGAGCAGCACCAACCCCACCCCGCGCGGGAAATTCATCACCTTCGAGGGCATCGACGGCGCAGGCAAGTCGACCCACATCGGCTTCGTGACGGAGCTGATCACGTCCCATGGCAAGACGGTCGTCGCCTCGCGCGAACCGGGCGGCACGCCGCTGGGCGAAAAACTGCGCGACCTGCTGCTGCACGAAAAGATGCACCTGGAAACCGAGGCCTTGCTGATGTTCGCCAGCCGCCGCGAGCACATCGCGCAAGTGATCGAACCCGGCCTGGCTTCGGGCGCCTGGGTGCTGTCGGACCGCTTCAGCGATGCCAGCTTTGCCTACCAGAGCGGCGGACGCGGCCTGGAGCGCGCCAAGATGGAAGCGCTGGAAGCCTGGGTTCATCCGCATCTGCAGCCCGACCTGACCCTGCTGTTCGACGTGCCGCTGGAAGTGGCGCGCGAACGCCTGGACGCCACCCGCACCCTGGACAAGTTCGAGCAGGAGCAGGGTGCATTCTTTGCCCGCTGCCGCGCAGAGTACCTGCGCCGCGCGGCGCAGTTCCCCGAACGTTTCGTGGTCGTCGATTCGACCCGCAGCATGGAAGCCACGCAGCAGACCTTGCGCGAGGCCCTGGAGAAGTTCCTGTGATTTACCCCTGGCAGCAAACCGCCTGGACCACCCTGCAGCAGATGCGCGAGCGCTTGCCGCATGCGATCCTGTTCCACGGCCCGGCCGGCATCGGCAAGGCCGACTTCATCGAAACCTTCGCGCAAGCCCTGCTGTGCGAAAACGTCCGGCCCGACGGCCAGGCCTGTGGCGCCTGCGCGTCCTGCGGCTGGTTCGTCCAGCACAACCATCCGGATTACCGCCGCGTGCGCCCGGAAGCGCTGGAAGACGAGCCGGGCGGCGAGGGCGAAGAGGGCGCCGACAGCGACAAGAAATCCAAGTCGACCAAGGCGCCGTCGAAAGAGATCAAGATCGAGCAGATCCGCAACCTGGCGGACTTCATGAACATCTCGACCCACCGCCAGGGCTTGCGGGTGGTGGTGCTGTACCCGGCCGAGGCGCTGAACATGCCGGCCTCGAACGCCCTGCTCAAGACATTGGAAGAACCGCCGCCGGGCACCGTGTTCCTGCTTGCCTCGAACGGGCTCGACCGGCTGCTGCCGACGATCCTGTCGCGCTGCCGCAAGTTCGCGCTGCCAATGCCGGACCATGCCGCCGCGCTGGCCTGGCTGAAGGAACAGGGCGTGCCCGATGCCGACAGCTGGCTGCGCGAAGAAGGCGGCGCCCCGCTGGCGGCGCGCGACCAGGCCGAGAACGGCAGCCGCGAGGAACTGGATGCGCTGCTGCACTTCCTGGCCCGGCCATCTGCGGACGGCGCCCTGCGCAGTGCCGAGAAGCTGAGCAAGACGCCGCTGGCCTCGCTCGTGTCCTGGCAGCAGCGCTGGCTCTACGATTTGCTGTCGGTGAAGCTGTCGGGCGTGGTGCGTTATTATCCGCGTTACCAGAAGGAGCTTGCGGCCCTGGCCGGCAGCGTGCACACGGCGAAGCTGCTGCGCGCCGTCAAGGCCGCGAACGAGCGGCGCGCCGTGGCGGATCACCCGTTGTCGGCTAAACTGTTCGTCGAAGACATGCTGCTCGACTACACGTCCTGCTGCAGCCCTGCTTGAAAGGATGACGATGAGCAGCAATATGAGCGGCAATATGGGTGGTAACACCACCGACCCCAACGCTTCGCTGCCGCGGCCGGCGGTGCTGTCGCTGGCAATCAAGGAAAAGGCGGCGCTGTATGCGGCCTACATGCCTTTCCTGAAGAACGGCGGCCTGTTCGTGCCGACGAATAAACCCTACAAGATCGGCGACGAGATTTATCTGATCCTGTCGCTGATGGAAGATGCGGCCAAGTACCCGATCGCCGGCAAGGTGGCGTGGATTACGCCGGCCGGCGCCAATAACAGCAAGGCGCAAGGCGTGGGCGTGCATTTCCCGCCCGACGAAACCGGCCAGCGCGCCAAGGCCCGCATCGAAGAAATCCTTGGCGCCGCACTGCGCTCCTCGCGCGCCACCCATACCCTGTAACTTTTTTATTCCTTCATGCCGTCCTACGTCCACCGCCTTGCCCGCCGCGAAGACCTGCCCGTCATCGTCGACATCTACAATTCCACCATCGCCTCGCGCGAAGTGACTGCCGATACCGAACCGGTCAGCGTCGAATCGCGTGTCGGCTGGTTCAACGACCATACGCCGGAACGCCGTCCGCTGTGGACGATCCACGATGCGACGGACACCTCGCCCGAGCCGGAAGTGATCGGCTGGATGTCGTACTCGAATTTCTATGGCCGCCCGGCTTATTCGGGCACGGCGGAACTGTCGATCTACATCGCCGAAGCCTGGCGCGGCAAGGGGCTGGGCAAGTACTGCCTGGAGCAGGCAATCGCCTTTGCGCCGCAGATCCATGTCCATACGCTGCTCGGCTTTATCTTCGGCCACAATGCGCCGAGCCTGGCGCTGTTCCGCAAGTTCGGCTTCGATACCTGGGCCAACTTCCCGCGCGTGGCGAACCTGGATGGGGTCGAGCGCGACCTGATCATCCTCGGTAAGCGCGTGGTCGAGTAAATCCCGGCGCGCGGGCGGACGCCGGGCTGCGTGGCACAGTCGGGCGCCTGGCTTTACAATGGCGGCATGTATATCGATTCCCATTGCCACATCAATTTCCCCGAGCTGGCCGCCCGCATGCCCGAGATCCTGGCCAAGATGGCCGAGAACAAGGTCACACACGCCATGTGCGTGTCGGTCAACTTGCCGGAATTCCCCTCGGTGCTCGCCCTGGCCGAGCAATATCCCCATATTTTCGCCTCGGTCGGCGTCCATCCGGATTACGAAGACACGCCCGAGCCGACTGTCGAGCAGCTGGTGGAACTGGCCGATCATCCGAAGATCATCGCCATCGGCGAAACCGGCCTCGACTATTACCGCCTGGAGGGCGACCTGGAGTGGCAGCGCGAACGCTTCCGCACGCATATCCGGGCTTCGCGCGCGACCCGTAAGCCCCTGATCATCCATACCCGCTCGGCCAGCGCCGATACCATCCGCATCCTGCAGGAAGAAGGCGCGGCGGTCCAGGCCGGTGGCGTGGCCGGCGTGATGCATTGCTTTACCGAGTCGCTGGAAGTGGCCCAGGCCGCCATCGAGCTGGGGTTCTATATTTCCTTCTCCGGCATCGTGACCTTCAAGAGCGCCAAGGATCTGCATGAGGTGGCGCGCGCCGTTCCGCTCGAGCGCATCCTAATCGAGACCGATTCGCCTTATTTGGCCCCGGTGCCTTACCGCGGCAGGGTGAACGAGCCGGGCTATGTGCCGCACGTGGCCGAGTTCATCGCCAATTTGAAAGGCGTGCCGCTGCGCGAAGTGGCGGACCGTAGCACCGAGAACTTCTTCAAACTGTTCCAGCACGCCAAGGCCTGACATGACCGTTCCGCGCCGCACCATCCTCAAGGGTCTCCTGTTCGCGATGTGCGCCGGCTCCGGACTTGTCCATGCCGCCCCTGCCGCGCCGGACGGGCGCCAACTCACCAAGTTCTTCCGCGCCGTGCAGATGGACGACGACAGGACCGTGGCCGCCATGATCGGCAGCGTCGTCAACGCCAACCAGCTCAATCCCCTGGGCGGCGAGCCGGGCCTGGTGCTGGCCGTGCGCGAAGATGCGATGCGCACGATGGGCGTGTTCCTCGATCATCCCGGTACCAACCTGGAAACCCGTGCCGTCAACGGCAACACGGCGCTGATGATGGCGGCCTTCAAGGGCAATCGCGCGGCCATCGAGGCGCTGCTGGCCAAGGGCGCCAAGCTAAACCAGCCGGGCTGGACAGCTTTGCACTATGCGGCGGCGGCCGGGGACAACGAGATCGTCGAGATCTTGCTCAAGCGCGGCGCGAAGGTCGACCCGGTCTCTCCGCCGAAAAGCGGGGCCTATACGCCGCTGATGATGGCGGCGCGCGAAGGCAAGGACGATACCGCCTTGCTGCTGATGAAGCACGGCGCCAACCCGGCGTCGCGCAACAGCGAAGGGCTGACGCCCGAGGAACTGGCCGAACGTGCGGGCAAGCCGCGCGTGGCCAGGGCGATCCGGGACGGCATGCGCTGAGCGGTTTGCCGGCCGGGTAAGCGTATGTCGACTTCGCTTCGCATGAAATAACCGGTATTCCGGTCCTTGCTCCGCGCTTTGTTGTTGCCCCGTCGCACGGATAATCCTCGTATTCACTCGACCAACGCGGCAGCCAACATCGTCGCCGAACACAAGGATTCCCATGCTGAACGAACGCGAAATCGAAAGCTGCTACCTCGGCCAATTTATTCCAGTCCACTATCACCACAACATGTTGATGGACGGGAACCGGATGGGCGCTTTCCGTGACGCGATCGGGCACGCCGTTCGTCCCGGCATGAAAGTGCTGGAGCTCGGCGGCGGCACCGGCGTGCTGTCCTTCTTCGCGGCCCAGCAAGCCGATAAAGTGTATTGCGTCGAGTTCAACCCGGACCTGGTGCGCGAAGCGCGCCGCTTCCTGGCGCAGAACGAGAACGGGCACAAGGTCGAGGTGATCCATGCCGACGCTTTCGACTACCTGCCGCCTGAGCCGGTCGACGTCGTCATTTGCGAAATGATCCACGTGGCCATGCTGCGCGAAAAGCAGGTCGAGGTGATCGAGGCGTTCAAGCAACGCTACCTGGAACGTTTCGGCGGCCCGCTGCCGATTTTCATGCCGGAAGCGGTGGTGATGGCAGTGCAGCCGCTGCAGCAGGACTACAGCTTCCACGGCTATTACGCGCCGATCGTGCAATTCCAGGAAACCACGGCCGCCTATCCGGGCACCATGGAACTGGCCCGTCCGGAAGTGTATAGCGTGCTCGATTTCGCCGAGCCGGTCGATAAGCTGATCGCCTGGCAAGGCAGCTTCACCGTCGAACGCGACGGCACCCTGAACGCGATGCGCTTCGTCACCAAGAACGTACTGTCCATCGTGCAGGAAAGCGGCGCCACCATCGATTGGCTGAACCACTACATGACGCTGCCGCTGGCGCGTCCGCTCGACGTGGTGGCCGGCGATGTGGTGCAGGTGTCCTTCCAGTACCGCGCCGGGGCATCGATTCCTTCGCTGCAAGCCGCGCTGCGCGCTACGCTCGCCTTCGACACCGTAGATCAGGTGCAGGCCGCCGCACCGCAGCGCGTCGCCGAGTTCGCCTGACCATCCTGCCGCCGCCGGCGCCGCCATTCGTCGGCGCCCGCGGCCATTCGGCCCTGCGGCACTTCCGTTCGTCGCACGGCCATGGCGCCTGCCAGGGCACCTTGCCTACACTGCATACTCGTCAACCTGATTGGAGTGCGCAATGATCGGCTTCCTGCTGTGGCTGGTCTTACTTTTCTTGTGCTGGCCGCTGGCCCTGCTGGCGCTGCTGGCCTATCCGCTGGTCTGGCTGCTGCTCTTGCCCTTCCGCCTGCTCGGGATCGGGGTCGAGGCCGTGTTCGAGTTGCTGCGTGCGATCGTGCTCTTGCCGGCACGCATACTCGGGCTGTCGCCGGGACGCTGATCCATGCGCCTCTGCCTGCCCTGTCCGGTAGAGTGTGGGGCAATTAACAGACGCGCGTGGCGTGCTTCGTTACTGTGGAGTCGTCCGCTTTCATCCGAAAGCGAGCTTTTCACTGTAAGGAAACGATTATGCGCCTGGATATTTACCGCAGAACCGAAAGCGACGGCAAGTTCTCCTACTTGGCCGTGCCGGAAACCCGCAACATCCCCGAAGAAGCCACCAACACCGATTGGGAAGTGGAGGCCCGCGCCTTCGAGGTCGACGACAACGCCGAGCAACTGCCGGACTACGACATCGATAACCTCAACAGCCAGCTCTCCGAAAAGGGCTACGCCATGACCGCTCTGCATTAAGCGCTGCGAGCGCAGACCGGGCCTGTACCTTTTCCGCTTCGGCGGATAGCAGATTGCCCCGGCACGCGCTTCGTCATGAACGCGACAGTTCCCTGTCGATTTCGCCGGGTCCCGGACGGTGCCCCGGCGGATATGCTATTCTTGCGCCCTGTTTAATTGATGCTGACCACATGGTCAGTTCTGGGAGTGCATGATGAAGTGGGTGGTAATCGGTTTCTATTTCCTCTCGATCCTCCACATTCATTTCCGCGGCAAGGTACGCCTGCCGTTCGGACGCCAGCTGTTCGACCATTCGTCGTTCATGGCCCCCATCAATATCTTCATGCACTGGTTCTCGAGGGTGCCCAGCACGCCGTATATTCCGGTGCGCGAATTCCCCGAACTGGCCCCGCTGCAAGCGAACTGGCAGATCATCCGCGCCGAAGCGGAAAACATGCTCGCCATGAAGAAGATCAAGGCCGCCGAGCAGAACGACGATGCCGGTTTCAATTCCTTCTTCAAGACTGGCTGGAAGCGCTTCTACCTGAAGTGGTACGACGCCAGCCACCCGTCGGCCCAGCGCCTGTGCCCGCAAACCTATGCCTTGCTGCAGTCGATTCCGTCGGTAAAAGCCGCGATGTTCGCCGAACTGCCGCCCGGCGCCAAGCTGAACCCGCACCGCGACCCCTTCGCCGGCTCGATGCGCTACCACCTGGGCCTGGCCACGCCGAACGACGACCGCTGCTTCATCGACGTCGACGGCGAGCGCCATAGCTGGCGCGACGGCGAAGGCGTGATCTTCGACGAAACCTATATCCACTGGGCCATCAACGGCAGCGAAAGCGACCGCGTGATCCTGTTCTGCGACGTCGAGCGCCCGATGCGCTACCGCTGGATGCAGGCCATCAACCGCTGGCTCGGCCGTACCATGATGACCGCCGCCAGCTCGCCGAACGAGACCGGCGACCAGACCGGCATGGTCAGCAAATTGTTCCGCATCTCGCACGTGATGGGCCAGTACCGCCGTCGCTACAAGGCGTGGAACAAGACCGCCTATAAAGTCACCAAGGTGGCGCTGATCGTCGGCGTGGCTGCGCTGATCTACTGGATCTGATCGCCGCCAAGTGTGCTTCGCTGCGAAAGCGCCGCCTCGATGCGGCGCTTTTTTTTCGCCCCTGCTCAGCGGTAGACCAGCACCGGGATCGCGCTGTGCACCAGCACCTTTTGCGTTTCGCTGCCGAGCAGCATGCCGGTGATACCGTGGCGGCCGTGCGAAGCCATGATGATCAGGTCGCACTTGCGCTCGCGCGCCGCCTGCAGGATGGCCTCGTAGGGCTGGTTCGCGCGCGCGATGATGCTGGTGCAGGGAACGCCGGCGCTGCGGGCGGCGGATTCGGCCACGGCCAGGATCCTGGTGCCCCGTTGTTCGCTTGTGGCGAGGTATTCGTCTTCGGTGGTGGCGAGCATCTCGGCATCGGCCGTGAAGGTGCGGTAGTCGGGCAGGGCGGTGAAGGCGACGACCTCGGCGCCGACTTCCCTGGCAAAGCCGACGCCGGCCAGCACGGCGCGCTCCGACAGCGCGGAGCCGTCGGTGGGCAACAAGATCTGCTTGAACATATTCACTCCTCGGGTAGCCGCGGCGATGGCGCGGTCGGACTTAGTCTGCCGTCCGAGGCGGTGCGAGGTTTGATCCGGCTCAATCGGGCGGAGGCGGGGCTGGGTCGGCCGGCGAGCTGTCAGGCGCGGGGTCGGGCGTGACGCGCGTGAGCTTGTAGTCGGCGGCCGACCGTTCCAGGGCCAGGCCGAGGACGTCCTTCAGCTCGTCGGGTTGCGTGCCGTTGTCGAGCTGGCGCTTGGCGAAGGTGTTGCGCAGGGTGCGTCCGCCCGAGCGCGCCAGGTCCATGCCGGCACGCTCGAAGGTGGCGCGCATCTGTACGTAGACGGTTTTCCGGGTCAGCCTGGCGCCCGTCAGGTTGGCCGGAAACACGAACGCGCCCGGGATCGCCATCGCTTCGCGCTCCTGCAGCCAGGGCAGCAGCTCCTCGACGCCTTCGCGGGGCAGGGTGACAGCATGCTCGTGGCTGGTGTCGTGCTTCTCGTCGGGGGTGATGGTCAGCACCAGCGAACCGTCGATGCCGGCCTGGGTGCCGATTTCGGACACCAGCAGGCCGACCGCCTCCGACACGCGCAGCCCTGCCAGCGCGATCACGACCTGCATGGCGCGGTCGCGCCGGCGCTTCCAGCCGTCGAACGGGGTATTGCGGCGCTTGCGCGGCGCGTCGGCGGGGAGGGCGGCGAAGAAACGCGCCAGCTGTTCTTCCGACAAGGTGCGCCCGGCGTCGTCCTTGGCGATGTGGGCGCGGTCGATGCCGAGGATGGCCAGCTGGGCCGGATTCGGCGTGACCGCGAGGTGCTCGTAGCAGCGTTCCAGCAAGCGCAGGTAGCGGTAGGCGATCTTGCTGTTCAGCACGCGCTTGCCCTTGACGGTACGGGCGATGAAACGCAGCAGGTCGGCCTGGGTGACGGTGGAGAAGGTGAGCCCCTGTTCCAGCAGCCAGCCCGCCAGGTTCTGGAACATGAACAGGTAGATCTTGGCCGACTCGGCGGAGAGGACCCGCAACGTACCGTCGGCGCGCTGGCGCCGGCCGGTCTCGGCGAAAGCGGTGCTGTCGATGAAATCCTTGAAGGCACGGACTGGGTCGGTATTCCAGGTGGCGATGGTGTGCATGGCGAAAACGACGAGCGTGGCGATGCCACTAGCCTACCATAAAAACGTAACTAACCAACAAAGGACGCCGCCCAAAACGAAAACATACACGTCACGGACTCCGAACACATCAACGACATTCCAACAAGCGTCCAGGAAAGGGGGCGGTTATGCCGGCGCGAAGCGCCAGCCATTGCAGCTCGTGCCGAGCGTTTGCTGCCAACGGCCAGGCACCGGTGCGCATCCGCCCGGCCGGTGCGGGGCAGTTCAGTCGCGTGGCCGGGGCAGGCGCCACAATTGCGTGGGCAGGGCCAGCGGCGCATCGCGGTTGAAAAAGGCCGAATCCTGGATGCGCGAGCTGGTCACGTACAGGCTGCCGTCGGGTCCCTGGCTGAAGGTGTCGGGCCAGCGCAGGCGCGGGTCCTGCACCACCGTGCGGGTCGGGCCATCCGGCCCCGCCGCAAGGTCGCGTGCCTTGACGGCGTTGTCCTCGATGGAAGTGAGATACAGGGTCTCGGTACCGCGGCCGATCCAGAGGCCGTCCGTGGGCCCGACCTTGCCATAGGGCTGGACTGCGCTGGCGATGTCTTCGCCGGCGAAACCGCGGCCGGTAAGCGCCGCGGTCTGGATGCGGTACAGGGTCGTGCCGGTAAGCGGCTTCCAGTACAGCCAGGCGCCGTCGGAGGAAAGAGCGATGCTGTCCGCGGCGAACAGCACCGGCCGGCCGTCAGGATAGCGCAGCGGCTTGCCGTCGGTGCGCACGACCACGCCTTTCTCGGGCTGGGTCGAGGGATGGCCGTCCAGTACCCGGCGCGCCTTGCCGCTGGCAAGTTCCACCACGACGAGGGCGCCGCGCTGCCCGGCGTCGCTCAGGAAGGCGTGCCTGCCGTCCTGCGACAAGCGGACGTCGTTCAGGTAGGAGCCCGGTATCGCGACATCCTGGCCGAAGCGGATCACCTGCGCCACGCGGTCGCCAGCAAGATCGATGCGGACCAGTTTCGCTCCGCCTGGCACCAGGCCGTCGACCGCGGGGGCGGCCGGGTCGACCACCCACACGCTGCCGCGGCCGTCGGCGACCACGCTTTGCACGCACACCCAATGCTCCGCCGGCGCAAGCTCGTCGCGGCGTGCGTTGCGCCAGGCGTTCCATTGCGCGTCGGGATACGGGCGCAGGCGCCCGTCCGGCAGGACTTCCGCCACCGACAGGGGCGAGTCTTCCGTCCAGCGCGGGAAATTCACGAAGATCCTGCCTCGTTCGCTGACGGTCACGCCGGTGACCTGGTGGTCGAACTGGGCTGCCTGCTGCAGCAGCGCGCCGGTGCCTTGCGCAGTCCGGGACGCGGGTGGCGCCTGCTTCTGCGCGAGCGCCGCCCCGACCGATGAAACTGCGATGGCAACGACGACTGCGAGAGACCGGGATCTGATGCGCATGGCTTTTCCTTCCGAAAGCAGCGGCGTCGCTGCGGGGGCCCGGATGGGCTGGAGACGCGCCGTATCCGGCGGATCGCGAGGACTTGAACAAGCCAGGCTACATGGTTGGACATCAGCCCGCAAGCGCGTTCCGGGACGAATCCTCGGGGTGGAGAAAAAGCCACTCTGCCACCGGTGGTGCCGGCGATGCCAACGCCCGAGCTGGGCATATGCCGCTTGGCCGCCGAACGGATGGGATGCCGTCGAAGCTTGCGAAATGCAAACGAATCGCCGCTTGCGGTTTACCAGACCCATGCCTAACCTGTGTCGCTTCCACCGCGGTGATCAAGCCTTGCGCGGCGGTACACGGCCCCGTGCTTGCCCGCGGGTTGCGCCAACAACTGCCGCGACGGATAACCGCGTCCTGTCACCAGGGCAGGCTCGTTCCTGGCAGCTCCAGGAGTAGACTTTGAAAGCTGTTGTCTATCGAGGTCCCAACCAGGTCGCCGTCGAAGACGTGCCGGACCCAAGATCGAACGTCCGACGGACGCCATCGTCAAGATCACCAGTACGAATATCTGCGGTTCCGACCTGCACATGTACGAGGGCCGGACCGATTTCGAGCAGGGCCGCGTCTTCGGTCACGAGAACCTCGGCGTGGTCATGGAAGTCGGTCCCGCAGTCGAGCGTCTCAAGCCAGGCGACTGGGTCTGCATGCCATTCAATATCAGCTGCGGCCACTGCAGGAATTGCGAACGCGGCCTGACCGCATACTGCCTGAAAGCGAACGAACCCGGTGTCGCCGGCGGTGCCTTCGGCTTTGCCGACATGGGGCCTTGGCAAGGCGGACAGGCCGAATACCTGCGCGTGCCCTGGGCCGATTTCATGTGCCTGAAGCTGCCGCCGGACGCGCAGGAGAAGCAGTCCGACTACGTGATGTGCGCCGATATCTTCCCGACCGGCTGGCACGCGACCGAACTGGCCGGCATGCAGCCCGGGGACGCGGTGGTCATCTACGGCGCCGGACCGGTGGGCATGATGGCCGCGCACTCGGCGATGATCAAGGGCGCCTGCAGCGTGATGGTGGTCGATTGCCATTCCGACCGTCTGCAGCTGGCCGAGTCGATCGGCGCGATCGCGATCGACTTTTCGAAGGAGGACCCGGTGCAGCGGGTAATGGACCTGACCCACGGGAAGGGCGCCGACGTGGGCTGCGAGTGCGTCGGCTACCAGTGCCACGACCACCATCATCACCGCCAGGAGCGTCCCAACCTCACGATGAACAACCTGGTCAATTCGGTGAAGTTCACCGGCGGGATCGGCGTGGTCGGCGTGTTCATTCCCGAGGACCCGAATGCGCCGGACGCATTGCAGAAGGAGGGCAAGATCGCGCTCGACTGGGGCCAGCTCTGGTTCAAGGGACAGCGTGTCGCCACCGGCCAATGCAACGTCAAGGCCTACAACCGGCAATTGCGCGACCTGATCCACGCCGGGCGGGCCAAACCGTCGTTCATCGTGTCGCATGAACTGAAGCTGGACCAGGCACCGGACGCCTACCAGCACTTCGACAGCCGCGACCATGGCTGGACCAAGGTGATCCTGCATCCCGGCTCCTAGCGGAGCCGGGCGGTCGTCGCAAGCTTCATCCCGCGCTAGGCCGACCGGCGTGCCGTCATCGCCGGGGGCTGGCCGCGTTCGCCGGATCGCGGCGAGCGCGGTGTGCAGAGGCGCCGCAGCGCCGGACTGTTGCATCGATGTCCCATGAAGGAATGTAACTAACTAACTCGTTAAAAACCCGCGGACAAACACACTGAGCGCTCCCGACTACGGTAAAGAATCGGAACACAAAACCGGCTTGCAGGAAGAAGGCTTCCGATGGCATAGACAAGCGCAGGGGGAGCAAGGAGGGCGAACCTTTGGAGGCCATCGAGCCTCAGGTCAGCACATCGGCCCAGATCTGCCGCGCCCAAGCCTCTGCGTCCACGCCTTCTTGCGCCGATGGATGCTCGGACAGGACGCCGGCACCATCGGCCCGCATGCTTTTGCTGGCGGCATCGTAGCGGTAGAGCGTCGAGATGTGCATCGCCTGCCGGTCGTCGACGAAGCTATAGCAAGTGTTGGCAAAGGCCGGCGCCGGGTCTGGCGCTTCGCCCAGCATCAGCGCCACGACCGCACGCGCACAGATCTTTGCCTGGGCGTTGGCCATGTGCGCCGACTTGGGGAGGCCGGATTCGATGGCGTCGCCAATCACATGGACGCGTTCCAGGGCAATCGATGCATACGTGACGGCATCGACGCCGCACCAGCGCCCATCCGCGTTCGCCAGGCCGGCGCCCTGTGCAATCCGTCCTGCGCGCTGGGGTGGAATCAGGTTCAGCACATCGGACCTGACCGTATCGAAGCTCGTCTTGACCGTCCTGGTAGCGACATCGACAGCGCGCAGCTGGCTGTCCGGCATGTACTCGATCATGCCGGGATAGAGCTCGCGCCAGGCATGCTCGAACAGGGCGCGTTTCGATGTGATCACCGGGTTCGCATCGAGCACGATTACCTTCGCGCGCGGCTTGTGCTGTTTCAGGTAGAACGCCACCTGGCAGGCGCGCTCGTAGGGCGCGGGCGGGCAGCGATAAGGCTGCGCCGGCACCGCAATGGTGAAGACGCCGCCGTTGCGCATGGCCGCCAGCTGCCGCTGCAGGCGCCGGGTTTGCGGTCCTGCCTTCCAGGCATGGGGAATCCGGTCTTGCGCCGTGGCGAGTGCAGGAAAGGCATCGTAGATGAAGTCGATACCCGGGGCGACGATGAGCCGGTCGTAGCGCAGCGCGGCGCCGTCCACGAGGATGCGCGACCTGTCCGCGTCGATCGCCGATACCCGGCCCTGCATGAAGCGCACGCCATGGTGTTGCCGCAGCAGCTCGTAACCGAAGGTGAGTTGGCCGAGGGTCTTCTGGCCGGCGAAGACACGGTTGCTGAACGGGCAGGAAACGAAGTGCGGCAGCTGGTCGACCAGCACCACCTCGATGCGTCCGCCGCTCAGGAGACGCACCTGCTTGGCGGCCGTCGCGCCGCCATAGCCGGCGCCAACAACCACCACGCGGCCGGCGCGCCTTGATGAGGCCAGGCGCGGCAGTCCGGCCGCCGCGTTGGCGGACGACGCGGCAGCGCCAGCCAGCGCCAGCTGCAGGAGCGTGCGTCTGCGCATGGTCACTCCCATTCGAGGACGGGATAGAGCAGGTTGACGTTGCGCGGGTTGACGAAATCGAAGAGCCGCCACCGTGCCCGTTCTGAGGCCGCCGCCGTGGCCATGGTATCCGTCATGCTGGTGCCGTGCCGGACGGCGGCGCGTACGTCCTGGAGCAACCGCGTCAGGTAGGCGCGCTGGGCCGCCAGGGCTTGCTCCTTGTCACGCGTAACAGGGCCGTGTCCGGGGATGGTCACGAGGGCAGGGACCTTGCCCAGGGCATCCATCGCGGACAGCCAGCCGGGAACGTCGCCATCGACCGAAGGCGTGCGTTCGATGAAGAGCAGGTCGCCGGTCCAGAGCGTGCGCGTGGCGGCGTCGAACACGGTGACGTCGTTGTTCGTGTGCGCCTTCGGCCAGGCTTGCAGTTCCAGCTTGCGTTCGCCGAGGTCGAGCACCAGGCGCCCGTGCACGGTGTCGCTCGGCTCGACCAGCGCGCTTTTCCCGGCCGCCGCGCCCAGCTGGAGGGCGAGCTTGCGCAGGTAGCCATCGCCGCGCAGGCGCAATGCCGCCGGGAGCATGGCATGGCCGATCACGCGTGGCGGCGGATGGCCTTCAGCCGGATCGGGACGCATGAAGGCGGCGTTGCCGAAGATATGGTCAGGATGCCCATGCGTGTTGATGACGTAGCGAACGGGCAGTGTGGTGACGCGGCGCAGCGCCGCTTTCAAGGCCATGCCTACCTGGTAGGAGCCGCCCGTATCGATCACGGCGACCGCCTCGCTGCCGACCACGAAGCCGATGTTGGCAATGTCGCCGTCGTAGCCGTCCTCGAAATCCTTGTGCTGCCCGGTGTGGACGTAGACGCCGGGCGCGACCTGGGTCACATCGAGCGGCGCTGCACCGGCCCGCATTGCGGCAACGATGCCGAATAGCGCCAGGCAGTAGCCCAGGCCCCGCATTCAGCCTCCGACGTCCAGCGACTGGCGGAAACTCGCGCCCTGGTTATCGTGCAGGACCGCCTGCAAGGCGCCCGGTTTGGCGGCGAAGAAGCCGAACTGGATCGACGGGTTCTCGCTGATGCCGATCGAAGTGTCCGCCGTCAGCACCGGTTTGCCGTCATACGTGACCGTGATCTTGTTGATGTAGAAGGCAGGCCGGAACCCATGCGTGGCCGGGTCGCGCTGCAGGCCCGTGTACATGGGGTGCCTGATCAGCAGCCTGGCCTGGTTGACGTCGCTGCGCTTGAACGGGCCGTCGAGCGCCATCTTCATCTTGCCCGCGGCCGCCAGTGCGGCTGTATCGTCGGCGGGCACGGGGCCGCCGCAACCGCCGGAGGCTTTCACATGCACGGAGTTGACATACAGGCGGCCATCGTTCGATTCGGCGACCACGTGCACCGCTGAATCGGTGTCGAAACGGATACGGGTGGCGATTTCCGCTTTTCCATGGTCCGGTGCAAAGTGGAATACGGCTGTCATGGGGACGGGATTAGCGTCGACCAGCACGCTGACCGTCTTGATGTAGTTCTTTGCCGTCATCGGATGATCAATGCTGAAGGCGAAGGGTACCTGGTCACCGCTGGCGGCGCGTGCGGGCGCGCTTAAATGGATGAACGGCGCCGCTTCGAGTCGCTTGCCGGGAAAGAGTGCTTCCTGCAAGTTGCTCCAGGATGCGGGTGCAGCCGCCTCCTGGGCGGAAGCCGGTGTCGATCCGGCCGCCAGCAAGGGGATCAACAGCTTGAACATGCGGGAAAGGATTCGGGAATGCCGAGAATAATTCTGCATGAATCAACCCCTTATCCGGTCGTGGATACGATGTGATTGCCGAAGCCATAAACGTCAGTCTCACTATACCCATGAAGTCCGCCGCATGGAACGTCTTTATGAGTGAGGAGAACGTCGCAGTTGCCATGAAATCCAGGCTAGATCGACATGGCATGGCGTTCCACTTGATGTTCGCATAATCTATATTATGTCAAATGCGGTATGTGGACCCGCCATTTCACCCGCCTCCGCTGCGGTGTAGGACCGTCGTTCGGCGAAGTAAAAGTGGTCACTTAAGCGAAGTAAATTTGAAACTCGCCGAATGAGAGACAGTAAATTTGAGACACCGGGTCCAATTCTCCCTATGAGAAACGACATGGGGGTCCCGAAAAATC
>Ga0308160_10000716_pt1 | contig 56618 bp, 50 predicted proteins | sample PhyFR1_FD_201036 | JGI IMG/M metagenome (GOLD analysis project Ga0308160, IMG submission 201036) | Phyllosphere microbial communities from UC Gill Tract Community Farm, Albany, California, United States - DLSLF.R1 | ecosystem: Host-associated > Plants > Phyllosphere > Unclassified | place: USA...
GCTGGAAGGCATCAACAACCGCATCAAGGTGATGAAACGGATGGCCTACGGTTACCGCGACAGCGCCTTCTTCTTCCTAAAGATCAAAGCCGCGTTTCCCGGAAATCCGTGAAGAACCAAAAAAAAGCCCGCTACGAGAGCGGGCTGAATCTATCCTTGGAGGAGAATAGAGGAGACAGGTGCATCATGCTGCATCGCAAAATAAAAATCCAATTTATATTTGTAATGACAGTCATTAATGGCTTAAATAGCACAGCAGAGACTGATTGAAGAGACTTCCCTCAGCGCACGCTTGGTGCACTCGGGAAAATGCTCTACGATAGCAAGATGATGAAGAGTTTTTGGCAGTCCTTTGCAGTTTTCGAGCCGGCCGCATTGCATCCCGCCTCGCGCCTCGTCTTGCCTGTCATTTCGTGATGCAGCGTCCTACGAGCGCTTTTCCGAAATACGGCACGCGGCGCCGGCTGGCCGGCTGGGCGTTGCTGTGCGCGGCCGCCCTGTGCGGCGAGCACGCCATGGTCGCGACTGCCCGTGCCGACAACAGCGCCGCCAGCCAGGGCATCGAGCGGCGCGTGAAGGCCGCCTTCCTCTATAAATTTCTCGGCTACGCCGAATTCCCGCCCGGCGCCTTCGTCGACGCCGGCAGTCCGGTGACGATCGGCGTGATCGGAGCCGACGACATGGCGGCCGAACTGGCGCGCATCGTCAGCGGCCGCACCGTGCACAACCGGCCGGTGCTCGTGCGCGTGCTGCGCGAGCCCGAGCTCGGCACGCCGGTCCACTTGTTGTTTGTCGGCGGCCTCGACGCGGGCCGGGTAGGGCGCATGGTGCGCGCGGCCGGCAATGCGATGCTGGTCGTGACCGAATGCGACGGCGGCCTGCAGCAGGGCAGCGCGATCAATTTTCGCATCGTCGACGAACGCGTGCGCTTCGACGTCGCGCTGGATGCGGCCGAGCGTAACGGCATCAAACTCAGTTCGCGCCTGCTGACGGTCGCGAACCGGGTGCAGAAAGGAACGCAGCAATGACAGGCGCAATGACCAAAGTGCGCGAAGGCGGCTCGGTTCGCCGCAAACTCATCCTGATGGCGGTTTCCACCACGCTGGCGGCCCTGGTGGCGGCATCCTGCGCGATGCTGCTGGTCGACCTGCGCGCCTTCCAGCGCTACTGGACCGACGACCTGATGACCCAGGCCGACATCATGGCGCGCGTGACCGCGCCGGCGCTGGCCTTCAACGACGAAGAGACCGCACGCCAGAACCTGGCCGTGCTGCGCGTGCGTCCGCAGATCCTGGCGGCCGCCATCTATACCAGCAACGGCACCCGTTTTGCCGGCTACCTGGCGCCGGGCGCGACCGGCAGCGCGACGCGACTGCCGCTGCGCCCGCAGGCTTCCGGCTACCGCATCGAAGGCAGCGAGATCGTCGTGTTCCGCAACATCGTCGAGAACGGCGACATGGTCGGCACCGTCTACCTGCGTGCCCGTTACGGCCTGTTCGACCGCCTGCTCAGCTACGGCGCCATCCTCGGCGCGGTAATGCTGGGCGCGCTGGCGATCGCCTGGCTGGTGGCATCGCGCCTGCAGGAAGCGCTCACCCGGCCGCTCGAAGCCGTCACCAGCGTCGCCCGCCAGGTGATGCAGCGGCGCGACTACGGCCTGCGCGTGCCGGGCAAGGAAAGCGGCGAGATCGGCGTGCTGGTCGACGCCTTCAACGAGATGCTGGCCGAGATCGGGCGCCGCTCGGACGCGCTGCAGCAAGCCAACGCCTCGCTGGAAGTCGAGATGCAGGTGCGCCAGCGCGCGGAGGGTGCGCTGATCGTGGCCGACCGCCGCAAGGACGAATTCCTGGCGACCCTGGCCCACGAACTGAGAAATCCGCTGGCACCGATCCGCACCGGCCTCGACATCCTGCGCCTGCGCAGCGGCGACGCCCAGGCGACCCAGCGCGCCACCGACATCATGGAACGCCAGTTGAGGCAGATGGTGCGCCTGGTCGACGACCTGCTGGACGTCTCGCGCATCAATACCGGCAAGTTCACGATCAAGTCCGGCCGCGTCGAGCTGAAGGCGGTCGTCAACGATGCATTGGAAGTGGTGCGTCCCTATGTCGACCTGCATGGCCACGAGCTGCAGATCGATCTGCCGGACCGCCCGGTGTTCCTGAACGGCGATGCCACGCGCCTGGCGCAGATCCTGTCGAATCTGCTGAACAACGCCGCCAAGTACACCAACCGCGGCGGCAGGGTCAGCCTGAAGGCGACCGTCGAGGACCGTACCCTGGTCGTGGTGGTGGCGGATACCGGCATCGGCATCGCGCCCGACATGCTGAACACCGTGTTCGAGATGTTCGTGCAGGTCGATTCGACACTGGAACGTTCGACCGCGGGCCTGGGCGTGGGCCTGTCGCTCGCGCGCAAGCTGGTGGAGCTGCACGGCGGCACCATCGAGGCGCACAGTGCCGGCCTCGGCCACGGCAGCCAGTTCGTGGTGCGCCTGCCGATCGTGGTCGATCCGGAACTGCCGGCCAAGCCGACGCCGGCGGCCTTCATCGGCGGCGAGACCTACCGCATCCTGCTGGCGGACGACAACGTCGACTTCGTCAACAGCATCGGCGCGCTGCTGACGGCGATGGGACACAGTGTGGTCATCACCCATAACGGCCCGGACGCCCTGGCGGCGGCCAAGCGCTTCTGCCCGGATTACGCCTTCCTCGACATCGGCCTGCCGCAGATGTCGGGTTACGACCTGGCGCGCGGCATCCGCGGTTTGTCTTGCGGTGCGATGACGGTCATGATCGCGGTGACGGGCTGGGGCCAGGAAAAGGACCGCCAGCTGGCGTTCGAGGCAGGCTTCGACCACCACATGGTCAAGCCGGTGCGCTTCGAGCAGATCGAGGAAATCCTCGGCAACCGCAGCCTGATCAAAAAGCTGCGCACATAAAAAAAAACGGAAGCGCTTGCGCGCCTCCGTTTGCATGCCGTACTAAACGGACGCTGTGGCTTAAGCCTGGTTTGCAGCAGCCTGCTTGCGGCGGCGTGCCAGGAAGCCCAGGACGCCCAGACCAGCCAGCATCATGCCGTAGGTTTCCGGTTCCGGAACCGGCGCCATCATGACGGCGCCGCCGAACGAGCCTGCGGTATCCGACACGAGGTTGCCGCTCACCAGCAGGTAGTAGTCGCCGGCTTGCAGGTTGTCGCTGGACAGGGTCCAGACGTCCATCGAACCAGTCTGCAGCGAGGTGCCCGACGTGATCAGCGTGTCGCCGGCGGTGCCGCCGGTGCCGGTGCCGCCACCGACGCGGTACAGCGCCAGGCCGCTGAAGTCGAGGCCAGTATCGGCCGTGCGGCTGATCGACGAGACGATGGCATCGAAGTTCATCGGGCTGGTGCCCTGCACCGAGAAGGTGAAGTGGTCGGCAAAGGTGGCGCCATTGTTGTTCATGGCGAAGGTGTCACCGAAGAAGCCGCTGCCATCGGTCAGGTCCAGGACCTGCGGGGTGTTGCCAATCATGTTGGTGGTGCCGCCACCAGTCGTTTGGGCCATGACGGCCGAAGAACCGAACGTTGCGGTAGCAAACACGATACCAGCGATCAGAGATTTATTCATTTCTTACCTCGCAAAGAAACAGCCGCGTCCTGCAGCTTGGTTTTTCAAGAATCGGGGAACTTCATCGTAGCAAAACGTCGCTAAAGTGCGTGAAAAGCGTTGTAAGTGTGCGCTTCTGCGAGGAAAAATGCTGCTGTTCAATAATTTCCGATCGGACTCGGCTTCTACCCGATTCTCATAGAGGAGAACGGGTATTTTGCATTGACTGGAAGAAAAAATTATCAGGCTTGCCAAGAAACCGTAGGATCTGTCCTACTTCACGACGCGTGAAACTCCGTGCTTGAGTTGGTTTCCGTTGGCGAACTTTTATTGAACGCTCGGCAAATTTATTGCCGGCTGGGACCGCTCTTAAGGCAGAGCGTATGGATGAGCATATGGAAGAGCCAAGAAAAATGGCCCAGAAATCGCTTTCTGAGCCATTCATCTTGAAGAAGTTGGTGCGGCTGGCAGGAATCGAACCCACGACCCCTTGGTTCGTAGCCAAGTACTCTATCCAGCTGAGCTACAGCCGCCCGAGGCACGCATTATAGCGAAGTTTTGCCAGTTGGCAAAGTGGGCAGGAAGACAAAACTGCTGGGCAGGGGATAGTCGGATTGGACTGACAGTATGGACGGGAATCGGATGCAGAAAAGAAAAATGGCCCAGAAATCAGTTTCTGAGCCATTCATCCTGAAGAAGTTGGTGCGGCTGGCAGGAATCGAACCCACGACCCCTTGGTTCGTAGCCAAGTACTCTATCCAGCTGAGCTACAGCCGCCCGAGGCACGCATTATAGCGAAGTTTTGCCAGTTGGCAAAGTGGGCAGGAAGACAAAGCTCGCGGGGCAGGGGATAGTCGGATTGGACCAAGGGCATGGACGGGGAATCGGAGCAGAAAAGAAAAATGGCCCAGAAATCACTTTCTGAGCCATTCATCTTGAAGAAGTTGGTGCGGCTGGCAGGAATCGAACCCACGACCCCTTGGTTCGTAGCCAAGTACTCTATCCAGCTGAGCTACAGCCGCCCGAGGCACGCATTATAGCAGCGGGTTGGCGATTGGCCAAGTGCTCGCCATATTCTGATGGAGCCGGTGAGCGGAAAAGACGTGCGCATCACGCAACGCGCTCGATCCAGGAATGTGCCGGGAGCGATAAAGGGCAGGGCAAAAACAAAAATGGCCCAGAAAGCAGAACTTTCTGAGCCATTCCTGAGGTATTAACTGGTGCGGCTGGCAGGAATCGAACCCACGACCCCTTGGTTCGTAGCCAAGTACTCTATCCAGCTGAGCTACAGCCGCCCGAGGCACGCATTATAGCAGCACTTCCATCTTTGGCAAATACCCAAGGCAGGGCGCCAAGGTCATGCTCAGCATGCCAGCGGCAGCGGGCCCTCGTATCTGCCGAGCGTCTCCGTGGCCCCGTTGCTCAGATCGCGCATGACGAGTTGTTCTCCCTGCCATTGCAGGCTCGTCCGCAACGCCACCGGCTTGCCGAACAGGTTGAGGCTCACGATAAGTTCGCCGGCGTCGGATAGTGCCCAGGTGCCGGAGGCGGATTGCACGCCCAAGGCATTCAAGGCTTCCCGTTTCTCGCCGCAGGGCGGGTACATCTCGACGTGATGATCGGCCTGGTACACGATCACCGCACCCAGCAAGCCTGCGCTCGCCGCCGCCTGCCGTCGTTCGGGTGGAAGTTGCGACAGTTGCGGCGACAAGTCTTTTTGCCATGCGCCGACGAGCCGGGCTTCAGCCGCATCCGTGACGGGATTCGCGGACGACGGGTTGGCGCAAAGCGCGGCGAGCATGAGGCTGGCGAAGCGGATTGCTGCGGCGGCGCGGCGGGTGAGGTGGGGCATGGCTGTTCCATGGCGCGATGAACGGGAACGCCACGATAGCAGGCTTGCCAATTGCAAAAATGCACGAAATGTCACCCGATCAGGCGAGCGCGCAAACAAAAATGGCCCAGAAAGAAAAACTTTCTGAGCCATTCCTGATGAATAAGTGGTGCGGCTGGCAGGAATCGAACCCACGACCCCTTGGTTCGTAGCCAAGTACTCTATCCAGCTGAGCTACAGCCGCCCAAGTCGCTATTATAGCAGCGACATCTCGCAGGGGGAAGGCTTAATTTTTCGCAACATGACGAAGGCTTCTGTTAGATTTGAGTCTGTCTCCGGAAAATCGTTTATGTTCCGCTTTCTCCTCGCCGTAGCGGCCTGTTTCCTCTTTTCCCTTGCCAGCGATCCCGCCCAGGCCGGCGCGCCGCGCGGTCTGCGCTTCGAGCAACTGGGCTTGGAGCAGGGCCTGGCGCAGGAAACCGTCAAAACCATCCTGCAGGACCGCACCGGGTTCATCTGGTTCGGCACCCAAGGCGGACTGAACCGCTACGACGGCTACCGCATCCGTTCCTTCCGCAGCGATCCGGCCGACCCGTCCAGCCTGCCCGACAATTACGTCCTCTCTTCGTATGAAGACCGGGAAGGGCGGCTGTGGTTCGGCACGCGCAGCGGCCTGGCTCGCTTCGACGAGGCCAGGCAGAAATTCGTCCGCTATCCCTTCCTGTCCGGCAGCGAATCGGTCGCGCGCAATCGTGCCGTCGCCGCCATCAGCGGCGATGGTGCCGGTGGCCTGTGGATCGGCACCGGCGAAGGCTTGATCCACCTCGACCCCGCCAGCGGGCGCTTCCGCGTTTTCCGTCACGACGCCGGCGACCCCGCCAGCCTGCGCGACGACCGCGTCAGCGCACTGGCGCTCGACGGGCACGGCGGCCTGTGGGTCGGCACCGGCGTCGGCATCGACCACCTGCCGGCCGGCGCGACCGACTTCGACCACTACGACATCGATCCGCACGGCGGCACCAAGCGCAATGCCGTGCTGTCGCTGTCGATGGCGCAGAACGGCACCCTGTGGATCGGCACCGCCGCCGGCCTCGACGCCTGGCGCACCGGAGACGGCCCGCCGCAGCGCCGCCACGTGGGCGTCGACGAAGGCATCGACGACACCGGCATCCTGACCCTGTACCACGACGCCGGCAACAATCTCTGGGTCGGCACCGAGCTCGACGGCCTGAAATGGCTGGACCCGGCCAGCCAGCGCTTCGTCGGCTACAACAATATTCCGCTCGACCGCCACAGCCTCTCGGACAACCAGGTCAGCTCGGTGCTGGTGGACCGCACCGGCACGCTCTGGGTCGGCACCCAGTTCAGCGGCGTCAACCGCACCGACCTCGCCAGCGGCGGCTTCGGCAGCTTCACGCTGTTGCCGGCCGAGTCCGGCGGCAGGATGGCGACCCCGAGCCGCAAGATCCGCGCGATCGCCGCCGGCGCCAACGGCCGGCTGTGGCTGGGCACGACCGGCTCCGGCCTGATCCGCCTGGAGCCGATCAGCGGCCGTGCCGAGCGCATCCGTCACGATCCGACGCAGCCCGGCAGCCTGCCCGACGACATCGTCACCGCCGTGTTGCCCGGGCGCGGTCGCTTGTGGGTCGGGTCGGCGACCGGCCTGTCCTGGCGCGACGCGGTCAGCGGGCGCTTCACCACGGTCGCGCTTGGCAAGGATTCGGCCGGCAATTATGTCCAGGACCTGATGCAGGACCGTGCCGGCAACCTGTGGGTCGCGACCCGCGGCGGCGTGTTCCTGCTCGACCCGGACGGCCATATCCTCAGTGTCTGGCGCCACGACCCGCTGGATGCCAAGAGCCTGGGCGAGAACTACGGCTTCGCCCTGCTCGAGGACCGCGCCGGCACGATCTGGATCGGTACCGAGAATGGCCTGGACCGCCTCGACCGCGCCAGCGGCACCTTCACCCATTTCCGCCACGACGACAAGAACCCGTCCTCCCTGCGCCACAACCGCGTCTATTACCTGTACGAATCGGCGCGCGGCGAAATATGGGTCGGCACCGCGGCCGGGCTGCAGCGCATGGAGCGCGACGCCGGCGGCGCCACCGTGTTCCGCTATTTCCCGGTCACGAACCTGCAGGAGCCGGTGCCGATCGGTGCCATCCTCGAAGACGGGCATGGCGAACTGTGGGTCAGTACCACCGTGGGCCTGACCTGCGTCGATCCCGCCACCGGCGCATTCAAGAGCTATAGCGCAAAGGACGGCCTGCTGGACGGCAGTTATTTTGTCGGTTCGGCCGCCCGCGGCGCCGATGGCGAACTGCACTTCGGCGGCGTGAACGGCATGACCTCCTTCATGCCGGACGCGGTGCGCGAGAACCCATACCCGGCGCAACCGGTCATCACCGATTTCCTGGTGCAGAACCGCTCGCGCATGCCGCACGCTGCCGGCGATGCGCCCGAGGTGAAGCTGCCCTGGCGCGATTCCGTGTTCACGCTGGAGTTCGCGGCCCTGCATTTCGCCGACCCGCAAAGCAACCGCTTCGCTTACCGCCTGCTGGGCTTCGACCGCGACTGGACCGAGACCGACGCCAGCAAGCGTTTCGCCACCTACACCAACCTGGACCCGGGGCCCTACGTGTTCGAGGTCCGCGCGGCCAACAAGGACGGGCTGTGGAACGATACCCCGGCGCGCCTGCGCATCGTCATCGCGACGCCGTTCTGGATGACCTGGTGGTTCCGGCTGCTGGCGGCGCTGGCCGTGATCGGCGGCGGTGTCGCCATCTACCGCCTGCGCATCCGCGTGCTGGTGCAGCAGACCGAAAGGCTGGAACGCACCGTCGGCGCGCGCACCGCCGAACTCGTGCTGCAGAAGGAAGCGGCCGAGCAGCAAAAAGAGGCGGCACTGCAGGCGCGCCGCAACATCGCGCTGCTGTCCGACATCGGCCGCGAACTCACGGCCAAGCTGGATGGCGAGGCGATCATGAAGAACGTCTACAACCAGGTGCGCCAGCTGATGGACGTGCACGTGTTCGCGATCGGCGTGGCCCAGGCCGACGGCCGCCTCGACTATCCGTTCATGATGGAGGACGGCAGGCGCATCGGCCCCTCGGAGCGCTGCAGCGAGCGCGTGCTGGCGCTCGGCCGGCGCTGCCTGGCAACGGGCGATGAAATCCTGATCGACGACCTCGATCGGGACGCCTCGCGCTGGATCGGCGAGGTGGCCGAGCCGCCGGCGGCGAACCCGCCGGCCTCGCTGCTGCTGGTGCCGGTGATGGTCGGCGCACGCGCGGTCGGCGTGATCTGCGTGCAAAGCCGCGAGCGCCACGCCTACCAGCACCTGCAGCTCGACATGCTCAGCACCCTGGCCGCGTATGTGGGCGTGGCGCTGGACAATGCCGACGCCTACCGCCAGCTGAAGGACACCCAGGCCCAGCTCGCGGCCCACGAGAAGCTGGCCTCGCTCGGCGCGATGGTGGCCGGCGTCGCCCACGAACTGAACACCCCGATCGGCAACAGCCTGCTGATGGCCAGCACGCTGCACGAAAAAACGGAGACGCTGGCCGCGCGCTTCGCCCAGTCGAACCTGAAGAAATCCGAGCTGGAGGGCTGGATCGCGGCGGCCAGCGAGGCCAGCGCCCTGATGCAGCGCAGCCTGCACGCGGCGGCCGACCTGGTGAACAGCTTCAAGCAGGTCTCGGTCGACCAGGCCAGCACCCAGCGCCGCCGCTTCGACCTGGCCCAGGTCTGCCACGAGATCGCCGCCACCATCATGAACCAGGTGCGGCGCGGCGGGCATCGCTTGTCGCTGGAGGTGGCGCCGGGCATCCTGATGGACAGCTATCCGGGACCGCTGGGTCAGGTGCTGATCAACTTCGTCAACAACGCGCTGCTGCACGCGTTCGACGGGCCGGGCGGGAGCATGGTGCTGTCCGCTTCCTTATCGGGCGCGGACCGGGTGCGGATCGAATTCCGCGACGATGGGCGCGGGATTCCGAGCGAGCACCTGTCGCGGATTTTCGATCCTTTCTTTACGACGCGGATGGGGCAGGGTGGGACTGGGCTGGGTTTGAATATCGCCTATAACATCGTGACCACCTTGTTGGGTGGGACGATTCGGGTCGATAGTGTTGAGGGGCAGGGGACGGTGTTTGTGGTGGAGTTGCCGCTGCGGGCAATGGCACATGGGCAGGAACTGGCGGCGGGCATCGCTGCCTCAAAATAGGGAAGAGCAACCATGATCGAAATGAAGGCCAGATCGGTCCACGAATTCCTGGAGCTGATCTCGCCCCTGAGCGGACGGTTCCATGACAATTTTTTTGCCGAGTACGCGTTCCGCGGACAAGCGAAGTCGACCTGGCCGCTGGTGCCGAAGGCCTTCCGCCCCGACGTGAAAACGCCCTGGCAAGAGCAGCTTTACACTGGCACGATGAAGACCTTCCGCGAACAGCGCGAATTGGAACTGGGAATGCTGCGCGATTTCGTGCTCGAGATGAATCGCAACGGGCACCGGATCCTGGACGATAACTTGTTCTACAAGCTGTCCGACGACTACGAGATGCTTCACGAAAGCAACCGTATCGGGAGGTTCGAAGCGCCGTGGCCTTCGCGCGAGTATCTCTCGCTCCTCAGCTTGGCGCAGCATTACGGCCTGCCGACGCGCCTCATGGACTGGTCGAGGAGCGCCTATGTGGCTGCGTATTTTGCGGCCAGTGACTGCATGAGGCTGCTGGACAACGGTGGCAAGGCCCGGTCGCTGGCAGTGTATGCGCTGAACATGAAGTCGAGGCTGCTCGAGCCGCCCTCGCGCGTTGAGAGCCTTGGCCCACTGCTGGGACGAGCGCGGTCGGAGCCGCGTACGACTTACCATGTGGTCGAAGTGCCGACGCAGCCGAATCAGAACCTTTTCACGCAACGCGGCTTGTTCGTATGCTGCACGGAGTACGGACAGATCAAGAACGAGCCGTTTTCGCCTGTAACGCTCGACGCTTATCTCCAGGCGAGGCAAGCCGAACGTCGGAACGCTTCAGGCTCGGCGAAGGATGTCAACAGGGGATTGTCCAGGACCGATGGCGTTACACTCTACAAGTTCACCCTGCCGTCCGGCCAGGCCTGGGCACTATTGCAGGCGCTCGATCGTTTGCAGGTGAACGCATCGTCCATCTATCCGGGTATCCGGGGCTGTGTCGACACGATGTTCGAGCGTTGCAGGATCAAGGATGCCGAGTTGGCAAAACGCTATCCGGAATTGGCCTGACTCCTCGCAGCCGGTCGCCGCGTGTCAAACCTGCACCTGAATCTCCCCAAAAAACCCCAACTGCAAACTACTCGCAATCCGGTTCGCCACCAGAATCGCCTCGCCAGCCCCCTCCACCCCAAACACCTCGATCGCCGTCATCCTGAACAAGGTCAGCCAGCGCACGAAGTGCTCTTTGCCGATGCCGCTCAAGGCCATGTGCGTGCCGAACACATTGCCCTGGAACTCGCCGCTGTCGAGCAGCACCTTGGTCCAGAACGCATACATGCGCGGCATGTGCTCATGCCAGTGGCTGGCCAGCTTGGCTTCGAAGACGGGGCCAAGGACTTCATCCTCGCGTACGCGCGCATAGAAAGTGTCGACCAGCTGGACGATGCTCGAAGGTGTAACAGCAGCGCTCATACCAGATTCTTCGGATTGCCGGCCGCCCAGGCGTCGATGTTCTCGACCAGCATGTCGGCCAGGGTTTGCATGGCGCCGGCGCTGGCCCAGGCCACGTGCGGGGTCAGGATGAAGTTCGGCAGGTCCAGTTGCAGCAGCGGGTTGTCCGGCAGCGGCGGCTCCTTGCTCAGCACGTCGAAGCCGGCACCGGCGATCGTGCCCTTGGTCAGCGCCTCGGCCAGCGCCGCTTCGTCGACCAGGCCGCCGCGCGCGGTGTTGATCAGGATCGCGCTCTTCTTCATGCGCGCCAGTTCGGCGGCGCCGATCATGTGGCGGGTCTCGTCCGTCAGCGGCAGGTGCAGGCTGACCACGTCGGCGGTCATCAGCAGCGAGGACAGCGGCAGCTGCATCGGCCGCCACTGGTCGCGCCTGGCGCTCACCGGCGAGCGCGAGCTGACCACGATCTCCATCCCGAAAGCGCGCCCGATTTCGGCCACGCGCCGTCCGAGCGCACCGTAGCCGACGATGCCGAGACGGCTTCCGGCCAGGTCGCCGATCGGGTGGTCGAGCAGGCAGAAGCGCGTCGACTGCTGCCAGCGCCCGGCGGCCACGTCGCGCGCATACGCCTTCAGGCTGCGCCGCACCGCCAGCATCAGCGCGAAGGTGTGCTCCGGCACCGAGACCAGCGAGTAATCGCGGATATTGCAGACGGCGATGCCGCGCTCGCGGCAGGCGGCCAGGTCGACGTTGTCGGTGCCGGTCGCAGCCACCGCCACCAGCTTCAAATCCGGCAGCTGGGCGATCGCGTCGGCGCGCAGCGGCACCTTGTTGGTGACCGCGACGCTGGCACCACGCAGGCGCTCGACGACCTCGTGCGGGGCGGTGGCCGGATAGTCCTGCCAGGCATGCTCGAAGGCGGGCGGACGGACATTGGCGATCAGGCTGTCGCGGTCGAGGAAGACGATCTTGTGCATGGCGGCTCTCAACAAGGAAGGCCACCATTGTAGAACGGGAGACAAAAAAAGACAGGGGAGTACCCTGTCTTTTGTAGGTATGGAGGGGCTTGAGCCGCGCCGGCTTAGTGTGCTGCTGCCGTGTCGGCTTTCTTGTCTGCGTGGTCGGCGGCCTTGTCGGCAGCAGCCTCCGCTTTGGCCTTCTCGGCCTTTTTGTGTGCTTTTGCCTTGGTCTTGGCGGCGTCGGCCTTGGCGACGGCGACGTCCGACTTGGCTTCGGCGGCCTTCTTCTCTACCTTGGCATCGGCCTTGGCTGCCGCCTTGGTTTCTTTGGCCTCGGCCTTGGCGACATCCTTGTCGGCTTTGGCATCGGCCTTGGCGGCAGGGGTCGTCGTCGTAGTCGGCGAGGTGGCGGTCGACTGGGCGGCGAATACCGAGGTAGCGAACAGACCGGCGATCAGGGTAGCGACGATTTTACGCATGGCGATGTTTCCTTCAGTTTGTCGGTGATATGGTGGGACATTCCCGGGTGCTACATGCCCTCAACGCGATCCTTCGCCGGCCAGTTGACGCGCCTTTACATCCGCTTACAAATAGCTATCAGTTTTTCAGCTGCGCTTCGGCGAGCCGGGCGATCGCCGCCAGCGTGGTCTGGGCCGCGTTCAGGCCCAGCAGGTAGTCCTTGTCGCTGAAGGTCGACACCAGGTCGGTCGGCTGGTGCCAGTGCGGGTTCCAGCCGGCGCCGATCTGCTGGCCGCGCTCGTTCTCGCGCAGCGAGATCGACGGCACCAGATCCATGAACGGGGTCGAGTCGGTATTCGTCATGTGCGGGCCGACCGCGGCCGGGTAGTCGGACGCGTACTTGTCGTTGGCGGCGCGGAAGGCCCAGGCCAGCTTTTGCGACGCCTCGGCCTGCTTCGAGTTCGCCTGGAACTCGATGTTGACGTCGGCTTCGCGGCGCTGTTCCGGCGCCGGCGCCGCCACCTGCCTGCCGTTCGCGTCCAGGTGCGCTACCGGCATGCCGTGGTCGAACATCATCATGTCGTGCTGGACCATGCCCAGCCAGCGCGGTTCCGGATAGCGGCCCGAACCCTTCGGCGACTCGATCCCCTGCAGGTGCTTGCGCTGCTCGACGTAGGCTGCCGCGCCCTGCAGGCCGGTCTCTTCGTTGTTCCACAGGGCGAAGCGGATGCTGCGCCCGGTCGTCACGCCCGGCGCGTTCAGGATGCGCGCCAGCTCCATCACCAGGGCGGTGCCGGAGGCGTCGTCGTTGGCGGCCTCGCCGTAGCCCAGGCCGTCCATGTGGGCGGCGACGATGTACATCTCTTCGGGATGGGTACTGCCGACCTTGGTGCAGTAGACCTCTTCGCGCGGGCCGCCTTTCGGGTCCGGCTGCTCGGCGTTCAAGGCGCGCAGACGTTCGTCGGGCTGCTTCACCGGATCGTCGTTGACGCCGGTCGGCGCGCGGGTGCCGAACAGGGTGCTGCCGCCCTGGCCGGACGGTCCACCACGGCCGCCGCCGGTCGCCGGTACGCGCTGGCGCGGCGCCGCCACGTAGTCGTAGCGCAGGCGTTCGGTCGCGCAGCCATAGGATTTCAGCTGGGCCTCGATCCAGTCGATGGCCTTGCGGTTGCGTTCCGTGCCCTGTTTGCGGTCGCCGAAGCGGGCCAGGTTGCGGATCGTGTCCTTGTAGCGGCCGAGGTCGAGCTGGGCGACCAGCTGGGCGATCGGATCGGCGGGGGCGGCAGCCTGTGCAGCGTTGGCCGGGGTGCCGCCGAGGGCGCTGGTCTGCGCGGCGGCGGGCAGGGCAAATGCGGCGGCGAGCAGGAGGACGGAAGGGAGGGCGGAAGAGAGGGCAGCAGACGGTTTCACGGGACCTCGGACGGGTGCGGATGGAAACCGCAACTATATGCCAGCCACACGATTGATGCATATTTGACAGTAGAAATGTTTCCAAGGATACTCATTCGGCATTTCCGCCAACAAACATAACCCAGAGACCGTGAAGACCACTTCCATTGCCATCCTGTCCGCGGCCGCGCTGGCCGCTTCCGTGCAAGCGGCCCCGGCCGCCCCGGCCGTCAAGCCTGCCGTGCCGGCATCGCAAGCCGTGCAGATCGAGCCTTCCCACCTGTCGCAGGACGTCAAGGTGCTGTCCTCCGACGAGTTCGAAGGCCGCGGCCCGAACACGCCGGGCGAAGCCAAGACCGTCGCCTACCTCGTCAACCAGTTCGAAGCGGCCGGCCTGAAGCCGGGCGGCGACCTGGTCGACGGCAAGCGCAGCTGGACCCAGGACGTGCCGCTGGGCCGCTTCGAGATCAAGGGGCCGGTGGCGCTCAGCGTGAAGGGCGGTGGCAAGGAAGACACGCTGACCCAGGGCGAGCAGATCGCCGTGCGCGCAGCGATGACCGGTGCGAAGAGCGTCGAATTCAAGGATGCGCCGCTGGTCTTTGTCGGCTATGGCGTCGCCGCGCCGGAGCGCAAGTGGGACGACTTCAAGGGCCAGGACCTGAAGGGCAAGCTGGCCGTGGTGCTGATCAACGACCCGGACTTCGAAACCGGCAAGGGCGAATTCGGCGGCAAGGCCATGACCTATTACGGCCGCTGGACCTACAAATTCGAGGAACTGGCACGCCGCGGCGCGCTCGGCACCCTGATCGTCCACGAAACCGCGCCAGCCTCGTATGGCTGGGCGACCGTCAAGAACTCGAATACCAACGTCATGTACGACGTGGTGCGCAAGAATCCGCTCGAGGCCCATGCCCCGGTCGAGGGCTGGATCCAGCGCGACCTGGCGGTCGACCTGTTCAAGCGCGCCGGCCTGGACTTCGACAAGCTGAAGAAATCGGCGCAGTCGCGCAATTTCAAGCCGGTCGAACTGACCGGCATCGCGATGTCCGGCAAGTACGCGGTGGATGCCCAGACCATCGTCTCGAAGAACGTGATCGCGGTGCGCGAGGGCAGCCAGCGTCCCGGGGAGTACGTGGTCTACAGCGGCCACTGGGACCATCTCGGCATCGGCCTGCCGGATGCGAAGGGCGACCGCATCTACAACGGCGCGGTCGACAACGCGACCGGCATCGCCGCGCTGCTGGAGCTGGCGCGCGTCTACGCGGCCGCGCCGGCACCGCAGCGCAGCGTGATGTTCCTGGCCGTGACCGCCGAAGAAAAGGGGCTGCTGGGCTCCGAATACTACGCGTCGAATCCGGTGTACCCGCTGGCCAGGACCGTCGGCGTACTGAATATGGACGCGCTCGACCCGCATGGCAAGGCGCGCGACTTCACGATCTCGGGCAGCGCCAAACTCGACCTGCTGGACCGCCTGGTGGCCAAGGCCAGGATGGCAAAGCTGAGCTTCTCGCCGGATCCGAAACCGGAAGCCGGCCACTTCTTCCGCTCCGACCACTTCCCCTTCGCCAAGCGCGGCGTGCCGGCAATTTCCTTCGGTTCGGGCGAGCACTGGGAGCAGGGCGGCGTTGCGGCCGGCAAGAAGGAAGCCGAGCGCTACGTCAAGGAGAACTACCACCAGCCGTCCGACGAATGGCGTCCGGAATGGACCTTCGAGGGCATGGCGCGCGACCTCGGCATCCTGTATGCGGTAGGCCGCGAGCTGGCCGATTCGAATGCCTGGCCGAACTGGTCCAAGGATTCGGAGTTCCGTGCCGCGCGCGACCAGAGCGCATCTGAGCGAAAGTAATTGCTCAACTGAGCAGTTGGGCAGGGCAGGGCGCGACGGTTAACTGCCGTACAGTCGCGCCCGGGGCATCCCGGTACATTGGCAACATTGCTGCTGATGTACAGGTGATGCCATGCCCGACGCACTCAAGGAATACAAGGCCAAGCGGAATTTTTCGATCACGTCGGAACCCGCGGAAGGCGGCGAAGCCAGCAAGGGCGCGCTGACCTTCGTGATCCAGAAACACTGGGCCACCAGGCTGCACTACGATTTCCGTCTCGAACTCGACGGCACCATGAAAAGCTGGGCCGTGCCGAAAGGCCCCAGCTACGACAGCCACGACAAGCGCATGGCCGTCCACGTCGAAGACCACCCGATCTCCTACTCCGATTTCGAAGGCACGATTCCGCCCAAGCAGTATGGCGCGGGCGAGGTGATCGTCTGGGATAAAGGCACCTGGGAGCCGATCGGCGACCCGCGCAAGGGTTATGCCAAGGGCGAGATCAAGTTCGAGATCCACGGCCACAAGATGCACGGGCGCTGGGTGCTGGTGCGCCTGCGCGGCCACGAGGACGACAAGCAGGAGCCCTGGCTCCTGGTCAAGGAAAACGACGAGTACATGCGGCCCGCATCGGAGTTCTCGGTGGTCGACGAGATGCCGGACAGCGTCAAGGACTTGCCGATGCCGGGTGCGCCGCAGGATCGCGCGGCGGCGCGGGAGAAAGTGGCGGCGTTGAAGGCGGAGGCGAAGAAGCCGGCTGCAAAATCCGCCGCCAAGGCCGCCACCGCCAAGACCACCGCCGCCAAGGCCGCTGTCGCCAAACCCGCCGCAAAGACCGCGAAGCGCGGCGCCATGCCCGAAGGCGCCGTGAAAGCCGAACTGCCCGAAACCATGAACGCGGAACTCGCGACCCTGGTCGACGGCCCGCCCGAGCGTCCCGAGGAATGGATCTACGAGATCAAGTTCGACGGCTACCGCATCCTGGCGCGGGTCGATCAAAAGGGCAAGGACATCCGCCTGATCACCCGCAACGGCAACGACTGGACCGACAAGCTGCGCCCGCTGCACGACGAAATCAAGCGCATGAAGCTGCCGGACGGCTGGTACGACGGCGAGATCGTGGTCCACGACGAGAACGGCAAGCCGAACTTCAACCTGCTGCAGCTGGCCTTCGACGGCTCGAACCGCGCGCAGATCGTCTACTTCATCTTCGATGCGCCCTACATGAAGGGCTGGGACCTGCGCGACGTGCGCCTCGACCAGCGGCGCCCGCTGCTGCAGGAAGCGCTGGAAGCGCGGCCCTCGGACACGGTGCGCTTCTCCGCCGAATTCGGCACCGACCCCAGCCAGCTGGTGGTAGCGGCCTGCCAGATCGGCCTGGAGGGCGTGATCGGCAAGCGCCGCGATTCGCGCTACGTGAACCGCCGCTCGCCGGAATGGATCAAGCTGAAATGCGGGATGCGCCAGGAATTCGTGATCGGCGGCTGGACCGATCCGCATGGTGCGCGCACCGGCATCGGTTCGCTCCTGCTCGGCTACTACGACGAAAAGGGCGTGCTGCGCTACGCCGGCAATTGCGGCAGCGGCTTCAACGGCGCCTCGCTGCGCCACATGCGCGAGACGCTGGAAGCGATCGCCAGCGACGAGAACCCGTTCCCGCCGCGCGCCGTGCCGGGCCGCGGCAACCACTGGGTCAAGCCCGAGCTGGTGGCCGAGGTCAGCTTCTCGGAATGGACCGCGACCAATTCGATCCGCCATCCGGTGTTCCAGGGCCTGCGCAAGGACAAGCTGGCCACCGCCGTGGTGCGCGAGCAGGCCAAGCACGTTCAGGAGAAGACTGACATGCAAGCAGAGGAACAAGCCGACGCCAGGCCGGCCACCAAGGCCGGGCGGGCAGGGCAGGCCGCCAAGGCAGCCAAGGCAGCCAAGGAAAGCAAGGCGACCAAGACAAGCAAGGCCGCCAAGGCAGCCGAGGCCGGGCCGGACCTGAGCGGCGTGCCTGCCAAATTCAAGGTCACGCACGGCGAACGCGTGATGGACAAGGAAAGCGGCGTCACCAAGCTCGAACTGGTCGAGTACTACGCGCTGGTCGGCGAGCTGATGATGGAACACCTGAAGGGCCGCCCGGTCTCGCTGGTGCGCGCGCCCGAGGGCGTGGGCGGTGAGCTGTTCTTCCAGAAGCACGTCGTCGATCCACGCAAGATGCCGGGCGTCGGCCAGCTCGATCAAAAGCTCGATCCGGACCACCCGCGCATGACCCGCATCGACAGCGTCGAGGGCATCCTGTCTTGCGCGCAGTGGAACGTGGTCGAGATCCACAGCCAGAACGCGGTCGAGAAGCGCTACGAGACCCCGGACCGCTTCGTGTTCGACCTCGATCCGGGCGAGGGCATTTCGTTCGCGATGGTGCAGGAAGCCGCCCAGGTGGTGCGCGCCTTCCTGGAGGAGCTGGGTTTGACGCCCTTCCTGAAGACCAGCGGCGGCAAGGGCCTGCACGTGGTGGTGCCGCTGAAACCCAAGCTGGACTGGGATACCGTGAAGGACTTCTCGCACGCGATCGTGACCCACCTGGCCAAGACCCTGCCGGACCGCTTCTCGGACAAGAGCGGCGCCAAGAACCGGGTCGGGCGCATCTTCATCGACTACCTGCGCAACGGGCGCGGCGCGACCACGGTCGCCGCCTGGTCGGCGCGCACGCGGCCGGGCCTGGGCATCTCGGTGCCGGTGCGCTGGGAGGAGCTGATGGACCTGAGGTCCGGCGCGCACTGGACCGTGCGCACGGTGGGCGAGCGGCTGGCGATCGGGAATACGCCGTGGGAGGATTATGAGGACAGCGCGGCGACCCTGACCAAGGCGATGAAGGTGCTGGGCTTCAAGCCGGCGAAATGAAGGCGGTACCACAACAGCCTGCCGCCTCCCGACGCCCGGTCGGGCTGGGCATTGCCGTCGGATGGCTGGGCCTGCTGGTACTGAAGCTACTGGTGCCCATCCGCTCTCCGGCACGACGATCCTGATCTGGACGGCAGGCCCTTGTCTCGGCCTGCTCGCCGGCGTCTGGCTCGCGCGGCTCAGCGCTTCGGTGGTGGCGTCGGATTGAGTTCCTGCGACCAGATGACGGACGCGATCTTCCAGCCGGCGTCAAGGCGCACCAGCTGCCAGCTTTCCTTGCCCCAGTTGGCGCGGTAGCTCCCTTCCATGAAGATATAGTCGAACCAGACCTGGGCGATATCGCCATCGGTCTCGATGCGCACGTTGGAGAAGACCTCCTCCTGGGGCGTGGGATCCTTGGCGACCGCGTCGATGAACCCGCGCAAGGTGCCGGGGAAGAGCTTCGGCGGACGCTTCATCTCCGGCCTGGGCCGGCTGGCGTAGAGCATCTCGACGGACGCATCGGTCGTCACCCCGATCCAGGTGATATCTTCCTTCGTGAACAAGCGCAGGAACGCCTCTTTATCCTTTTTGATGAGGGTCGCGCGGAAGGCTTCGACCACGGCCTCGATCTCTTTCCTGCCGTGCGCGGCATCGTCGGCGCGCGCCATGTGCGGTGCAGTCAGGAGGAGGCCGACGGCCAGGAACAACGCTGAACATGCTGCTTTCATCACATCTCCTTGGTCATAACAGATTGGCAAGCCCACGATAGGCATGCGCCTTGCATCTGTCCAAGGAAATGCGCCGAGCCGTGCGCCGATCGCGGCCAGGCGGTTGGATCGTCCGTATTACGCGGTCGCCTCCTGCCGGCTTTCCGCCCGTGCCTCCTTATGGTTGCGGAAAATCGCACGCACATTCATCGCCGTCAGGCCAAGCTGCAGCGTGATCAGGGCCCAGGCCTCGTCGTGCAGGCCCCAGACGATCCAGAGCACGTTCGAGAGAATGAAGGTGTAAAAGCCGAACACGCGGCGCCGGGCATGCCGTGCGCCCACCAGGAAGGCGGCGGCCAGCGTGACCGCCATCGCGGGCCATTGCAGGAAGTCGATGAAGGTGTCCAGATCCACTCAGGCCGCCTTCCTGCGCCGCGCCGGCGCCTTCTCGGCGGCGCTCGACTTGGCGACGGCCTTCTTTGCAGCCGGCTTGGCGGCCGGCTTCTTCGCCGCCGTCTTGGCCACGGCCTTCTTCGCAGCCGGCTTCTTGGCCGCCGTGGCGCGTGCATGCACCGGGTTGTGCGAGCTGCTCTTGCGCGCGCGCGGCGGCGGCGCATCGCCGGCATCGTCGTCGGACGGCTTGCGCGACTTGCGCGGCGGCGGGTCGTCGTCGTCATCGTCATCGTCCGTGCTGGCGCGCGCCGGTTTCTTGCGCAGGCTGGCCTGCAGCAGCGAGACCAGGTCGATGACGTTGGATTTTTTCGGTTTGTCCTCTTCCTCCGGATCCGGCATCGTGATGGTCTTGGTCTGCTTGGCTGCGATCTTCTTCTTCACCATCGCCATCACGTCTTCGCGGTAGGTGTCGTGGTACTGGTTCGGCTTCCAGCGCTCGCTCATGCCTTCGACCAGCGCCCTGGCCATCTGCAGTTCCTTGGGCGTGACCTGGGCCGCCTTCGAATTCTCGTCGGGGATCTTCAGCTCGTCGGTCGGACGGATCTCGTCCGGGTAGCGCAGGGTGATCAGGACGATGGTGTCGCCCACGCACACCAGCGCCGCCAGGTGCTGCTTGACGCGGATGACGACGTTGGCGATCCCGATCTTGCCGACGTCGCGCAGGGTCTCGCGCAGCAGCGCGTAGACCTTGTCGCCGCCCTTGCCGGGCGCCAGGTAGTAGGGCTGCTCGTAGTAGATCAGCGGTACCTGGCCGGCGTCGACGAAGGCCAGGATGTCGATGGTCTGGGTGGCTTCCGGATTCGCGCGCCGCAGGTCTTCGTCGGACAGCACCACGTATTCATCGGTCGCGTATTCGTAGCCCTTGATGATGTCGTCCCAGGAGACTTCCTTGCCGGTGTTCTTGTTGTAGCGCTTGAAACCGATCGGTGCGAAATCGCGACGGTCGAGCATGTGCAGGTCCAGGCTGTGGTCGCTGGTTGCGGGGTAGAGTTCGACCGGGATGTGGACCAGTCCGAAACTGATCGCGCCCTTCCACATGCTTCGAGCCATCGCTAACTCCTTAATGGTGATTATTCGCCGACCGAACCCGTGATCGGCAGGACGACGCCGGTCACATAACCCGAGCACACGCTCGAAGCCAGATACACATACGCCGGCGACAGCTCTTCCGGCTGGGCCGGGCGGCCGTAGGTGGTGGCCTGGCCGAACTTGGCGATGTCTTCCGGCGACTGGTCGGCTGGGTTCAGCGGGGTCCACACCGGTCCCGGGGCGACGCAGTTGACGCGGATGCCCTTGTCCAGCAGATTCGCCGCCAGCGACATCGTGAAGGCGTGGATCGCGCCCTTGGTGGTCGAGTAGTCGAGCAGCTTCTTCGAGCCCTTCAGGCCGGTCACGGAACCGGTGTTCACGATCGCCGCGCCGCGTTTCATGTAGGGCAGGCAGGCCTTGGCCATGTGGAAGTAGCCGTAGATGTTGGTGCGCATGGTCTCGTCGAAGCGGTCTTCGGTCAGGTCGAGCAGCGACTCGGCATGTTCCTGGAAGGCGGCGTTGTTGACCAGGACGTCCAGGCGGCCGAACTTGGCGACGATCTGGTCGACGGCCTGCTGGCAGAACTCCATGTCCTTGACGTCGCCGGCCACGGTCACGCAGCGCTGGCCTTCGGCCTCGATGTAGCGCTGGGTCTCGGCGGCATCCTCGTGTTCGTTCAGGTAGAGGATGGCGACATCGGCGCCTTCGCGCGCGAACAGGATCGCGACCGCGCGGCCGATGCCGGAGTCGCCGCCGGTGACGATCGCCACCTGGCCGGCCAGCTTGCCGCTGCCCTTGTAGCCCTCGGCCATGAACTTCGGCTTCAGTTCCATCTGGGCTTCCAGGCCCGGCTTGGCCAAGTGCTGGGCCGGGAAGTCGCCGGACGGCTGCTGCACGCCGGTCTGGGCGGCCTGGTCGCCGCCGCTGCTGCTGCCTTGATCGCCTTTCTGCATGCTGCCGTCGAGCTGGTCCTGGCGGTTCTGGATTGCCTTCTGCTTGTTTGCCACGTCGTCCTGGTTGGCCATGCCGTTCTCCTTAAGCGTTCGGTGATACTGATCCCCCAAGTATTCCCGCCGGGCGGTCTTCGCTACCGTGCGCTTCCACACACAGCGCCGCATTTGCTGGCCGCACCCGGTGCTTTATGGCAAACTTCGACCTGTAGCATGTCATTCCAGGAGCGCAGGATGCAGCAGCAGGACCAGCAGGACGCCGCAAGGACGGGGATTTACGTCAGCCCGATGGCCCAGCGCCGCGCCGACTTCTTCGATGCCTGCGGCCCGCTGTTCGCGCGGCTGGGTCTGGCCGACAGCCCGGATGCCGCGGCAAGCCTGCTGGCCGCGGCCCCCACCGACCTGCTGGTAATCGACCTCGAACGCTTCGAGCCGGGCATCGACCTGGACGCGCTGGGCGGCCTGCTGGCGCGCCGCGCCGGCGCCCCGGCCCTGCTGCTGTGTCCCTTCGCGAACGCGCGCTGGCTGCCGCTGCTGCAGGCGGCCGGTCAGGCGGCGTATGCGATCACGCCGATCGAACCGACGCGCCTGCAGACCGTGGTGCGGCGCGCGCTGGAAGCGGGCGGCCGCGCACCGGTCGCCGGGGTGGATGCCTTGCGCGCACTGCTGGCGCTGCGTGCACGGGTGCAGTCGGCACTGGATGCACCGGATGACGAACAGAATCTGGCCGAACGCCTGTGCCAGGCGCTGCTGGCCTGGCCGGGCGTGCTGCATGCCGCCATGTTCCGCCTGCGGCCGGACGGCGACCTGCAGCTCGAAGCGGAACAGGGCAGGGGCGCGGCGGCCGGACTGCGGCTGGCGGCGGTCCTGCAGCGCGGCGAGCGCCTGCTGCAGGCGCCGCTGCGTCACGCCTTCCCGGGCCTGCTGGCCGCCGCCACCGGCGAAATGGTGCTGCTCGACACGCTGGCGCAGGCCGGCGAGCCGGCGCTGGCGGACAGCCTGCGCGCGCATGGCGTGGTACAGGCGCTCGGGGTGCCGGTGCCGGCCGACGGCCCGGGCCAGCCGCGCGGCGCGCTGTCGCTGCTGCTCGACCTTGATGCGCCGCTGGCGCCGGAAGCCTTCGATGCGCTGCGCGACTGCGCCGCCATGGCTGCGCTGGGCCTGCGCCTGCTCGACATGAACATCGAGAGCGAACAGCTGCTGGCGCGCCTGACCTATGTCTCGACCACCGATGCGCTGACCGCCGTCGCCAACCGCCGCCACGGCGAGGAACTGCTCGAGCGCGAGGTCAAGCGCGCACGCCGCTACCGCACGCCGCTGGCCCTGCTGTCCTTCGACATCGACCGCTTCAAGGCGATCAACGACACCTACGGCCACCCGGTCGGCGACGTGGCGCTGCGCACCGTGGCCGACTGCGTGCGCGCGCTGCTGCGTTCGAGCGACGTGCTGGTGCGTTCCGGCGGCGAGGAATTCCACGTGATCGCGCCGCACACCAGCGCGATCGATGGCCTCAAGATGGCCGAGAAGATCCGCCACGCGGTCGAGCAGGCCGCGATTCCCGGCTGCGACCATGTCACGGTCAGCCTCGGCGTGGCCCAGCTGGGCGAACAGGAAAGCGCCGATTCGCTGGTGCAGCGGGTCGAAGCCGCGATGGCGCGCGCCAAGCGGGCAGGGCGCAACTGCGTCGAACTGGCGATGCAGTAGAAAGAAAGGCTCAGGAAAGGGATTCATGCTTGTCTGGTTGAAGGGGTACCGCCGCAGTTGGCTGGCGGGTGACCTTGCTGCGGGCGCGGTTGTCGCCATGATGATGGTGCCGCAGGGGATGGCGTATGCGCTGGTGGCGGGACTGCCGCCGGTGGCCGGGATCTACGCCAGCATTTTGCCGCTGCTGCTGTACGCGCTGTTCGGCACCAGCAGCAGCCAGTCGGTGGGGCCGATGGCGATCATCTCGCTGATGACGGCGTCGGCGCTGGCGCCGCTGGCCGCACCCGGCAGCAGCCTCTATCTCACGCTGGCCGGGCAACTGGCCCTGATGTCCGGCGCGGTGCTGCTGGCCTGCGGCCTGCTGCGGCTGGGCTTTCTCGCCAATTTCTTCTCAAAGCCGGTCATGAACGGCTTCACGCTCGGTTCCTCGATCCTGATCGCCTGGGACCAGCTGGGCACTCTGCTGGGGGCAGAGCTGCCGCACTGGCACGGTCCGAGTGCCGCGCTCGGCCTGGGCGCGCTGGCGCTGCTGGTGCTGGCGCGCCGGCATGGCGCGGCGCTGTTGCGGCGCTGCGGCCTGGCAGCGGGCGCCGCCGACATCGGCGCGCGCCTGGCGCCGATGCTGCTGGTGATCGGTGCCATCGTCGTGGTGTGGGCGCTCGATCTGGACAGGATCGGCGTACGGGTGATCGGCCAGGTGCCGGCCGGCCTGCCGCACCTGAACCTGGCCGTTTCGAACGCGCACTGGCAGCAGCTGCTCAAGCCGGCGCTCCTGATCGGCTTCATGTGCTTCCTGCTGTCGATGTCCGGCGCCCAGGCGCTGGCCGCCAAGAAGGGCGAGAAGCTGCTGACCAATGCCGAGCTGGTGGGCCTGGGCGCGGCAAATATCGGCAGTTTCCTCAGCGGCGCCTTTCCGGTCACCGCCAGCCTGTCGCGCTCGGCCGTGAATTTCTCGGCCGGCGCAAATTCCCAGCTGGCCGGGATCGTGACCGCGCTGCTGCTGGGCGCGGCCCTGGTGCTGCCGACCGGCTGGCTGGCGCTGCTGCCGCTGCCGGTGCTGGCCGCCACCATCATCGTCGCCGTGCTCGGCATGCTGGAGACGGCGACCCTGCGCACCGCCTGGCGCTACGACCGCGCCGATGCGCTGGCACTGCTGGCCACCGCTGGCGGCGTGCTGCTGCTGGGCGTCGAGGCCGGGGTCGTGGCCGGTTTGCTGCTGTCGCTGGGGACCATGATCTGGCGCGAGAGCCGGCCGCACATCGCGGTGCTGGGCCGCATCGCCGGCACCGAACATTTCCGCAACGTCGAGCGCTACGAGACCGAAACCCGTAGCGGCGTCCTGCTGCTGCGCGTCGATGCCGGCCTGTTCTTCGGCAACGTGGAAGCGGTGAATGCCAGCGTCGAGGAAGCGCTGGCACTGCATCCCGGCACGCATGACCTGGTGCTGGTGTTGTCTGCGGTGAACGCGATCGACACCTCGGCGCTGTTCGGCCTGCTGGACTTGAACGCGGAGCTGGCCCGGCGCGGCCTGCGCCTGCACCTGGCCGAGGTGAAGGGGCCGGTGATGGACCGGCTCAAGCAATCGGCCCTGCCGGACAAGCTCAGCGGCAAAATCTTCCTCAGCACGGCGAATGCCTGGACGGCATTATCCTATCAGGATGAATAATTGTCTGTTCGAGATCAATGTGGCAATATGATTTCGAACAAATCCTCATGGGGGGAGCATGCTGATTCGAACCGGTGTCGAAGGCATTTTTCTCAAGCGCAGGCGCTGCGGCCTGCATGCCGCCGTCCGGGACGGCCGCCCTTCCTGCTGAGCGGCCATGCGGTCCAGGACATTGCCCGCGCCCGCCGTGCATGCCGGTGTGCTGGGCCTGGTCTTGCTTGCCGCCTTTCCGGTACGGGCTGAGGACGGACTGACGCTGTCCGGCCGCATCGCCTTTGGCGGCGTCATGCGGCTGCAAGCCCCCGACCCCATGCTCCTGACCGCCTCGAACGCGGCGGCACTGGGCCTGACCGGCTACGGCAACGGCGCGAATGCCGACGACGGCAACCTGAATTATGCGCGCCACGACTGGGTATCGCGTGCCGTGCTGGCCAATCTCGACCTGCGTTACCAGGGCGCCGGCTTCAATGGGCTGGCCCGCGCCAGAGCCTGGTATGACGACGGCCAGCGCCATGACGCCCGGCCCTGGGGCAACTCGATCAACCGCTACGCCGCCGGGCAGCCGCTCGGCGATGCCGGGGCCGAGCGGCTGTCGCGCTTTTCCGGGGTCGCGCTCGGCGAAGCCTGGCTCGAGCGCGAATTCGCCCTCGGCGGCAGCAGCGGCAAGCTGCTGGCGCGCGCCGGCCGCCAGACGACGCCGTGGAGCGAACGTGGCGCGGCGCTCGAAGCGATGGGCGCGCGCGACCTGCCGGCCGGCCGCCGCGCCGGCTACCTGCCGCAGGAAACCCGCGTCGCCGCACCCATGCTGTTCACCCGCCTGGCGCTGCGGCCGGGACTGGCGCTGGAAGGCTTCGTGCAGTCCTTCCGGCCCAGCGCGCTCGACGTCTGCGGTACGTTCTGGGCGCTCAACGATTACCAGGCGCCGGGTTGTAACTGGGTCATGTCCGGTCCGCCGCTCGGCCTGAACGACCGCGCGCGGATGGCCAGCGGCGCCGTGATGGGGCGCCTGCTGCCGACGCGCACGCCGGATTCGCCGAACCGCGGCCTGGCCTTGCTGTGGCAGGCCACGGACAGCACCGAACTGGGCTTCTTCCACGCACGCTACGGCTGGCGCCTGCCGATGCCGAACGTACGCCGTTCGACGCGCGTGGGGCCGCCGCAGGTGCCGGGCAATCCCGATGGCCTCGACATGGCTTTTTTCACCAGCCACCCCGGCAATCTCGGCCTGAGCGCGATGACGCTGAACTGGCGCGCCTCGAGCGCCACCACCGTGGGCGCCGAGCTGTCCTGGCGCGACGGCATTCCCTTCATGCTGTCGCCGGCGGACGTGCTGCCGGCCTTTTTCAGTCCGACCGTGCCGTCGCTGCTGCGCGCAGAGGTCGACGCCGTGCCGCCCGGCGGCGAACTGCATGGCTACGACCAGTACGGGATGGCCCAGCTGCAGCTCAATGCGCAGCGCCGCTGGGACGCCTTCGGCATCCCGCTGACCGGCATGGCGGAAGTGCAGCTCAAGCACACGCCGGGCTTGCCCGACCAGACGGTGCGGCGCTACGGCCGCAACGACATCTACGGTGCCGGACCGATCAACGGCGTCTGCATGGTCAACACCGGCGACGCCGCGCGCCAGTGCAGCCTGCGCGGCTACCAGACCGCGCATGCCTGGAGCTACCGGCTGCGCATGGAAGCGCGCCTGCCCGAGCCGATGCCTGGCCTGGTGCCCAAGCTGAGCGTCAACTTCAGCCACGATGTGAAAGGCTGGTCCGGCGACTTCGCCATCAACGAAGGGCGCAGGATGCTGCAGCTCGGCTGCCAGCTCGAATACAGCAAGCGCTACTTCGTCGAGCTGGCCTATCTGGGCATCTGGGGCGGCGACTACAACCCGACGATCGACCGCGATATGCTCGGGCTGTCGGCCGGCGTGCGCTTTTAAGGCCAGCCGCCCGCACCGCCCTGGTGCAGATGCCCGTTCGGGTGCGCCTGCGAACGCACCCGGCCCCTCGTTTTCGCATGGCACGCATCCTGCTAATCAAGAGGCATGCGCGACTTTCTCCAACCTGCTTCCAGCCTGGCCCCGCCAGCGCCGCCATGGCACGCCAGCCTGCAGCTGCGCTTCGCGGCCGACGCCGACGGCGCCACGACCCGCCTGACCGGCCGCGCGCATGCCGGGCCGCTGCGGGTGCAGAAGGCCCTGTATCCGGAAGGGGCGCGCACCTGCCACGTGATCGTCGTGCACCCGCCCGGCGGCGTGGTGGGCGGCGACCAGCTCGAGATCGGCATGCGGCTCGGCGCCGGCAGCCGGGTGTTCGCCACCACGCCCGGCGCCGCCAAGTGGTACCGCGCCCAGGCCGGCGCCGCGCGCCAGGAAGTGCGCCTGCAGGCCGGAGAGGGCGCCGCGCTCGAATGGCTGCCGCAGGAAAGCATCTTCTACGACGGCGCCCGCGTCGAACTCGGGCACGAGGTCGAACTCGGCGCGCAGGCCTGCTACATCGGCAGCGAGATCCTGTGCTTCGGCCGGCGCGCCATGGGCGAAGCGTTTACGCGCGGGCATGTCGTCCAGCGCACCCGGATCCGCCAGGCCGGACGCCTGGTCTGGCACGAGCAGGGCCGCCTGGACGCCGACGCCATCGCCAGTCCGCTCGGCATGGGCGGACGCAGCGTCTGCGCGACCCTGCTCGCGGTCGGCCGGCCGCTGCCGGCGCCGGCGCTGGCGGCACTGCGCGCGGAGGTCCCCGGACTGGCCCTGAGCCAGGTGAAGTCGGTGCTGGTGGCGCGCCACCTGGGCGACGACAGCGAACGCGCGCGCGGCGCCATGCTGCGCGTGTGGCAGGCGGTGCGTCCCCATCTGCTGGGCGTCGAAGCGCGCCCGCCACGCATCTGGAATACCTAGGAGCCGCCATGGACCTGACACCCCGCGAGAAAGACAAGCTCTTGATCTTCACCGCCGCGCTGCTGGCCGAACGGCGCCGCGCGCGCGGCCTAAAGCTGAACTACCCGGAAGCCGTGGCCCTGATCAGCGCCGCCATCATGGAAGGCGCGCGCGACGGCCGCAGCGTGGCCGAGCTGATGGCCGAGGGCGGCACGATCCTGGCCCGCGCCGATGTGATGGAGGGCGTGCCGGAGATGATCCCCGAGATCCAGGTCGAAGCCACTTTCCCGGACGGCAGCAAGCTGGTCACCGTCCACCAACCCATCGTTTGAACGAGCGAACGGAGAGCGCATGATCCCCGGCGAGTACATTCTGGAACCAGGCGAGATCGTCCTCAACGCCGGCCGCCGCACGCAGACCGTGACGGTGGCGAACGCCGGCGACCGGCCGATCCAGGTCGGCTCGCACTACCACTTCCACGAGGTGAATGCGGCCCTGCAGTTCGACCGCGCGGCGGCACTCGGCATGCGCCTGAACATCGCGGCCGGCACCGCGGTCCGTTTCGAGCCCGGCCAGTGCCGCACGGTGGAACTGGTCGAGCTGGCCGGCGCGCGCGTGGCGGTCGGTTTCCGCGGGCTGGTCGATGGCCCCATTCCGGCGCCGCCGGCGGCCGGGGAGGGCGCGGCATGACCACGATTTCGCGCCAGGCTTATGCCGACATGCTCGGCCCGACCCTCGGCGACCGCATCCGCCTGGCCGATACCGGGCTCGTGATCGAGATCGAGCACGACTACGCCATCTACGGCGAAGAGGTCAAGTTCGGCGGCGGCAAGGTGATCCGCGACGGCATGGGCCAGTCGCAGCTGCCGCACGCGGCGGTGATGGATACCGTGATCACGAATGCCGTGATCGTCGACCACTGGGGCATCGTGAAAGCCGACATCGGCGTCAAGGACGGCCTGATCGCCGGCATCGGCAAGGCCGGCAATCCCGACATCCAGCCGGGCGTCACGCTGCCGATCGGCGGCGCCACCGAGATCATCGCCGGCGAAGGCATGATCGTCACCGCCGGCGGGGTCGACACCCACATCCACTTCATCTGCCCGCAGCAGATCGAGGAAGCGCTGGCGTCCGGCATTACGACCATGCTGGGCGGCGGCACCGGGCCGGCAGTGGGCACGGCGGCCACCACCTGCACCCCCGGTCCCTGGCACATCGCAGCCATGCTGGCGGCGGCCGACGCCTTCCCGATGAACCTGGGCTTTTTCGGCAAGGGCAACGTCAGCCGCCCGGGCCCGCTGGAAGAGCAGATCGCGGCCGGCGCGCTCGGCCTGAAACTGCACGAGGACTGGGGCAGCACGCCGGCGGCGATCGACAACTGCCTGGCGGTGGCCGAGCGGATGGACGTGCAGGTCGCCCTGCATTCCGACACCCTGAACGAGGCCGGCTTCCTGGAATCGACGCTGGCCGCCTTCAAGGACCGCACGATCCACACCTTCCACACCGAAGGCGCGGGCGGCGGCCACGCACCCGACATCATCGCCGCGGTCGGGCATGCCAACGTGCTGCCGTCGTCGACCAATCCGACCCGCCCCTACACCGTCAACACGCTCGACGAGCACCTCGACATGCTGATGGTCTGCCACCACCTGGACCCGGCCATCGCCGAGGACGTCGCCTTCGCCGAATCGCGCATCCGGCGCGAGACCATCGCCGCCGAGGACATCCTGCACGACCTCGGCGCGATCTCGATGATGTCCTCGGATTCGCAGGCCATGGGCCGGGTCGGGGAGACCATCCTGCGCACCTGGCAGACCGCGCACAAGATGAAGATGCAGCGCGGCCCGCTCGAGGGCGATACGGAGCGCAACGACAACACGCGCGTGAAGCGCTACGTCGCCAAATACACGATCAATCCCGCCATCACGCACGGCATCGCGCACGCGGTCGGCTCGGTCGAAGCCGGCAAAATCGCCGACCTGGTGTTGTGGCGTCCGGCCTTCTTCGGCGCCAAGCCCTCGATGGTGGTGAAGGGCGGGATGATCGCGGCCAGCCTGATGGGCGACCCGAACGCCTCGATCCCGACGCCGCAGCCGGTGCATTGGCGGCCGATGTTCGGCTCGTTTGCCGGTGGGCTGAAGAAGTCCTTCACCTTCGTCTCGCAGGCGGCCTTCGATGCGGGCATTGGCACCCGCCTGGGTCTGGAGAAGACCGTAATCCCGGTGCGCGGCACGCGCGGCCTGCGCAAGCGCGACATGATCCACAACGGCGCCACCCCGCACATGGAGGTGGACCCGGAAACCTATGAAGTGCGGGCGGACGGCCGCCTGCTGGTGTGCGAGCCGGCGGCGGTGCTGCCGCTGGCGCAGCGCTATTTTCTGTTCTGAACAAGGAGCACGCATGTTATCCCTGCATACCAAGGTGGCCCGCGCCGATGCCGTCCCGGGCATGGCCGTCAACGAACTGATGGTGCTGACCTGGGACCAGCGCGAGCGCTGCCGCCAGCGCGCCCGCCTGGCGTCCGGCGAGGAAGTCGCGCTGTTCCTGGCGCGCGGCACCGTCCTGCGCGACGGCGACCTGCTGCGCGGCGAAGGCGGTCGCGTGGTGCGTGTGGTGGCGGCGCCCGAGCCGACCTACCTGGTGCGCTGTGTCGATGCGTCGATGCTGGCGCGCTGCGCCTACCATCTCGGCAACCGCCATACCCAGGCCCAGGTCGGTCCCGGCTGGATCCGCATCCGCGTCGACCCGGTGCTGAAGGAGATGGTGCTGGGGCTGGGCGCGCAAGTGGACGAAGAGCTGGCCAAGTTCGAGCCGGAACCGGGCGCCTACGCGGGCGGCCACGGCCACGCGCACGCGCATGCGGGCGCCGGTCCGCTGGCGCCGGTGCCGGTGCGGCAGAAGATCCACCGTCCCGAGGTGCTGGCGGCGGCTGACGCCCCCGTGCGCGCATGAACGCCGCCGGCCTGCTGCACTTGCTGCAGTTTGCCAGCCCGGCACTGCCGATCGGCGGCTACAGCTATTCGCAGGGACTCGAAGCGGCGCTCGAAGAAGGGATGGTGCACGACGCGGTCAGCAGCCGCGCCTGGATCGTGCGCTGCCTGCACGAGGTGATGGCGCAGTGGGATGCGCCGCTGTTCTGGCGCCTGCTGAAAGCCTGGGCCGCGCGCGACGATGCCGCCGTGCGCCGCTGGAGCGAATGCTTCCTGGCCTCGCGCGACACCGCCGAGCTGCGCGCGGAGACGATCCAGATGGGCTATTCGCTGGGTCACCTGATCGCGGAGTTGGGCGTGCCGGGCGCCGCCAGGCTGGGCGAGGACGTCTCGCTGCCGGCTGCCTTTGCCTGCGCCGTCGACGGTCTCGGCATCCCGCACGACGAGGCGCTGCTGGCGCTGCTGTTCACCTGGGCCGAGAACCAGGTGCTGGTCTGCGTGAAGTCGGTCCCGCTGGGCCAGGTGGCGGGACAGCGCCTGCTGCTGTCGCTGCGGCCCGAGATCGAAGCGGCGGCAAGCAGGGCGCGCGAACTCGAGGACGGCGCGATGTCGAACTGGGCGCCGGGCCTGTCCATGCTGTCGATGCGGCACGAGGTGCAGCATGGGCGGCTGTACCGTTCATGAAAGAGAGGAAGCTGTGACAACGATGGTATCGAATCCCCTGCGCGTCGGCATCGGCGGGCCGGTCGGCTCCGGCAAGACCGCGCTGTGCGAGATGCTGTGCCGGCATCTGCGCGGCCATTACGACATGGCCGTGATCACCAACGACATCTACACGCGCGAAGACATGGACATCCTGCTGCGCGCCGAAGCGCTGCCGCCCGAGCGCCTGATGGGCGTCGAAACCGGCGGCTGCCCGCATACCGCGATCCGCGAGGATGCCTCGATCAACCTGGAGGCGATCGCGCGCCTGCAGGCCGAGTTCCCGGCGCTGGAGCTGGTGCTGGTGGAGTCGGGCGGCGACAACCTGGCCGCCACCTTCAGCCCCGAGCTGTCGGACCTGACCCTGTACGTGATCGACGTCGCCGGCGGCGAGAAGATTCCGCGCAAGGGCGGTCCGGGCATCACCCGCTCGGACCTCCTGATCATCAACAAGACCGACCTCGCGCCGCATGTGGGCGCGAACCTGGGCGTCATGGCGCGCGACGCGCGGCAGCAGCGCGGCAACCGCCCCTTCGTATTCACCAATCTGCGTACCGGCGAAGGCGTCGACGCCGTGGTGCATTTCATCCGCGAGCAGGGACTGCTCGACCGACAGGAGAGTGCGTAAATGAAGAATCTGAACAAGGCGATGCGCTATGTGGCGCTGGCCGCGGTGCTCGGCCTGGTGGCGTTGCCGGCGCTGGCCCATCCGGGGCATGGCGGGGACAGCGGCTTCGCTGCCGGCCTGCTGCACCCGCTGACGGGCCTGGACCACCTGTTGGCGCTGCTGGCGGTGGGGCTGTGGGCGCGCGGGCAGCGCCATGGCGCGGTGATGCCGCCGGTGTTCCTGGTGCTGATGGCGCTGGGCGCTTCGTCGGCGGGCCTGCTGCAGGACGGCCAGCTGCCGGCGCTGGAGATCTCGATTGCCGCCACCGTGCTGCTGCTGGGCGCTTTGGCGGCGGCTGCGCTGCGCATGCCGCCGCAACTGGCGGTGGCGCTGGTGGGGGTGTGCGGCTTTCTGCACGGGATCGCGCACGGGCGCGAGCTGGCGGGCATGGCCAGCGGCGCCGGCTTCCTGGCGGCCAGCGCGCTGGTGATGGGACTGGGGATGATCGTGCAGCCCGACCCGCAGCGGCGCCGGATGGCGGGCGCCGCGATCGGCGCCGCCGGCTTATGCCTGCTTGCGGGACTGGTCTGAACCCGGTTCGGCGAGGCGGATCGGCGCCGCGTCCTTCGGGTATTTCGCCTGCACGCCTTCATAGACTGCGGCGATCGCGGCCATGTCGGCGGCTTCGTCGCCGGTCGGCAGCATGCTGCGGGTGACGTCGATGACTTTGGTGCGGTAGTCGAAGGACACCAGCAGCAGCGGAACCTTGGCCGTCATCGCGATGCGGTAGAAGCCGCTCTTCCAGTAGGGGCGGTAGCCGCGCGTGCCTTCCGGCGTCACCGCCAGCCAGAACCACTTTTCGGCCAGCATGTCTTCGGCCAGACGCGGGATCGCGCCCTGCGGCGCGCTGCGGTCGACGGCCACGCCGCCCCAATAGCGCATGACCACCCCCATCGGGCCGCGGAACAGCGAATCCTTGGCCAGCCAGCGGAACTTCAGGTCGAGCGCCCACTTCGCCAGCAGGCCGACGAAGAAATCGATGTTCGAGGTATGCGGATACACCACCGCAACGCCATGCGGCCCCGGCAGTGGCTTATACAGCACGTTCCAGCCGATCATGTTCAGCAGGCGCAGTGCGGTGCGCTGGCGCCAGCTTGGCAGCGCTGCCGGGCGCAACAGGTGTTCTTGCATTATCAGTCTCTCGGGCGGACGTCTTCATTGCGTCCTGGAAAATAAACCGGGGATTCTATAGCGGGGAAAAATGCGCGACAAGTAAAAAGACTGGAAGCGTTGTAGCGCCGTCGGTATCATCCCTTGCTTGACCGGCAAGACTGCTTTTTGTTCTACAGGGGATTTAACGATGGACATCAAAATTTTTCACAATCCGCGCTGCGGCACCTCGCGCACCACGCTGGGCCTGCTGCGCGATGCCGGCCACGAGCCCGAGGTGATCGACTACCTCGCCAATCCACCCGAACGCGAACAGCTGAAGAAGATGATCGCGGATGCCGGTTTGACGGTGCGCGGGGCGGTGCGCAGCAAGGAGGCGCTGTTCAAGGAACTCGGGCTGGACGCGCCCGACGTCAGCGACGATGCGCTGCTGGATGCCATGCTGGCGCATCCGATCCTGATCAACCGGCCTTTCGTGATCACGCCGAAGGGCGTGCGGCTGTGCCGGCCTTCCGAGCTGGTCAACGAGATCTTATAGCGCGTTCAACAGGGCGCGCTCAGTGTTGGCAGGCGCCGATGTCGACCGCATCGGCCTGCCCGCGCGACTTGCCATAGAAGTCGGGGCCGTCGGCGCCGTGCTCGAGGCCCTTGCCGATCGCCGGTGAATCCGCCGCCAGGCGGAAGTCCGGCGTGCCGCTGCGCGAATAGCTGAGGAAACCCGGCGCGGCGGCAACGGTGCCGACGTGGCGCATGCCCTCGGCCAGCCGCCAGTCCGCCTCCTTGTTGCCGAACACCAGGTTGTTGCGGTAGCTGTTGTGCTTGCCCGTGGCGCCCTGTTCGGAGATCCCGTAGCGGTTGTCGTACACGATGTTATTCAACACGTGGGTATGGTCGTTCGGCCCCTTGGTGTGATAAAAGTCGCCGCCGCCGACCAGGATGCCGGTGTTCGAGGCCGTGATTGTGTTGTTGACGACGATGACCTTGTGCGCGTCGTGCCACAGGTGGATGCCGGCCTCGGCCACCCGGTAGACGATGTTGTTGCGCACCGTGCCGGGCGTGTTCACGTAGATGCCCTGCACGTAGCGGCAGCCGGGCGGACCGATGTCGTGCACGCTGTTGCCGACCACCTCCGAGTACATGCCCTTGTAGTAGCTGTCGACGCCGATTCCGGACCCGCCCTTGCTGGTGCAGGGCAGGGTGGTGGCGATGTGGTGCACGTGGTTGGAGGCGATGCGGTTGTAGGAGCCGCCGCTGTAGATGCCGGTGGTCCAGGGCTGGCCTTCCGAGCGCGCCGCGCCGTCGACTTCGAAGTCCTGGATGTCGACATAGCTGGCGCGGTTGTCCCAGGCCATCTCGCTGTTTGAGACCGGCGGCGGCACCAGCCGCGCCTGCCAGCGTTCCGTCGAGCGGAACACGATGCGGGCATTCGCCAGGCCATTGATGCTGGTGCGGAAGCCGCCCTGGTAGGTGCCGGGCAGGACGTTGACCGTGGTGCCGGGCGTCACCAGCTGGGCAGCCCGCGCCAGCGAGCGCAGCGGCGCGGCGCGGGTGCCCGGATTGCTGTCGAGGCCGTCCTGCGCCACCCATAGCTCGGTGGGGACAACCTGGGGCGTGACCGCCACCGGGTGGTTGTCCTTGACGGTACAGCCGGCTGCGGCGAGCAGCAGGGCATTCGAAACGAGGCGTGTCAGTGTCATGGTCGCGAAACATGGGGCAGCTAACCGGGCCAGTGTGCGCCTTGCATGGCCGTGCAAGTCTCTTTGCCTCAATCTCGCTTTTGCGCGCGCGCAAACGGTGTATCGTCGGCTTTTACGCAAAGGAGAGCGCATGACAGATTATTTGTTGCCATCCGGAAGCCGAATCCCCATGCTCGGCCAGGGCACCTGGAACATGGGCGAAGATCCTGCCGCCCGCGCCGCGGAAGTCGCCGCGCTGCGCCTGGGCCTCGATCTCGGCGTGACCCTGATCGACAGCGCCGAGATGTACGGCGAGGGCGGCGCCGAGGAAGTCGTCGGCGAGGCGATCGCGGGGCGTCGCGACGAGGTCTTCCTGGTCAGCAAGGTCTACCCGCACAACGCCGACCGGCGCGGCGTGCAGGCGGCCTGCGAGCGCAGTCTGCGGCGGATGCGGGTCGATTGCATCGACCTCTACCTGCTGCACTGGCGCGGCAATGTGCCGCTGGCGGAAACGCTGGAGGCCTTCGTGCGCCTGCGCGAGCAGGGCAAGATCCGCGACTTCGGCGTCAGCAACTTCGACCTCGACGACATGCTGGAAGCGAGCCAGCTGCCCGGCGGCGAACTGGTGGCCACCGACCAGGTGCTGTACAACCTGGCCCAGCGCGGCATCGAATGGGACTTGCTGCCGTGGTGCCGCGAACGCCGCATTCCGGTGATGGCGTATTCGCCGCTGGAGTCGGACCCGGCATCGCAGGCCGGCCTGCTCGGCAAGCCGCAACTGAAGGCCGTGGCGCGCCGCCATGGCGTGACGCCGGCCCAGGTGGCGCTGGCCTGGCTGTTGCGCCAGGACGGGGTGGTGGTGATTCCGAAGGCGGTGCGGCCGCAGCACGTGCGCGAAAACCGCGCCGCGCTGGACCTGGCGCCGGCCTTGACCGCCGAGGACCTGGCCCAGCTCGACGCCGGCTTCCCGACGCCGCGCCGGCGCCAGCCGCTGGCGATGCGCTAGCCTAGGCCGCGATCTGCATCGATGTGCGCAGCCAGTCCAGCAAAGCCAGCGACGTCAGCGGCCGGCTGAACAGGTAGCCCTGGCCCTTGGCGCACTGCTGCTCGCGCACGGCAGCCGCCTGCGCTTCGGTCTCGATGCCCTCGGCCACGGTGTTCATGCCCAGGCTCTGGGCGACCTTCACGGTGGCCTCGATCAGCACGCGGTGGTGCTGGCTGGTGTCGGCCTGGCAGACGAAGGAGCGGTCGATCTTGACCGTGTCCACCGGCAGCTGGTGCAGGCTGGAGAGCGAGGAATAGCCGGTGCCGAAATCGTCCAGGGCCAGCGTGATGCCGATCGCCTTCAGCTCGTGCAGCCGGTCCTGGACTTGCTGGTCCTGGGCCGCCAGGCTTTCGGTCACTTCCAGCTGCAGCTGGGACGGGCGCATGCCTTCCGCGGCGAGGATGGCGCGCACCGTCGCCGGCCAGTCGGGCTGGCCCAGCTGGGCGCGCGACAGGTTCACCGCCATCAGCCGCGGCGCCTGGCCGCCCAGCTCGCGCTGCCAGGCCATGAAGTCGCGGCAGGCGCGGCGCAGCACGAAGTCGCCGAGCGCGCCGATCAGGCCGGATTCCTCGGCCACCTGGATGAATTCGAAAGGCGGCACCACGCCGCGCACCGGATGCTGCCAGCGCACCAGGGCCTCGACCCCGGCCGAGAGGTCGGTGCCGCCGTCCTCGCGCAGGCCGACCACCGGCTGGTAGACCACGAACAGCTGATCCTCGACCAGGGCCTGGCGCAGGTCCGATTCGATGTCGGCCCGGCGCGCCGCGCGCTCGCGCATGGCCGGCTCGAACATGGTGCAGAAATTGCCGCCGGCGCGCTTGGCCTCGACCATCGCGATGCTGGCGTCGCGCAGCATCTCGCCGGCCAGGTCGCTCGCATCCGCGGCCCAGACCAGGCCCATCGACAGCTTGCAGGTAATCTCCTGGCCGCCCGGCAGCTGGTACGGGCGCGCCAGCGCATCGAGCAGGCGCGCGGCGATCTTCTCGGCGTCGTCGCGGCTGCGCAGGCCGTCCAGCAGCACCGCGAATTCGTCGGCGCCGACGCGGGCCGCCAGCTGGCCGCTGCCGGCGTTCGGGTCGATGCGGTCGCTGGGCGGGCGCAGGGTGGCGCGGATGCGCTCGCCGATCTGCACCAGCAGGCGGTCGCCGGCGGCCTGGCCGTGGGCATCGTTGATCTGGCGGAAGCGGTCGCAATTCATGAACAGCAGCGCGAAGCCGTTGCGGCCGCCATTGCCGCCCGTGGTGCGTCCCAGCATCTGCTGCGCCTGTTCCAGCAGCGCCTCGCGGTTCGGCATGCGGGTCAGGGCGTCGGTGCGGGCCGCCGTCTTGAGGCGCCGCGCCAGCCTTTCCTGCTCGCGCTGCACTTCGTGGGTGGCGTCGGTCACCACCGCCATCAGGCGCGTCGGGTCGAGCTTCAGCACCGACAGCGACAGCCATTGCGGCCCGTGGCCGGCGGCTTCGCCCAGCTGCAGGCGCAGGCCCTCGCAGACCGCGCCGGAGGGCGCGCTGAAGTTCTCGGTCAGCTCGCGCAGTTGCGGCGCGACGCCGGCCAGCACGGTGAACAGGTTGTCCATGCTGCCGTCGCGCACCAGCGGCATCAGCAGGCTGGAGGACATCGGGTTGAGCATGTCGACGGTGCCGTCCAGGCTGGCCTGCACCAGGCCGATCGGGGCGCGGTACAGGAACTGGATCAGGGCTTCATAGGCGTCGGGCGTGCCCGTCTGGATTTCAGGCTGCATCGTGGTCTCCGCTCCAGCATTCGACGCGATTGCGTCCGTTCGCCTTGGCGGCGTACAGCGCCCGATCGGCGCGCTTGATCAGGGTGTCGAGGTCGAGGTGCTCGCCGGCGTCGACGGCGGCGATGCCGGCGCTGATCGTGACCGATACCGGTACGCCATCGCACATCACCGGCTCGGCCGCGACCAGCTCGCGCAGGCGCTCGGCAACGGTCCGGGCGCCGGCCAGGGTCGAAGAAGGCAGCAGCACGGCGAATTCCTCGCCGCCCACGCGCGCTACCACGTCGACCTGGCGGAAGGTGTTCGACAGCGCCTTGCCGAGCTGGCACAGCACCTGGTCGCCGGCCGGGTGGCCGTGACGGTCGTTGATCTGCTTGAAGTGGTCGGCGTCGAACAGGATCAGCGCGGTCGGCCGCGGCGTGCGGCGGTTGCGCGTCAGTTCCAGTTCGGCGGCCTCGAAGAAGGCGCGGCGGTTGGCCACGCCGGTCAGGTGGTCGGAGAACGCCGATTTGCGGCGCGTGTCGATCAGCTCGCGCTGCCCGCTGACGTCGCGCAGCACCAGGCAATAAGCGGTTTCGCCCTCGGCGATGCTGTCCGGATCGAGGTCCGGGATCGGCGAGATCATGGTGCTGCCCAGGAACTGGCTGCCGTCGGCGCGCAGGCGCGGGCCTTCGTCCAGGCTCCAGCCATTGGCGTCGGCTTCGCGCAGGCGGTCCTGCACCTGTTCGAGCGTGGTGGCATCGCCGGGGTAGAACACGGAATACGGCTGGCCGACCACCTCGGGCGTGAAACCGGTGACGCGGCCGATGGTCGCATTCCAGTCGCTGACCCGGCCCTGGCGGTCGAGGCCGACCAGCGCATAGTCGGTGATGCTGGTGAGCAGGGCGTTCAGCCAGGCGTCGCTCTGGCGCAGCTGGCGCTCGCGGCGCACCTGTTCGCTGACGTCCGACAGCACCGCCATCAGGCGCGCCCCGTCCAGCTTCATCAGGCTCAGCGACAGCACGTGCGGTGCACGCGTGCGGGCAGCCGGTGCGCCGCTGTTCAGGTGGATGTGCAGGCCGTCGCAGATCATGCCGTTCGGCCGCGTAAAGTGTGCGCACAGGTGACGCAGCTCGGGCGCCACGTCTTCCAGCGCGGTGAACAGATTGGTGAGGCAGCCGTCACGCGACAGCGGCATCAGGAGCTGGGCCGAGATCGGATTGATCATCACGATCTCGCCGTCGATACCGGTCTGCACCAGGCCCACCGGGGCCAGGTACAGGAACTGGATCAGCGCTTCGTGCTCGGCCGCCAGCTGGGCGTGGGCGTCGCTGCTCACAGCTTGCGCTGCACCAGCACGTAGCGTTCGCCGGTGCCCGGCGCGGCCAGCAGGCGCAGTTTGACTTTCACCGGCCGCATGCGCAGGGTCAGCACGTAGTCGATGGTATCGTCGAGCGCCGCGCTGTCGTCCTGCGCGTCTTCGAAGCGCTGGGCCACCATGAAGTTGTTCAGGCAGGGCGCGACGTTCGTGAACAGCGGCTGGCCCAGCACGCGCGGCGCGGTCAGGCCGGCGGCATCGGACTCGGTCTGGTTGTATTTGCAGACGTTCGTCTCGCCATCGAAACCGATCACGCCGAAATCGAGGCGGTCGAGTTGCTCCTGGCTCAGTTGCGCGAGTTGGCCGTGCAGGTTGGGCGTGGCGAAGGACAGGTCGGTGGCGGCATTCATGGCGGCGCTCTCTTGTTGATGAGAAGGGAAGTTTGTTGCAGTCAAGAAATGGATGGTGACATGTCAGTTTCCGCATGTCAAATTCAATCGTGTGCGGTGTGACATTGGCCCAAGCCTAGTACGGATTTGACATGCATGCGGCCACGCTGCACCATTTGCGGCGTTTTGAACACACACTTATATAGACAAGTTCCGGATATGAGCGACCTTTTCCCTCCCGTGAGCGGCAATGTCGACTGGTGGCAGAGCCTGCCGGCGGTGCAGCGTGTCGTGAGCGACCTGCTGGCGGCCGAGCTGGCGCAGGCCCGGCCCGGACGCGCGGCGCCGGCGCTGCCGTGGCCGGGCGGGCTCGAGTTCGTCCGCGACCTGGGCGCCGATTCGCTGGAGCTGCTCGGCATGGGCACGGCGCTGGCCGAGGCGCTGCACCTGGACCGGGCCGAGATCGACGCCCGGCTGCTGGCGCGGCCCTGCCTGGACGACTGGGTGGCGGCGGCGCGCGCAGGCCTGTGCGGCGGCGGCATGCCGCTCACTTTCCGCACGTCGGGAAGTTCGGGCAGTCCGAAGCGCTGCACGCACGCGCTGGCGCTGCTGTGGCAGGAAACCGTGGCGCTGGCGGGGCTGCTGCCGGGAAGGCGGCGCATCCTGAGCCTGGTGCCCAGCCACCACATCTACGGGTTCCTGTTCACGGTGCTGGTGCCGCGCGCGCTGGGGATCGAAGACGTGCTGGACCTGCGCAGCGCCACGCCCGCCACCGTCCTGCGCGAGGCGCGCCCCGGCGACCTGATCGTCGCCCACCCGGGCTGGTGGGAACAGGCCGCGCGCCTGGCGCCGCGCTTTGCCGGCGACGTGACCGGCACCAGCTCGACGGCGCCATGTCCGGCGCCGCTGGCGCGCGAACTCGCCGATGCCGGCCTGCGCCTGCTGCAGGTCTACGGCAGTTCGGAGACGGCCGGGGTGGGCTGGCGCTTCGCCGCCGACGATGCCTTCGGCCTGCTGCCTTACTGGTCGCGCACGGACAGCGAGGGCGAGCTGGCGCGCTCGCTGCCGGACGGCGGCACGGTCCGCTATCCGCTGCAGGACAAGCTGGCATGGGAGGATGCGCGCCGCTTCCATCCGCTCGGACGCATCGACGGGGCGGTGCAGGTGGGCGGCGTCAACGTGTTCCCGGCGTATGTGGCCGAGGTGCTGTGCATGCACCCGGGCGTGGCGCAAGTTTCGGTGCGCCTGATGCGGCCCGACGAGGGACGGCGCCTGAAGGCTTTCGTGGTCCCGGCGGACGGGAGCGGTGAGGCACAGCATGAAGCGCTGCATGCGGCGCTGCTGGCCTGGTGCGCCGAACGCCTGAGCACGCCCGAACGGCCGGCCGCGATCAGCTTCGGCGAACGTCTGCCGCGGCAAGCCAGCGGCAAGCCCGCCGACTGGATCATCGACACATAAAGCGATCTACTTGGTGGAAATGATGGCCGGCATGTAGGCATCGAGAAAAGCCTGCGGCATGCGGCGCGGCTTGCCGGCCGCGATGTCGATGCAGACCAGGTTCCAGCGGCCGCGCAGCACGGTAGCGCCGTCGCTGTCGCGCACCAACTGGAAGCGGCGTTCCATCGACAGCTTGCCGTCGCCGCCCACCAGCCAGGTGGCCAGCGTGAGTTTTTCTCCGGCAAAGGTGGGCAGGATGTAATCGTATTCGCCGCGCCGGATCGCCATCGCGCGGTCGAGGCGCCGGTAATCCTCCAGGCTCAGTCCCAGCTGTTCGGAATGTGCCCAGCCGATCTGTTCGCACCAGCGCACGTAGACGGCATTGTTGGTGTGGTTCAGTCCGTCGATGTCGGCGGCCTCGGGCGTGCGCGGCAGCGTGAAGGGGTTCGGATAATCCCAGTTCAAAATGCTTCCTTCCTGGCGGTGGCGATGGTGCTCCAAGCCGGCCATTCTACAGCTCGGCCATGCGACACGCCAGGAAACGGTTTGCGGGAACGGCAAGCTGTCAGTCGAGCTCGAGCAGCAGCGGCTGGTGGTCGGAACCGCAGGCCAGTTGTCCGATGCGCAGTCCACGTACGCGCTGGGCCAGGTTGTTGCTGACGAAGGCGTAGTCGAAGGTGAAGGGCGCGCCGTTCGGATCGTGCAGGCCGACCGTCGGCGCATGCTGCCGGCCTGGGTGGACGAGCTGCCAGGCGTCGCGCCAGGGTGGGGTGGCGTCGCCGAAGGGTTCCAGCAGGGCCCGGTGGGAACGCGAGCCGGGCAGCATGTTGAAGTCGCCCAGCAGCAGCGCCGCGGCAGGCCGCGGGACGAAGGCGAAGGGCGAGTCGGGATCGCCACCCGGACCGGCATCGGCGGGCGGACTGCAGGCATGCGTCCAGGCTTCGCTCTGCAGCCGGCGCAGGGCATCAAGCTGGGCCAGGCGCTGGGTCTCGGAAAAGTATTCGAGGTGGACGTTCAGCAGGCGCAGCGGGCCGGACGGCGTGTCCAGCGTCGTCTCGAGCGCGATGCGCGGCATGCTCGGCACCGGCGGTAGGGAGAGGTCGGCCGGCCAGGGCAGCGAGTGGCGCAGCACCTGCAGAATGGGGTGGCGCGAGCACACCATATTGCCGAGCCGGCGCCGGCCGCCGTCGGGGGCCAGGGTGTCGACCGCATAGGCGCTCGCGCAATGCCAGCCGGGCAGGCGCCGCGCCAGGCCGGCGAACTGGTCGCCGCCTGGACTGCCATCGCGGGCCGGAAAGCCGCAGGCGACTTCCTGCAGGCACAGCACGTCGGCGCCGGGCGCAAAGCGTTCGAGGCCGGCGAGCACGGCGTCGAGGTCGGCGCCGCCGGCGGGCGCACGGGCGGACTGGATGTTCCAGCTGAGGATGCTGAGCATGGCGCTTCTCTCAAGACTGTCGAAGCATCCAGACTAAACGCGGACCGGCATGCGGGACTGATCCGGCTCAGGCGTGCGCCGGGGAACATCCCGGCGTATCCGTGGTCGGGTATCAGTCCCTGGTCCAGGCCACGCCGCTCGGGCAGCGGACCTTGTCCGCCGATTCGCCGCCCATCTCCATGCCTTTCATGCCCAGCGGCCCGATGTTGCCGCTGCGCCGGCAGATCACGCTGTTGCCGATCCGCTTGCGGTAATAGATGGTGCCGTCGGGCGAGGTATAGGTATCGAAGTGCACGCTCATCGAACGGTCGACGTGGGCCGCTTCCAGCCCGCGCCGGAAGCGCGCCATCGGCGTGTCGGGCTCGTCCGGCACGCCCGGCTTTGGCCTGGTTTGCGGCAGCGAGGGCTGCAACAGGATGGTCACCACCTGCGGCAGGTCCGGCACGCTCGGCAGGGGAGCAGGGCGCTGCCGCATCCAGGCGAACAGCGCCAGCATATGCATGCCGAAAATCAGCGCGAGCGCGACGCGGTTCCTTGGAAGGGGACCTGCCGGGCTGGCGCCGTAGACCATGCGCTTACTTCGCCGTCATGGCTTGCTTGATCGCCACGCAGCGCTGGTCTTCCTCCAGCGTGTCGAGCAGGGCGCGGCGGGTGCCGGCCGACAGCTCTTTCATCTGCGCGGAGGCGGTTTCCAGGCGCTTGACGCTGGCCGGGCTGCAGCTGGCCGGAATCATGCTCGGACCGTAGGCACGCATGTAGACCGGGCCGGCGTTCTTGTCCAGCTCCGGCAGCTTGGCCAGGCGCTGCTCGGCGGTCTGCTCGGCCAGGGCGGTCTGCTCGGCCGGGTACAGGGCGCCCATGGCCGTGCGCACCTTCGAGAACGGCAGCTTGGTCTTGGTGTCCTGGATCGTGCCCAGCCATTCGCCCTTCACCGCCGGATCCGGACGGACCACGGTGGCGGCCAGCGCGGCGGATTGGCCGCTGTCCGACTTGTCGCGTTCCTGTTCGGCTTTGACCAGGGCGGCGGCACCCGGGTAGTCGTAGCGGTTCAGGCGCGCAATGATGGACCAGCGCAGGTCCTGGTTGATCTTCAGGCCTTCGAGCGTCTGCTTGCCTTCCAACAGGCTTGCGAGGCGGTCCAGCGCAGGACGCGAGCTGGCAAGACCGAGGTAAGCGCCGAACCAGCGGCGCTGGAAGTCGTCGTTGCCCTTCGCGGCCACGGCGGCGTTCCAGGCCATCTCTTCCAGCTGGCGGCCGGCTTGCACGGCGTAGGCGCTGTTCGGGTCCATCGCGCTCAGGTAGCGCTTGGCGGCGCCCACCTTGCCCAGCACATCGCCGAGCAGGGTATAGTCTTTTTCCTGCGGCGCGTTGTTCAGTGCGGTGCTGATGAAATCGTTCAGCGGCAGCTTGGCATCGCGCACGCCGTCCCACAGGCTTTGCCACAGCATCGCGCGCAGCAGCGGATCGTCGACGCCGGCCAGGCTGGCGCGCGCGGTGTCGAAGGAGCGCTTGTCCAGCTGGACCTTCACGAAGCCCCAGTCCTCGTAGTTCGGGTAGACCAGGTCGGGGCAGGCGGCGCCCACCATGCCCGGCACTGCCGTTTTCGCGCCCTTGTAGATGATGGCGACGTTCTTGTCGAGTTTGAGCTGCTTGCCGTCCATGCGGAAGCTGGCGACCTGCACGCGCTGCTCGCGCAGGGTCGGGAACTGCTTGCTGGCGCTTTGCTCCAGGCTGAACGACTTGATCTTGCCGTTCGCGCAGCTGTAATTGGCGGCGATCGTGTTCACGCCCGGCTGGTACAGCCACTCCTGGGTCCAGCCCTTCAGATCGCGGCCGGCGGCCTGGCCCAGGCTGCCGATGAAGTCGTCCAGCGTGGCATTGCGGAACTGGTATTTGACCAGGTAGTTGTGCACGCCCTTGCGGAACACCTCGGCGCCCAGCAGGTGGCGCAGCTGCATCAGCGTCGACGCGCCCTTCGAGTAGGTGATGGCGTCGATGTTGTCGAAGGCGTTCTGGGTCGAGGGCACCGGCACCTCGATCGGGTGGGTGGTCGACTGCTGGTCCTGCATGTAGGCGCCCTGCTTGCCCTGCGAGTAGAAGGCGCGCCAGGCGTCCTTGAACTCGGTCGCCTCGGCCGTCGCCAGCGTGCCCATGAAGGACGCGAAGCTCTCGTTCAGCCACAGGCCGTTCCACCACTTCATGGTGACCAGGTCGCCGAACCACTGGTGCGCCATCTCGTGCATGATCACGCCCGCCAGGCGCGCACGCTGCTCCGAAGTCATGTCGGCCTTGTACATGAAGCCCGCTTCGGCAAAGGTGATCGCGCCGGCGTTTTCCATCGCGCCGTACAGGAAGTCCGGCACCAGGATCTGGTCGTATTTCTCGAACTGGTAGGGGATGCCGAAGTACTCGTCGAAGAAGGCCAGGCCCGACTTGGTGTACTTGAACCACTCCGCCGGCTTGACCTGCGCCGCCACCGACTGGCGCGCGAACAGGCGCATCGGGTACTTGCCGCTGTTGTCTTCCCACTTCTTGTAGGGACCGGCGTGCATCGAGAAGTTATACGGGCTCAGCTTCTTGGTCCTGGGGAAGGTCCAGCGCTTGCCTTCGCCGCCGGCCTCGACCTTGTTCTCGCGCGTGGTCGAGATCACTTCCCAGTCGGCCGGCGCCGTCACGTTGACCTGGTAGGTACCCTTCAGGTCGGGCTGGTCGAACACCGCGAACATCTGGTGCGCGGCGGCCGGTTCGAAGTGCGAATAGGTATAGACGCGGCCGTCGACCGGGTCGACCATGCGGTGCAGGCCTTCGCCATTGGTGCTGTGCGGACGCTCGTAGACGATGGCGACCGTGTTGCGGCCCTTGACCAGGTCTTTCGCCGCCAGCGTGACGAACCAGCCGTTGTACTGCGGCGTGACGCTCTTGCCGTTCACGGTGACGGACTTGACGGTGGCCTTGTCGAGATCGACGGTCAGCGGGCTGGAGGCGTCGTTCAGGTCGAAGCTGAGGGTCGTGGTGCCGCCGAAGCTTTCCTTGCCGGTCAGCGTGAAGTCGAGCACGTAGTCGACGTTCGCCACGCGCGCTGCGCGGGCGGCCGCGTCCTGCTGCGACAGGAAGGCGTTCTCGGCGCGGGGCGCGGAGGCGGTCGCAGCGTGGGCGGCGGGAGCAAAAGCCAGCGCGGCGGCGATGGCGAGCGGCATCAGGCGAAGAGCAGAGGTGTTCACAGTTATCCTTGCGGCGAATGACAGAAATAATTCGCGCAAGAATAGCATGTCGGCAATGTTATTCGTATCGGTATGGGCCCCGGGACGAAGAATTTTTGCTGCTGAAGCGGCCTGATCGGGAAAGAAATCGCCCTTCGACATATGTATGCATACGTCGAAGGGCGGTGGGAAAGGTGTCGAAGCTTAAGCTTGCAGGGCCGGATAATCGATATAGCCTTCCGGACCCGGCGCATAGAACTTCTCCGGGCGGGCCGGGTTCAGCGGCGCGTTCTGCCGCAGGCGCGCCGGCAGGTCCGGGTTCGCAATGAACCACTGGCCCCAGGCAACCGCGTCCGCTTCGCCGCTGTTCAGCAGCTGTTCCGCGCTTTCCTTGGTCAGCTTTTCATTGGCGATGTAGACGCCGCCGAAGGCTTTTTTCAGCGCCGGGCCCAGACGGTCGTCGCCGAGCGCTTCGCGTGCGCAGATGAAGGCGATGCCGCGCTTGCCCAGTTCGCGGGCAACGTAGCCGAAGGTCTCGAGCGGGGTCGAGTCGCCCATGTCGTGCGAGTCGCGGCGCGGTGCCAGGTGCATGCCGACGCGGTCGGCGCCCCAGACGGCGATGCAGGCGTCGGTCACTTCCAGCATCAGGCGCGCACGGTTCTCGATCGAGCCGCCATAGGCGTCGGTGCGCTGGTTGGTCTTGTCCTGCAGGAACTGGTCGAGCAGGTAGCCGTTGGCGCCGTGCACTTCCACGCCGTCGAAGCCGGCTTTTTTCGCGTTCTCGGCGCCCTTGCGGTAGGCGGCGACGATGCCCGGGATTTCTTCCAGGTCCAGCGCGCGCGGGGTCTCGTAGTCCTTGATCGGGCGCACCAGGCTGACGTGGCCGGCCGGCTTGATCGCCGAGGGTGCCACCGGCTTGTCGCCGTTCAGGAAGATCGGATCGGAGATGCGGCCCACGTGCCACAGCTGCAGGAAGATGCGGCCGCCGGCCTTGTGCACGGCGTCCGTCACCAGCTTCCAGCCTTCGACCTGTTCGTCGGACCAGATGCCCGGGGTATCGGCATAGCCCACGCCCATCGGCGTCACCGAGGTCGCTTCCGAGAGGATCAGGCCGGCCGAGGCACGCTGCGCGTAGTATTCGGCCATCATGGCGTTCGGCACCCGGCCGCCGCCTTCGGCGCGCGAGCGGGTCAGCGGCGCCATCACGATACGGTTCGGCAACTCCAGGGCGCCGACTTTCAAGGGGTCAAACAACGTCGTCATGGGTACTCCTGTTCTTGTTGACTGAGAATTCAGTAAGGGCTGGCCATCTTACGCCAGCGCCGGAATTCCTGCCGAGACCGCCCCGATTTACGCGGTGCTATACTGCGGCCCTTTTGCGTGTAGACGAGTGGAGAAGCCGATGAGCTGGGCGTACCTGGTGATTGCCGGACTGCTGGAAGTGGCCTGGGCCGTGGGTCTGAAATACACGGCCGGGTTCACGAAACTGTGGCCGTCCGTGTTCACGCTGACGACGATGGCGGGCAGCGTCGGCATGCTCGGCCTGGCCTTGCGTGCCTTGCCGCTCGGCACCGCCTACGCCATCTGGACCGGCATCGGCACCGTGGGGACCGCCGTGTTCGGCATGATGATGCTGAACGAGCCGGCCGGCGCGCTGCGCCTGCTGTCGATCGGCCTGATCGTGGCCGGCATCGTCGGTCTGAAACTGCTGACGCCGACCTGAGCGGCAGGCGGTTCAGGGCTGCGCCGCCCACTTCGCGTAGATGCGCTCCAGCTCGCCGGTGGCCTTGAGTTTGTCGATGGCGGCGCCGAGCAGCGCGGCGAGTTGCGGGTCGGCCTTGCGGCTGACCCAGAAATGCGAGGGCTGGCCGCTCATGATCGCCGGCAGCACGCGGATGCGCCCGTCCAGCTGATCCGTACGCATGTAGCGCTTCAGGGTCAACTCATTGACGTACGCAAAGCGGCCATGTCCTCCCAACATTTTCTGCAGGTTGACACCGTTGTCGTCGGTGGCGTCGTCGACCTGCACCCCGGCCGCCTTGAGCTGGTCCGTGAACACCGAGCGGCGCTGGCTGGTAACCAGCGCACCCATCCTGACAAGGTCGCGCACGTCGCGCACGACGGCTGTGTCGCCGGCACGTGCCGCCAGCAGGTGGCGGCTCAGGTACACGGCTTTGCCGACCGGCACGGCGACCGCCTGGCGGCGCGGCGAGGCGATCAGTGCACAGGCGGCATCCAGGCTGCCGTTTTCCAGGCCAGCCTCGATGGCCGGCAGCGAGCGGCTGCGGCGGTAGCCCGTGAAACGCAGGCGCGGCTCGATTCGTTCGATCGCGGCCATGAAATCGGGGCAGATCCCGGTCGCGCGCGTAGGCTGCATAATCCATTTCGGCGCGATCGCCTCCTGGGCCGCGATGCGCACCTCCATGCCCCACGCGGCGCCGGTCGGCGCCAGGCCAAGGCCCAGCGCAGACAGGCGCAGCAATGCTGTTCTCCAACTCTTCATTGTGATCGTTCTTGTTTTTTTACAGGCGCAGGATTGTCGCATGAAGCGCGTCCAGACTGCGCGTCAATCAATTTCTCAAGTGAATAGCCCGTTCCGGCGCGATGCGCGCACGTTTGATCCGTTCGGCATAAGCGCTGCGCCGGCTCCATAAACTCGGTAGCGAATCGGGGCAAACGGCCCCCACCGAGGAGAGAACCGATGATCCTGTTGACCGGGGTGGCCGGCTTTATCGGCATGCATGTGGCGCGGCGCCTGCTCGCGGACGGGCATGAAGTGGTCGGCATCGACCATCTTGGCCCCTGTGTCGAGCCCGGCCTGAAAGAGCGGCGCCTGGCCGCGCTGGGGAATGCTGCGGGCCTGCGCTTCCGCCGCCTCGACCTCACCGACGGCGCCGCGCTGGAGGCGCTGTTCGGCGAACATGCTTTCGAACTGGTGATCCATCTGGCGGCCCAGACCGGGGTGCGCTACTCGTCCGAGCATCCGCACGAATCGGTGATGAGCAACGTCGTGGGCCTGACCAACGTGCTGGAATGCTGCCGCCGCCATGGCGTCGGCCACCTCATCTACGCCAGCAGCTCCAGCACCTACGGCGCCAACCGCCGCCTGCCGTTCAACGAGCACGATCCGGCCGACCACCCGGTCAGCGTCTACGCCGCCACCAAGCGCAGCGGCGAGCTGCTGGCGCACAGCTACAGCCACCTCTACGGCTTGCCGACCACCGGGCTGCGCTTCTTCACCGTCTACGGGCCCTGGGGCCGGCCGGACATGGCGCCCATGCTGTTCGCCAAAGCCATCGCCGCCGGCCGCCCGATCGAGGTCTACAACGGCGGCCACATGCTGCGCGACTTTACCTATGTCGACGACGTGGTCGAGGCGATGCTGCGCCTGGCCGCGCGGCCGGCTGCCCCGAGCCCCGACTTCGATCCGCTGCACCCGGACCCGGCCACCAGCCATGCGCCGTTTCGGATCTACAACGTCGGCAACCAGCAGCCGGTGCAGCTGTCCGAATTCATCGACGCGCTCGAGGGCGAGCTTGGCCGCCGCGCCGAGCGGCTGGCGCGTCCGATGCCGGGCGCCGACATGGCCGCCACCTGCGCCGATACTCACGCGTTGCGCCAGGCCATAGGCTGGACCCCGGCCACGCCGCTGCGCACCGGCATCGCCCGCTTCGTGGCGTGGTTCCGGCAGCACGAGGCCTGCCATGCATAGGCTGTCGCTGGTCGTGCCCATGCACGACGAAGAAGACAACGTGCTGCCGCTGACCACCCAGGTGCAGGCGGCAATGGCGGCTTCGCCCTGGCCGTGGCAATTGATCCTGGTCGACGACGGCAGCCGCGACCGCACGGCCGAGCGCATTCGCGAAGCCGTGGCCAGCAGTCCGTGCCACGTGGCCGCGGTGATCCTGCGCCGTAACTTCGGCCAGACCGCCGCCATGCAGGCCGGCATCGACGCCGCCAGCGGCAGCGTGATCGCCACCATGGACGGCGACCTGCAGAACAACCCGCACGATATCGTGCGCATGGTGCGCCGCCTGCTCGACGAAGACCTCGACCTGCTGGTCGGCTGGCGGCACGACCGCAAGGACGGCTTCTGGCTGCGCAGGCTGCCCTCGATGCTGGCGAACCGCCTGATCGCTGCGGTTACCGGCGTGCGGCTGCACGATTACGGCTGCTCGCTGAAGGTCTACCGGACCTCGGTGCTGCGCGAGGTTCGGCTGTATGGCGAGATGCACCGCTTCATTCCGACCTGGATGGCGACGGTGACGGACCCGGCCCGCATCCGCGAGGAAGAGGTCAGCCATTTCCCGCGCATACATGGACGCTCCAAGTACGGCCTGTCGCGCACCTTCAAGGTCTTGCTCGACCTGCTGGCCATGTATTTTTTTGTGCGTTTCCGCGCCAGCCCCGGCCATTTCTTCGGCCGCATCGGCCTGGCCTGCGGGTTTGCCGGCATGGGTGCGCTGGGCTGGCTGGCCTGGCGCAAGCTGGGGGAGGGCGAGGCCATCGCCAGCCGCCCGCTGTTACTGCTGGGGATACTGCTGGTGGTGATCGGCGTGCAGTTCGTCTGCACGGGCATCGTCACCGAAATGCTGGCCCGCATCTATTTCGAGGCCGGGGCGGCGCGGACCTACCTGGTGCGCGAAACCCTGGGCGGCGTCGGCGATGCCACGCCCGGCGGCAATCCGCTGCCCAGCAGGATGGAGCGGCGATGAGGAGCGGCCCGCTGCGCAGCGCGGCCGTCCAACGCGGCATGGGCTCGCGCGAGCGCCGGCTTGCCCGCCGCGCCGGCCTGCGCGCTGCGGGCAAGCCGCTGCTGCTGGCGACCGCCATCCTGTTCGGGCTGTTCCTGCATCTCGGCACCATGCCCCTGTTCGACGTCGACGAAGGCGCCTTCAGCGAAGCGACGCGCGAGATGCTCGCGCGCGGGGACTATGTTTCCACCTGGCTGAACGGCCAGCCGCGCTTCGACAAGCCCATCCTCATCTACTTGCTGCAGGCGGCCTCCGTGACCGCCTTCGGCCTGAACGAATTCGCGCTGCGCCTGCCGTCCGCGCTGGCCGCCTGCGCCTGGGTCCTGGCGATCCTCGCCTTCACGCGCCGCTTTCTCGACCGCGATACCGGCTATGCGGCCGCCTTCATCGCCGCCAGCACGGTCGGTGTCGGCGTGATCGGGCGCGGTGCGATCGCCGACGCGCTGCTGAACCTGTTCCTCGCGCTGAGCATGTTCGACATCTATCGCCATGCCGCCGATGGCCGCCCGGCCTGGCGGCGCCGCGCCTTTCTGTGGATCGGCCTTGGCCTGCTGACCAAGGGGCCGGTGGCGCTGCTGGTGCCGGGCGCGGCCAGCCTGCTGGCCTTCGCGCTGCAAAAGCGCTTCAAGGACTGGTGGCGGGCGGTAGGCGACCCGGTCGGTTGGGGGATCCTGCTGGCGGTTGCCGCGCCCTGGTATCTGCTGGAATACAGCCGGCGCGGCGATGCCTTCCTGGCCGGCTTCTTCATGCGCCACAATGTCGAGCGCTTCATGTCGCCGCTGCAGGGACACAGCGGCAGCCTGCTGTACTACCTGCTGGCCATCCTGCTGCTCCTGCTGCCCTACACAGGGCTGTTCCTGCGCAGCTTGTCCGGGCTGGGGCGGTTGCGGGCGTCGCCGCTCGACTGCTTCCTGTGGTGCTGGTTCCTGTTCGTCTTCGTGTTCTTTTCGCTGGCCGGCACCAAGCTGCCGCACTATCTGCTGTATGGCGCCACGCCGCTGTTCATTCTGATGGCGCAGCGGCGCGATGCGCTGCGTTCGAAGCTGCTGGCCTTCGTGCCGCCGCTCTTCTTTCTGGGGACGGTCGCGGCGCTGCCCTGGCTGCTGCAGCGCTTCGCGCCCGGCATCCGCAACCTCTACGTGCGCGAGGCGCTCGGGCAGGGCGAGGCGTTCGGGCCCGGGTGGCAATTCGGCGCCGCCGTGCTGCTGGGCGCCGCTCTGGTACTGGCTTTGTGGCGCGGCGCGGCACTGTGGCGGCGCCTGGCCGCTTCTGCACTGCTGTGTTCGCTGGCCTTGGGCGGCCTGCTGCTGCCGGCCGCCGCCGCAATCCAGCAGGCGCCGGTCAAGGAAGCCGCGCTGCTGGCGCGCAGCGCCGGTTGGGAGGTGCACAGCTGGCGCATCAACGTGCCGAGTTTCTCGTTCTACCGCGGCGCGGTAACGCCGGCCACGCCGCAGCCACGCCCGGGACAGATCATCCTCACCCGCAGCGATGCGCTGGCCGCGCTCGGCCCCGCCCAAGTACTGTACCGCAAGGGCGGCATCGTGCTGGCCCGCATTTCCGGATAAGAGCCATGGCGCTGGCCACTCGTCCTTCCGTCCGTCCTGCCTATGGCTCGCCCTGGGTGTGGCTACCGCCGGCCGCCGCGCTGGCGCTGCTGGCACTGCTGCTGGCGGCGGGCGGCAACCAGCCCGTGTTTCTGGCCCTGAACCATGCCGGCCATGCGCTGGGCTCACTGTTCTGGCTGCACCTGACGATGTTCGGCGACGGTGCCGTGGCGCTGGCCCTGGTGCTGCCGCTGATCCGGCGCTGGCCGCATTGCTTCTGGGCGGCGCTGGTCGCGGCGGTCTTCGCCGCCCTGTGGACCCAGGTCACCAAGCAGGTCATCGACCTGCCGCGCCCGCTGGCGGCGCTGGCCGCGGACCAGTTCTACCAGGCCGGACCGGCATACCGGCGTGTGTCTTTTCCGTCCGGGCACGTCGCGGCGGCATTTGCCATGGCCGGCATCTGGGTCATGGGAGTCACCAACAGCGGGCCACTGCGCGCGCTGGTGCTGGTGCTGGCGGCCCTGGTCAGCCTGTCGCGCATCATGCTGGGGGTGCACTGGCCGGCCGACATCCTGTGGGGCATGCTGGGCGGCTGGCTGGGCGCCTGGCTGGGGCTGGCCATCCATGCGCGCTGGGGCTGGCGCACCTCGGGCGTCGCGGGCATGCTGGCCGGTCTGCTGCTGGCCGCGGTGGCGGCTGCGCTGCTGGTGAGCGGGCATCTCGGCATCCCGGCGGTGCTGCCGGCGCAGCGTGCGGTCGGCCTGGTTTGTCTGCTGTGGGGCGGGTGGGAAATGGCGCGCATGCTGCCGCGCCTGCAGATCGGAAGGAGGACCGATGGGTGAGGAAGGCTGGTGGCTCCTGGTCGGGTTCGGCGGCCAGGCATTGTTCATGGGGCGCTTTGTGCTGCAATGGTTCGTCAGCGAGCGGGAACGCCGCAGCGTGATCCCGGTCGCTTTCTGGTACCTGAGCATCGCGGGCGCGCTGGTGCTGCTGGTGTACGCGATACACCGGCGCGACCCCGTCTTCGTTGCCGGCCAGGGGCTGGGGGTGGCGATCTATCTGCGCAATCTGCACCTGATCCGTGCCGAACAGGCCCGAACGGAGAGCGCCTGACAAGGCCCCATGGCGGCGTTGGGGCTTACTCGCGACCGAACTGCGGATTCGGACGGGTCAGGTAGTACCACTCGTGGTTCGGCGCGGCATTCGTGTCCGGGAACAGGATGCGGCCCGAGAACTCGGCCGTGACCGGGGTGCCGTCGGCGCGCACGCCGATCTGGTCGCCTTCCTGCACGGGGTCGAAGCTGGCCCAGGTGCGGGTGAAGCGGTCGCCGGCGTCCAGCTTGTCGTGGACGACGACCATCTGCAGCGCTTCCATCTCTTCGAACGGAACCGGTTCCGGTGCCGGGGCGTCGATCAGTTTCAGGTGGGCCAGGGTGTTCATGATGGCGCGGTAGGCGACTTCCGGCGCCTGCGGATCGAGGTGCTGGCCGCATTCGAGGGTCAGCGCGTAACCGCCGGTGCTGCGCATGTATTCGGTGGTGCCCATGCCGTAGCGCAGCACGGTTTCGAGTTCGGCCGCATTGCCGCGAGAACGGCGCTGCACGCCGCCGCCGTAGGCCGCCATCCAGCCGGTCACGAAGCGGCGCACGCCCAGGCGGCGCGCCAGCGCACGCTCTTCGCGCATGTGCTTGAAAGGTTCGAGGGTGCCGTCGTTGTCGAGCGGGCCGACCATCACGAAAGGCTCGCCGTGGGCGGCATTGAAGGAGTGCAGGTCGAGCAGCACGTCGTGCTGGGCCAGCAGCGGGCACAGCCAGTTGGCGACGCGGTCTTCGAAGTCTTGCGGACTTTCCTTCGGCGACAGGTCGCGGTTCAGGTTGCGGTCGCCCGAGCGCGTATTCTTGGCGTAGGCCAGCGGGTTGACGATGGGAACGAAGGTGACGCTGCCGTTCGCGATGCGCAGGGTGCCGGCGTCCAGTTCCGCCATCACGCGGCCGATGGCCTGGGTGCCGCAGACCTCGTTGCCGTGGGTCGCGCCCATGATGATGACGCGCGGACCCGGACCCTGGCCCGTATAGTTGACGGATTTGAAATGCATCTGGCTTGCGGCGGCGCTCATGCTGAGTGTTCCAAGAAAATATCGATCCGGCATTTTATCGGGAAAGCCTGGCGCGAGGGAGGGCGGCGTGGCATCATCCGGCGTTTTCGTCGACGATCCTCCACATGAGCCGGTCATCACAGCGCGCCTCACAGCGCGCCTCACTTCGTGTCAACGGCCTCGACACCCTGCGCGCGCTCGCCGTCACGCTGGTGGTGCTGCATCATTACGTACTGTTCGTCAGCTTCGATGCCACCTTCGGCTGGGTCGGCGAGATCGGCTGGGTCGGCGTCGACCTGTTCTTCGCGCTGTCCGGCTACCTGATCGGCAACCAGATCTTCCAGGCCATGCGCCGCCCGGAAGGCTTGTCCCTGACGCGTTTCTACGCGCGCCGCTTGCTGCGCACGCTGCCGAACTTCTATGCGGTGCTGGCGCTGTACGCGCTGTGGCCGGCCTTCCGCGGCAGCGCGCCGATGCTGCCGCTATGGCAGTACCTCAGCTTCACCCAGAACATCGGCCTGGAACCGGGCACGGTCTTCTCGCACGCCTGGTCGCTGTGCATCGAGGAGCAGTTCTACATGCTGCTGCCGGCCTGCGCCCTGCTGGCGGTGGCGCTGGGCCGGCGCGGCGCCGGGATCCGCTGGGCCTGGGCCGCCATCGCGCTGGCCTTCGGCGCCGGGATGGCGATCCGCGCCGACACCTGGCTGCAGGGACAGGGGGCAGGGAACTGGCTGCACTTCTATTACAAGCATCTGTATTACGCGAGCCTGTGCCGCTACGACGAGCTGCTGGCAGGCGTGGCGCTGGCCTTGCTGAGGCAGTCCCATGGCGCCCTGTGGGCGCGCCTGATGGGGCAGGGCAAGCTGCTGCTAGGGGCCGGCATCCTGACATCCGGCCTGGCCCTGCGCTGGTTCCTCGTCGATCATTATGGCCTGTGGACGAGCGTGTTCGGCTTTCCGCTGCTGGCCCTGGGCTGCGCGCTGCTGATCCTGGCGGCGCTGGCGCCGGATTCGCCGCTGCACCGCATCCGCGTCCCGGGCGCTTCCAGTCTGGCGCTGTGGTCTTACGCGATCTACCTGATTCACAAGCAGGTCAGCGTCCTGGCGGGGCAGGCGCTGGGCGAGGCCGGCTTCGACCCCGGCCATCCGCTCACCATCGCGGTGGCGCTGGCGGCATCGGCGGCGGCGGGCTGGCTGCTGTTCCGGGTGGTGGAGATGCCTTTCATGTGGCTGCGCGAGCGCTACGTGCCGGGCAATGCCGCGCCGACGCGGCTGCCCGCCACTGTCGGGTGAAGGAGGGCCGGGTTTCAGCCGGCGTCGATGACGTCGAAAGCGGCCGGCATGTCCGCCAGCCAGGCCGCCAGGTGCGCCACCCGCATCGACGGATCGTAGCCGAAGGTAGCGGCGATGGCGGCGCGCAGGCCCGGCACCGCTTCCGGCGTGCGCGGGCTGGCGTAGGCCTCGATCAGCATCGCCAGCAGCTCGTTGGGCGGCGTGCCGCCGCGGCGCAGGCGGCCGTGGATCACGCCGAGCAGGGCGCGCTGCATGCGTGGGGTCGGGTGCGCGATGTAGCCGAACACGCTGGGCGTATTCGTGATGGCCTCGGCGATGGCCTGCTCGATGCGCTCGGGTTTCCAGTCGGAGGGAATGTCGAAATAGGCCTTGTCCCAGCGCGTGTGCGCGTAGCGGTGGCCCGGCGGGAAGGCGTCGGCGGAATCGAACCCGAGTGCGCGGCTGGCGCGCCCGAGCAAGGTGGCAAGTTGGTCTATCAGCGGCATGCCGCTAGTGTAGCGGAAGAAAAGACAGAAGCGCAGGGGGCGAAGGTGCTTCGCCCGCCCGCGCGGTAAAACACAAGAGGACGGTCGGTCAGCCGAAACGCCCGGCGCGGTAGTCCTCGACCGCCTGGAACACCTCGGCATTCGTGTTCATCACGAAGGGGCCGTACTGCGCGATCGGTTCGTTCAGCGGACGCCCGGCGATCAGGATCAGGCGCGTGTCCACGTCCGCCTTGATGCGCACGCCGTCGGCGCCTTGGGCATTGTCGAGGATGGCCATGCGCGCCTGCGGCACCGCCTTGCCATCGACCACCACCTCGCCGCGGTAGACGTAGAAGAAGGCGTTGTGCCCGGCGGGTAGCGGCTGTTCGAATTCCACGCCTTGCGGCAGCTGGATGTCGAGGTACAGCGGCTGGGTCGCTTCGCGCTGCACGGCGCCTTCGACGCCATGCGTGCGGCCGGCGATCACCTGCACCGCGGCGCCCGACGCCAGCGTAAAGCGCGGCACTTCCTCGGCCGGGATGTCGCGGTACCAGGGCGCGCACATCTTGTCCCTGGCCGGCAGGTTGAGCCACAGCTGGAAGCCTTCCATCAGGCCTTCGTTCTGCTCCGGCATCTCAGAGTGGGCCACGCCGCGGCCGGCCGTCATCCACTGCACACCGCCGTCGCTGACCAGGCCTTCGTTACCGGCGCTGTCGCGGTGGCGCATGCGTCCGGCCAGCATGTAGGTGACGGTTTCGAAGCCGCGGTGCGGATGCTCCGGGAAGCCGGCGATGTAGTCGCCGGCCTTGTCGCTGCCGAAGGCGTCCAGCATCAGGAAGGGATCGAGACGGCGCTGCAGCGGCTGGGTGAGGACGCGGTTGATCTTCACGCCCGCGCCATCCATCACGAACT
>Ga0308160_10000717_pt1 | contig 56571 bp, 48 predicted proteins | sample PhyFR1_FD_201036 | JGI IMG/M metagenome (GOLD analysis project Ga0308160, IMG submission 201036) | Phyllosphere microbial communities from UC Gill Tract Community Farm, Albany, California, United States - DLSLF.R1 | ecosystem: Host-associated > Plants > Phyllosphere > Unclassified | place: USA...
CCGACCCCGGAAGGCGTGTCGCGCGCGACCACGCGCACGGTGGTGATCGCCTCGCTGATGGTGCTGGCGCTGGACTTCATCATGACGGCGCTGATGTTTAATACTTAAGTTCAATACACACGCACGAAAAGAATCTAGAAAATCAGGATATTGGGAAAATTATTATGCATCGCAAAACCATAGACGTCTGGGTCGGCGTGTTCGTGTTGCTGGGTGTGCTCTCGCTGCTGTTCCTGGCCCTGCAGGTCGGCAACATGGCGACGATCTCGTTCAGCAAGACCTACACGGTCACCGGCAAATTCGACAACATCGGCAGCCTGAAGCCGCAAGCGGCGGTCAAGAGCGCCGGTGTGGTGGTCGGCCGCGTTGGTTCGATCAGCTTCGACGACAAGACTTACCAGGCATTGGTTCAACTCGACATGAACCCAGCCTACAAATTCCCGAAAGACAGCTCGCTGAAGATCCTGACCGCGGGCCTGCTCGGCGAACAGTACGTCGGCATCGAAGCCGGCGGCGACACCAACAACCTGGCGAACGGCGATCGCATCACCCGTACGCAATCGGCGACGGTGCTGGAAGATTTGATCAATCAATTCATTTACAGCAAAGCAGCCGACGGAAAGGACAATAATAAATGACCACCCGTACCACATCCGGTAGCCTGCGCACACTGGGCCTCGCGGCCGCGGCCGGCGCTACCCTGCTGCTGAGCGGTTGCGCCAGCACGAATCCAAAGGATCCGTTCGAGAAATTCAACCGGACCATGTTCACGTTCAACGACACGGTCGACCGGGTCGCGCTCAAGCCGACCGCCACCGTGTACAAGAAGGTCACGCCAAGCTTCGTGCAGACTGGCGTGGGCAACTTCTTCGGTAACCTGTCGGACCTGTGGAGCTCGGTGAATCAGTTCTTGCAGGGCAAAGGCAAGAACGGTCTGAACGATTTCTCGCGCTTTGCGATCAACTCGACCTTCGGCGTGCTCGGTGTATTCGACCTGGCCGGACCGGCCGGTCTGCCCAAGCACAACGAAGACCTGGGCCAGACCCTCGGTTATTGGGGCGTGCCTAGCGGTCCCTACTTGATGTTGCCGATTCTGGGCCCATCTACGGTGCGCGACACTGCAGCCTTGCCGGGCGACTGGTGGGCTGATCCGTGGACCCACGTGAACGACATTCCGTGGCGCAACAGCGGTATCCTATTGCGTGCGGTCGACCAGCGCGCCAGCGTGCTGGATGCCTCGAACCTGCTGGAAGACGCCGCCCTCGACCGTTACGAATTCATCCGCGACGGTTACCTGCAGCGCCGCAACAGCAAGGTGCTGGATACCGACAAGGCGCAAGAGCGCGCCGAGAAGGTCCAGGACCGCATCGACAAAGTGCAGGAAAAGGTGGAGCAGAAGCTGCACGTGACGACGCCGAAGGTGGATAACGGCGATGCCGAACCGGCCGCCGGCGCCGAGAAAAACGCGCCGCAAAGCCAGGATTCGGCGCCAAATAATCCGCCGACGCCGGCGCCGGTGTCATCCGAACCGCTGCAGAAGTAGTTAACGATGGACAGGCCAGGGCCGCAGGAGCGCACAGTGCGCAGCGCCGCCCGGCCCGCCCCCAAATCATAAAAGGAAGCGTATGAAGCCAATCGCACAACTGATCGTGACCGCCGCCGCCGTGGCCTTCTCCACCAGCGCCATCGTCGCCCCGGCCTTTGCCGCCGCCGAAACGCCGGACCAGCTGGTCAAGCGCGTCAGCACCGACGTGATCGAGACCGTCAAGTCGGACAAGGACATTCAGGCCGGCAACCGCAACAAGATCATGGATCTGGTCAATAGCAAGATCCTGCCCTACGTCGACGCCCAGAAGATGACCCAGCAGGCCGCCGGCCGCTACTGGCGCCAGGCGTCGCCGGAACAGCAAAAGCAGCTGTCCGACGAATTCCGCACGCTGCTGGTCTACACCTACTCGGGTGCGCTGGCCCAGATCAAGAACGAAACCGTCGAGTTCAAGCCGTTCCGCGCCGACCCGGCCGACACCGAGGTCGAAGTGCAGTCGCAGGTCAACATGAGCCGCGGCGAGCCGATCACCCTGAACTACCGCCTGTCCAAGACGCCGCAGGGCTGGAAGATCTACGACATCAACGTGCTGGGCGCCTGGCTGGTCCAAACCTACCAGAGCACCTTCGCGTCGGAGATCAGCAAGAACGGCGTCGATGGCCTGATCAAGAAGCTGCACGATCGTAACCAGCAGCTGGCCAGCAAGCCGCTGCAGGCGCCGCAGAAGTAAGCATGGCCGAATCCAGCTCCATGCTCTCGCTCGAGGCCCTGACCTTCGACAATGCGCAAGCAGCGTTGAGCCAGGGTTGCGCCGCACTGGCGGCCGGCGAGACCGTGTTCGACCTCGGCGGTGTCAAGGCCGCCGATTCGAGCGCGGTGGCCCTGATGCTGGCCTGGGAGCGCCGCGCCCGGGCCCAGGGCCGCAGCCTGAAGTTCATCAACGTGCCGGGCGGCGTCGATGCGCTGGCGCGGCTGTACGGCGTCGATGACCTGATCGGCCGGGCGTAAAATCCGGATGCCGCGATCGATGCCCAGTGCATCGATCGCCCGCCCGCCGCCGTTCCCTGCTTTTCCTTCCGCATAAACGGCCGCCGTCCGGCCCGTTATGATGTTTTCTTCTATAATGGCTCGTTTCCCCGCACGGCCCGCATCCAGCGCGGCTCCTACGCATGACGACAGCCATCCAGATTGACCGCGTCGAGAAAAGCTACAAGGGTTTCAAAGCCCTCAAGGGCGTTTCCCTGAACATCGAACAAGGCGAGTTCTTCGGCCTGCTCGGCCCGAACGGCGCCGGCAAGACCACCTTGATCTCCACTATCGCCGGCCTGATCCGGCCGGACGTGGGCAGCGTGCGCATCCACGGCCACGACGTCGTCACCGACCAGCGCCGCGCGCGCATGAACCTCGGCGTGGTGCCGCAGGAACTGGTGTTCGACCCCTTCTTCACGGTGCGCGAGACGCTGCGCCTGCAATCGGGCTACTTCGGCCTGAAGAACAACGACAAGTGGATCGACGAGGTCATGGAAAACCTCGACCTGACCGCGAAAGCCGACGTCAACATGCGCGCGCTGTCGGGCGGCATGAAGCGGCGCGTGCTGGTCGCCCAGGCGCTGGTGCACAAGCCCCCCGTCATCGTGCTGGACGAGCCGACCGCGGGCGTCGACGTCGAACTGCGCCAGACGCTGTGGAAGTTTATCTCGCGCTTGAACCGCGAGGGTCACACCGTCGTGCTGACCACCCACTACCTGGAAGAAGCGCAGGCGATGTGCCAGCGCGTCGCCATGCTCAAGACCGGCAACGTGGTCGCGCTCGACACCATGGCGCAGCTGCTGCGCCGCGTGTCGGGCTCGTCGCTGGTGGTGCACCTCAAGAACGGCGGCCTGCCGGAAGGCCTGCGCCACCTGGTCGCGCACGGCGAACACGAGGAGGCCACTGCCGCCCACCCGGCCGGCAACAAGTACACGCTGCGCGTCAATGACTACAACGAAGTCGAAGGCATCCTCGCGCGCCTACGCGAATCCGGCGCCACGATCGAAGAGATGCAGCTGCAGCAGGCCGACCTGGAAGATATCTTCTTGCAAATCATGGATGGGGGCGTTACCCAATGAGTTTCATTTCGGTGGGTTTCCGTACCCTGTTCTATAAAGAGATTTTGCGTTTCTGGAAGGTCGCGACCCAGACCATCGCCGCCCCGGTGGTTACCTCGATGCTGTACCTGCTGATCTTCGGTCACGTGCTGCAGGGGCGCGTGCAGATGCTCGAAGGCGTCGATTACACCGCCTTCCTGATTCCCGGCCTGGTGATGATGAGCGTGCTGCAGAATGCGTTCGCCAACTCGTCCTCGTCGCTGATCCAGTCGAAAATCACCGGCAATCTGGTGTTCATCCTGCTGCCGCCGCTGTCGCACTGGGAAATCGTCTCGGCCTACGTGAGCGCGTCGATCGTGCGCGGGCTGGCGGTCGGCCTGGGCGTGTTCATCGTCACTGCCTGGTTCGCGCACCTGTCGTTTGTCGCGCCGCTGTGGATCGTCGTGTTCGCGATCCTCGGTGCGGCCATCCTCGGCACCATGGGCGTGATCGCCGGCATCTGGGCTGAGAAGTTCGACCAGCTGGCCGCGTTCCAGAATTTCCTGATCATGCCTGCAACATTTTTGGCCGGCGTCTTCTATTCCGTAAAGAAACTGCCGCCGTTCTGGCTGGTGGTCTCGCATTTCAACCCGTTCTTTTATATGATTGACGGGTTCCGTTTCGGTTTCTTCGGCCAGTCCGACGTTTCGCCCTGGACCAGTCTGGCCATCGTCGCCGTGTTCTTCGTGGCGCTGGCGGCCATCGCGATCAACATGCTGCGCCGCGGCTACAAACTACGCCACTAAGACATACGCAAGATTATGGTTACCACCCCTGAACTCATCCACGGCTACATCCAGAATGGCGTCGAGTGCACCCACCTCGAAGTCGAGGGCGACGGCCAGCACTTTTCCGCCGTGATCGTCTCCCCGGCGTTTGCCGGCAAGAGCCGCATCCAGCGTCACCAGATCGTCTATGCCGCACTCGGCGACCGCATGCGCGAGGAAATTCACGCGCTGTCGATGAAGACGCTCACCCCGGACGAATACCAAGCCTAAGGACTCAGCATGGATAAACTGCAGATCGTCGGCGGCAAGCGCCTGTCCGGCGACATCCCGATCTCGGGCGCCAAGAACGCCGCGCTGCCGATCCTGTGCGCCGGCCTGCTGACCTCAGGCGATGTCGAACTGTCAAACGTGCCGCGCCTGCACGACGTGCGCACCATGCTCAAGCTGCTCGAGCAGACCGGCCTGAAGATCACACAAGACGACGAGAACGTGACGCTCAACGGCGCCAAGGTCGACAAGCTGGAAGCGCCGTACGAGCTGGTCAAGACCATGCGCGCATCGATCCTGGTGCTCGGCCCGCTGCTGGCGCGCTTCGGCGAAGCCAAGGTGTCGCTGCCGGGCGGTTGCGCGATCGGTTCGCGTCCGGTCGACCAGCACATCAAGGGTCTGCGCGCGATGGGCGCCGAGATCACGATCGAAGGCGGCTACATCCACGCCAAGTGCGCCAAGTTGAAAGGCGCGCGCATCCACACCGACATGATCACCGTCACCGGCACGGAAAACCTGCTGATGGCCGCGACCCTGGCCGAAGGCGAGACCGTGCTGGAAAACGCCGCGCGCGAGCCGGAAGTGGCGGACCTGGCCAACCTGCTGGTGGCGATGGGCGCCAGGATCGAAGGTATCGGCACCGATCGCCTGGTAATCCAGGGTGTCGAGTCGCTGCACGGTGCGAAGCATTCGGTCATCTCCGACCGCATCGAAGCGGCGACCTTCCTGTGCGCCGTGGCGGCCGCCGGCGGCGACGTGCGCATCACGCGCACCCGCACCGACATTTTCGATGTCGCGCTGGATAAACTGCGCGAGATGGGCCTGGATTTGAGCATCGACGGCGACAGCATCCGTGCGCGCATGGACGCGCGCCCGCAGCCGGTCTCGTTCCGCACCACCGAATATCCGGGCTTCCCGACCGACATGCAGGCCCAGTTCATGGCGGTGAACATCATCGCGGGCGGCCCGAGCCGCGTCACCGAGACCATTTTCGAGAACCGCTTCATGCACGTGCAGGAACTGAACCGCCTGGGCGCGCACATCCTCACCGAAGGCAACACCGCCTTCATCAAGGGTGTCGAGCGCCTGGTCGGCGCACCGGTGATGGCGACCGACCTGCGTGCCTCGGCCTCGCTGGTGATCGCCGGCCTGGCCGCCGAAGGCACGACCCTGGTCGACCGCATCTATCACCTCGACCGCGGCTACGACCGCATGGAAGCGAAGCTGTCGGCGGTGGGCGCCGACATCGTCCGCATCAAATAAATACAGTCGTCCCTGCGCAGGCGGGGGCCAGAGAGAGTCATGACCACAACAACACGCCAGGACGGCTCGCAGCTGATCCTGGCCCTGTCCAAGGGACGCATTTTCGAGGACACGCTGCCGCTGCTGTCCGCCGCCGGCATCGAAGTGCTGGAGAATCCGGAAACCTCGCGCAAGCTGATCCTGGCCACCAACGATCCGGGCGTGCGCGTGCTGATCGTGCGCGCGACCGACGTGCCGACCTACGTCCAGCACGGCGCCGCCGACTTCGGCGTGGCCGGCAAGGACGTGCTGCTCGAGCATGGCGGGGAAGGGCTGTACCAGCCGGTCGACCTGCGCATCGCCTGCTGCCGCATGTCGGTGGCCGTCAATGCCGGCTTCGACTACGAGAACGCCGTGCGCCAGGGCGCGCGCCTGCGCGTGGCGACCAAGTTCGTGCACACCGCGCGCGAGCACTTCGCCAAGAAAGGCGTGCACGTCGACCTGATCAAACTGTACGGCTCGATGGAGCTGGCGCCGCTGGTCGGCCTGTCGGACGCCATCGTCGACGTCGTCTCGACCGGCGGCACGCTGCGCGCCAACAATCTGGTCGAAGTCGAAAAGATCATGGAGATCTCGTCGCGCCTGGTCGTGAACCAGGCTGCGCTCAAGCTCAAGCGCGAGCGCCTGCAGCCGATCATCGAGGCGTTCGAACGCGCTTCTCAGCAAGCACCACAGCAACAAGGTTAAGCAATGACACTCACGGTCCGCAAGCTCGATTCCACCGATTCCGATTTTCACAAGCAGCTGACCACGCTGCTCGCCTTCGAAGCCGAGACCGACGACGCGATCGAATCGGCGGTCGGTAAGATCCTGGCCGACGTCAAGGCGCGCGGCGATGCGGCGGTGCTCGAGTACACGGTCAAGTTCGACCGGATTCCTGGCGGCGCATCCAGCATGGCCGCATTCGACGTGGGCCAGGCCGAACTCGACGAGGCGCTGGCATCGCTGCCTCAGGCCCAGCGCGCCGCGCTGCAGACGGCGGCCGAGCGCATCCGCGTGTTCCACGAGCGCCAGAAGCAGGAACTGAACGGTTTTACCTACACCGAACCCGACGGCACCGTACTGGGCCAGCGCGTCACGCCGCTGGACCGGGTCGGCATCTACGTCCCGGGCGGCAAGGCCGCGTATCCATCGTCGGTGCTGATGAACGCGATTCCGGCGCAAGTCGCCGGCGTGAAGGAAATCGTGATGGTCGTGCCGACCCCGGACGGCGTCAAGAACCGCATGGTGCTGGCCGCAGCTGCGATCGCCGGCGTGACGCGCGTGATCACCATCGGCGGCGCGCAGGCGGTCGGGGCGCTGGCCTACGGCACCGCAACGATTCCCGCCGTCGACAAGATCGTCGGTCCGGGCAATGCGTATGTCGCCGCCGCCAAGCGCCGCGTGTTCGGCACGGTCGGCATCGACATGATCGCCGGTCCGTCCGAGATCCTGGTGCTGTGCGACGGCAGCACCGACCCGGACTGGGTGGCGATGGATCTGTTCTCGCAGGCCGAGCACGACGAGCTGGCCCAGGCCATCCTGCTGTGCCCTGATGCCGACTACATCGCGCAGGTCGAAGCCAGCATCCATAAACTGCTGCCAACCATGCCGCGCAAAGAGACGATCAGCACCTCGATGACCGACCGCGGCGCATTGATCAAGGTGCGCGACATGCAAGAGGCGTGCGCGATCGCCAACAGCATCGCCGCCGAACACCTGGAGATCTCGGCCGAGGACCCGCAGCAGTGGGCCGACCAGATCCGCCACGCCGGCGCGATGTTCCTGGGACGCTTCTCGTCGGAGTCGCTGGGCGACTATTGCTGCGGCCCGAACCACGTGCTGCCGACCTCGCGCACCGCGCGTTTCTCGTCGCCGCTGGGCGTGTACGACTTCCAGAAGCGTTCATCCGTCCTGTTCGTGTCGGAAGCCGGCGCGCAGACGCTGGGCCGCGTCGCCGCGGAGCTGGCCTACGGCGAAGGCTTGCAGGCGCACGCGCGCAGCGCCGAGCTGCGGATCAAAACCTGATGGATGACTGGGTCGACAAGGTCTTCTGCGAGGATGCGCTGGCCGGCATGGCGCGCATCCCCGACGGGTCCATCGACCTGATCCTCACCGATCCGCCATACAACCTGGGCAAGGACTACGGCAACGGCTCGGACCAGCAGAGCGTCGAAGATTACCTCGCCTGGACCGAGCAGTGGATCGACATCGCCGTCCCGAAGCTCAAGGCCAACGGCAGCCTGTACATCTTCCTGACCTGGCGCCACGCGCCGGAGATCTTCGTGATGCTGAAACGGCGCATGACGATGATGAACGAGATCATCTGGGACCGCCGCGTCCCGTCGATGGGCGGCAGCACCCGCAGTTTCAGCTCGGTGCACGACACGATCGGCTTTTTCGCCCGGCGCAAGGATTACTATTTCGACCTCGACGCCGTGCGCATCCCGTACGACGCCGCGACCAAGAAGGCGCGCTCGCGCTCGATCTTCGTCGGCGCCAAGTGGCTCGAGGTCGGCTACAACCCGAAGGATTTGTGGAGCGTGTCGCGCCTGCACCGCGAGCATGCCGAGCGGGTCGACCATCCGACCCAGAAGCCGCTCGAGATCATTGAGCGCATGATCAAGGCCTCGTGCCCGCCCGGCGGCGTCGTGCTCGACCCGTTCATGGGCAGCGGCACCACCGCGCTGGCCGCGCAGTGCCTTGGCCGCCGTTACGCCGGCTTCGAGCTGAACCCTGACTACTGCGAGATCATCGCCCGGCGCCTGGCTGCGCCGGTACCCGTGACCGCGGCCGTGGCCAGGAAGCGCAAGAGCGCCGCCGCAAGCAGCGTCAAACCTGCCGCCCAATCCGCCGCCACCGCCGAGGAAATCGACCCATGACCGACATCGACAAGCTGATCGCCAACACGATCCGCGCCGACGTGCGCGCCGGCTGGAGCTACAAGGTGCCGGACTCGATCGGCTACGTCAAACTGGACGCGATGGAAAACCCGTACCAGCTGCCGGACGCCATGCGCGCCGAGCTGGGCCGGCGCCTGGCCGACGCCGCGCTGAACCGCTATCCGCTGCCTTCGTACGGCACATTGAAACGCCGCATCCGCGACCAGCTGGGCGTGCCGGCTGGGTACGACGTCATCCTCGGCAACGGCTCGGACGAGATCATCTCGATCCTGGCGATGGCCTGTGCGCGCCAGCCGGGCGAGGCGGGCGGCCGCGCCGTGATGCTGGCCCCGGTGCCGGACTTCGTGATGTTCCGCCGTGCGGCGCAATACGCCGGCCTGGATTTCGTCGGCGTGCCGCTCAAAGCCGACTTTGCGCTGGACCGCCTGGCGATGCTGGACGCGATCGCCGAACATAAACCGTCTCTGGTGTTCCTGGCTTACCCGAACAACCCTACCGGCAACCTGTTCGCTATTGAAGACATCGTCGCTGTCGTCGAGGCGCTCGGGGACGGCGGCATCGCCGTGCTCGACGAAGCGTATCAGCCGTTCGCGCGCGCCAGCTTCATGGACCGCCTGCCGCAGTACCCGAACATGGTGGTGATGCGTACATTGTCGAAGCTGGGCCTGGCCGGCATCCGCCTGGGCTACCTGGCCGCGGCGCAGCCGCTGCTGGAACAGTTCGACAAGGTGCGTCCGCCGTACAACGTCAACGTGCTGAGCCAGGTGGCGGCCGAGTTCGCGCTCGACCACCTCGACGTGCTGGACGAGCAGGCGGCGCGCCTGAACGCGGCGCGCGCGGAACTGTCGAGCGCCATGGCCGCGCTGCCGGGCGTGACCGTATTCCCCTCGAGCGCGAATTTCATTACCGTGCGCGTGCCGGATGCCGAGCGCACCTGCGCTAAACTGTTCGCCGAAAAGGTATTGATCAAAAATTTGAGTAAAATGCATGTATTGCTGGCCAATTGCATCCGTGTGACGGTCAGCACCCCGGAAGAGAACGCACAATTCCTGAATGCCTTGAAGGCTTCCCTGTAATGACCCGCACTGCTGAAATCACGCGCAACACCAGCGAGACGCAAATCCGCGTCGCGCTCAACCTGGACGGCACCGGCCGCCAGAAACTCAACACCGGGGTGCCCTTCCTCGACCACATGCTCGACCAGATCGCCCGCCATGGCATGGTCGACCTCGAAGTCGAAGCCGTCGGCGACCTGCACATCGACGACCACCACACCGTCGAAGACACCGGCATCACGCTCGGCATGGCGGTCGCCAAGGCTATCGGCGACAAGAAGGGCATCCGCCGCTACGGCCATGCCTATGTGCCGCTGGACGAGGCGCTGTCGCGCGTCGTGATCGACTTTTCCGGCCGCCCGGGCCTGGAATGGCACGTGCCGTTCACCCGCGCGACCATCGGCAAGTTCGACGTCGACCTGACCATCGAGTTCTTCCGCGGTTTTGTGAACCATGCCGGCGTAACGCTGCACGTGGATAACCTGCGCGGCGTGAACGCGCACCACCAGTGCGAGACCGTGTTCAAGGCGTTCGGCCGCGCGCTGCGCATGGCGTCCGAACTCGACGACCGCGCCGCCGGCCAGATTCCGTCCACCAAAGGCAGCCTGTAAGCTCATCATGGCCAATAAAATCGTAGTGGTCGACGGCTTGGGCAACCTGCGCTCGGTGGCGCAGGCGCTGCGTGCGGCCGCGCCCGAAGCCGAGGTGGTCGTGTCCAGCGAAGGCGCCGTCATCGACGCGGCCGACCGCGTGGTGCTGCCGGGACAGGGCGCGATGCGCGACTGCATGCGCAGCCTGCGCGAATCCGGCGCCGAGGAGGCCGTGCTGCGCGCCATGAAGACGCGTCCGGTGATGGGCGTGTGCGTGGGCGAGCAGATGCTGTTCGATTCGAGCGAAGAAAACGAAGGCACGCCGGGTCTGGGCCTGTTGCCCGGCAAGGTCGTGCGTTTTCAACTGGACGGCAAGCTGCAGGCCGATGGCTCGCGCTTCAAGGTGCCGCAGATGGGCTGGAACCGCGTGCGCCAGGTGCGCGCGCATCCGCTCTGGGATGGTATCCAGGACGGCGCCTGGTTCTACTTCGTGCACAGCTATTACGCCCAGCCGGACAATCCCGACGATACGATCGGCGAAGCGGATTACGGCGGCCGGTACTGCTGCGTGGTCGCGCGCGACAACATCGTCGCTGCCCAGTTTCACCCTGAAAAAAGCGCGGACGCAGGCCTGCGCATGTATCACAATTTCATCCACTGGAATCCCTGAACTTTTGTTCATCCCAACGTCAACCTACTGCCAACGACCATGCTGCTGATTCCCGCCATCGACCTGAAAGACGGTCACTGCGTTCGCCTGAAACAGGGCGATATGGACCTTGCCACCGTGTTCTCCGAAGATCCCGCCGAAATGGCGCTGCACTGGCTGAAGAAAGGCGCGCGGCGCCTGCATCTGGTCGACCTGAACGGGGCATTCGCGGGCAAGCCGAAGAACGAGGACGCGATCAAATCGATCCTGCAAGTCGTGCAGGACTACGCCGACGACAACGGCCTGGACGAGATCCCGGTCCAGCTGGGCGGCGGCATCCGCGACCTCGACACCATCGAGCGCTACCTGGACGACGGCATCACCTACATCATCGTCGGCACCGCCGCAGTGAAAAACCCGGGCTTCCTGCACGATGCCTGCGGCGCCTTCCCGGGCTCGATCATCGTCGGCCTGGACGCCAAGGACGGTAAAGTCGCGACCGACGGCTGGAGCAAGATGTCGGGCCACGAAGTGATCGACCTGGCCAAGAAGTTCGAGGGCTACGGCGTCGAGTCGATCGTCTACACCGACATCGGCCGCGACGGCATGATGGGCGGCGTGAACATCGAAGCGACCGTGCGCCTGGCGCAGGCGGTCCGGATTCCGATCATCGCCTCGGGCGGCCTGCACAACCTGAGCGACGTCGAAGCGCTGTGCGCAGTGCAGGACGAAGGCATCGAAGGCGTGATCTGCGGCCGTTCGATCTACGAAGGCACGCTCGACCTGACGTCCGCGCAGGAACGCGCCGATGCCTTGAGCGAAGGGGCGCAGGCTTAAGCTCATGCTCGCAAAACGCATCATCCCCTGCCTGGACGTGACCGGTGGCCGTGTGGTCAAGGGCGTCAATTTCACGGAACTGCGCGACGCCGGCGACCCGGTCGAGATCGCGCGCCGCTACGACGGGCAGGGCGCCGACGAGATCACCTTCCTCGACATCACCGCATCGTCCGACGGGCGCGACCTGATCCTGCATATCATCGAGGCGGTGGCCTCGACCGTGTTCATTCCGCTGACCGTGGGCGGCGGCGTGCGCAAGGTCGAGGACGTGCGCCGCCTGCTGAATGCCGGCGCCGACAAGGTCTCGATGAACACCTCGGCCGTGACCAACCCGCAGCTGGTGTTCGATGCCTCGCAAAAGCACGGCTCGCAATGCATCGTCGTCGCGATCGACGCCAAGCAGGTCGCGCCCGGCAAGTGGGAAGTGTTTACCCATGGCGGACGCAATGCGACCGGCCTGGACGCCGTCGAGTGGGCGCAAAAGATGGAAAGCCTGGGTGCCGGCGAGCTGCTGCTGACCAGCATGGACCGCGACGGCACCAAGTCCGGCTTCGACCTGGGCTTGACGCGCGCCGTCTCGGACGCGGTCGGCATCCCCGTCATCGCCTCGGGCGGCGTGGGCGGCCTGGCCGACCTGGCCGCCGGCGTTCAGGAAGGCCACGCCGATGCGGTACTGGCCGCCAGCATCTTCCACTACGGGCAGCACACGGTCGGTGAAGCCAAGCGCTTCATGGCCGAGCGCGGCATCCCGATGCGCCTCGATTGATTAACGAACCAAGAACATGGCGACCCCGACCACTCCCCCAAGCATTCCTGCCCAACCCTGGCTCAAGAAGATCCAGTGGGACGAACACGGCCTGGTGCCGGTGATCGCCCAGGAAGCGGCGACCGGCGACATCCTGATGTTCGCCTGGATGAACCGCGAGGCGCTGGCCAAGACCGTGGAAACCGGCGAAGCGGTGTACTGGAGCCGCTCGCGCAAGAAGCTGTGGCACAAGGGCGAGGAATCCGGCAACGTCCAGAAAGTGCTGGAAATCCGCCTCGACTGCGACGAAGACGTGGTGCTGCTCAAGGTCGAGCAGGCCGGCGGCATCGCCTGCCACACCGGCCGCCACTCCTGCTTCTTCCAAAAGTTCGAGAGCGGCGACTGGAACACGATCGAGCCGGTCCTCAAGGATCCGGACACCATCTACACCAAACCGAAGAAGAGCAAATGAGCGGCACCCAAGACACGACCCTGGCGCGCCTGGCCGCGGTGATCGAATCGCGCAAGCCGGAGCAGGGCGGCGATCCTGACAAATCGTACGTGGCGCGCCTGTTTTCGAAAGGCGACGACGCGATCCTGAAAAAGATCGGCGAGGAAGCCACCGAGACCGTGATGGCGGCCAAGGACGTGCGCGCCGGCGCCGACGCCAGCAAATTGCTGTACGAAGTGGCCGACCTGTGGTTCCACTCGGCCGTGCTGCTGGCGCGTTTTAATTTGTCGCCGCAGCAGGTGCTGGACGAGCTGGCGCGCCGCGAAGGCTTGTCCGGCCTGGACGAAAAAGCCGCCCGCCCAAAGGGCTGAAAACCGAAGACTGAGTCCCAACCGGAGACACCATGGATAACTGCATCTTTTGCAAGATCGCCGCCAAGCAGATCCCGGCCAGCGTCGTGTACGAAGACGACGAGCTGCTCGCATTCAAGGACATCAACCCGGCCGCGCCGGTGCACCTGCTGGTGATCCCGAAGCAGCACATCGCCACCCTGTCCGATTGCAGTGACGCCCAGGCGCCCTTGCTGGGTAAGATGCTGGCGCTGGCGCCGAAGCTGGCGTTTGACCACGGGATCGCGGTCCAGGTCGACGCCGAGGGCAAGCACAGCGGCGGCTACAAGACGCTGATCAACGCCGGTCCCAACGGCGGCCAGGAGGTGTATCACCTGCACCTGCATGTGTACGGCGGACCACGTCCGTGGCGCGGTTTGGGTACATAAGAGCTGTAGTCAAGCCGCAATCAAGCCGCACTAAGCGACTGATAACAAAAGGAAAGAAGCATTCCGGGCTCGCATCGCTTATACTGCGCGTGAGCTTTACGTGAATTCGGGCCAAGGCCCGGCAAGGAGAAGACTATGGGTTCGATGAGTGTTTGGCACTGGCTGATCGTGCTGGTGGTGGTGGTGGTGGTGTTTGGTACCGGCAAGCTGCGCAACGCCGGCTCGGACCTGGGCAAGGCCGTGAAAGGCTTCAAGGACGGCATGAAGGATGGCGAGGACACCAACGTGGCCAACCGCGCCGTGCCGCCGCAGCAGCCGGTCGTGCCCGATCAGTCGACGATCGACGTCGAGGCACGTGAAAAGACGCGTCACTGATAGTTTGATGCATCCATGATCGATCTTGGACTGACCAAACTCGCCATGATCGGCGCGGTGGCGCTGGTCGTCATCGGCCCCGAGAAACTGCCGAAGGTGGCGCGCATGGCCGGCACCCTGTACGGCCGCGCCCAGCGTTACCTGCACGACGTGAAGGCCGAGGTGTCGCGCGAGATCGAGATGGAAGAGCTGCGCAACCTGCACAAGGACGTGCAGGAAAGCGCGCAAAGTTTCAAGAGCGAAGTCGCGAACTTCAAGTCGGAAGTCGAGAATACGGTCTCGACCCACATGGGCGAGGTCGAATCGGCCTGGCGCGGCGACGCCCCGTCCACGCCGCCGCCGGCGCCCACCGTCGACGACATCGAGCGCAAGGCGCGCGATTTCCGCCGCAAGAAGCTGGTGCGTACCTCGGCCGTGCCGGCCTGGTACAAGAACCGCAATGGCGCCCGCCAGCACGTGCTGTCTGGCGCGGCGCGGGTGCGCAAGTTCCGTCCGCGTTCGACGGGTTCCAACACGACGTTTTTCTAGATGACTGAAGAAGCTGCGGGCGAAGAAACATTCATATCCCATCTGGTCGAGCTGCGTAACCGCCTGGTGCGCGCCGCCATCGGGGTGGCGATCGCGTGCGGCGTCCTGCTGCTGTGGCCGGGACCGGCGCGCATCTACGATTTCCTGGCCAAGCCGATGATCGATTCGCTGCCGGCCGGCGCGAAGATGATCGCCACCGGTATCGCTTCCCCCTTCTTGGTGCCGATGAAGGTCACGCTGGTGCTGGCGCTCATCGTCGCGCTGCCATGGGTGTTCTATCAGGTCTGGGCTTTCGTCGCGCCCGGCCTGTACGCGCACGAGAAGCGTCTGGTGCTGCCGCTGGTGATCTCGTCCTCGGTGCTGTTCATCGCCGGCGTCGCGTTCTGCTACTTCCTGGTGTTCGGGCGCGTGTTCCACTTCATCGCCGAATTCTCGCCGACCTCGATCGCCGTCATGCCAGACGTCGAGAATTACCTCGACTTCGTCATGTCGATGTGCCTGGCGTTCGGGGCGGCGTTCGAGGTGCCGGTGGTGGTGGTGATCCTGGTGCGCATGGGCCTGGTCAGCGTCGAGAAATTCAGGGAGATGCGCCGCTACGCGGTCGTGGTCGCCTTCGTGATCTCGGCGATCGTCACGCCGCCCGATGCAGTCAGCATGCTGGCGCTGGCAGTGCCGATGTGCCTGCTGTTCGAACTCGGCCTGCTGCTGGCGCCGGTGTTCGTGCGCGTCAGCCAGGCGCCGAAGGACGCGTCCGCGTGATTCGGCTAGATCAGTTCTGACAGACGGCGCCCGCGGGCGCCGTTTTGTTTTCTATCGAGCGGCTGACCGGCGCCGCTCATTGCATGCGCATTGCGCGCTTACTGCAGGTGCACCTTCAGCTCGGTGCCAGCCTGCAGCAGAGCCGACTGCACTTCCGGTACCTTGGCCAGCGGATTGAGCAGGCCGTAGTCGTGGATCATGCCGTTGTAGCGTGTGGCCGTCACCTCGACGCCGGCGGCATCGAGCGCACGGGCGTAGGCTTCGCCTTCGTCACGCAGCACGTCGAGCTCGGCGGTTTGCACGAGCGCCGGCGGCAAGCCTTTCAGTTGCGCGGTCGAGGCGCGCAGCGGCGACGCAGTGATCTCGGCGCGTTTGGCGGCGTCCGTCGTGTAGTTATCCCAGAACCATTTCATCATGTTGCGGGTCAGGAAGTATCCGTGATCGAACTGCTGGTAGGAGCCGGTCTCGAAATTGGCGTCGGTGACCGGCCACAGCAGCACCTGGTAACGGATGTTCGGGCCGGCCTTCTCTTTCGCCATCAGGCTGACCGCGGCCGCCATGTTGCCGCCGACGCTGTTGCCGGCCACGGCCAGGCGGCTGCCATCGACCTTGATCTCCTCGCCGTGCGCGGCGACCCAGCGCGTGGCGGCGTAGGCCTGGTTGATCGCCACGCCGTACTTGGCTTCCGGCGACGGCGTGTAGTTCACGAACACGGCGGTCGCGCCTGAGTAATGCACGAGGTCGCGTACCAGGCGGGCATGGGTCGGATAGTCACCCAGCACCCAGCCGCCGCCGTGAAAGAACATGAAGACCGGCGTCGTACCCTTGGCCGCATGCGGCCGCACGATGGTCAGATCGACCTGCTGGCCATCCTGAGTGATCGTGCGCTTGCTGACGTCGATGCCGGACAGGTCGACCGGCACGCTCTTCTGCGCGCCGACCAGCACCTGGCGTGCTTCCTGCGGGCTGAGTTGCTCCATCGGCTTGCCGGCGCTGCTGTTGAGGACGTTCAGGAAGGCTTGCGTGTTGTGCTCGGCGACGGGTGCGGCGGCAAAGGCCGATTGGGCGCCGATGAGGAACAGGGAAGCGGACAGGATGGTAGCGGTGGTTTTCATGGTATTTCCTTTCAATTCAATACGATGCGATGCGATACGGTTATGGGTTGCTTGAAGCCTTGGCTGCCTGGGTGGCGGCGTCGGCAGATGCAAGTTGTTCTTCTTGGTCATCTCGATCTCCTAATTAAATTTTATGCTATTAAATAGCACGCTATATAAATGATCCGGCTCGCCCATCTCATTTCGCTTACCTGCATATACGCGATTAAATAGCGTGCTACTTATTTGATTCGACGATGATGCACGAATCCGTCCTGCATCAATCGCTATCGTTCAGCTTGGTGCGCAGCATCTCCAACTGCTGCTTCAACATCGATAACTGGTCCGGCGAACAAGCGGTGGCGCACAACACTTCCTCATGGATCGCGCCGGCTTGCGCCTCCATCGCGCGGCCGGCGTCGCTCAGAGCGACCACGACCTGGCGCTCGTCCGCCGCCGAGCGCGTGCGGTTCACCAGGCCGGCCGCTTCGAGCCGCTTGAGCAGCGGCGTCAGCGTGGCCGAATCGAGGAACAGGCGCGCACCGATGTCGGACACGGTCAGCGCATCACGTTCCCACAGCACCAGCATCACCAGGTACTGCGGGTAGGTCAGGTCCAGCTTGCGCAGGAGCTTGCGATACACCTTGTTCATCGCCAGGCCGGTCGAGTACAGCGCAAAACACAGCTGGTCGTCCAGCAGGGGTGTCTTGCCTTGCTTCGTCGTCGGTGTCTTGTTCGGTGCCATGTGTTCAATATTAAATAGCACGCAATCTAATTGCAAGCTATTTTTAAACCGGCAAGCGAAAAAAACGGCGCCGTGAAGCGCCGTTCGTTTTCATGCGCATTGCGTGGCGATCATGGGCAGGTCCCGATCACGTAATAGCCGGACGCCGTCTGCGCCAGCGTGCTGGTGTAGAAGGTGTTGTCCAGCCCCATGTTCTGGTTCGAGCCGTTGGCCAGCGCGTAGCCGCCGCTGTCGTGCGCGCGTCCCGCCTGCACGTGCGCGTAGTTGCTGGCGCTGGTCGCCGTGCAGGTCCAGCTCGACTTGGTGGTGGCCGACACTGCGCCTGACAGACTGCTTTCGCCGCTATCGCCCGTCGACGACACCTGGTAGCTGAAGGTGGTGCTGGCGGCCAGGCGGCTGTCGGTAAAGCTGGTGGCGCTGACCGGGCTCGCATTGAGGCGCGCGCCGTTGCGGTAGACGTTGTAGCCGCTGGCGCCGCCGGCCGCGCTCCAGCTCAGGCTGACGCTGTTCGAGGTGGTGGCGCTCACGCTCAGGTTGGCCGGCGGCTGCACGGCCGGTGCGCTGCCGACCAGAAACTGGGCGATGCTGCAGCTGCTTGACGTCAGGCCGGTGCCGCTGTCGGTGGCCGTGACGGTGCCGCTGTAGTAGCCGTTGGCCAGGTTGGTGTAAGCCTTGCTGAAGCTGGCGCCGCTGCCGGCGGCGGCATCGTCGACCGCGCTCGGGCCGCTCAAGACCACGCGCCAGCTCGAGATCGTGCCGGCGCTGTCGGTGCCGCTGGCGCTGACGGTGACGCTGGTGCCCGACACGCTGGCGCTGCAGCTGCTCACCGTCGGCGCATTGGCGCGCGTCACGCGCAGGTTGTTCTTGAACCAGAAATCCATCAGGAACACCGGGTAGTTGATGTGGGCCGAATCGACGAAGTTGGTGTTTTGTCCGCCGCTGCCGGACGGCCAGGCGTGGCCCATGCCGTTGACCGTGATCTCGGTGGTGCGCAGCTTGCCGTTGGCGTCCGTGTAGGGGATGCTGATGCCCCCGGTGGCGATGGCCGTGGCCGAGCCCTGTGTGAAGTTGCCGCCGTAGGCCAGGCGCATCCCCTGCGCGTCCATCGGCCCGTACTGCTGCGAGACCGTATAGTCGGCCGTGCCCCAGACCATGCTGGCGACCTGGGTCGCGAACGAAGCTGCACTGCTGCCGGCCAGGCTCTTGCAGTTGCTGCCGGCGGTGGTGGCGGTGTAGCCGGAAGGGACGTAGCTGATCTGGGCGGTGGTGGTGCCCGGCGGCGGGCCGGCGTTGATGCCGACGCCGGCAAAGATATCCGGCGCCAGGCAGCCGAGCGCCATGGTCTCGCCGCCGCCCGACGACAGGCCGGCCACGTACACCTGGTTCGGGTCGATCGCGTACTGGCTGTTGCCGGTAAAGCGCCTGATCAGGTCGAGCAGCACGCCATCATGGCCGCCCGTGCGGTTGTGGCTGGTGCTGGCGTAGTCCCAGCAGTGGTTGCTGTAGACGTTGCCGGTGGCGTTCGGCGCTAGGATCACGGCGCCGTACTGTTCGGCCACCGCCTTCCAGTTGAAGCCGCCGTCGCTGGTGCTGTCGATGACGTCGCCGCTGGCGGTCTGGGTGCAGCCGTGCAGCACCAGCACCAGCGCGCGCTTGCCGCTCAGCGTCGGCGGATTCTTGGGCCAGTAAAAATAGCCGGTCAGGTTGCCGCCGTTGACGCCGTCGGCGGCCCAGGTCTGGTTGGCGCTCCAGGCGCCGGGACCGGCGGTGACCTGGGCCTGCGCGGGGGCAGACACCGTGACGCAGGCAATGAGGGTGAGCGCAGCCGCGGCCAGCCGCACGGCCAGCCGTTTCAAGGAAGATGCCATTTCAGTCTCCATATGCGTGAGGGATGGCGCGGCGGGGCCGTGCCGGTGCAATCGAGCGGTGACGCGTGTGGCGGGCCGGCCGAAGCGGCTGCGGACCTTACGGTGGGGCGGGGATGATGAGCGGGTTCATGCAGTGTCTCCGATGTGTTTGATGTTGTCGTGACCGGTGCGCGAAAGTCCATTCTAGGAATCGGACCGGCGCCGGCAAGCGGGCAGGGCAGCACGCCGGATGTGCGGATTTGCACCGAATCAAGATCGAGTAGCGTCCGCGCGATTTCGATAGCGGGCACTTACTACTGCTGCATCGTGGGTGTGCTGCGGCTGAGCCGAACCGGGCACCAAGCCGGTGGCGTGTGCCAGCGCGCCGGCCGGTAGCCCAGGCCAGCCATGCCGGATAAAACCTGCGCACCGCTTCCTTGCGCTCGCACAAACCAAAAACACCACAGAAAACAAAAAGCCCCGTCGGGTGGACGGGGCTTTCGATGCTGTCGTACAGTGCGCAGGCTTACTGCATCAGCTGCCCGATCATCTTCACCGGCGCATTGCCGTAGCCGAGGAACTGGTCGTGGAACTGGCGCAGATCGAAACGGTCGCCGAGCTGCTGCTTGCGGCGTTCGCGCAGTTCCATGATGTCGTTGTAGCCGCTGAAGTAGCTGGCCAGCTGCACCGACGACAGCTGCACCCGGCGCCACTTCTCGACGGCTTCCTGCGGCGTCTGGAAGGCCTGGCGCACCAGCAGGTCCAGCGCCTGGTCACGGTTCATGCCCTGCACATGGACGCTGTAGTCGAGGATCGCGTTCGACACGCTGCGCAGGTTCCATTTGCACCAGAACAGCCACAGCTCGGGCGCGTTGTCGCCGTAGCCGGAATCGAGCATCATGCGCTCGCCATACACGGCCCAGCCTTCGACCATCGCGCCATTGCCGAACAGCGACTTCACCAGCGACGGCGAGCGATTGGCGTTCATCAGCTGGGTGTAGTGGCCGGGGATCGCCTCGTGGATGTTCAGGATCTGCAGCATCCAGTTGTTGTACTCGCGCAGGCTGCTTTCCTGCTGTTGCGGGCTCAGGCCGTCGAGCGGCGTGACGTTGTAATAGGTCTTGTCCTTCGGACGGTACGGCCCCGGCGCGTCGATACTGGCGCCGGCCACGCCGCGCTGGTACATCGGCGTCTCGCGCACCACCAGCGGCTTGCTCGGGTCCATGTAGACCAGGTTGTGCGAGGTGACCCATTGCTGCAGCTGCGGGATCTGGCGGCGGATCTCGGCCAGGTAGTTGTCGGGCGTGGTGTGCTGCAGCGACAGCTTGTCGATCACCATGCCGATCTTCTTGTAGCGGTCGGCCGGCTTGGCCACGCCGCCCATGGTCTTGTCCCACAGCTGGTCGGCGTAACCGTCCATGCGCGTGAGCAGCTCCTCGCGCGCGGCCAGCGCCTTTTGATAGGTCTGTTCGGCCGTGCTGGTCGACTGGATCTCGTAGGCGAACTTCTGCTCGTAAAAGGCTTTACCGATGCGGAACGAGCGCGCGGTGTGCATCTGGGTCTGCGATTTATCCAGGTCGGTCAGGAAGTCGACCCACTTCAGCACCGCGCTGCCGGCATTGGCCACGCGCTGCGCGAAGATCGCCTTTTCCTGCGCCGACAGGATCGACTCCTGCGCCGCCTTGCCGACGTCGGCCAGCACGGCCAGCGTGCCCGGCGCCTGCGTGATCGCCAGCTGGGTGTGCTCGTGGGTCGGTTTCACGATCGACGCCTGCGCCGCCTGGTAGTAGGCCGGCACGTCGGCCAGGCGCTTGAGGATGGTGCGCAGCCGCTGCGGCTTGGCGGCGTACTCGGTATTGAGGATCAGGTCGAGCGACTGGGCCACGTTGTACTGGGCCGGGTTCCACTCGAATTCGCGGAAGGTGGTCAAGCGCCAACGGTCGTACTGCAGCTTGTTGGTCAGCAGGGCCAGGTCGGTGCGCTGGTTGGGCGAGAGGCGGTCGGCGTTCAGTTTGCCGAACTTGTCGCGCCACTCGTCGATGAAGGCGAGCTGCCTGGTGCGCGTGGCATTGTCGGGGAGGGTCAGCTTGGCGGCGGCGTCGAACTTGCCGACGTAGATGCCGTCTTCCGGATCGATGCGCCACAGTGCGGTCAGGTACTGCATGGACAGCGTGTCCATGTAGCGGTCGTTGCGGTTGGCGGACGATGCCGCGACCGGTGCACTGGCTGCGGGTGCGGCGGCCGGTGCGATGGCTTTCGCGGGCGCCGGCGCGTCGTCGCGTTCGACGGCCTTGGCCGCCTTGCCGCCTTTTTTGCTCGTGCTTTTACCGGACGCCTTGTGCGCGCTTTTGCTCGATGTATTGCCGGAAGCTTTGGTGGATGCCTTGGCGCTGGTGGCGTGCTTCTCGGCCTTGTGGGTGCGCGCGCTTGCCGGCGCCAGCGCGAAGCTGGTCAGCAAAACGGCAAGCGCGATTTTCGTTTTCATCATCGTGAATACTCTGCCTGTGATTATGTTGGGCGAGATGGCCGGCGCACGCGCGGGCGCGCGCGGCAGCGCGTCAGATTAGCACCAATCCCCGCACTTGCCGACCCCTCGAAACAATTCGCTACATCGACTGCCAGTCCGCCATCGACGGTACGCGGATGCCGGATAAACCCTGCTGCAGCATGGCCAGCATGTCGCCAGGGGTCATGCGCGCGGCGACGTCGGTGCCGTCGAGCAGGCTGTCGGCCAGGTCGCGCTTGTGGCGATGCAGGTCGACGATGCCTTCCTCGATCGTATGGCGCGTGACCAGGCGGTAGATCGTCACCGGGCGCTGCTGGCCCATGCGGTGCGCACGGTCGCTGGCCTGGTCCTCGACCGCCGGGTTCCACCACGGGTCCATGTGGATCACATAATCGGCCGCGGTCAGGTTGATGCCGACGCCGCCGGCTTTCAAGGAAATCAGGAACAGGTCGCCGTCGCCGGCCTGGAAGGCGTCGACGCGACGCTTCCTCTCCTGCATCGGCGTCGAGCCGTCCAGGTACTGGTAGCGGATGCCGCGCTCGTCCAGGTGCTGGCGGATCAGGGTCAGGTGATCGACGAACTGGCTGAACACCAGCGCCTTGTGGCGGTTCTCGAGCAGCTCGTCGAGCAAGCCTGCGAACGCTTCCAGCTTGCTGCTCTTGATGCCGCTCTCGGGCGCGACCAGCTGCGGATTGCAGCAGGCGCGGCGCAGCTTCATGATCTCGGCCAGGATCTGGATCTGCTTCTGGCTTTGCGGGGCCTCCAGCGCTTCGATCCGTTCCAGCGCATCGCGTCGCAGCGATTCGTACAGCGCCGTCTCTTCCTGGCTCAGCTGCACCGGCAGCACGATCTCGGTACGCGGCGGCAGCTCGGACAGCACTTGCGCCTTGGTGCGGCGCAGGATGAACGGTTGCGTCAGGCGTTTCAGGCGCGTGCGCGCGGCCAGTTCGGCGCGCTTGTCGGAAGCCTTTTCGATCGGACCCGAAAAGCGCAACTGGAACTGGTCGGCGGTCCCGAGCAGACCCGGGTTGATGAACCTGAACAAGTTCCAGAGTTCGCCCAGGTGATTCTCCAGCGGTGTGCCGGTGGCGACCATTTTAAAATCGCCCTTCAAGGCCATCACGGCCGCCGAGCGACGCGTGTGCGCGTTCTTGATCGCCTGCGCTTCGTCCAGCACGATCGTGTGCCAGCGCACCGCCTCGAACAGCGACGCTTCCAATTGCAGCAGGCCGTAACTGACCACGACCACGTCGAAGGCGCCGGCTTCCTTGAGCATCGATGCGCGGTCGCCGGGACCGAACAGCTTGATGTTCAGGGTCGGGGCGAAGCGCTCGGCTTCCGCCAGCCAGTTGGTCGCCACCGAGGTCGGCGCCACCACCAGCGTCGGTCCCGTGGGCGCGCGCGTGAGGATCAGCGCCAGCGCCTGCAGCGTCTTACCCAAGCCCATGTCGTCGGCCAGGCAGGCGCCCACGCCCCAGTGCGCCAATCGCGCCAGCCACTCGAAGCCTTCGAGCTGGTAGTCGCGCAGCTCGGCCTGCAGGGTCGAGGGCAGCTGCGGCTGGTAGTGGGCATTCGCCTGCATGTGCTCCAGATGCTTGCGCCAGGCCGCGTCGGCGTCGATCTCGCCGGCCTCGCCCGCCATCTCTTCCAGCGCGAAGCTGGCCAGCGGGTGGAAGCGCAAGGCTTCTTCATCGGCGTCGCTGTAGGCGGAAAGATCCATCAGGCGCCGGTGCAGCTCGTGGGTCAAGGCCAAGAACTGGTTGTCGCCGAGCGCAATGAAACGGTCCTCGCGCACGCGCGCGAGCAGCTCGCGCAAATTCATCACGCGCCCCTCGTCGATCTGCACGTCGCCATTGGCCGCGAACCAGTCCTTGTCGCGCCGGATCTGCAGGCGCACCGACTTCGAGCTGATCTTTTTCGACACCCGGAACGACTCGCCCTCGGGCCAGGCCACCAGCACCCTCGATGCGTCCAGCTCCTGCAGCTCGGCCAGCAGCTCCAGGCACTGCACCGGCGCGGCCAGGAGCCACTCATCGTGCTCATCCTCGGCCGCCTCGAACGCGTGACAGTCGGCGATCAGCGCTCGCTCGGCCTCGCGCTCGGCGTTCAGGCTGCGCTTCGCTTCCATGCGCACGCCGCCGACGTCCGCAATGATGCTCTCGGCACCGTCGCCGGGCCGCAGGTAGGGACCGGCATCCGGCAGCGGGCGCACCATCACGCGGATTCTCAAACCCTGCTGGTAGGGCAGCAGGTGCACGTGCAGGCGCGGATCGGCCTCGACCTGTTCGATGTCGCCGGGGCTGCCGCCGATGTCCGACTGCACGGTGACGATCGCCGAGATGGCGCTGATCGCCTGCAGCACGCGCCGCTCGGCTTCCAACGGCACTTCCAGCCCGTCGCCGACGATGGCGCCGATGCGGCGGTGCTCGTCCTTGATCTTCACGATGCGCAGGCGGGTCGGGCTTTCCTTGGTCACGACCACGTCGCCCTGCTGCTCGGCGATCTTCGGGTCGAGCGTGATGCGCACCAGGCCGCCGCCGGCGCGCACGACCAGCTGCGGCTCGCCCGGCAGCAGTTCGACGCGCGACCCGGGCGAATCCATCCAGAACAGCAGCGGATGCCCGGCCAGCGCGGCGACGGCCTTGTCGAGGTCGAATTCGTAGCGCGTGCCGGTGCCGCTGTAGTAGCGGTGCGCACCGATCGTGGCGGCCACCTGCACGTCCTGCGCGGTGAGGAAGTCGAGCTCGTTCGCTTCCTCGGCCAGGCGCTTCAGGCTGAAGGCGCGCCCGCGGCTCCAGCCGCCAGTGGCATCGCGCTTTTGCTCGCGCGGCTCGAGCGCGCGCACGCCAAGGTGCGGATCCCACGAGATCAGCCAGGCCAGGCGCGACTCCTTTACCACTTCGACGTTCACCGCCGGCTGCAGGTTGATCAGCGCGTTCAGCTGGCGCTCCCACGCCTGCTCGCGTTCGAACCACAAGGCCATGTCGACGAAGCGGTGCTGCTGGCGCAGGGCGATCGCACGCTTGTCGATCGCGAGCGCGCCTTCCAGGCCGAGCTGGCCCAGCACCGAGCCGATCTGCGCAGCGATGAAGTCGAAGCCGGCCGCCTGTGCGAGCGCCATCTGCTGCTCGAGCATGACGCGCTTGTCGGCCAGTTGCGGGATGCCCAACCACCAGTGCAGCAGCGCGCGGAACATCACCGGCTGCAGCGAGGTCTCCCAGTTGCGCGAGGGGAGGACCTCGGCGTCGACGGTACCGCCGCGGATCTGGCGCAGCATCGACAGCTGCTGGTAGACGGCGCTGTCGTGGCTTTGCACCGCGCGCGTGGCGGCGTCCAGATAACTGTCGAGCGTCTTCTGGTGCTTCGGGTCGCTGCTGCGGATCAGCGCCGTCACGTATAAATGGCCGGCGATGCCTTCGAACACGGCCTTGCGTTTGCCGGTCTCGCGCCGCAATGCCTTCAATGCCTTGTCGAAGCCAGCCAGAGCCGGTTCGAAATCGCCGCGCAGCAGCTGCAGCAGGCTTGTAAAAGTCAGCTCGGTCGATTCGTCGAGGTCGTGCAGCAGCGCGCCGGCGGCGTCCAGGCGCCCGCACAGCACCAAGTGCTCGGCCAGGGCGACCCGTAAAGCCATGCTGGCGTCGCCCGAGGCCACGTGCTCTTCGGCGTAGGCGCGCACCGCCGGCGCGCTGGCCGGCTCGCGCTGCACGTGATTCACCAGCACCGCCAGCACGTCGTCACGCACGGCGCCGTTGATGCGCTCGATCAGCTCTGGCTCGAACGGGCGCATGCAGATGTCGACCAGCGGATGCAGATAGGCCGCCTCGTGGCAGCGCAGGCAGGCCGCCAGCAGCGGCGCGATCGCCTTCGGGCCGTCGCCGGCCAGCAGCGCCATGCGCAGCAGTGCCACGCCCTGGCGGTAGCTGCGCAGCATCGGCGTGCCTTGCCAGTCGACGCGCAGCGGCAGCACCGTCAGATACGCTTCGCGCAGCAGGTTGAAGCGGCGCGCGCGCAGCGACCAGGCCATCGCCGGCCAGGCCAGGTCGGGCGAGATCACGTAGCCGCGCGAGGGCAGCTCGCCGATCAGGCCATCCGCGCGCAAGGCCTCCAGGTCCGGCGCCAGCGATTCCTCGTCCTCGCTTTCGCGGAACAGGAACAGGTGGTCGTGGATGCGGCGCCGGCCCATTGGCTCGCCGGACAGCGCCAGCAGAGCCAGGATCAGCTTGCGCTTTTCATTGCATGCCTCGAAGATGGCGAGTACGACTTCCAATGTCATGCGCCGGCCAGGTTCTCGATCTCGACGGGCGGCAGCTCGGCCGGAATCGCGATGCCGAAGATCCGCAGATAAAAATACAGCTCGGCCTCCAGCGTACGCACGATGCTGTCCGCCTTGCGAAAGCCGTGGCCTTCGCCTTCCAGGGTCAGGTAAGCGACCGGCACGCCGCGCGCGCGCAAGGCGTCGACCATCACCTCCGATTGCGGCGGCGGCACCACCTTGTCGTCCAGGCCCTGGAAGAAGATCATCGGGCGGCGCAGTTTATCGGTGTGGTTGATCGGCGAGCGCGCCGCATAGACGGCATCGGCCTGCGCCTTCGGTGCGATCAGGTATTCGTTGTAGCGCGACTCGAACTTGTGCGAATCGGCGTCCAGCCCTTTCAGGTCGGACACGCCGTAATAGCTGGCGCCTGCCTTGAACACGTCGAAGAATTCGAGCGCGCACAAGGTCGTCAAGCCACCGGCGCTGCCGCCGCGGATCACCAGGCGTTCGCGGTCGACCAGGCCTTGATCAGCCAGGTACTGGGCGCCGGCCACGCAATCCTCGACGTCGACCACGCCCCACTGGCCCTTCAGCAGGTCGCGGTAGGCGCGTCCAAAACCGCTGCTGCCGCCATAGTTTACGTCCAGCACGGCGATGCCGCGGCTGGTCCAGAACTGGGTCGCCAGTTTCAGCGTGCTGCTCGCCATGCTGGTCGGGCCGCCGTGGCCGATCACCATCAGCGGAGGCAGTTCGCCCGGCGGCGGCTGGTAGTCGGCGTTGGTCGGCGGGTAGTAAAAGGCGTACGCGCTACGACCTCCCATGCTCGGGTAGGCGATGCTTTGCGGGACCGACAGATAGCCCACATCCGGCAGCTGCTCGATCGATTTCGCCAGCACCTCGCGCGCGCCGCTGGCGAGGTCGATGCGCGCCAGCTCCAGCGCGATGGTCGGCGCGCCGGCCAGCAGCGCGACCGTGTCGCCTTGCACGCGCAGTTCGCGGATTTCCTGGTACGGGTTGTCGATGGCCGTCAGCTGGCCATCGGCGAGGCCAAGTCGCGCCAGGCGGCTCACGCCATCTTCGATATAGGTGCAGACGATCTCGCTGTCGGATGCAAAGCCGTACATCGCATTCCCGAAGGTCCAGTGCGGTCCCGCGAACTCCGCCGCTTTGGTGCAGACCGGATGCACCACGCCGTGTTCGTAGCGATGAATGTTCCACCAGCCGCTGCGGTCCGAGACGAAATACAGCGTGCCGTTCGGCGACCATTCCGGCTGGCAGATCGATTCACTCTCGCCGCCGGCGACCAGGCGGCCGTTGAGCAGCGTGCCGTCGTCACCGATCTCGGCCAGCCAGAGTTCGGTGCCCTGCCACGGCATGCGCGGATGGTCCCAGCACAGCCAGGCGATCTGCTTGCCGTCCGGGGAGATGCGCGGCGACGAGTAAAAATCGTTGCCGTCGACCAGGACCGTCTCGCTGCCGTCGAACTCCAGCGCGCAGATCGTATTGACCGGGTAGGTTTCGCCGGCCGAGTGATCCTCGCGTACGCCGACCAGGCGCCGGCGGGCCCCGTCGAGCACGAAATCGGCATAGCGCAGCGTGCCGCCGCTGTTGACCGGTTGCGGCTCGCGGCCATTGGCCGGTATGTGATACACGCGATTGTCGGCGAAATTCGAGAACCAGACCGCGCCGCCGGCCGCCAGCAGCGCGCCGCCGCCATACTCGTGCACGCGGGTGCGCACGTTGTAGGGCGCCGGCGTCAGCTCATGCGCAGCATTCGGCGCCACGCCAGCGCCTGCCCGCGCGCGCAGGAGCGTGTTGCGCCCGCCTTCGCTGGCGCGCCCGGCCAGCCACAGCACGTCGGCGCCATCGAGCAGCACCTGCGACAGCGGGGAAGCGCCGGCCGCGACGATGGCGGCGGTGATCGGGGACGTCCAGGCGCCGCAGGGTGCGGCTTGTTGGCGGATGGGCTCTGACATGATCGATCCTGGGAAATGGAAGACAGCATTATATGAACTTGTCCGCGAATCGGCAGCGCATGCCAGTCCGACAACGCGCGCCGTGACCCGGCCAAGGGATGCGATAATAGAGGTTTGCCCTCGGCACTCACTCGTCACCTATTGTCAGCCATGCCACAATTCGCCCCGCTCCAGAACGACACCTTCCTGCGTGCGCTGTTGCGCCAGCCGACCGACTACACGCCGGTATGGCTGATGCGCCAGGCGGGGCGCTACCTGCCGGAATACCGCGCCACGCGCGCGCGCGCCGGCTCCTTCCTGGGCCTGGCCAAGAATCCGGACTTCGCCACCGAGGTCACGCTGCAGCCGATCGATCGCTATCCGCTGGACGCGTCGATCCTGTTCTCGGACATCCTGACGGTGCCGGATGCGATGGGCCTGGGCCTGTATTTCGAAGATGGCGAAGGCCCGAAGTTCGAGCGCAAGGTGCAAACCGAATCCGACGTCGCCGCGCTGCGCGTGCCCGACATGGGCGACCTGCAGTACGTGTTCGACGCCGTGACCTCGATCCGCACCGCCCTGAACGGCCGCGTGCCGCTGATCGGCTTTTCGGGCAGCCCGTGGACGCTGGCCTGCTACATGGTCGAAGGCGGCGGCTCGCGCGAATTCCACACCATCAAGAAGATGCTGTATTCGCGCCCGGACCTGATGCACCGCATCCTCGAGATCAACGCCGAAGCCGTGGCCCAGTACCTGAACGCCCAGATCGACGCCGGCGCGCAAGCCGTCATGATCTTCGATTCCTGGGGCGGTGCACTGGCCGATGGCGCCTACCAGGCGTTCTCGCTGGCCTACATGCGCAAGATCATGAGCCAGCTCCAGCGCGAGAAAGACGGGCAGCGCATACCGGCGATCGTGTTCACCAAGGGCGGCGGCTTGTGGCTGGACGAGATGGCGGATATCGGCGCCGACGCGCTCGGCCTGGACTGGACCGTCAACCTCGGCCGCGCACGCGCCCAGGTCGGCGACCGCGTCGCGCTGCAGGGCAATTTGGACCCGTCGGTTCTGTTCGCTGGCCCGGAGCAGATCACCGCCGAAGTCGAACGCGCCTTGACGAGCTACGGTACGCCGCAGGCCGGCCACGGCCACGTGTTCAACCTCGGCCACGGCATTTCGCAATTCACGCCGCCGGAATCGGTCACGGCGATGGTCGACGCGGTGCACACGTTCAGCCGCCGCCAGCGCGCCGGCTGAGGGTAAGGGCGCGCTGCCCAAGCGAAGCACAATCACACTTATTCACAAAAACCAGAAGGCTGAGAAGCCTTCCTGTGAAAATGTACAGTACTGGTTGTGATATCATAAGTACTTGATTCTTATGGAATTTACTTCGCAGAAGCAGAGTGCGCCCAGGGCATTGATGAAGGCAGCTCGAGTTATCCACCGAGGTTTCCCGACCATTGTTCACAAAGTTATGCACAGATTCTGTGAATAATGGATAAAAACGCTTGGTTTACCGGGGCTTACGCGATTTCTTCAAGTGATTCATCAAGATTTTGCTGCAATGCTTATAAGTTCTTCCTTGGAAACGCACAGTTATACACAGAAGTCTCCGAGCGATGAACAATTTCCCTTGATTCAACACCGTATTTATAAGTGGTTGAATTAAAAGGAAAAATAATATATTGGGCTTATAGAATTAGTAACTGCTTTGATTTAACGTAAACGTTTGTCCCGGTTAATTTTTCTATTTTCCACAAAGTTTTCCACAGTTACCCACAGGTCTTCACACAAGGTTCGGCTTGGCCCATTGCATCCTCCAAATCGCCCTCGATACGCCGCTCGACAGCCTGTTCGATTATCGCTGGGCCTGTGAGTCCGGCAGCGAACCTCAGGTCGGGCAACTGGCCCTGGTGCCGTTCGGGCGGCGCGAAGCGGTCGGTGTGATCGTCGCGGTCAAGGGGGACACCGATGTCCCGCTCGACAAGCTCAAGGATGCGCTGGCAGTGCGCAGCCAATTGGCGCCCTTATCCAGTCAATGGCTGGCGCTGGCGCGCTTCGCCGCCGCCTATTACCACCGGCCGCTGGGCGAAGTGGCGATGCCGGGCCTGCCCAAGAACCTGCGCATGGACACCACGGTCGCGCTCGACCGCGCCCTGAAAAAACTGGCCAAGCTCGAGGATGCGCACGATGCCACGCCGGCCGGCATGCCGGCGCTGAACCCGGCCCAGCGGCAGGCTGCCGACGCGATCGGCGCGGCCGAGGGCTTCAGCCCGATGCTGCTGTACGGCGTGACCGGCAGCGGCAAGACCGAGGTGTACCTGCAGGCTTGTGCGCAGGTGCTGGCGCATGACGACGATGCGCAGATCCTGATCCTGGTCCCCGAGATCAACCTGACGCCGCAACTGGAAGCCAACATCCGCGCGCGCTTCCCCGGCGTGATGCTGGCGACGCTGCACAGCAGCCTGTCCGAGGGCGAGCGCATGCTGCACTGGCTGGCCGCCCACCAGGGCCGCGCGCGCATCGTGCTGGGCACGCGCCTGGCGATCCTGGCCTCGCTGCCGAACCTGAAACTGATCGTCATCGACGAGGAGCACGACCCCTCGTACAAGCAGCAGGAAGGTTTGCGGTACTCGGCGCGCGACCTGGCCGTGTGGCGCGCGCGCCAGTTGCAAATCCCGATCGTACTCGGTTCGGCCACGCCTTCTCTGGAGAGCTGGCACCATGCCCAGACCGGCCGCTACCGCCTGCTCGAACTGAAGGAACGTGCGGTGCGCGACGCCGTGCTGCCGCGCGTGCGCATGATCGACATGGAGCGAGACAAACCGGTCGAGGGCCTGACGCCGACGCTCGTGCGCGCCCTGCGCGCGCGCATGGAAAAGGGAGAGCAGTCGTTGCTGTTTTTGAACCGGCGCGGCTACGCCCCGGTGCTGTGCTGCGACGCCTGCGGCTGGATCAGCAACTGCACCCGCTGCACCGCCTTCATGGTGCTGCACCGCCCCGAGCACCGCCTGCGCTGCCACCATTGCTCGCTCGAGCTGCGCATCCCGCACGCCTGCCCGACCTGCGGCAACATCGACCTGCAGCCGCTCGGGCGCGGCACCCAGCGTATCGAGGAAGGCTTGCAGGCGATGTTCCCCGAGGCGCGCATCCTGCGCATCGACGCCGACTCGACGCGCCGCAAGGGCAGCGCCCAGGCCGCGTTCGACAGCGTGCACCGCGGCGAGGTCGACATCCTGATCGGCACGCAGATGGTCGCCAAGGGCCACGACTTCAAGAAGCTGACGCTGGTCGGCATCCTGAACCCGGACACCGCGCTGTTCTCGCAGGATTACCGCGCCAGCGAGCGCCTGTTCGCGCAGCTGATGCAGGTCGCGGGCCGCGCCGGGCGCGCCGGCCTGGAATCCGAGGTGCTGATCCAGTCGCGCTATGTCCAGCACCCGCTGTACGCCGCGGTCATGCGCCACGACTACGAACGCTTCGCCGGCGACTTGCTGGAAGAACGCCACCAGGCCGCGCTGCCGCCCTACATGTACCAGGCGCTGCTGCGCGCCGAGGCGCCCGAGCTGGCCACTGCCATCGAGTTCCTGGAGACGGCGCGCGACGCGGTGCCGACCGACGCCGTCGTCATCAACGATCCGATCCCGATGACGATGACGCGCGTGCACAACGTCGACCGCGCCCAGCTGCTGATCGAGTCGAACTCGCGCCCGGCGCTGCAGGCTTTCCTCACCATCTGGGTCGATGTTTTACGTGCAATGAAGAGCAGGGTAAGATGGTCGTTGGAAGTCGATCCGCTCGACATCTGAACGGTATTCATCCACCTTGCACGAGGACCCATGCGTTTTACGATGTTGCTGGCCAGCGCCGGCTTTGCTCTGTTGTCCTTGTCCGCGCTTGCCGAGGAATCGGTCTACGGTCGTGAGCGCCTTTCCGAGATCATGGACCGGATCGGCAACAAGGATTGCGCCGGCGCCGTCAGTGATTTGAACGCGGCGCTGAAGCACGATTTCCCTGAAGTTCAGCTGCTGGCCGGCACCATGTACGAGCATGGTGTCTGCGTCAAGCGCGACTGGGAGCGGGCGGTCCCCTATTACATCCAGGCCTGGCAGGGTGGCGTCAAGGACGCGGCCAATCGTCTGGCGGCAGGCTATGCCGCGCCCGAAAACGACGACGTCGCTGCGGCCCTGTGGTGGGCCAGCCGCGAGCGCGACCGCGGCGGGCATGCGGCCGGGATCGCGAAGCTGGTCGGGTGCACGGTGCGCCCGGCGGCGGCCGACGACATGGACCGCTTCGTGGCCGAGCTGCAGACCTGGCCGCAATCCCGGCTTCAGGCTTGCAACTACATGACCGGCGTGATGGCGACCGTCGCGGGCGAGCTTCGCTACCCGACCGTGGCCGGCATGTACAACGTCGGCGGCGACGTCGACGTGCGCTTTCTGCCGGCCGTGCCGCGCATCGACTTGAAGCTCGGCGCGACGCGCACGGTCCAGATGTCCGGCTGGATCGACGGCGACGCCACGCGCGAGCGCGAGACCCTGGCCAAAAATGGCTTCAAACAAGCGCTCAACCAGGTCGTCGAGCGCGCCCTGCGCCGTTATCCGCATCCGGACGGCATCCCGTCCGACACGCTGGTCCAACTCACGTACCGCTTCGACGTCGATCTGGTGGGCCGCTGATCAGCGCACCGCCGCGCGCCGCGCATACAACGCGGTGACCAGCAGCAGGCCGCTGGTCGCCAAAAACACCGCGCGCATGCCGATATGCGCGCCCACGAAGCCGCCGATCAGCGGCCCGGTGAATTGCCCGGCAAACTGCGACGCCAGCGCGTAGCCGAGCGTGGCGCCGACCACGTGTTCGGGCACGCTGTGGCGGATCACGGCGGTAATGCAGGGCATCAGGCCGCCTAGGGCGAGACCCATCAGGAAACGCAACGCGATCAGCTGCCAGCTCGCCGTGACGAAGGCCTGCGGCAGCAGCAGGAGGGCCGCCGCCGTCAAGGCATAGGCGATCACGCGCACGTGGCCGATCCGGTCGGCCAGGCGGCCCAGGCGCGAGGCCGATAGCACGCTGCCCAGCGCGGCGGCCGACATCACCAGTCCGGCGGTGAAGGTGACGTGGACCGGATCCCTGACCAGGGTGCGCACGTACACGGTGATGATCGGCTCGATCGACATGTTCGCGATCATCAGCATCAGGCCGGTCACCAGCATGGCCAGCACCGGCTTTTTATGCGGGATCTGCGCCCAGCTGCCGGTCTTGCGCGCCGGCGCGGGTCCGGTGCGCGGCACTTCCTTGACGAGCCAGGCCGTGACCACGAAGGCGACCAGGATCAATGCGCTGGCGCTCCAGAAGGTGGCGCGGATGCCGATCAGCGGCGGCAGGGCGCCGCCGACCAGCGGCCCGGCCAGGTTGCCGGCCATGATGCCCGAGGCCAGCAGGCCGAGCGCCTGGCCCGAACGTTCCTTCGGCGTCTGCACCGCCACCAGGATGGTCGCGCCGGAGGAGTAGCCGCTCGCCAGGCCCAGCAGCAGGCGCAGGCCGACCAGCTGCCAGATGTTGGCGGCCAGCCCCATCAGCGAGACGCATACGGTCATGCTCAGGCTGGCGCGGATCAGCATCGACTTGCGTCCGTAGCGGTCGCCCAGGCGGCCCCACAGCGGAGCGACCAGGCCGGCCATCACGAAGGTCGCGCTGTAGGCGACGCCCGACCACTGCACGACCGCCGCATGGCCGGTCACGCCGAGCTGCTCCACGTACAAAGGCAGGAACGGCAGCATCAAGGTCATCGCCAGCACGGTCGTGAACGAGCCGAACACGCAAACGATGAGATTCAGCTGCCACCGTTCGCTCAAGTCCAATCGCATTCGGCACGCTCGTCAAGGTCATCCTGGATGCATATTATTGCATGGTAAGAACGATCGAGCCGGCAGGGGTAGAATGGTGCGAGATCGCGAAACGCAAGGAGGACGCATGCAGCAATTGACAGTCGACGTAGCCGTGATCGGCGCCGGCACCGCCGGCCTGGTGGCCTACCGCGCCGCCAGAGCGCAGGGGGCGCGCACGGTCCTGATCGAAGGTGGCGAATACGGCAGCACCTGCGCGCGCGTGGGCTGCATGCCCAGCAAGCTGCTGATCGCCGCCGCCGAGGCCGCGCACATGATCGACGCCGCGCCGGCGTTTGGCGTGCACGCAAGCGAAAAGCGTGTCGATGGCGTCGCCGTGATGGAGCGCGTGCGCAATGAGCGCGACCGCTTCGTCGGCTTCGTGCTGGAAGGCGTCGAGCAGATTCCGGCGCAGGACAAGCTGCGCGGCCATGCGCGCTTTACCGGGCCGCACACGCTGCAGGTCGACGGCGAGGCCGGCCCGGTCGCCACGATCGAGGCCGCGCGCATCGTGATCGCGACCGGCTCGACACCGACGCATGTGCCGCGCCTGGAAAACGTCGGCCCCGGCGTCGTTACCAGCGACGACGTGTTTGAATGGCAGAAGCTGCCGCGCTCGGTGGCGGTCATCGGCACCGGTGTGATCGGGCTGGAGCTCGGCCAGGCCCTCACGCGCCTGGGCGTGCGCGTGAGCGTGTACGCGCGCGGGGGCAGCGTGGCCCAGCTGAGCGATCCGGTCGTGCTGCGCAATGCCGCGCACGTGATGGGCGAGGCGCTCGACCTGCATTTCCAGTCCGAGGTGGTCAAGGCGGTGCAGGACGGCGACGAGATCGTGCTCAGCACGCGCGAGGCCGGCGAGGAAAAGAGCGCGCGCTTCGAGTACGTCCTGATGGCGATCGGGCGCACGCCGAACGTATTCGGCATGGGTATCGAAAACGCCGGCCTGGAGCTGGGCGCCAACGGCGTGCCGCTGTTCGACGGCCGCACCATGCAGTGCGGATCGAGCCACGTCTTCATCGCCGGCGACGCCAATAACGAGCGCCCGGTGCTGCCCGAAGCGGCCGACCACGGCAAGATCGCCGGCGACAATGCCGGCCGCTACCCGGACGTGCGCCCGGGCCTGCGCCGCACCGCGCTGACCGCCGCCTTCACCGAACCGAACATCGTCACGCTCGGGTCCAGCTACAAGGATTTGTGCGCGCCGGGCAAGCCGAAGTTCGCAATCGGCCAGGTCTCGTTCGAGAACCAGGGCCGCAGCCGCGTGATGCTGCAGAACGAAGGCATGCTGCGCGTGTACGGGGAATATGGCACCGGCCGCTTCCTGGGCGCGGAGATGATCGCGCCGCGCGGCGAGCACCTAGGCCACTTGCTGGCCTGGGCGGTGCAGTCGCGCATGACGGTCGGGCAGATGCTGGAGATGCCGTTCTATCATCCGGTGGTCGAGGAGGGCGTGCGCACGGCGCTGCGCGACCTCGCCACCGAGCTGGCCAAGGACGCCAGCAAGACCGACCCGGCCGAACTCGAGCCGGGCACGTGATGCGTCAAGCTCAGTTTAAATAGCTGGCGTCGAGTTTGCCCTCGCCCGCCAGCTGGCGCACGATCTTGATGGTGTCGATGTCGGCTTCCACATACGCCGATTTTTTGAAGTCCTCGTACATCTTGCCCATCTCGTCACCCGCGTCCGGGTTGCCGTCGTCGTAGAAAAAGCGCACCCACAGCACGCTGTCGCCGGGCGCCTCGATCGTCATCGTCATGCGCGATTCGGCGATGTCGCCCTGAGCCGGCACTTCGTATCGTACCTGCAGCAGCGGCGTGAGCACGACGCGGTCGGTGATCACCAGCTCGCCGTAGCGCAGGCTGCGCTTGAAGCTGCCGGCTTCGCGCTCGCTGATCGTGCATTCGTCCAGGTGCGGCATGAAGCGTTTCGGGTCTTCGGCGCGCAGCACCAGGCCGCGCCAGAGCTGTTCGACGCTGATCGTGTCGATCAGCGGGTTCAGCGGGTCATTAATCTCAATCAGGTGTTCGAATTTCATCGTGCGTCTCTCTTATGGACATGCCGGCATGGTAACGCAAGGGCCGTAAGCCCATGATGTGGTGGTGTCATGCGGTTTCCACAAGCTCAGCAGCGACGCTGCTGTATTCGTGCAACAAATCGGTCGCACGCCGATGGCGCGGCTTCGTTACAATGTTGAGCTGACTTCCAAGCATCCCTCCTGGTACCTTCATGTCCACCACCCCGAATTTCGGCCTGAACGGGCCGCAAAGCGAAGCCACGCTGTATCTGGACGGCCCCTGCCTGGTGCTGGCGGGCGCCGGCTCCGGCAAGACGCGCGTGATCACGCAAAAGATCGCCTATATGATCGAGCACCGCGGCTACGATCCGCGCACGATCGCCGCCTTGACGTTTACCAACAAGGCCGCGCTCGAGATGCAGGAACGCATCGCCAAGCTGCTCAAGCAGCCCAAGCAGGCCAAGCAGTTGACGGTGTCGACGTTCCACTCGCTGGGCGTGAAAATCCTGCGCCAGGAAGCCGCCGGCGTCGGCCTGAAGGACAAGTTTTCGATCATGGACAGCGACGATTGCTATACCGTCGTGTCCGACCTCGCCTTGACCACCGACAAGAAGGAAATCCGCAGCATCCAGAACGCGATTTCATTATGGAAGAACGGCCTGGTCGACCCCGAAGATGCGATCCGCGATGCGAAAGACGAGGACGAAGCCCAGGCCGCCCGCATCTACCGCAGCTATCTCGCCACGCTGCAGGCCTATCAGGCCGTCGACTTCGACGATTTGATCCGTCTGCCGGTCGAATTATTCCGCAATAACGAGCCGATCCGCGACCGCTGGCAGAGACGACTGCGCTACCTGCTCATGGACGAATATCAAGACACCAACACCTGCCAGTACGAACTGGTCAAGCTGCTGGTGACTGGCCTGGGCAAGAAGCCGATGTTCACGGCGGTGGGCGACGACGACCAGGCGATCTATGCCTGGCGCGGCGCCTCGGTGGAAAACCTGCGCACGCTGCAAACCGACTTCCCGGACCTGCGCGTGATCAAGCTGGAGCAGAACTACCGCTCCACCACGCGCATCCTGCAGGCGGCCAACGCGGTCATCGGCAACAACCCGAAGCTGTTCGAGAAAGCGCTGTGGTCCGAACACGGCCTGGGCGAGCCGATCAAAGTGCTCGGCATGCAAAGCGACGAGACCGAAGCCGACCAGATCGCGATGATGATCTCGTCCGAACGTTTCCAGCGCAAGAACAAATGGGCCGACTACGCGATCCTGTACCGCGGCAACCACCAGGCGCGCGTGATCGAGCAGGCGCTGCGCAAGGAACGCATTCCGTATACGATCTCCGGCGGCCAGAGCTTTTTCGACAAGGCCGAGATCAAGGACATCATCGCCTACCTGCGCCTGATCGCCAACGAAGACGACGACCCGGCTTTTATTCGCGCGATCACGACCCCGAAGCGCGGCGTCGGCATGGCGACGCTGGAAAAGCTGGGCGAGCTCTCGCGCCAGTGGAATTGTTCGCTGTTCGCGGCGACGTTCAAGGGTGGCCTCGAGGCGGTGCTGTCCGACCGCCAGTTGCATCCCTTGCGCGATTTCTGTAATTGGATCAACGAGCTGGAACACCAGGCGACCCGTCCCGGCCCATCCGGCAGCGGCGACAACGCCGCCGAGCTGCTCGACGACATGATGAAGGAAATGAATTACGAGCACTACCTGTACGAGAACTTCGACGACAAGGCGGCGCAAGGCAAATGGCAGAACGTGCTCGAGTTCATCAACTGGCTGAAGGAGCGTGGCCGTGGCGGACGCGACCGTGACGGCGAGGAGAAAAACCTGCTCGAGCTGACCCAGATGGTGGCGCTGATGTCGATGCTCGAGGGCCAGGACGAGGAGCAGGATGCGGTGCGCATGTCGACCCTGCATGCTTCAAAAGGTCTGGAATACCCGCATGTCTACCTGGTCGGCGTCGAAGAAGGCATCCTGCCGCACAAGGGCGACCCGGACGACCCGATCGAAAAGATCGCCGCGCGCATTCAGGAAGAGCGGCGCTTGATGTACGTCGGCATCACGCGTGCGCAACGTACCTTGCACGTGACCTGGTGCAAGAAGAGAAAGCGTGCCGGCGAGCTGGTGCAATGCGATCCATCGCGCTTCATCAAGGAGATGGCGCTCGAGGTCGGCGATGCGGCGCCCAAGGAAACCGAGATCCTTAGTCCGAAGGAACGCCTGGCCAACCTGAAGGCGCTGCTGTCGACGCCGACGCCGAAAGTGCCGTCCTGACGCCGGCGCCGCGTTATGATGCCGCTTTTATTCCCGGGGACCGCCGTGAGCGACGAAGACCGCATCATCAACATTGAAATCAAGCTGACCGACCAGGAAAACCTGGTCGATGCGTTGAACCGCACCGTCTACGAGCAAAGCCGCCGCATCGACCAGCTCGAAGCCCTGGTGACCAAGCTGGCCGAACACATCCGCGTCTTGCGCGACCGCGAGCAGGGCCCGGTCAACGAACGCCCACCGCATTATTGATCGTACTTGCCGCACCATCGACCCGAACCCGCCACGGCGGGTTTTTTTACGCCCGGACGCCATGTCATTACGCTGCATTGCAGCATGGCAAAAAAATAAGCGTTTTCAGATAGGAAAATCGCTCAAATATTGCCCTAAAGACTTAAAAATCAAAGAATTGCCGTAAAGATGTTGCGCACGATATGTTGGAAAACTCACAACAAACAATTATCGCGTATGCTGCGAGGTTTCAGCTCTTGAGTAATCTGGGTGGCAGCGCGACTCTGGATCAAAAAGTGCGAATTCCCTGGAACACACATTGTCTTTAGGAACACATATGCAAAAGACTGGTGCCGAACATCGAATTGGCCGCGTTCTCTTTTATCTGACCCTGATCTGGGGCGTTGCGATCTTCTGGATTGCACCGCGGCCGCCTCTGGTCGATTTCCCGCAGCACGCCGGACAAGTTTCCCTATGGCATGATCTTCTCACCGGCACTTCGCCGTGGAGCAAGATCTTCCTCATCAACCTGTACACGCCCTACCTGATCGGTTATGGGTTGGCGCTGCCGCTGAGCTTCATCATGCCGGTCGGAACGGCATTGAAACTCATCCTGTCGGTCGCGTATGCGGCGTTCGTCCTGCTCGGCAGCCGCCTGCGCGCGCAATTCGACGCCGATCCGCGCCTCGACTGGTTCTTTTTCCCGACCTTTTTCGGCTTCGCCTACACCTGGGGCTTTTATACCTTCCTGGCGTCGACGCCGGTCGTGATCCTGTTCCTGCTGGTGGCCGACCGCTATGCGCGCGATTTTTCGTTCAAGCGCGGCCTGGCAGTGACGGTAGTCGGCGTGCTGCTGCTGATGTCGCATGGACTGGCGTTCGTGTTCGGCGCCATCGTCGCCGGCGTCTTGTATACGGTGCGCTGCCGCGCCACCGGTCCGGAATGGATGAAGCGCTGGCTGCAAGGCATCTGGGCCTTCGTGGTGCCGGCTGTGGCCTGCGTGGCCATGTACGTGGTCAGCACCAAGATCCAGTCGGCCTACTGGGCGCAATACCACCTGCCGGTGTCGTGGAACATCAGCATCATGCGCCTGCCGCGCCTGGTGATCAATGCGACCGGCGACTACTACAATCCACGCATCCTGCTGGGCATTGCCGGCATCATCCTGTTCTTCACGCCATGGATGATGGGCCTGCGCCTGAACCGCCGCAATCCGGCGGCCTGGGTCATGCTGGTCATCCTGGGCATCATCGAATTCTTCGTGCCGAGCACCATGATCAGTACCGGTTACGTGTACGAGCGCTTCGCGCTGTATGCCTTCCCGGCGTATGCGCTGGTGTTCGTCGCTTCCTCGTTCGGTTCGGGTTCGAATCCGGCGCGCGGGGCGAGTGCCGGTAGCGCGACTGAGGCGGCGATGGCGGTGTCGCCCCAGATCACCCGTGCGCATGCGCGCGGCATGCTGGTGCTGATGGCCTGCGTGTGGTTCATCCTCGGTTATCACTCGATGGAAATGTACCGCTTCGGAAAAGAAGCCAGGGATTTCGAACCAGTGCTGGCGGCGATGCAGCCCGAGCAGCGTGTGCTGGCCCTGACGTACACATCACGCAGCGAGGACGCCGGTCTCGACATGGCATATCGCCATTATGCGACCTGGTATCAATCGGAAAAGAAGGGCCTGGTCGATTTCAACTTCGGCTGGTTCCCGCCGCAGATCGTCCGTTTCCGCACCGATCACCTGCCGCTGATTAAGGAAACCTTCCGCGCGGAAGCGTTCACGGTCGAGAAATTCCCGATCGATCCGTATCGCTACATCATCGCGCGCGACACCGGTCCGCTGCCAGCCGACCTGTTCAAGGGCGCCGATTGCCAGCCGCGCCTGGTCATGAAGAGCGGTACCTGGACGCTGTTCGAGCGCAAGGATTGCCCGATTGCCGCGCGTGATTTGCCGGTGCATGGCTGATTCCTGATCGGCATCTCTGGTTGATCCGACGCGTTTTGAGTTCGGCCCCGGCACCCCATCATCGTGATGAGGTGCCGGGGCCGAATGCTTTGCGGGTCATGCTGCGTGTAGCGTGTGCTAGAGTGTCCCCGCTCCGAATCAACAACCTACAGTGGACATCATGAGTGACAACGCCCCCGGCCCGGAATTCTGGCAACGCGCCAATGCCTTCATCAACCTGGCCAACGACCAGTGCAGCACCGCCCACCCGAACGAAGTCAGCGCGTCCACCTTGTACGCCGCCGCCCGTTTCAATGCCTTCATCGTCGCCAAGACGGTCGGTACGGCGGACAACATGAAGCTCGAACGGGACCGGGCGCTGGAGTATTTCACGGACCAGTTCCGCCAGATGATGGCCGCGAATCTCGATGATTTCACCGCGAACTTCGACAAGTTCATGCGCCCGGAATCGCAGTAGCCGAAATCCCCACACTCAATCGTTGATCTCGTCTTTGCCGAGCTTCAGGTCGTCAAAAACGAACACATCGGTGTTACTCTAAAGGAAACATTATCTGAGGAGTAACGCATGCATATTCCGAAGCGCTTGCCGCTCGCATTCCTTTTGGTGGGCCTGATATTCAGCCGTCCGGGGTATGCTGCACCGCCTGACGTGCCGCGCTTGGGCCTTTATCTACTCGGACTTCTGCGTTTCCAAGCAAAGCGACGACCTGTACGGCACGCGCATCACGCTGCGCCGGCTGGCCGACGGCGATTTGCTGATCTATGAATATAACGATGGCAGCACGCGGGCGTTGGTCGCGGAAGGGCTGGCCGTGGATCCGAAGTCGGGGACATTGTCGTTCAGCGTTCGGGATCCCGATGGCGGTTTGACGCAGATGACAGGACAGTTCTCGCACGGCGGGCGGGCGCTGACCTTGAAAACGCCGCTGTTCGGGGATCCGAAGCGGGTTTATACGTTGGCGCGGGTGGACGATCCGGGTGCGGCGGCGCGGGCGTGCAAGTGAAATACGACATTGCATCGCTTGAGAACGTTGCATCGCAGTCGTCGTCTCCGTAACGAAGGAGTTCCTGTGGGGGTGATACATCAATCAAGAGCGTGTCTACGCATTTTCGGCGCCGATCTAAAACCGGACGAAGTCAGCCGACTTCTGCACTGTACGCCCACTGTAGCGCAGAGAACTGGCGAGGTAATCCGTTACCAATCAGGGCGTGAGCGCACTGTACGGCGTGCGAACTGGCGATTAGAAGCAGCCAATGCCGAGCCGGAGGATATCAACGGCCAGGTCCGTTCGATATTATCCAAGGTCGAGTCTGCACCCGACATCTGGCAGGCTCTGATACGGCGGTTTGATGTCGATATGTTTTGTGGTCTTTTTATGCGCGAGGCGAATAGCGGTTTTTCGTTGGCGCCTAACGTCATGATGTTGTTGGGTGAACGCGGCATTACTATCGATTTTGATATTTACGCTGCTGATGAAGGTGATGATGTTCCGTCGAGTCCATAGGGGAGTGTAGAGCTTGAGGATTTCCGTGCACAGTACACAGAGGTCAACCGCCGCTGCCGGGCGGATATCAAAGTGAACCATGCAGGTTGTGGTGCGCGTAACCACGGTACGCTATTGACCTGCCATTGAACTTATTGCTCAAGGAATTTTATGAAGTGGAGCCAACTAAAGAAGAGGATCGAAGACAACTTCGCAGCCTCCGTTCACGGCCGTGTAGAAGTGTGGTCTACACGCTATCGGCATGCACATGATCAGGATGGCGAAGCCTGGATTACATTTGATGAGCAAAGAGTCATTAGCCTTGCAACATACTCCTATGAAGTGAAAGCGGGACAGGTGCGTAATGAGTTAAGGAGAACTTCCGGTTGCGTTGACTACAGAAACCCTGAACATCAAGCAGGGTACTACTCTGCATATGATGAAGCAGACCGCATCGTAAACCATCAGGGTTTCTATCCACTTTGGGAATTCAACAAGACGCTTTTTGCATATCTAAGCCTTTCAATTGACGATGCACTGCAATCGACGGATTCGCTGACCAAGGCCTTGGCGATATTGGACCGACGCTTCGGGAAGCGGCGACTGAAAGATTTCGATCAGGCTCGGGAGGGCGTGCTTGTAAAAAATATGTATGACTATCGTTGTATGTGCGAAGGTATTGTTGCGACTGATTCAAGGCTGCAAGCTGAAGAGACGTCGTATCAATTACCGTGAAAAGTGCAGTATTTGTCATTATTTGGTAGAACAGCTCAAGTGGAAAATTCATGGGCAAATCCCGCCTAGAAGCCTTCAGCGACGGCGTCTTCGCCATCATCATCACCATCATGGTGCTGGAACTCAAAGTTCCGCACCATCCTGAATTCAGCGCTTTGCTGCCGCTGTGGCCCGTCTTCATGAGCTACGTGCTCAGCTTCGTCTACGTCGGCATTTACTGGAACAACCACCACCACATGTTGCACGCCGTAAAAGAAGTCAGCGGTGGCGTGCTGTGGGCGAATCTGCATCTGCTGTTCTGGCTTTCTTTGATTCCGTTCATCACCGGCTGGATGGGCGAGAACCATTTCGAGACCGGGCCGACCGCCACCTATGGCTTCGTGCTGTTCATGTGTGCGGTGTCGTATTCGCTGCTGGCGCGCCGTTTGGTCGTCAATCACGAAAAGAATGCGGCCCTGGCCGAAGCCATCGGCGACGACCGCAAAGGCAAGCTGTCGATCGTGCTGTACCTGACCGGCGCCGCCCTGTCATGGTGGGCGGCCTGGCTCGGGTTTGTGGTGTACGCGGCGGTGGCGGTGATGTGGCTGATTCCGGACCGCCGCATCGAAAAAAAAGTGATCGAGGAAATCGAACAGGAAGAAGCGGCAGGCGGCAATAAACAATGAGCCGGCGACGATATACATACGTCGAGATTGCAACAAATCCGATGTAACCATCCTGCAATAACCCTGATATGATCTTGCGCGACCGTGCTGCCGGGCTCGTTCCGGCAGCGTCCTTACAGCGTCCGCGAAAGATCCAATGAAACGTCCACACAGCTTTATCGTTGCGGCCAGCATCGCGCTGGCATTTGCGGCGAGCGCCACCCCCGCCTTCGCCGCCTCGACCGCCTCCGCAAGCACCCTCGACGCCTCGAACCCGTTTGCCCAGGTCAGCCCACTGCCGTTCCACTACCCGCAGTTCGACAAGATCAAGCCGGAACATTTCAAGCCCGCATACGAAGCCGGCATGCGCGAGCAGCTGCGCGAAGTCGATGCGATCGCCAATAACAAGGCATCGCCGACGTTCGACAACACCATCGTCGCGATGGAGAAGACGGGCCGCCTGCTGGCGCGCGTGTCGACTACGTTCTCGAACCTGCAGTCGGCCAACACCAACGACGACCTCGATGCGATCGACCGCGAGATGTCGCCGGTGCTGGCCGCGCACCAGGACGCGATCTACATGAACGCGAAGCTGTTCGCGCGCGTGAAAGCCGTGTACGACAAGCGCGCCAGCTTGAAACTGGATGCCGAATCCGAGCACCTGCTGGAACGCTACCACCGCGACTTCGTGCGCGCGGGCGCGAACCTGTCGAACGCTGACAAGGACAAGCTGAAGGCCTACAACGGCGAGATCGCCAGCCTGCAGTCGAAGTTCGCGCAGAACACGCTGAAGGAAGCCAACGCCTCGGCGCTGATCGTCGACACCCGCGCGGAACTGGCCGGCCTGTCCGATGCGCAGATCGCCGCGGCCGGCGACGAAGCCAAAAAGCGCGGCCAGGACGGCAAGTTCGCGCTGGTGCTGGGCAACACCACCGGCCAGGCGCCGCTGGCCCAGCTGACCGACCGCAGCACGCGCGAGCGCCTGCTCGCCGCATCGATGGCGCGCGGCAGCCGCGGCGGCGAATTCGATAACCGCCAGCTGGTGCTGCGCCTGGTGACGCTGCGCGCGCAAAAGGCGGCGCTGCTCGGCTACCCGAACTTCGCGGCCTATTCGCTCGAAACCGAGACCTCGAAGAACCCGCAAGCGGTGAATAAGCTGCTGGCCGACGTGATCAAGCCGGCTGAGGCCAATGCCCACAACGAAGCGGCCGAGATCCAGAAGGTGATCGACGCGGAGAAGGGCGGCTTCCAGGTTGGCCCGCAAGACTGGGCCTATTACACCGACAAGGTGCGCGCCCAGAAATTCGCGTTCGACGAGAGCCAGCTCAAGCCCTACTTCGAGATGAACAACGTGGTGCTGAACGGCGTGTTCTACGCGGCCAACAAGGAATTCGGCATCAGTTTTAAAGAGCGCCACGACCTGCCGGTGTACGACCCGGACGTGCGCGTGTTCGACGTGTTCGACACCGACGGCAAGCAGCTGGCGATTTTCATCCTGGACTACTACGCGCGTCCGAACAAGCAGGGCGGCGCCTGGGAAAACGAGTACGTCACCCAGAACAAGCTGCTGGGCACGCTGCCGGTGGTGGCGAACCACCTGAACATCCCGAAGCCCCCTAGCGGCCAGCCGACGCTGCTGACTTTCGACGAAGTCACCACTGCCTTCCACGAGTTCGGCCATGCGCTGCACAGCATGTTCTCGAACGTGAAGTACCCGACCTTCGGCGGCGCCAACACCGCGCGCGACTTCGTCGAGTACCCGTCGCAGCAGAACGAGATGTGGGCGACCTGGCCGGAAGTGCTGGCCAGCTACGCCAAGCACTACCAGACCGGCGCGCCGATGCCCAAAGACTTGCTGGACAAGGTGCTGGCCACCAAGACCTTCAACATGGGCTACATCACGACCGAGTACACGGCCGCGGCGATCCTCGACCAGCAGTGGCACCAGCTGGCCCCTAACCAGATCCCGACCGACGTGCTGGGCTTCGAAGCCCAGGCGCTGGCCAACAACGGCGCCGACTTCAAGCCGGTCCCGCCGCGCTACCGCACGACCTACTTCTCGCACAGCTTCTCGCTGGGCTACTCGGCCGGCTATTACGCTTACCTGTGGAGCGAAAAGCTGGCGGCCGACACCTCGGCCTGGTTCCGCGAGAGCGGCGGCCTGACCCGCAAGAACGGCGACTACTACCGCAAGATGGTGCTGTCGCGCGGCGGTTCGCAGGACGAGCTGAAGACCTACCACGACTTCCGCGGCCGCGATGCGGACATCAAGCCGCTGCTGGAGCGCCGTGGTTTGACGGGCAACTGATCGCCTGATCATGGTTCAAACGTGGGCGCAGGACAGGCCATTGCCGTTCCTGCGCCCACGAACAACAACAATAAGCATCAACAACAAACAGAATCCCACCCCTGGAGCCCCGAGAGAATGAACCGTTCCCACATCCTGGCCATCGCCGTCACCGCGGCTTGCGCCAACCTGGCTTACGCCGCACCGGCATCGCTGCTGCCGGCCTCGAACCCGTTCGCCAAGGAAAGCACGCTGCCGCTGCACTATCCGGCCTTCGACAAGATCCACGACGCCGACTACGCGCCGGCCTTCGAGGAAGGCATGCGCCAGCACGCCGCCGAGATCGAAGCGATCGCCAACAGCAAGGCCGCGCCGACGTTTGACAACACCATCGTCGCGATGGAGAAGTCGGGCCGCCTGCTGAACCGCGTGTCGACCGTGTTCTTCAACCTGGTCGGCTGCAACACCGACGAGGCGATGGATGCGCTGGACAAGGAACTGGCGCCGAAACTGGCTGCGCACAACGACGCGATCCACCTGAACGCCAAGCTGTATGCGCGCGTAAAAACCCTGTACGACAAGCGCGACAAGCTGCACCTCGATGCGGAATCGAAGTATCTGCTCGAGCGCTACAACCTCGACTTCGTGCGCGCGGGCGCGAACCTGTCGGATGCGGATAAAGCCAAGCTGAAGGACTTCAACGCCAAGATCGCCGCGCTGCAGACCCAGTTCAGCCAGAACGTGCTGAAGGAAGCCAACGCCTCGGCGCTGGTGGTCGATTCGCGCGCGGAACTGGCCGGCATGAGCGACAAGGCGATCGACGCCGCCGCCGCGCTGGCCAAGAAGGATGGCCTGGACGGCAAGTTCAAGGTGCCGGTCGTGAACACCACCCAGCAAGCGCCGCTGGCCGTGCTGACCAACCGCGCCACCCGCCAGAAGCTGCTGGCGCTGTCGCTGGCGCGCGGCAGCCACGGCGGCCCGTACGACAACCGCGACGTCGTGCTGCAGCTCACCAAGCTGCGCGCCGAACGCGCCCAGCTGCTCGGCTACCCGAGCCATGCGGCCTACAGCCTGGCCGACCAGACCGCCAAGGACACCGCCACCGTCAACAAGCTGCTGGCCGATTTCGCCGCGCCGGCGGTGCGCAACGCCAAGAAGGAAGCGGCCGAGATCCAGACCGTGATCGACCGCGAGAAGGGCGGCTTCCAGGCCAGCGCGGCCGACTGGGATTATTACAGCGACAAGGTGCGCCAGGAGAAGTACGCCTTCGACCAGAGCCAGCTGCGCCCCTACTTCGAGTACAACAACGTGCTGCTGAACGGCGTGTTCTTCGCCGCCGGCAAGGAATACGGCATCACCTTCAAGGAGCGCAAGGACCTGCCGGTGTACAACCCGGACGTGCGCGTGTTCGACGTGTTCGACGCCGACGGCAAGCAGCTGGCGATCTTCCTGCACGACCCGTATGCGCGCTCGAACAAGCGCGGCGGCGCCTGGATGAATGCTTACGTCACCCAAAATAAACTGATGGGCACGATGCCGGTGGTGGCGAACCACCTGAACATTCCGAAGCCGGCCAGCGGCGAGCCGACCCTGCTGACCTACGACGAAGTGCGCACCATGTTCCACGAGTTCGGCCATGCGCTGCACGGCATGTTCTCGAACGTGAAGTACCCGCGCTTCGGCGGCACCCGCGTGCCGCGCGACTTCGTCGAGTTCCCGTCGCAGGTCAACGAGATGTGGATGGCCTGGCCGGAAGTGCTGGCCAACTACGCCAAGCATTACCAGACCGGTGCGCCGATGCCGAAGGAACTACTGGACAAGGTGCAGGCTTCGAAGAAGTTCAACGAGGGCTACCGCACCACCGAGTACCTGGGCGCGGCGATGCTCGACCAGCGCTGGCACCAGCTGTCGAGCGACCAGATCCCGACCGACGTGCTGGCATTCGAAGCCGATGCGCTGCACAAGGATGGCGTCGACTTCCCGCTGGTCCCGCCGCGCTACCGCACGACCTACTTCTCGCACGTGTTCTCGGGCGGCTACTCGGCCGGCTATTATGGCTACCTGTGGGCCGAAAAATTGGACGCCGACACCGTCGAGTGGTTCAAGGAAAACGGCGGCCTGCTGCGCAAGAACGGCGACCGCTTCCGCCAGATGCTGCTGTCCAAAGGCGGCACCATGGACGCGATGCAGATGTACCACGGCTTCAGCGGCCGCGATGCGGACGTCAAGCCGCTGCTCGAGCGCCGCGGCCTGACCGGCGAATAAGCGATCTGATTCGCTGCGCCTGAGCCGTAGCGCATGAAACGCCGTCCTGGCCAGCCCGGGGCGGCGTTTTGTTTTCGTGGGCGCTCAGCGCACATCGGGTATAAACTTTCTACAACAGGCACGACGACATCACGCAATGAGTACCCAGGCATTACACGGCATCACCCTCGAATCCCTGCTGACCCGGCTGGTCGAGCACTACGGTTGGGCCGAGCTCGGCCGCCGTATCGAGATCAATTGTTTCATCAAGGATCCCAGCATCAAGTCGAGCCTGAAGTTCCTGCGCAAGACGCCATGGGCCCGGGAACAGGTCGAGACGCTGTACCTCGAGACCCGCTTCACAAATTAAAGGACCACGCCATGTTAAACGACAACAACGACAATGCCGACAACCTGAAATCGCACCTCAAGACCCTGCACCGCCACCTCGAGGAAACCGGCCAGGTCGACGACGAACTGGAGATGCTGCTGCGCCAGCTCGACGGCGACATCAAGCATGTGCTCGACAAGCGCGCCGACGATCCCGACGCCAATACCTACGGCTTGGCCTCGCGCACCCAGGAGCTGACCGCCCGCTTTGCGCTGCGCCATCCCAAGCTCGAGCCGGCGCTGCGCGAACTCAATAACATCCTGACCAGCATGGGTATCTAAAACAACGCTTATCCCCGGCTTTCGCCTATGGATGAGCCAAGTCTTTGATAATAAAACCAATTTTTAGGGCAGGGCCAGACCGCAAACCGGTTTTCCGGTAGAATGTCGGCCCATGAACTCCCCCGCCAATCTCTTCGCGAACGTTGTCAAACGTTCCAGCCGTGCTCCCGCTGCTCCCTTCCTGCCCATGTCGCGCGCCGAGATGGACAAGCTGGGCTGGGATTCGTGCGACATCATCCTGATCACCGGCGACGCCTACATCGACCATCCGAGCTTCGGCATGGCGCTGGTCGGGCGCCTGCTGGAAGCGCAGGGTTACCGCGTCGGCATCATCAGCCAGCCGGACTGGACCTCCGTGGAACCGTTCCGCGCGCTCGGCAAGCCCAACCTGTACTGGGGCATCACCGCCGGCAACATGGACTCGATGGTCAACCGCTACACGGCCGACCGCAAGATCCGCTCGGACGACGCCTACACGCCGGACGGCGCGCCGAATAAACGGCCGGACCGCGCCGTGACGGTGTACTGCCAGCGCGCGCGTGAAGCCTTCCCGGGCGTGCCGGTCATCGCCGGCTCGATCGAAGCCTCGCTGCGCCGCATCGCGCACTACGATTACTGGTCGGACAAGGTGCGCCGCTCGGTGCTGTTCGAATCGAAGGCGGATCTGGTCATCTTCGGCAATGCCGAGCGCGCGCTGGTCGACGTCACGCGCCGCATCGCCGCCGGGGAAAACATCAAGCAGATCCGCGACCTGCGCGGCACCGCCTTCCTGGTGCCGCATGGCTGGATGCCGGACGAGGAGTGGACCGTGCATAACTCCACGCGCGTGGACGTGCCGGGCCGCATCGACAAGGTGCCGAACCCGTACGCGATGGCGCTGGAAGACCCGAAGCAGTGCGCGCGCGACAACGCCGGGCCCGAGCCGGACGCACAGCCGATCCTCAAGCCGATCGTCATCATGACGCGCGAAGAGCGCCAGGCCGCCGCGCGCGAAAAGGCGCGCAAAACCGTGGTGCGCCTGCCGTCTTTTGAAACCGTCAGCGAAGACCCGGTGATGTATGCGCACGCCTCGCGCGTGTTCCACCTCGAGTCGAACCCGGGCAACGCGCGCGCGCTGGTGCAGCAGCACGGCGACCGCGACGTCTGGCTGAACCCGCCGCCGCTGCCGCTGGCCATGGACGAGATGGACAATGTGTATGACCTGTCGTACGCGCGCGCCCCGCACCCGAGCTACGGCAAGGCCCACATCCCGGCCTGGGAGATGATCCGCTACTCGGTCAACATCATGCGCGGCTGCTTCGGCGGCTGCACCTTCTGCTCGATCACCGAGCACGAAGGTCGCATCATCCAGAGCCGCTCGGAGCCGTCGATCCTGCGCGAGATCGAGCTGATCCGCGACACCACCAAGAACTTTGCCGGCACCATCACCGACCTGGGCGGTCCGACTGCCAATATGTACCGCCTGTCGTGCAAGGAAAAGACGGTCGAGGAATCGTGCCGCCGCCTGTCGTGCGTCTACCCGACCATCTGCTCGAACCTGGGCACCGACCACAGCAAGCTGATTTCTCTGTACCGCAAGGCGCGCGCGATCCCCGGCATTAAAAAAATCCTGATCGGCTCGGGCCTGCGCTATGACCTGGCCGTGCGTTCGCCCGAATATGTGAAGGAACTGGTCACGCACCACGTCGGCGGCCTGCTCAAGATCGCACCGGAACACACCGAGGAGGGCACGCTCTCCAAGATGATGAAGCCGGGTATCGGCGCCTATGACGAGTTCAAGGCGCTGTTCGACAAGTACTCGAAGGAAGCGGGCAAGAAGCAGTACCTGATCCCCTACTTCATCGCCGCCCACCCGGGCTCGACCGACGAGGACATGCTGAACCTCGCGCTGTGGCTCAAAAAGAACAACTTCCACCTCGACCAGGTGCAGACCTTCACGCCGACGCCGATGGCGATGGCGACCACGATGTACCACAGCGGCAAGAATCCGCTGCACAAGGTCACCGACGAGTCGGAAGAGGTCGTCACCGCCAAGAGCGGCAAGACGCGCAAGCTGCATAAAGCCTTCCTGCGCTACTACGATCCGGAAAACTGGCCGACCCTGCGCGAAGGTCTGAAACGCATGGGCCGCGGCGACCTGATCGGCAATGGCGAGCGCCACCTCGTGCCGCCGCCGGGCGGCGAGGCGGAAGCGGCGCACGAGCGCGGCGAGCGCAAACACCTGCCGCTGGTGGCCGAAGCGAAAAACGCGGCGCCGAAAGGCCGCGTGATCGAAGTCGCGCCACGCCGTGGCGCCCAGCCGCGCGGCGAGGAACGCGTCTTCGCGCGCGGGGGCGAGCGCGCGGGCAGCGGCGGACGCGGCGAGCGCGCCGACCGAGCTCCGGCCGGCGCTGGATTCGCACCGCCGCCGGGCAAGGCCAAGGCCGGCATCCTGTCGACCATCAAGGCCAAGCCGAGGGCAGGGCGCAAATAAGCTGCGCCCTATCGACGGCATCAAAAAGACCGGAGCTCAGTCTCCGGTTTTTTTTTGTCTCGAACGTCGCTCGATCCTTGGAATACCAATACGTCGTCGCGTCGCCACGTTTTCCTATCTGACTAGCTGGGTAGTCGAATTGTGCGTAGGCAATTTAAACGACCATGTAGTATAGTTCTTTTGGGAAATAACAGTTAAATTATACACATCATCCGACAGTAAGTTCATGAAAGAAGCGCGGTGATCGATACTCAAACCTTCATGTTGGCGTTCGGCGTCGGCAACGTCGCTTTTGCGTTGCTGATGGCGTGCTACATGCATGGCGCCACGCGCAGCCCGGCGCTGCGCGACTGGATGTGGGCGCGCCTGGCGTGCGGGCTCGGCGAATGCGCCTGGTGGCTGGCGCCGCGTGTCGAATCGCATGCATTCGAAGTCGTCGCCTTGTGTGTCTGGGTCGGTGGTGTCCTGCTCGAAGTGGCCGCGTACTGCCGCTTCTTTGGTTTTCGCAGCTTGCGGCGTTTGATGCCGGTGCCGATCGGGATCGCCGTCGTGACCATCACGTCCGCGTTATTGGCCGGGGCGTCGCGTAGCCAGATGACGGCGGTGGTCGGCGCCCTGATCGCCGTGTACACCTTCAATGCCTCACTGTTCCTGCTCAACCCGCGCAAGAAGCGCACGCTGCTCGAACGCATCATCGGCGTCAACGACGTGCTGTATGCGCTGGCGATCGGCGTCTGGCTGGTGGTCGATCAGGGCAGGGTCGATGCCGGGGCCATGACGACGGTCTGCGGCCTGGCTTACCTGGCCAGCTATCTGCTGGTGATCGTGACCGGCTTCGGCTTCCTGTTGATGTGCAAGCAGCGCGACGACGCCCGGATGCAGCGCATGGCCACGATCGACTCGCTGACGGACACCCTCAACCGGCGCGCCTTTTTCGAGCGCGCCGACAGCGCGCGCCAGCAGGCGCTGCGCCTGCGCAAGCCGATCGCGCTGCTGATGCTCGACCTCGACCACTTCAAGCAGCTCAACGACAACTTCGGCCACGCTTGCGGCGACCAGGCGCTGCGCATCTTTGCCGACACGGCGCGCGGCATGCTGCGCGAACGGGATCTGCTGGGCCGCCTGGGCGGCGAAGAATTCGCGCTGGCGCTGCCCGGTGCCTCGCTCGACGTCGCGCTGCAGGCCGCCGAGCGCCTGCGCGTGGCGCTCACCGAAGCCGTGATCGACTGCGCGCCGGGCTACCGCATGAGCGCCAGCATCGGCGTGGCGATGGTCGAGCCGAACGAAGAATTGACCGCGGCGCTGGCGCGCGCCGACCACGCGCTGTATGCCGCCAAGACCGGCGGCCGCAACCGCATCGAGGTCGGGGCGGCGATCCTCAAGCGCGCCTGAATTACCGCTTGCGCTGGAACGCCGTGCCCAGCATGCCGGCATCGAAGCCCGCCGTGCCGCTGCCATCGACCGCGTAGCGGTACAGCACGGCCGAATAGATGCCGGTCAAGGTCGCATGGACCAGCGCGCAGGCCAGCACGGCCAGCACGACGAAGACACAGGCGGCGACGATCAGCCACGGGCTGATGGTGGCGGCGAGCGGCACCAGCACGATCGCCAGCACGGCGATGGCGCCGGCCAGGCCGAAGTACACCAGGCCGAAGGCGGCACCCAGGCCGGTCTGGCCGACCAGGTTTTCGCCCCAGGTACGCTTGAGCAGGGCGGCGCTTTCCGAAATCGAGTCGATCGCGCCGTGGTCGCGCGTGACGATGACCGGCACGACCAGGTAGGTCGCCACCGCCCAGCCGGCGCCGATCAGGCCGACGATCAGGCGGCCGATGAAGCCGACGCGCTCCTGGATGCTGCGCAGGATCACGCCGATGGTCGCCGAGATGACGGCGTAGCCGAGGATGGCGCCGAGGCGGCTGTTGGCGATGCGCAGGCCATCGCCCAGCGTCGGGCTGCCGCCGTCGAGGCGGACCATGACGGCGCCGACCAGCGCCGTGTTGAAATAATAGATGACGGAGTACTGGACGACGTAAAACAGGAAGGCGGCCGAATACAGGCCGGAGCGGCCAATGCCGTCGATCGACTTGAAGCCGAAGATCGGCAGCAGGAAGGCGGCAACGACCAGCATCATCGTGAAGCCGGAGATCACCGGGAACAGCATCAGGTGATTGTCCTGGCGCAGGATGCGGGCGCTGGCGTGGACGAGATCGAAACTGCGCTTGAGGCGATCGAACATGGTGAACTCCTTGGGTGACGGGTGTCAGCGGAGGAGATTACCAGAAGACAAGAGCAGGAAAGTCGCGAATTCTCACGAGGCAAAAAAGAAAAAAGGTCCGACAAGCGGACCTTTTTTTAAAGCTGGCGGAGCGGACGGGACTCGAACCCGCGACCCCCGGCGTGACAGGCCGGTATTCTAACCAACTGAACTACCGCTCCGTTTTAACTGATCGGTTCTTCACTTTCCGACACCTGGGATTGGTGGGCGCTGAGAGGCTCGAACTCCCGACCTAATCCTTGTAAGGGATCCGCTCTACCAACTGAGCTAAGCGCCCTCTTGCGAGGTATCTTGCGACGTTTGTCATCACGTCCGAAGAGGCACGCATCATAGCCTCCGGTTCGGCGCTGCGCAAGAGGTTTTCCAAAAAAAGTGAACATTTCCAATTGCAATGCTAAATGCATATATCACAAAGTGTTGTATGTAAGTTGCTCGAAACATTATCCCTTGCATATAGATATTCATATATTCGACAATACCGCCTTTGATAAATTGGCATGTAGAGACATCAACAAAGATGCGACGCCGATTTACGTGGCTACAGGCAGCTGCCGGGAAGAGGATGGATAGCGGAGACACGCGGATTTTCTACTCTTCCACTAGGGATATAACTTAATGAACAAGATGTCCAAGATGCATAAGCGCGTCATCGCTGCGCATGGCGCGCTGCTGGCGTTGTCGGCGCTGCCTTTCGGCGCTATGGCCCAGACTGCGCAAACCGACCAGCCGTCCCAGACGACCCAGCTGCAGACCGTGACCGTGACCGCCCAGCGCCGCGCCGAGAACATCAAGGACGTGCCGGTGTCGGTGTCGACCCTGAAGGGCGACAAGCTGGACGTGCTGCTGTCCGGCGGCGAAGACATCCGCGTGCTGGCCGCCAAGGTCCCGAGCTTGAACATTGAGTCTTCCAACGGCCGCACCTTCCCGCGTTTCTACATCCGCGGCTACGGCAATACCGACTTCTCGACCTTCGCGTCGCAGCCGGTGTCGCTGGTGTACGACGACATCGTCCAGGAAAACGGCATCCTGAAGGGCTTCCCGATTTTCGACGTCTCGGGCGTCGAAGTGCTGCGTGGCCCGCAAGGCACCCTGTTCGGTCGTAACACCCCGGCCGGCGTGGTCAAGTTCGATTCCGAGAAGCCGAACACGAAAAAGCTCGAAGGCTACTACAACGTTTCGGCCGGCACCCGCGCCACCGAGAGCCTGGAAGGCGCCGTCAACGTGCCGCTGTCGAACGAATGGGCGATGCGCTTCTCGACCCTGCGCCAGCGCCGCGACGATTACATCAAGAACTACAGCGACGTCGCCAAGACCAACAAGACCGGCGACCTGGACGGCTACAACGAGCATGCCGAACGTTTCCAGATCATGTACACGCCGACGGGCGGCGCGTTCAGCGCACTGCTCAACGTGCATGAGCGCGTCACCGACGGCAGCGCGCGCCTGTTCCGCGCCAACCTGATCCAGAAGGGCACCAACGGCTTCGCCCCTGGCACCGATCTGAACAGCATCGTCACCAACGCCATCAACACCCAGAACCTGAAGACCACCGGCACCAACCTGCGCCTGACCTGGGACCTGGGCGACTTCAAGCTGTACTCGATCACCGGCTACGAAGGCGTCGACCATTACTACAGCCGCGGCGACATCGACGGCGGTACGCCTGCGGGTCCGGGCCGGATTCCGTTCCAGGTGCAGACCGGCGGCGGCCTCAAAGACCTGAGCCAGTGGTCGCAGGAGTTCCGTGTCGAATCGAAGAACACCGGTCCGTTGAACTGGCAGGCTGGCGTCTACTACTTCAACGAAGACGCGACCGGCTACAGTAACAACTACGACAGCACCACCCAGGTCCAGACCTCGCACGTCGAGTCGAACCAGAAGAACAAGGCCGGCGCCGCGTTCGGTTCGGTCACCTACGCCGTCAACGACGACTTCACGCTGCGCGGCGGTGTGCGCTACACGTACGACAAGAAAGACTTCATCACGCTGGCGCACGACAACGTGGTCCTGATCGGCCCGGCCGGCGTCAACGAGAGCAAGAGCAAGGTCAGCTGGGATGCGTCCGGCACCTACAAGCTGACCAACGACGTCAACCTGTACGCGCGCGTCGCGACCGGTTTCCGTGCGCCGTCGATCGCCGCTGCGTCGGCCTCGGTGCCGGTGACCGTGGCGGATGCCGAAACCATCACCTCGTACGAAGGCGGCATCAAGGCCGACCTGTTCGAGCGCCGTGCCCGCGTCGCCTTCTCGCTGTACGACTACGAAGTCAAGAACCAGCAGCTGACCGTGGTGGGTGGTAATTCCAACGTCACCAAGCTGATCAACGCCGCCAAGTCGTCCGGCCGCGGCGCCGAACTGGAACTCGAAGGCATCGTCACGCCGTCGCTGCGCTTGAACGCCAGCGCGTCGTACAACTTCACCGAGATCAAGGATCCGAACCTGACCGTCGCCAAGTGCGCGCAGTGCACGATCACCGACCCGATCGCCGCCAACGGCCTGGTGTCGATCAACGGCAACTCGCTGCCGCAGGCGCCGCACTGGATCGCGAATGCGTCGGCGCGCTATGGCATCCCGGTCGGCGACGGCGAATTCTTCGTCTACACCGACTGGTCGTGGCGTTCGAAGATCAACTTCTTCCTGTACGAAGCGACCGAGTTCACCGGCAAGCCGCTGACCGAAGGCGGCGTGCGCGTCGGCTACACCTGGGCCGAAGGCAAGTACGAATTGGCCGCGTTCGCCCGCAACGTCGCCGACCAGCGCCGCATCACCGGCGCCATCGACTTCAACAACCTGACCGGCTTCACCAACGAGCCGCGCGTCTTCGGCTTGCAGTTCAAAGGCAACTTCTGATCTGAAGGCTTGACGTGAAACGGGCTGCGCGCGAGCGCGGCCCATGCAATACCCGCACCCTGCGCAGCGCATGCTCGCAGGGTGTTTTCGTTTGACATGAAAAAAATGCAAGTGCTATATTCGCTCGGTTGGTAACGTTTCCAATCTGCCTTTTTAAAGGGCTCGCGAATGAAGCGATTCTTGCTGGTTGCCGTTTCCCTGGCCATGGCCTGGCCTGCCGTCTCGTCCTGCGCAGCTGCTGCGTCCCTCACGCCGGCTCGATCCGCCTACGAAAGCCGTCCGGCCGATCCGAGCGCAGCCGACTTCACCACCCAGGCCTACCCGATCCTGGCCAAGCCCGGCGCCGACGTCTCGGACGCCCTGCAGGCCGCCATCGACGCGGTCAAGGCGACCCGCAACGTCGGCATGGTGTTCATCCCGGAAGGCACCTACCGGATCAGCAAGACGATCTACGTGCCGCCGGCCGTGCGCCTGATCGGCTACGGCCGGCATCGCCCGACCATCGTGCTGGCCGCCCATT